>Ga0115555_1000119_pt1 | contig 47854 bp, 34 predicted proteins | sample COGITO_mtgs_1104_2_FD_87285 | JGI IMG/M metagenome (GOLD analysis project Ga0115555, IMG submission 87285) | Pelagic marine microbial communities from North Sea - COGITO_mtgs_110407 | ecosystem: Environmental > Aquatic > Marine > Epipelagic | place: Germany:Helgoland, sampling site Kabeltonne... | reverse complement strand
TTTCATCCTCTTCAAGATAACTCGTTGTATATAAAAACACCTGCAAGCTTTGCGTGGTGGAGAATTATGTCCACATCCTGCATAATAAAGTTCGATATTTGTCGGTTTCCTTGTACAAAAAAGTCTCAATCTGTGAAGATTGAGACTTTTTTTTATGTAGTGTTTTTAGCCGTGATTCAACGTGTTTCTATTAGTTGGGAAAATCATTTCGAATTTTGAAATTAATTTTTTATAACAGCTAAGCCAAACAATGTATATTTTTACTGTTTTAGAATACATGTGAAAAAGTTTTTGACCCTCGCTATTGCAAACTTTTTTTTGCAACTAGTTTCTGCTCAAGTATCGAATAATCAGGAAGTGATAGGTTCAGCTGGTGAGCAACTGAAAACCACCCAAGGCTCGGTGAATTTTACCGTCGGTGAATCGGTTATTCTTACTTATATTAATAACCCCTCAGGGGTAGAGGTTAACCAAGGCTTTCAACAAACATATTTTAAAATTACTGAAGTAACAGAACGGCCTTTTGCTGAATTTAATATTCGAGTTTGGCCAAACCCTACGGTGCGCTTTCTTTATATTGATTTTGGTGAGCTAAAAAACAAGGAACACATTCAGGCCGAGTTTACCGATTTATCTGGTAAAGTACTCGATGAATTTGACGTGCTTGAAAATGCTGAACTTGATTTAAGTGCCTACCCGGTAAGTAGTTACTTATTAAAAATCCACGATACTAAAAGCATGCATTTCCGCATGTTTAGAATAATAAAATTATAACGATTATGAAAAATTTTCTACTGTTTTCTATTGCAGTTGGTTTGTCCATTTTTTCTTTTGCTCAAGCCCCTCAACTTATTAATTATCAGGCAGTAATTCGAGATGCAACTGGACAAGTTGTTCAAAATAAAAATGTTTCACTACGACTCTCAATACACGAAAAGTACTCTGTGGGTATAATGGTATACGAAGAAGAGCACACCGTAACTACAAATGATTATGGATTGGTGAACCTTCATATTGGCAATGGGGTAAATAAAACGGGTCTTCTATCTAATGTGAATTGGGGTGGTGATGTTCACGTGCTTAAGATTTCTGTTGATCAAAATGGAGGCAGTGCCTTTGAGGTTATGGGTTATGCTCAATTGGTTTCTGTTCCCTATGCGCTTTATGCGGCCAACGTAAGTTATGCCGATACCAGTGCCACCAATGAGCTGCAAATGCTTTCTTTTTCAAACGATACTTTAAGGTTATCGAACGGTAATTCTATTTACTTACCAAACACTGATTATTCAAAGAATATTAGTGACCTGAATGATAGTATAATGATCATTAATAGCAGGTTGGTAAGTATTACTCAACAAGTCAAAAATGACAGTATCTATTTGGCGGGTTTAATAATTGGTCACATTAATAGTGATGCGGATTTAGACTCAACCAATGAAATTCAAAACTTATCAATTGCTGGAAATACGCTGACTATTTCAAAGGGTAATTCAGTTGTGCTTCCCGGTGGAGCTTCGGTTAACAATGATAACGACAGCACAAACGAATTGATAACTACGGTTACATTTACCGGAACCACGTTAAGTATATCGGACGCTGGGGGTTCAAAAACAGTAAACCTTGCCTCATTATTAGATAATACAGATGCCCAAACTTTAAGTATTTCAGGAAATACTTTATCAATAGGAAATGGGAATTCAGTTACCTTGCCTACTGGAGGTACGAGTAACGACAACGATTCTACCAACGAATACAACACCCAAGTTCAATTTACTGGAAGTACCTTAACCATAACCGATGGCGGTGGTGCAAAGTCGGCTAACCTTTCTGCTTTGTTAGATAATACAGATAGCCAAGCTTTATCAATAAGTGGAAATACACTTAGTATTTCAGGCGGTAATTCAGTTACTCTTCCAGCGGGTGGAGGAGTAAACAATGATAACGATTCCACCAATGAAATTCAGTCGTTAAGTCGAAGTTCAGATACGCTTTTCATAAGTCAGTCAAACTATATTGTGCTTCCAACGGGTGCCGTAAATACCGATGATCAAAACTTGAATTTGTCTGGAGACACGCTCTACATTGAAGATGGAACCCCTGTGGTTTTATCTAAGTATCTAAATACAGATGGACAAAGCTTGAGTTTATCCGGAAATAATTTGAGTATTTCGGGTGGTAACTCGGTTACGCTTCCTTCAGGCGGTTCAAGTAACGATAACGACAGTACTAACGAAATTCAAAACTTAAGTATTTCTTCAGATACCATGTTTATTAGTAAAGGTAATTATGTGGTATTGCCTTCTGGTTCGGTAAATACGGATAACCAAAATTTGAGTCTTTCAGGCGATACGCTGTATATAGAAGATGGAACAGCAGTTTTGCTTTCTAAATATTTGGATAATACGGATAGTCAAAACTTATCTATATCGGGTAGTACACTTTCTATAAGTGGAGGTAATTCGGTGACATTGCCAGCTGGTGGAGGACCAAATAATGACAACGATTCCACCAATGAAATTCAGAACCTTTCACTTTCAGGAAATACCCTAAGTATATCTAATGGGAATAGTGTTACGTTGGCTTCGGGTGCTGTAAACCACGATAATGATAGTACAAATGAGCTCATTTCTTCTTTTATACTCTCTAATGATACGTTAAGTATTACCGATGCGGCTGGAACAAAGCAAGTGGGACTAGGAACGTACTTAGATAATACCGACGCTCAAGCTTTGACAATCAGTGGTGACACAATTTACTTGTCAAATGGTGGGTTTGTAAAGCTGCCAGCTGGTGGTGGAGTAAATAATGACAACGACTCAACTAATGAGATTCAAACGCTAACACTCTCCGGGAACACATTGAGCATATCTAATGGTAATAGTGTAACACTGGCTTCGGGGGCTGTAAACCACGATAACGACAGTACCAACGAACTAATTTCCGCCTTTATACTAACTAACGATACGTTAAGTATAACTGACGCGTCGGGAACTAAACAAGTCGGTCTAGCTACTTACATGGATAATACTGATGCTCAAGCATTATCATTAAGTGGCGATACGATTTACTTGTCAAATGGTGGTTTTGTGAAACTGCCAGCAGCAACTAGTGGATATGATGGCGATAGTAGCAGTACAAATGAACTTCAAACATTGTCAATTTCTGGTAACAATCTGTCTTTGTCAAACGGAAACACTATCGCGCTCCCGGCAGGTGGCTTAAGCAACGATAATGATTCCACTAACGAATACAACTCTTCAATGTCTTTGTCGGGTTCTACCTTATCAGTTACTGACGGAGGTGGAGCAAAGTCGGTAAATGTTTCTTCTTTGTTAGATAACACCGATAGTCAAACACTTTCGTTAAGTGGTTCAACATTGAGCATTTCTGGCGGTAATAATGTTACGCTTCCTTCCGGAACTGTTAGTAGTGATAACGATTCAACTAATGAATTGAACTCATCCGTGTCTGTTTCAGGTAATATTCTTTCGGTTACCGATGCGGGTGGCGCTAAAACAGCAGACTTGTCGGCCTTTAAGGACAATACAGATAGTCAAACGCTTTCATTGAGTGGTTCTACTCTTAGTATAGCAGGAGGAAACAGCGTAACTCTTCCAGCAGGAACTGCAAGTAACGATAACGATTCTACAAATGAGTTAAACTCGGCATTTGCAATCACTTCAAATAATTTAACCGTAACTGACGCAGGCGGAGCAAAAACGGTAAGCCTTGCTCCTTACCTAGATAACACGGATGCTCAAACATTGTCTATAACTGGAAATACCTTGTCTATTACTGGAGGTAACAACGTTACCCTTCCAAGTGGAAGTACTTACACTACTAAAGGAATTGACTCAGTACTTACCGCTGGAAATAATGCTGCAGGCTTAAATATGTTGAATGTTGGTAAGATGGCTATTGGAACGGCCACAGCAGATTCAACGCTTACAGTTTCTGGGGGTATTAACGCAAATAACATACGGCTATCAAATGGAGCAGGAGCGAACAAGGTATTGACCTCTGATGCTTCTGGTAACGCTTCGTGGGTGTCACCAACCACTGTTGCCGCTCCATCTGAAATTAAGGACACAGATAACGATACAAAAATTCAAGTGGAAGAGTCAGCAGATGAAGACATTATTCGATTTGATATTGCAGGAAACGAACGTTGGAGAATGGAAGGTACGCGTATCGAGCCAGTAGGAACTGGAGGATCAGTATTTATTGGAGACAATGCTGGGCAAAGCGATGATTTATCTAGTAACAACAATACATTCATTGGAAACAATTCTGGACAGACGAATACTACTGGTTCTGGCAACTCAGCAATAGGTTATAATTCCATGTTGTCCAATACTGCGGGTTACAGCAATTCAGCTTTGGGAGTGAATTCCATGAGGTCCAATACTGGGGGTAGAGAAAATGTTACAGTGGGTCGGAATTCTATGTATAACAATACAAGTGGCATTAGAAACACTGTGATAGGTTACGAAGCATTATTTACAAATACAACGGGGCTTGGAAATGTAGCCATGGGTTACAGAGCACTTCGAACTAGCAGCAATAAAAGTTATAACGTTGGAATTGGCTACGATGCCTTGTACAACAATAATGGTACTGGAAACATAGGCATGGGTTTTTATGCTTTACGTGGAAATGTTTCAGGAAATTACAACGCTGCAATTGGTTACCGAGCATTGGGTAGTAATGTTAGCGGTCAAAGGAATATTGCCTTTGGGTTTTATAGCGCTTTGGATATGCTTACAGGATCGTATAATATTACAATTGGAGATTATGCGCTTAACAATAACATCAATGGTAGCAACAATGTCGTTGTTGGGCGAAACGCTGGTTATACCAATTTAACGGGATCTAGAAATGTTTTCATTGGTTATCAAGCCGGTTATTCAGAGTCAGGAACGGATAAACTCTATATAGATGCAAGTACTACTGCTGCTAGTTCAACATCACCATTAATCTATGGGGATTTTGCAGCTGATGAATTGAAGATAAATGGAGATTTAGAAGTTCGAGATGATTTCATTCTTCCTACTGGTGCTTCTGTAGGAAAAATACTTACGTCTGATGCTAGTGGTAAGGCTTCTTGGTCAAACCCAGGAGCTGTTAGTCTAGGAGATACTACTCAAGTGAGTGATTTAGATGGAGATACAAAAATTCAAATGGAAGAATCTTCAGATGAAGATATTATTCGGTTTGATTTAGCAGGCAAAGAACAGTGGGTTATGAAGGGTGCACAATTAGAAAACTTTAATTCAGGTAACTCTGTATTTATTGGTGAAGAAGCAGGTCGAGTAGATGATTTATCAGCAAATGAAAACGTATTTGTAGGTTATGGAAGTGGTAGAAGTAATACAACAGGGGCTTATAATACGGCTGTTGGAGGGAATTCTTTAAGGAGCAATACAACAGGAAATTACAATACAAGTACAGGTAGATTCTCAATGTATAATAATCAAACAGGGCAGCAAAATTCTGCTTATGGATATTATTCTATGGCCTCAAACAGAACTGGCTCATTCAATTCTGCATATGGAACTTTTTCATTAAGATTAAATAGCACGGGTACAAACAACACCGCAACAGGATATTATGCAATGTATTCTAATTCTACAGGTGCTTATAATGCTGCGTTAGGTTCGAGTGCGTTGCGTCTAAACACTACCGGCTATAGAAATGCTGCTGTGGGTTATGCTACTTTATATTACAATACGACAGGGTATAGAAACTCGGCCATGGGTATGTATTCGCAGTTTAGAACTAGAACAGGATACGATAATACTTCAATGGGGTACTATTCAATGGGATTTACAACTACTGGATATGAGAATGCGGCACTTGGAACGAATGCTTTATATCAAAATACAACAGGAAATCGAAATGCAGCAATAGGTCACAGAGCAGGTTATTACGGACAAACAGGAGCGCAAAACACTTATCTGGGCGCTTTTTCAGGTCCAGCTAGTAATGTTACTTATTCAAATTCTACAGCCGTAGGATACAATACAAGCATTAATGCTTCTAATCAAGTTCGTGTAGGAAATAGTTCAGTCACAAGTATTGGAGGTCAAGTTGGCTGGACAACAGTTTCAGACGGCCGATTTAAGGAAAATGTAAAAAGCGATGTAATCGGATTGGATTTTATCATGAAGTTAGAACCAGTAACATACACTTTAAAGACAGAAGAATTATTCAGTCAGTTTGAGGATAAAGATTCTTTGGAAGTAAGCGAAATGGAAATTGAGGCGCGAATAGAAAAATCAAAAACTACTCAAACGGGTTTCATTGCTCAAGATGTTGAGAAAGCTGCACAAGAAGCTGGATATTCTTTCAGTGGAGTAGATGCTCCTAAGAATGAAAAAGACATGTATGGTTTACGATATTCAGAATTTGTGGTTCCACTGGTAAAGGCTATGCAAGAACAGCAAGAAATGATTAAAGCTCAGCAAGAATTAATAAAGAAGTTGGAGCAGAGAATAAATGCTTTGGAAAAGTAAATACCAGTTTGGAGCAAAGAATTAAGTTTGATTTAATATTAGTGAAATAGTTAAAGAGTCGTCTTTAAATACTTTTTCTATATAGTCAGCTAAAGTTTGAATAAAAAGACAGCATCTTTGCTTCGTGGAAATTCAATTAATTCTTTCCTTTATTGCTGCATCTGTGCTGTTAACCTTAATGCCAGGGCCCGATAATATTTTTGTGCTTACTCAAAGTATAACGCGCGGAGCTAAAACGGGCATTATTATTTCATTTGGTTTAGTAAGTGGCGTGCTGGTGCATACCGCCATTGCTGCCACCGGTCTTTCTATCGTCTTGATGCAGTCTAAAATGGCTTACACTGTTGTCTTATATGCAGGTGCAGCTTACCTTGTGTATTTGGCATTTATGGCAACAAAAGAAAAGGCTGTAAACTTGGAAAATGGCAATGTCGAATATTCTACCTTGAATAAGGTTAAGCTTGTTCGTGTTGGTTTTTTAATGAATGTCCTCAACCCAAAAGTAACCCTGTTTTTTGTTGCTTTTTTGCCTCAGTTTGTAACCAGTGATGGCTGGCCTCTTGCAACGCAGTTTTCAGTTTTAGGTAGTGTTTTTATTCTGCAAGCTTTTGTCATTTTTTCGATCATTGCTGCACTAGCTGGAAGGCTTAACGCTTATTTGAACGACCAAAGGTTTTGGGCTATTACCAAGTGGAGTAAAGTTGTAATTCTATTGTTATTGGCCATTTTTCTGCTGCTGTAACAGAGCATTAACTTTGCTTTCCATGGACTTCCATTCCAGCTGGTTTTTCTCGCTTCCAACGTTTATGAGTCCATAACCAGCCAACTGGATCGTGATTAATCGTTTCCTCCAAGATTGCAGTATACTTTTTAGTTATGTCTCCGTAGTTCGTTTTAGTCGGCTCAGACTCTATATCAATGTATTCAAATTCGTAAAAGCCCCTTCTAATTTTATTGATTCTACAAAAAACAACTGGAATATCTTTTTCTACTGCAAATTTTTCTGCACCGAATGCCACAGGTGTTTCTTGATTTAAAAACCACAACCAGTAGGCTTTATTTGCCTTGTGTGGGGCTTGATCGCTTCCGAAAATATAGCCGTAGGTACCATTTTCATGATCACTAAAAAATGAACGAACTTGCTGAAACGGCAGTGGTAAAACTCCAAAAGAGGAACGAATGTATTTTAGTTTTTCTTCAAGATAGGTGTTGCTTAGTGCTTTATAAATCAATACAATTTTATGACGAACAGGGGTGTCAATGCCAAGAAACCACCATTCCCAGCTGTAATAATGTCCAGTAGTAATGATAACTGACTTTCCTTGTTCGAAGTATTTATCCAACAACTTAGGATTCCGATTATACATCCTTTCGTGAATATCCTCAAGACTCATGGTTAACCCTTTGATTCCCTCTATAAGCGTATCGCAAAATTGGCGATAGAATTTTCGAGCGATTAGTTTATTCTCTCTTTTACCGTTAACCGGGAATGATTTTTTAAGATTCTGCATAACCACCTTTTTGCGGTAGCCAACAACATAATAAATTAAAAAAAACATGAGGTCAGAAATAATATAAAGCAATCTGTACGGAAGGCTACTAAAGGGTATGACTATACCGTAATAAAATATGGCAGTTAAAACCTTCACCTTATTTTATCGTTACTTTTTTGCCTCTAAACTCTACAACTTCACCCACTCTCAACTTTTTTCTTTTTCGGGTTTCTGTATCTCCGCCTACTGCCACTTCACCTTCAGTGATTACCATATTTGCAAAGCCACCAGATTCAACCCAGCCTAGCAGCTTTAAAAGTTTATTGAGTTCGATGTATTCAGAAGAGAGTTTAAATTCCATGCTCTTTTTTTATTCGTGCAAAGTTAAGCAGTGAAAGAAAACGATAAGTTAGTAGATTAACGTATTGATTTTATGCATTACTAATTAATTGTCAGGCAGTTGTATTGATTTGTTTGGCGAATAATGATAATATTAATAAGAGATGGCCTGCTTTTGTACTTTGTAAATGAAAAAAAGAATAACATGTTGAAAATTTATTTAGGATTGTTTCTAGCAGTCGCAATGACGCTTGGATCATGCAAAAAATGTAAGGAAAAAGATTGTCAAAATGATGCTTCGTGCAGCTTGCTAAACAATGAGGCAGTTTGTGCTTGTAAAGAGTTTTATCAAGGAGAAACTTGTGATACTGAGACAAGAGAAACTTATGTAGGAATATAAAGTGGGTCTCCGGTAACTACAATTGAAGGAATTGATTATACAGGAAGTAGAACTGATTATTCAGTAGTTAAAAATGGAGGGGATATTGCTAAGTTTAAAATATCAACCACAGATACTAGTAATACAACTGTATTTTTCTGTAAGCTTACCTCTGATTCAGATTTTGTAATTGAAAGTGTCGATGCAGCTGATGACGTCACTATCTCAGGGTCAGGCACTATATCTACCACGAGTTTTAGAATATCTGGTACGATATCACAAAATCAAAGAGGTCAAACGATAACGGGTACTTTTGTTATAAATGCTCAGCAGTAATTAAAAGAAATTACGTTACTACTAACCGCAATCGATTCATTTTGATTGCGGTTTTTTTACGCCTTAACACTCCTTAAATGTTTCTAAATTGAAGCAACTCAATAAAGGTTAGCTTTGCAACCGTTAACAGGTTAACTAAATTGAAAAAAGTTCAAATACATCAAAATCTTGGCTACTTGCTCACCACAGCAACGAATGCTTTGGTGACGCATATGCAGCGCACTATACTGGAGCAGCAAATTGACGTTCCTTTCGAACAATTGAGGGTTTTGATGTTCATAAGCAATAACGAAGGTGTTAAGCAGCAAGATATTTGCACTGGACTAAACAAAGTAAAGCCAGGCGTTTCAAGATTAGTAGATGGTTTAGTTAAAAAAAAATTGGTTGAGCAACGATCGGATAAAACAGATCGAAGAGTGAAGAACCTACACATAACATCCAAGGGTGTAGAGGTCAGAAATCACTTCTATCCAATAGGGTTAAGCGAATTGAAAAAGATAGAAACGCATTTGGGCGAAAAAGAAACCGAACAACTCAAGAATCATCTAAGAAAAATCAAGGAAATTATTTCAAATACAGAAAACAACAACGAATGAAAAGGCAAGTAACCATAGTACTTGGAGTGCTCGTTATACTGGCGGGAGTAGGGGTTAATAAATACTTAAGCTCGAAAGCGAAGCCACCAAAACGAAACCCTCAAGGAGGAAAGCCCACGGTTTTGGTTCAGAAAGTTCAAAATGGATTTGTAAAAAATACGATACCTGTAACAGGTAAACTCGTTGCCAAGAATAGAGTAGAGTTATTTGCTGAGGTTCAAGGATCAGTTTTAAACTCAGGAAAAACGTTTAAAGAAGGGGTTTCATTTTCTAATGGCTCTAGAATGTTGAAGCTGGATAGTACAGAATTTCATCTTTCCCTGCTTTCAGCGAAATCAAATTTTTTAAATAGCCTAATTCAATTAACGCCAGATATTAAGTATGATTTTCGAGAGGAATTGGATCGTTGGAATGTATTTATCAACTCGGTTAATATTGAACAACCTTTTCCTGCTTTGCCAAAAAGTAAGAACAAGAAATTTCTGAACTTTCTTATTTCGAGAAGCATTCCTAATCAGTATTACACCATAAAAAGTCAAGAAGAGAAACTATCTAAGTTTAACTTAATTGCTCCTTTTAGTGGTACGTTAATAGAAGGAAATTTACAGCCGGGTTCTATGGTAAGAGCAGGGCAAAAACTAGGTACATTTATTCAAGGCGGCGAATACGAATTGGAGGTTTCCGTGAGCATGAATGATGGATCGCTTATAAAAATTGGTGATTCAGTTTTATTACAATCAGAAGATATTCCAGGAAATTGGTACGGAAAGGTCGTTAGAATTTCTGTACATATTGATCAATCAACTCAAACATTAAAAGTATATGTTAATGTCAGTTCCAAAAAGCTGAAAGAAGGTATGTACTTAACGGGATCTATTTATTCTGGAGGCTTTGAAAATGCTGTTTCTATTCCTAGAAATATTTTGATTGGAACCAATCAAGTGTATTTATTAAAGGATACTGTATTGCAATTGCATGAAATTAAAGTGCTTTCGATAGGGGAAAATCAAGTAGTTATAGAAGGTCTTTCAGACGGCTCAAAAATTTTGGGTCAAGTGTATAGTGCAGCCTATAATGGAATGATTGTAAAACCACAACTTAAAAACTAATTAAAAACTAAGGCCGTGCGCAATCTAATAGCCTACTTCATAAAATACCCAGTTGCTGGAAACACCTTGATGGTCCTTATTTTCATCTTTGGTTATTTTGGACTGCAGAGCTGGAAGAAAAACTTTTTCCCAGTTTCGGAAAGCAGAATTCTTCAAATTGAAACGGTATATCCGGGTTCATCTCCTGAGGAAATTGAGAAGGGTATTGTCCTGAAAATAGAGGATAACCTGCGGGGGGTTACTGGAATTGAGCAAATTAGCTCTGTGAGTCAAGAGAATTCTGGTGTTATTACGATTGAAGTAGAACGCTCATACAATACAGATTTAGTACTTCAAGATGTTAAGAATGCAGTAGATAGAATTCCTTCATTTCCGGATGGAATGGAGCCTCCTGTGATTTATAAAAAAGAGAGCAGAAACTTTGCCATTAGCTTTTCCTTGAGTGGTGATGTATCGCTGACCACTTTAAAGAAATTCGCACAAAAAGCCGAAAGTGATTTATTAGCGATTGATGGAATTAGCAAAATTGCTTTATCAGGGTATCCAGATGAAGAAATCGAAATAGCACTAAAAGAAGATGCTTTACGCGCTTATGATTTAACTTTCTTAGAAGTCAGTCAAAAAGTGCAAAATGCTAATCTAGAAGTAACTGGCGGTAAGGTTCGAGGCGATAAAGAGGAACTAATTATTCGGGCGAATACCAAAGGATATTATGCGGACAAGTTTCAGAATATTGTAATAAAAACCACCACTGACGGGCGAATTGTTCGATTGAAAGACGTTGCTTTAGTCAGTGATATTTGGGCTGAATCACCAAATAGAAGTTACCTAAATGGTCAACCGTCGGTGATTATTGAAGTCAGCAATACCATTGAAGAGGATATACTTTTTGTTACCGAATCGGTAAAAGAATACATGGAGAAGTTTAACACTGAGAACAGTGTGGTTAAAACGACTTTAGTACGAGATGGTTCCACCACGTTGAATGAAAGAATTGATTTGTTAGTCGATAATGGAATTATTGGTTTTGTATTAGTGTTGTTGTTTCTTGCGTTCTTCTTGCACATTCGGTTAGCATTTTGGGTTGCACTTAGTATTCCAATTGCCTTTATGGGAATGTTTATAGTAGGAGCCAATAGTGAGGTTTCAATTAATGTTATTTCTCTGTTCGGAATGATTCTCGTTATAGGCATACTTGTAGATGACGGAATTGTTATTGGAGAGAATATTTACAAGCATTACGAAGACGGTAAGGAGCCAATGCAAGCTGCAATAGATGGGACAATGCAGGTTTTACCAGCAGTTTTTTCTGCAGTATTAACCACTGCCATTGCTTTCTCCACGTTCTTTTTTCTAGAAGGAAGGCTCGGTGAATTTGCGCCTGACATGGCATTTGTGGTAATAAGTACTCTTGCATTTTCTTTAGTAGAAGGGGCTTTTATCCTACCAGCCCACGTTGCGCATTCAAAAGCATTAAGTAAAGAAGCCAAAAAGAACAAAGTTGAAAAGGCATTTGACAATATAATGTCAACGCTAAGAGATAAGTATTACGGACCGTTTCTGCGATTTGCAATGAAGAACTGGGTGCTTGCCTTATCTGTTCCAATCGCATTATTTATTATCACACTTGGAGGGATTCGAGGTGGAATTATTAAGTTGACCTTCTTCCCTTTTATTGAACAGGATTATATCACGGTAAATTTGGAAATGCCTAGTGGCACAAGAGAAAACATTACCGAAGGATACCTCGAAGATATTCAAGCTGCAGCATGGCGCGTAAATCAAAAAATGTCTTCAGAAAGAGCTGACGGAAAAGATATTGTAGAGAATGTGTTACTTAAAGTAGGTCCAGGAACAAATGTGGGCAGTGTTACAATTCGCCTTTTAGGAACAGAAGAGCGGCAAATGCAAAGTTTCTTGATTTCAAATGCAATTCGTGATGAAGTTGGAGAAGTTTACGAAGCGGAGAAACTCACATTTGGAATTAATACTCCCTTCGGAAAACCAGTTTCAGTTTCGTTATTAGGCAACGATTTAGCCGAATTGAATTTGGCAAAAGAGGAGTTGAAAAACAAACTCAAAGAGTTACCAGCGCTTAAAGATGTTAACGATAACGACAAAAAAGGGGCAAGAGAACTACGCCTAAAACTAAAAGAAAAAGCTTATGCAATGGGTTTGACTATGAGAGATGTTGTTGGCCAAGTTCGACAAGGTTTCTTTGGTTTTGAAGTGCAACGTTTACAACGAGGGTTAGATGAGGTGAAGGTTTGGGTGCGTTACGATTTGGAAGATCGAGGATCGGTAAAGCGTTTAGAAAACATGAGAATCCGGACTGCCTCTGGAATGCAAGTTCCTTTGAATGAAATTGCAGATTACGAGATTGAACGTGGCATTGTAGCTATTAATCACTTAGATGGAAGAAGAGAAGTAAGAATCGAAGCTGAACTAGGCGACCCAACTGCTTCGGCAAGTGAGATAATGGCTGAGGTTAGAGCCGTTATTATACCCGAAGTGTTGGCAAAGTACCCTTCAACCAGTGTTACCTACGAAGGACAAAGTAAGCAGCAGCAAAAAACAGCTAGTTCCGGAAAACGCGTTATTCCTATTATTTTATTGCTAATGTTGGCGGTAATCGTTCTTACTTTCCGATCATTATGGCAAGCGGTACTCGGGTTTATCTGTATTCCTTTTGCTTTAATTGGAGTAGGTTGGGGGCATTATTTCCATGGACATGCAATTAGCTTATTATCCATGTTTGGAATCATTGCTTTAATTGGCGTTATGGTAAACGATAGTCTTGTATTTGTTAGTCGTGTCAATGAATTAGTCAAAGAATACAAGGATTTTGATAAAGCCGTTTTTGAAGCTGGTAGAAGTCGATTTAGAGCAATTGTTTTGACTTCCGTAACCACCGTAGCAGGACTAGGTCCGCTCATTTTTGAGACTTCCTTTCAAGCTCAATTTCTTATTCCCATGGCAATATCAGTGGCATATGGAATGATGATAGCAACTTTTATAACCCTTATCGCATTACCGGTGTTTTTGGTTATGCTCAACAGAATTAAGGTTGGTCTTAATTGGCTGTGGACAGGTAAGCGTCCTACGAATGAGGAAGTGGAGCCAGCCTACATTGAATTAAAATCAGAACAATTAGAGATCGATAAAAAATGAAACAGCTATTTATTTTATGCTCAATAATTGGGGTTGGATTGGCTGCAAGTGGTCAAGAATATGCTCTTGAAAAGGTCTTGGAATTGGCTCTGAAAAACAATCATAACATCAAAGTTTCTCAGAATAATGTGGAAATGGCCGAGAATAGCTCTGGTGCTGGAAATGCAGGTATGTTGCCGACTGTCAATGTAAATGCTGGTGCTACTTATTCCAATCAAGATATGAAGCTCGAGCTATTGGCTCAACCTGATCCCATTGCCATAGAAAGAGATGGGGCTCAATCTACGGGTTTAAATGCTGGAGTTGGATTGAATTGGGTAGTATTCGATGGAATGGCTATGTTCAGAAATTACGATAAACTCAAATTGATGGTCGATTTGGAGGATGCTAAAACTCGAGCAACCGTTGAGAGTACTTTGATGCAAGTAATATCAATGTATTATATGATGGCAGCCGCTAAGAACAATAAAAATGTTGCTTTGAAAGCTGTAGAACTCTCAAACGACAGAATGCTTAGGGCGAAATCTAATTATGAATCTGGAGGCAGTTCGTCTTTGAATTTTTTAAGTGCTCAAGTTGATTTGAATACCGACAGTGTAACACTGGCAAATGCCGAGGCTAATTATGCTCAATCAGGAAATAGTCTAAATTTATTAACGGGTTACCAATTGCCGATGGGATTCGATATTTCAGAAGAGGTAAGCATTAATTCGTCAATGGATTATGCAGAATTGGAAAAACAATCGAAAACCAACAACGCTCAATTGGTAAACATAGAATATGCAAAACTGGTTGCTGAAAAAGATGCTCAAATTGCAAATTCAGGTTATTTGCCAACGATTTCAGTAAATGCGGATTACGGTTTTAGACAGCAGAATAATGAAATTGGAAACTTATTGGAAAGTCAAAACTTGGGTTACACAGCTGGAATAACACTGTCGTATCCTATTTTTCAAGGTTCGCAGCGAAAAACTAGAGCAAAGAATGCGCAGGTGCAATTGGAGAATCAGGAAGAATTGCGATTAAATACCATTGACCAATTAAAAACCGATTTGAACAATGCATGGATTGACTATGAGAAGAACGTTAAAATCTTAGGAATGAACGAAAGGAATCTTAAAAATGCTGAGTTTAATTTTAATCGTACACGAGAGTTATATCAGCTGGGTTCAGTGACTAATGTTGAATTTAGAACTGCTCAGATAAATTTTCTTCGAGCTCAGATAAGCATTACCAATTCAAAGTATAAAGTAAGGTTAAGCGAATTTGAGTTGATTCGAGTAAGTGGGTTGTTGGTGCAGCCAGATCAAACCAAATAATAGTCAACTGTCAATAAACCTTAAGAACACATATTTGTTTGATTTACAAAGGTGTTAACCTTATTATGATATTAGTTTCAAATTCAAATAATTTGAGGCTTATATTTGCAACTTAAATTATTGAGATTTGAAAGCAGCAAGATATACAGCTCCGGATGGAGACGCATTTTACAAAGCCCTCAGAAAAAGAGTCAACCAATATTTTAAAGAGAATAATATTAAAAAAACGGGCAACGCAACTTTATACATAAAAACAGTTTTATTGTTTTTATTGTTATGGGTTCCGTTTGCGTTAACATTTGTATTTGCAGATCTTCCTTGGTACTTGTATTGTGGACTTTGGACGCTTACAGGTTTTGGTATGGCTGGAATAGGACTTTCGGTAATGCACGATGCTGTGCACGATACATTTTCGAGCAATAGAAAACTGAACAATTTAGTAGGTCATTTTTCTATGTTCTTTATCGGAGGTTTTGCCGAAAATTGGAGAATTCAACACAACCATAAGCATCACACTTATACTAATGTTGCGGGCGTTGATGAAGATATCAAATCACCCATTCCAGCATTGCGATTCACCCCTGATGTTCCAAAACGAAGCATTCATAAATTCCAGTTTCTATATGCTTGGTTCTTCTACGGATTAATGACATTTATGTGGACTTCTTCAAAAGATGTTAAGCAATTGCTCCAGTTTAAGGCTGAAGGGTTTTATGATGGACGTAATAAAGCATACCGAAGAGAATTAACGCGTCTGGTAGTTTGGAAGGTGAGTTATTACTTGCTTTACCTGGGAGCTCCAATCGTCTTTACCGATTATTCTATTTGGCTTATTCTAGCAGGATATTCTTGTAAGCACTTCCTTGCTGGGCTAACATTATCTGCTGTTTTTCAGCCAGCACATGTTACAACGAGAACTGAGTTTCCTAAAATTGAAGCGGACAACACCATTGCTAATAGTTGGGCAGCACACCAAATTCTTACTACGCAAAACTTTGCCATGAAAAGCAAATTATTTTCTTGGTATGTAGGTGGTCTTAATTTTCAAATTGAACATCATTTGTTTCCTAACATATGCCATGTTCATTACAAAAAATTGTCTCCGATAGTTCAAGAGGTTGCGAAAGGTTTTAATCTTCCTTATTTTCAGCAGCCTACGTTTGCTTCTGCGATTTATGATCACGGAAAAATGCTCTACGATTTAGGTCGTAAAGACTAAAACATTGCTAATTTCTTCCCCAGTAATTTGCTAATGTATCCTTACCTTTGCAGCCACATTTATAGGCTTTATGGCAAAAGGATTTACATCAAGAGAACAAGATTATTCTAAATGGTACAATGAGTTAGTAGTGAAAGCCGATTTGGCTGAAAACTCTGACGTTAGAGGTTGTATGGTTATTAAGCCTTACGGTTACGCTATTTGGGAGAAAATGCAAGCAGAATTGGACAGAATGTTCAAAGCAACCGGTCACTCCAATGCTTACTTTCCTTTATTTATACCAAAATCGTATTTGAGCAAAGAAGCAAGCCACGTGGAAGGTTTTGCAAAAGAATGTGCGGTTGTTACGCATTACCGACTCATGAACAATCCTAATGGTGATGGTGTAATCGTTGATCCTGATGCAAAATTGGAAGAAGAACTGATTGTTCGTCCAACTTCTGAAACCATCATTTGGAGTACCTACAAAAAGTGGATTCAATCTTACAGAGATCTCCCGATTCTTGTAAATCAGTGGGCAAATGTGGTGCGTTGGGAAATGCGTACTCGACTATTTCTAAGAACAGCCGAATTCCTTTGGCAAGAAGGCCATACTGCACATGCAACGGAAAAAGAGGCTGTAGAAGAGGCAGAACAAATGCTTCGTGTATATGCTGAATTTGCAGAAAAGCATATGGCTATGCCCGTAATTCAAGGGGTAAAAACGGCAAGCGAACGTTTTGCAGGAGCATTAGAAACCTATTGTATCGAAGCCTTAATGCAAGATGGTAAAGCACTTCAAGCAGGAACCTCTCATTTTTTAGGTCAGAATTTCGCAAAAGCTTTTGACGTAAAATATGCCTCTAAAGAAGGAAAAGAAGAATTTGTATGGGCAACCAGTTGGGGTGTTTCTACTCGATTAATGGGTGGTCTTATTATGACACATTCCGATGATCATGGTCTTGTACTCCCGCCAAAACTAGCGCCAATTCAAGTGGCAATTATTCCAATTTATCGTCAAGACGATCAATTGGAAGCAGTAACTGAAAAAGTACTGCCTATCAAAAAAGCCTTAGAAGAAAAAGGGATTAGTGTTAAGTACGACGATAGAGATACTTATAAGCCAGGTTGGAAATTCAATGAATATGAATTTAAAGGAGTTCCAGTGCGTTTAGCAATGGGTCCGCGTGATATTGAAAACGGAACTGTTGAAGTGGCTCGTAGAGATACCTTAGAAAAGGAATTAGTTTCTTTAGACAATGTCGTTGAGCACGTAGAAAAATTAATGATTGAAATTCAGGAAAATCTATATAAAAAGGCGGTCGATTTCCGTACTAAAAACACAACTGAGGTGAGTACCTATGACGAGTTTAAAGAAGTGCTCAAAACTAAGAGTGGATTTGTTCTTGCTCATTGGGATGGCACTCCGGAAACCGAAGAGCGCATTAAGAAAGAAACCAAAGCCACCATACGTTGTATCCCATTAGAGGGTGAAAAGGTTGCTGGTAAGTGTGTTTTTTCTGGAAAACCTTCTACTCAAAAAGTGCTATTTGCAAAAGCTTATTAATGTTTATTCGTTTTTTTTTACTGTCGATTTTAGTAGGTTCTTCCTTAAATGGAATGTCTCAAAAATCCATACATAAAAAGTACGACTTGTTTTTCTCTTGGGGATACAATCGAGCGGCATATACAAAAAGTGATTTTAATATTTCTGGTGTTGGATATGACTTGACATTCAAGGATGTTAGGGCAGAGGATTATGTGACTACTTTTTCTCTAGAGAATTACTTTAAACCCGCAAATCTGACTATACCGCAATATGTGGGACGACTTGGGATGTACTTGAACGAACGGACAAGTATTTCAATTGGCGTTGATCATATGAAGTATTACATGATTCTAAATCAAAACCTTGAAATAGAAGGGCAAATTTCACCGCAGGCAAGCGAAAAATATGCGGATACTTATAATAATACGTCACATGATGTTCCGTTTCGATTTTTGTATTTCCATCACAGCGATGGATTGAACTATGCTAATATTGAGATTGAATACAACTTTCCACTTTGGACTTCTTTGAATATGAAGCATTCTTGGGAAGTTGTTGGGAATTTAGGAATAGGCTTAGTTGTGCCAAAAACATACGTAATGATTTTAAATAACGATGTTGATAATAGGTTTCATATTGCTGGTGGAGGTATAAGTGCCAAGGTCGGAACTCGTTTCAATTTTTTCAAGTATTTCTATATTGAAGCGGCGAGTAAGAACGGATTTGTCGTTATGCCAAATGTTTTGGTAAATAATGAAAAAAATGCAACTGCAAATCAGCGTTTTGGTTGGACTCAGTTCTATGGTGCACTTGGTTTTAATATATCTTTGAGCAGAAAGGAAAAAGACAATGTTGAAAGCCCTTAATTCACTACTTTTTATAATGCTGGTATTGGTTGCAACTACTAGCTGTCAAAAAAAGACCTGTGCAGACTTTAAGGTAGGTAAATTTGAAGCACCTGACGAGACTATTTCGGATATTAAGATCACAAGAACAGAAACGCAGCAAATTGAAGTAAGCGAAAAGAGAGGGTTTAAGGATGTTTACAATATATTTTGGGCAAATGAATGTGAGTATCATTTGGTATTGAAAGAAAGTAATAACCCAGATAAGAATTTATTAAACGAGCTTGATACGCTCAAAGTATCCATTACCGCTATTGAAGGAGATACCTATCAATATACGGCAGTGTTAAATGGTAAAGCCTTTATGGGCGATTTAAAACAAACAGAAACGAAATAAATAAAAAGTTATGGCTGAATTTTATCAAGAAAACACAGAATTTAATTTTAAAAAAATAGGTCCAATTGCGGCACTAGTGTTAGCATTAGTATTGTTTTTGGGACTAGGGAATCGATTGTTTTTAACTATAGATGCCACTGAAAGAGGCGTTATGTTTAAACCCTTTGGTGATGGTCTTGCGAGAGATGAGGTTTATTCACCGGGCTTTCATATTATCGCTCCTTGGAATAAAATGTACATTTTTAATGTGCAGGAGCAAAAAAGTGAAGAGCCAATGGACGTGTTGGACAAAAATGGTCTTTCGGTAAATATCGATATAACCGTTCGTTTTTATCCTACTTATACTCGAATAGGCTACCTGTATGAAGGGTTTATGAAGGATTATGCAAGTTTATTGGTTATTCCTGAAGTTCGTTCAACGGTAAGGCAAGTTGCTGGACGTTATACTGCTGAAGAAATATATTCAACAAAACGATCGGAAGTTGAGCAAGCTATTATTGACGAAGCAGGAGCAAAGCTTAAAGAGAATAATATTGAGATGAAAGCATTGTTAATTCGCTCGATAAATCTTCCAAATGAAATTAAAAAAGCAATTGAAACTAAGCTTACTAAGGAACAAGAACAACTTGCTTATGAGTTTAGATTGAAGACTGAAAAGCTGGAAGCAGAAAGAAAAAGAGTAATGGCTGAAGGTGAAGCTGCGGCAAATAAAATTGTAAACTCGAGTTTAACTCCGGAGCTTCTAAAAATGAGAGGGATAGAGGCTACTTTAGACTTAGCAAAATCACCAAACTCTAAGGTTGTAATTGTAGGTTCTGGTAAAGATGGTCTGCCTTTGATTTTGGGCGGAAACAACTAGAAAAAGAAAAATACAAAAGCCCAATCGAATCAGTTCGGTTGGGCTTTTTTTATGCTAGAATTACAGGTTAAATAGGCTTAACGTAGTTTTCGTATGGGGCATTCAGAATTTGTTTCAACAGCTCATTTTTGTGTTAGAATTCAATAACACTATAACCTAATTGTTGAATCTTCTCCCTTTCATTAATGGTCAATTTCTTATCGTAAGCAATGTGATTTGTAAAAAACATAGTTTCAATTGGGCGCTCACAATTCTCAATAACTAAGTTTTCAGTACCGTTTTCTTGGAGTTCTTGAATACGATGCATGTATAATGGTATTTGGCTATTTGCTTCACTAAATGGTTTTATGCGTTCAATTGAATACCTAATTGGCAATAGAATTAGCAGCAGTAGTATTGTTTGGGCCATAATTCGACTTGTTTTTTTCGAGAGACTCGCAGCTGTAAACGACAGGTATCGTACAAATAAACCAAGCATTATAAATACAGCCGGAGCAATAAACAAGGTGTAGCCCTGCATTTTGGTTTTAGAAATTGAAAAAAACAATAGTGGCACAAGTATCCAAATGATTAGGGCCATTTTTTTTCTATCCACCCAATTTTTCTTTCTCAATAAGAACCAAAGGAATGGGAGATACATTATTTCTCCATAATGAATCCTAAGCTTAGAGAAGAAGTAATAATAAGGGCCGGTTTGCTCGTCTAAAACAGTTGTAAGATGCAACCAGTTAAAGTGTTTTTCCCAAACATTTTCAAGGGGGAATTCATAGGCCGTATATAATTGCCATGGAGCACTTATCAGGGCGATGGCTGCTACAATAATTACCAAATTTAGTATCGTTTTTTTGTCAGAAAAGGTCTTGTAGTCTAGCACCATGAAAATAGGCAATACAATAAGGGCAGGAAGCCATTTGGTTAGTACCGCGCAGCCCGTGCAAAATCCAATTAATACCAGGTTCCAAAAGTTTCTTTTTCCTTGATAAAGTATTACAAACCAAATGGAGAGTTCGATAAAAAACAAAAAGAAAATATCTACATGATCCGTTGCAATACGTCCTCCTGTTAACTCAATAATTAACCCATTTATAGCGTGTAGGTAAGCTGCGATTAGACCAGTTTTTTTATCAAACAGTTTGGCTCCAATTAAAAAAGTAAGCCAAACGGCAAGAAGAGAAAAAATGATGCTCGGAAATCGAAACCCAAATAAATTGACTCCGAATAGTTTCATGGATGCTCCCATTATCCATAAAGGTAAAGGTTGCTTATGCAGCCAAACATGATTTCCCACCCAACTTTTATAGTCGTACTCTAAAAGAGGAACTTTGTACAATGTTGGTTTCAGAGGATTGTCAATTGTATTTTTTGCTACTAAGGCATGATAACGCTCATCCCATTCATGAAGAAAAGGGTCGGTTGATACAAAAACCCTTAATATTAGCCCCAGTAAAATGGTTAATAGGAGTCCGCGATTGTAGTTTCTGGAATTTATTTGTTTCCATATCAAGTAGGTAATTAGCCCAAACGAAAGGAGTAAACAGCTGCCAGAAAGTATAGGGTTAAATCCAAACTCCATAATCCTATAAAATTCTCATAAAATCAACCTTACTTGCCATTGTAATATTCTTTTTTACACACAGATAAGTCTCCCATAAATATTGAAATTAAAGCACAGGGCTAAAGAAGTCTCTATGGTATTCAAACAACTAATATAATCACAGTTTTATTCTCAATCTTATGAATTTGATTTTTCAATTACTAATAATAATAGCTTTGAACGCTTGTATAAAATAGTACTGATCATATTTGCTGCAACTAGTTCATTGCCATGTTTTTCTCAAAACAAATGGTTTGAGTATTCTGATACGCTTAATAAACCTCGGTTAATTAGTGTTGTGAGCGGTGCTTCTGCAATTACTATCGGAACAATGCTTACGCTAAACGAATATTGGTACAAAGACTTTCCTCGATCTCCCTTGCATTCTTTTGATGATAGCAAGGAGTGGGAGGGAATGGATAAAGTTGGTCATGGGTTTACTTCATATTATTGCGGTGTTCTGGGTTATAATGCTCTAAAATGGTCTGGGGTTTCTGAAAACAAAGCACTCTTGTATGGGGCTTGGGGATTCATGTACCTGGCAGGTATTGAATTTCTTGATGGATACAGCGCTCAATGGGGATTTTCATGGGCTGATATGGCGGCCAATACCGCTGGTTCTGCATTTTTTATTGGACAGCAATTGTTGTGGAAAGAGCAGCGGATAATGCCTAAGTTTTCGTATCAATCTACTTTACACACCAACTTAAGGCCTGAACTTTTGGGAAATGGGGGAGTTCAAGAAGTGTTGAAGAATTACAATGGCCAAACCTATTGGTTATCCACTAATATTCACTCCTTTTTAAAAGAAGAAAGTAAGTTTCCAAAATGGCTTTCCTTCTCGTTAGGTTACGGAGCAACCGGAATGCTTGGAGGGCACGATAATCCCAAATTGAACGCCAAAGGAATAGTGCTACCTCAAACGCTTCAGCGTCACAAACAATATTATCTTTCGTTAGACTTTGATTTGCACCGCATTAAAACTAAATCGGAGTTATTGAATGGAGTATTAAAGGCAGTTTCTTGGTTTAAGTTTCCTTTACCAACAGTGGAATTCAGTCAGCGTGGAGTTTTCTTTCATCCAGTTTATTTTTAGTAAACAACTCCTTACCCAGAGGTCATTGCAGCGTTGATAGGAATTTTTTAGGTAGAGTTATAGAATAATGTGAGAAGTTTGTCATTCTTAGCTTGACTGGGAATCTGCAAATGCTTAGAGATTCCCGATTTCTCCGGAATGACGGGGATGTAAACTTTGTAATAGTATATCCCACATTATTCTATAACACCGTTATTTTTTATGCTAATTCATTTTCATTCTCGGTTGTTTTAAGAGTATTCAATGCTTTTAAATTAGTTTTCTGTCCAATGTTGATGATTTCAAATCAATTTTTTTAACTTCTTTAGCTTCTAAATTGACCTTTTCCATTCTAATTTAGTTTCAAAATTTTTATACAATGAAAAGCCACGAATTAGATTATCAAATACACGGTGACGATATGCAGACCGTTGAAATTGAATTGGATGGAAATGAAACCGTAATTGCAGAAGCCGGTGCCATGAATTGGATGGATGATGGAATTGATTTTGAAGCCAAATTGGGCGATGGATCAAAGCCTGATCAAGGGTTTTTCGGAAAATTAGTTTCAGCAGGTGCTCGAGCATTTACGGGTGAATCTATTTTTATGACGCATTTTACGAACGTAATGGGGGGTAAACGTAAAGTGGCTTTCGCAGCTCCATATCCCGGTAAAATTGTTTCGCTAGATTTAATGGAAATTGGTGGAAGTATCACTTGTCAGAAGGATGCTTTTTTATGTGCTGCAAAAGGCACTGAAGTAACGATTACTTTCAATAAAAAACTAGGTGCAGGTTTTTTTGGTGGAGAAGGATTTATTCTTCAAAAATTGAAAGGTGATGGAAAAGCATTTTTACATGCAGGAGGAACTATCGTTAAGAAACAACTGAATGGTGAGACCTTAAAAGTGGATACAGGCTGTATCGTTGCTTTTTCTCCTGGTATCGATTATGACATTCAGAGAGCAGGTGGATTAAAATCTATGTTTTTTGGAGGCGAAGGATTGTTCTTGGCGACATTGAGAGGACATGGAACAGTTTACTTACAATCACTTCCATTTTCTAGAATGGCAGATAGAATTTTAAAACATGCGCCTTCAGCGGGTGGCAGAGATAAAGGTGAAGGTTCTGTTCTAGGTGGACTGGGTAGAATGATAGATGGGAACTAGGCTGGTAGAAATTGAATAACTAACTTCGCAAGCGTGAAAGAAACCCAACAAAGCACAGATTTAATTGAGCTAACAACTCGTTTTATAAACAGTACCGGAGGTCACGTATTTCTAACTGGGAAAGCAGGCACGGGGAAAACAACTTTCCTGAGAACTCTTGCTCGTAAGACGCACAAAAATTTTGTTGTTGTTGCTCCCACTGGAATTGCTGCTCTAAATGCTGAAGGAGTTACCATCCATTCTCAATTTTTATTTCCATTTGGAAGTTTTATACCTGATCGCTCACCTGATGGAAGTTTTGGACAAGATGCTCGCTTTTTTACTCAACACACCTTGGCAAGAAAGCATCCGCTAAATTCAATGCGCAAACAAGTCCTCCGCGCTGCCGATCTATTAATTATTGATGAAGTGAGTATGCTTCGTGCTGATTTATTAGATGCTATTGATTACCGAATGCGCAGTGTAAAGTCAAATTTCAACCGAAGTTTTGGAGGTGTTCAGGTATTGTTTATTGGAGATTTGTATCAATTGCCACCTATCGTAAACCAAAACGAATGGAATGTATTGAAGAACTATTATAAAAGCATGCACTTTTTTGAAGCACATGCCTTGAAACATGACCCTCCAACTTATATTGAATTGGATAAAATTTTTCGTCAAGATGATCAAGATTTTATTAGAATATTAAATAACCTTCGGAATAATTGTGCAACTGAATCGGATATCAATGAGCTCAATAAGTTTGTGAAAACGGAAAAGCAAATTGATAAAATGGAGGGCGTTATAACCCTTACTACGCACAACAATAAAGCCGACCAGATTAACAGAAAACAGCTCCAAGATTTAAAAGAAAAGCTATTTCTATTCAAAGCCAAAGTCTCGAGAGATTTTCCAGAGCACATTTATCCCGTAGCCCAAGAATTAGAATTGAAAGTAGGTACTCAGGTTATGTTTATTAAAAACGATACCAGTGCAGATAAACGCTATTTCAATGGTAAAATCGCTCGAGTTTCAACCCTAACTAAGGATGAAATTAAAGTAATATTAGATGGCGAAAAAGTGGAATATTTGCTACAGACCGAGGAGTGGGAGAACAAAAAGTATACAATCAATCCAAGCAATAAAGAATTAGAAGAAGAGGTGGTCGGAACTTTCACTCAATATCCAATAAAACTGGCGTGGGCAGTTACCGTGCATAAAAGCCAAGGACTAACTTTCGAAAAGGCCATCATTGATGTTGGGCAGGCTTTCGCTGCTGGGCAAGTTTATGTTGCTCTAAGTAGACTTAGAAGTTTGAAAGGGTTAGTGCTGAGAAGCCCTATAAACAATAGCGTGGTTGTTACCGATAAGGAGGTTAATAGCTATGTGGAGGTTCAAGAAAAACCGTCAGAACTAGGAAAGACATTGGAGATTGAGCAAAGCCGATATTTAGAGCGTGTTTTACTCAATTCTTTTGATTTTGAACCAATTGAAAAGGTGCTGGAATATCAACTGCGAAATGCAAAAACTTCTTTGGAGTTTGAATTGGATAGCTTGCGGACAACTTTACCCAAAATCCAAAGTGATTTTATTGGTCAAAAAGAAATCTCGAGAAAATTTAAATCCCAAATTTCTAGAATCCTTCAGTCCGAAGACCATAAAGTGCTCATGGATCGATTGGAAAAAGGGAGTAACTACTTCCTAGATTTTTTGAGCGAGGTTCAAAAAACTTTACTCAATCACTTGGCAGAAGTCGAGCAATTGGCAAAAGCTAAAACCTATCGAACTTTTCTAGAAGAATTGGATCAATTGATAATGAAGACCATTTCAGAAATTGAAAAGGCCGCCATGATGGCACATTGTGTATATACCAAACAACCAATACCTAAAGAATCACCACATGGAAAGAAGCGCATTGATAAAAGGAAATCAATTTTAGAGGCAGCGCGACAAAAAGCAGCTACTAATCCGGATTTGCAAAAAACAAAAACAGGTAAAAAACGAAAAAAACCACTAGTTGTTGATGGCGAAAAGCCTCAAAAAGCAGAAAAGGGAAGTACCTATAAAGAATCCTACGAATTGCTCCAAAGTGGAATGTCAGTTGCTGAAGTTGCAAAAAAACGAGATTTGGTTGCAGGAACTATTGAAGGCCATGTTGCTAAGGGGATTGAAGCAGGTGTGTTGAAGCTAGAAGACCACATGGACAAAAATGAAATTGAGATTTTGAGTCTAGCTATCAAAAAAGCAAAAAGCGGAAGCGCTGGAATTTTTGCTGCTTTTAAAGGAAAATACTCTTACGGTAAGATTAGAATGGTGCAGGCGAGCTTGAAGGATTCTGATAGTTAATTATGCGATATTTGTAAACTGAACTATTTATTACTTCATGAATAAGCTGTTTTATTTACTGGTCACTTTTTTCTTGATCAATTATTGTGCGTTTTTATCTGCGCAAACAGGGCCGGGAGGTATAAATTCAACGAGTTCGTTGAGTATGTGGTTAAAAGAAGATGATTTAAACTTAACGGACGGAGCGGCTGTTTCTGCTTGGGACGATGCAACATCAAATGGGAATGATGCGGGTCAAAGTAGTTCTGGTAAACAACCTAGCTACGTAGCTTCCAGTTTGTTGAATGGTATGCCTGCAGTTTCGTTCTCCGGTGGCACGAGTAATAGGACCTCAGACAATTTGGAAGTAGCTGATAATTCAAATTTGGATAATAGTCAAGGCCTTACTTTTTATTCTGTTTTACGTTTAAATAGTGTCGGCTCTCCTAATGTGCAGGCCATATTGGGTAAGAGAATTAGTTCTGGAACATCTTCTGAATGTGCCTATACTTGGTATTTCTACACTTCAAATCGTTTGTATCTTGATTTAAACTCCCAAAACAACCGTTTTGGAACCCCTAGTGGCTATAGTAATAACACGAATTATCTATTGAATATGAGCTTTGATGGTTACCGATCTGCTGCAAATAGAGCTAGAATATATACCCAAGGATCATTATCGACAACAGCAACTGAATCTAGTACTTCTATTGTAAATATTGGCCAACGCTTATAATAGGTACGATGAACCCAAATTATGGCAAATACTTCTCGGGATTAATGGGAGAAATTATGGTTTTTAACGATACCCTTAGCACTACTCAGAGAATAATAGTGGATAATTATTTGTCGGCTAAGTACAATACTGCCTTGAATAGCAACGATCTCTATACTCATGACAATTCGGGAAATGGAGATTTCGACTTTGATGTAGCGGGCATTGGTCAAAACTCGGATGGTACGAGTAATACAGATGCGCAAGGAACAGGAATCGTTCGCATTAATAGTGCAAGTAATCTTGGCTCAGGAGAATGGTTGTTTTGGGGGCATGATGGCGCTGCATTAGATTCATGGTCGGTTGTTGATACACCAGTTAATGTGCAAGCTAGAGTTGCTAGAGTTTGGCGAGTAGATCAAACCGGTGATGTAGGAACTGTTTCACTTTCTTTTGATTTAAGCGATGTGGCAGGATCTGTTACAAGCTCTGATTTGCGCTTGTTAATTGATACGGATAACGATGGTGTTTTTTCTGACGAAACTGTTGTTGGTGGAGGTGTAATTTCTGGGGCGACTAATACAAGTGGAAATGTCTACCAATGGACAGGAGTAGCTATAGACGATAACGATCGATTTACAATTGGTTCGATAAACGAATCTCAAACACCGCTTCCGGTTGATTTGGTGAAATTTGAGGCAATTCCTAACGCAGATAAAAAGGAAGTTCATTTGCTTTGGATAACGGCTTCAGAAATCAATAACGATTATTTTAAGGTAGAGAAAACCGAAGACCTTTCTGAGTTTGAATTGATTGAAGTTGTGCCTGGAGCGGGAACTAGTAATGAAAAACACGAATACGAAGTTACTGATTATCATCCCAATACTCATTTGAGTTATTACTGCTTGTCTCAAGTAGATTTTGATGGCAATGAAACCAAATTCCCAATGGAAAAAGTTGAATTTGAAAACAAGACTTCTTTCGAAATGAAGTTGTACCCAAATCCTTTGGCTGCTGGTCAAAAACTGCAAGTCAAAATCCCTAAATTAGACCAAGGAGCGCATAGCCTTTTGGTAAATGACCTTATTGGAAAAAGTCATGCCGTTAATATCACTTCGATTAATATGGGCGATTACGAATTATTGGAAGTAGAATTCGACCAGAATTTGTCACGAGGAGTTTATTTGGTTCAGTATGAACTTAACGGTAAAACGGAGACCTATCAGTTATTGGTGGAGTAGGTGTTGATGTGGTTTTACCTACTTTTGAACGGTGACTATACTTTCAAGGATATATAAACTGAGCGGCCGACCAGTGCCTTATTATGCGAATTATTCGATTCTGAAAATCATGTGGATTCCTATTCGTAAGTACATTAATGTTGTTTTTATTCCCAATGTACCGTTCAGTGGTCTGCGCATAAGATTGTATAGAATGATTGGTTTTAAAATTGGGAAAAACGTTTTTATTGGAATGAAATGTTATTTGGACGATTTGGAACCTTCAAATACAAGTATAGGTAACAACGTTACCATATCTTACGGTTGTTATTTTTCTATGCATGGTAAAGGTCAAACTAGAACGCATATAGAAATTAAAGATGGCGCTTATATAGGTATGCGAGCGACACTAATGGCTAAAAAAGCTGGACTAGTTATCGGCGAAAAAGCGATTGTAGGGGCTGGTAGTGTAGTCGTAAAGCATGTATTGCCAAATACAACTGTGGTAGGAGTGCCCGCAAAAGAGGTGGGTGAAAAAAATAAAAGTTAACCCCTTCTCAAATCGGAACCATAACTCGGCGTAGTTTGCAACTACGCCGATAGATTATTACAATCAATGCATTGATTACATTTTAGAATAAAAAGCGTAGTTGCAAACTACGCTTAGGTGGGGAGACTATGAATTGCTTGAAGTTGAGTTTGATCAAAACCTATCGTCAGGTATTTATCTTACTCAATACGAATTGAATGGGAAAACAGAGACCTACCGATTGAAGGTGGAGTAGTTTATAAATTTTAATCCTCCCTCAACTTCACCATTTCCAACCGTTCAATTTTTTCTACATCAACGGTAATGTGCCCGAACTCTTCGCTTACCCTGCCTCGTATTTTGTAGCAACCCGGAGCCGAAACCCTATTTTTATCAAACACATTGGGGAAAATCACAGTGTCTATCCAATCGCCTTTTTGATCTACAAAAGTTCCAAATTGCATAATTTGATGGTTGCTCATTTTTGTAGACTTTACAGTTACTCGGTAACCAGCGAGGTCTACTGTTTTTCCAATTAGTTTAGGTAGTTCTGAAGCAGCTAAAGTTGGCAGCTGGCTTTGGTCGGCAATCAAACTAAATGGGCTCACCGTTACCGGAAAACCTAAGAGTTCCATTTCGTCGTAAGCGTCTTCTACTTGTGTGTGAATCAGTTCGGGGAGTTTCCAACTTTTGGGTTCTATCCGAAACAAATTGCTTTTTTCCCGAGTCTCTGGAGTTTTAGAAAGCAAGAAATGTGCATCCCACATCAGTTTCTTTTTGTTGGGCTCAAAACAGCGAAAGCATCCCAGTCGAATAAGTATTATAATCTGTTCCAAACTGATTTCGGGCAAACGATCTACAAAGTCTCTGAAGGATAAAAAAGGTCCTTCACCCCGCCGTGATTTTAGAATGCGATATACGTTTTCATTTCCAAATCCACCATTGATAAACACTAAACCCAAGTGTATGGTTTTGCCCGATAAAGTCGCCTTAAGATCACTGTTGTTTACACAAGGCAAAGCAATAGTTCCGCCTTTCATTCGGGCGGTGTGGGCGTAGAATTCCATGGAGTAAAAACCACCACCATTGTTTAGGGTAGCGGTGAGGTATTCCAGTGGGTAATAAGCGTGAATGTACAGGGCTTGAAAACTCTCCACAGCATAACTCGCTGAATGCCCTTTGGAAAAGGCATAATTGGCAAAACTCTCTATCTGATGCCAAATGTCTTGAACCGTTTTTTCAGCGTAGCCTTTTTGATGGCAATTGTCAAAAAATCGTTGTTCGACCTGTGCAAATTCGGTACGTTCTCTAAACTTACAGGACATACCTCGTCTTAGGATGTCGGCCTCAGCCAAAGTGAGTCCAGCAAAAAAGTGCGCTACTTTTATCACATCTTCTTGGTAGACCATTACACCGTAAGTTTCTTCCAATAATTTGTAGAGTTCGGGCAAAGCTTTTTGGGCGTTATTTCGCCGTTCTTCGTCTTGAAACCGAACAATGTATTCGCGCATCATTCCGCTTTTAGAAACCCCAGGTCGAATGATAGAACTCGCGGCAACCAGTCGTGTATAATCCTCTGCTTTTAGTTTGGTAAGTAACATACGCATGGCTGGAGATTCTACATAAAAACACCCCGTTAAATCTCCCTGTCGCAATAGCTCTTTTACCTTGGGATCACTTTTCAGCATATCGATATCGTCTATGTCTATCGTTATGCCGTGGTTCTGTTTTACATACACCAAAGCATCTTTTATTTTCCCCAATCCGCGCTGACTCAGGATATCGTATTTGTATAAACCAATGTCCTCGGCAATCTGCATATCGAAGTGTGTAGTCGGAAAATTTTTGGGTGGTAAAGTAGTAGAGGAGTAGTAATGAATGGGTTCTTCAGAAATAAGAATTCCGCTAGAGTGAATACTCAAATGACTTGGAAAACCAGCGATGTAAGTACTGTATTTCTGAACCAATTGACCGTAAGTATCGCTAGCGTATTGAGAGGCACGTTGTAGGCTTTTGATTTCTTCATCGGGCAGGCCAAAGACTTTACCCAATTCTCGAATAACTGCTTTTCGCTGAAAGGTTTGATAAGAACCCAATAAAGCGACTTTATCCCAACCGTAAGTATCGAAGAGGTACTTGGTAATATCATCTCTATCGGTCCATGAAAAATCTACATCAAAGTCAGGCGGACTGTTTCTATAAGGGTTTATAAATCGCTCGAAATACAAGTCTAAATCAATGGGGTCAACATTGGTAATGCGGAGTAGGTAAGCCACCAGACTATTAGCTCCACTTCCTCTACCTACATAGCAGTAGCCTTTTCGTTGGGCGTAACACACCAAGTCCCAATTGATCAAGAAATAGGCGCAAAAATCACATTGTTCAATGAGTTTAAGTTCGGTGTCAAGGCGTTTTAGAATAACGTCATTTACCGTTTTGAATCGGTATTCTAATCCTTGGTGACTCAGGTCAGTGAGTAGTTTTATATCCTCTTCTTTACTTTGGGTAAAACACAGTTTGTTTTTTGGCTGTTTGAAACTGTACTTGACTTTGCAGCTCTTCAATAGTTTTTTTGTGTTCTTCAGAATTTGAGGAAACTGCTCATAGAGTTCCTTGATTTCTACTGCACTTCGGTATTTATTATCTGGATTTCCTTGGCGAATAGGAGGAAGTTTACTCAACAACATGTTTTCTCCAATGGCGCGCAACAATCGGTGGGTGTTGTAATCTCTTTTGGTTCGAAAGGTAGCGGTGCAGAGTACTACCAGTTTCTCTTGATGGTGTTTCCAATCCTTTTGTTTAGTGGTGTTTTTTAAATCGGATGGACTAATGCCAATAAACTCGTGCTCTTTTAAGTAATTAGGATGCGGAGCAAAAGCCAATGGATAGATGATATAGGCATTATCGAAATTTGGAGCAATAGGATCTATGGGTAGTTTTTGCTCTAAATGGTGAGAGAGGTGTTCGTTGAGTTCGAAGAAGCCTTTTTTGTTTTTAGCAATGCCAATGTATTGTTGGTGTACACCATTTCTAAAATCAATACCAATGTTTGCTTTTATGCCGTATTCTTCTGCGCGCATCAAAAACCGAAAGGTTTCAGAGGTATTGTTGATGTCCGTAATCACAAAGTTAGCGTGGCCCAAATCCTTTATGGTTTGCAATACATCTTCTACCGATAGGCAACCGTAATTCAGACTATAATAGCTATGACAGTTTAGTAACATGGGCTGCTATGCATTTGAAACGAGTTTGAGGAAAAAAGTGTCAGTTCGAGTGGTCCGCGTCGGCGGATTGTATCGAGAACAACTTTTTGACTTCCAATATTGACTTTCAGCATGCCTTCTAATATTCTTAAGCCCTTCGGTGTGCTGGAATTACATTTGGCTGACCATTGAATGGGTTTCGCCTTCCAATACCTTTAGAACCCATACCAACGGCTCGCTTTACGGCATCTTGTCCATATTTATTACGCATAGCGTCCATGGCTTGATAAAGGCGAACCATTTCCTCATTATCCTCAAACAAATTGATTTGATAACCACCACCTACGAGTTTACTGTAGCGCACACCAATCAATCGAATAAGCATACGACGAGCGTAGAGAATTTTGAAAAGCTCCTGCACAGTATTTATCAGTTTATGATCAACCGAAGTGTATGGGACATGCAACTGTCGAGTAACGGTGGTAAAGTCTGAGTAGCGAATTTTTACCGTTACGCAACCCGTAAGTTTGTTTCCATTGCGCAATTGGTAGGCTAAATTTTCGGACATAGCAGTAATTATACTTTTGAGTTTTACGACGTCAGTAGTGTCTCTTTCAAATGTTCGTTCGATAGAAATGGACTTGCGTTCGTGGTAGGTGATAATGGGAGAATTATCAATTCCCTGTGCTTTTTTCCAAAGAGAAATCCCGTTTTTGCCTAGCACACGTTCCATAAGTTCGCAGGGCATGTCTTGTACGGTTTTAATTTTCTGAACCCCCATTTGCTGTAACTTCAAAGAGGTTTTTTCGCCCACCATAGGCATTTTTCGAATGGCAAGTGGAGCCATAAAAGCTTTCTCTTCTCCGTGTGGTACCTGAATGTGATTGTTCGGTTTTGCTTCGTTAGTGCCAATTTTGGCCGTTGTTTTTCCGGTAGAAAGCCCAAAAGAAATAGGCAATCCACTTTCTTTTATAATGCGCTCTCTAAGTTCTTTAGCCCATACATAAGTGCCGTAAAAACGGTCCATTCCCGTAGTATCAACATAGAATTCGTCGATAGATGCTTTCTCAAACATAGGACTCGTATCCTTTATAATGTCGGTAACCACATCGGAGTATTTGCTGTAGGTACTGCTGTTGCCTCTAATTATAACTGCCTCTGGGCAAAGCTGTCGAGCCATACGCATGGGCATGGCCGAGTGTATTCCAAAAGAACGTGCCTCGTAACTACAGGATGCTACCACACCGCGATTTGATGTGCCGCCAATGAGTACAGGTCTGTTGTTTAAGCTGCTGTCTAATAGTCGTTCGCAAGAGACAAAAAAACTGTCTAAGTCAAGGTGTAATATAGATTTCATTATTTGTGTCGAAATAATCGTCAATAATTTGCCTATAATTTAGACAATATTATATTTGTGGAGATGAATTGTTGATAAAATTTAGGGTTGGTTTTAGGGTTGATTTCCATTTTTAGATTCCCGATTCCGCTCTGCTACTTGGGAATAGCGAAAAGAGCACGAATTACTAATAACAGCGTCATTCCCGTGAAAACGGGAATCTATTCAAGTCAGATAAAGCAGAATAATCATGAAAAAAGAACAAAAAGAATCGTTGGTATTTGGAAGTAATCTGAATTTTTTACGAACTCGAAAAAAGTTATCTCAAACTCAGTTGGCTGTTGATTTAGAGATAAAACGGACCAGTCTAATTGGTTACGAAAAAGGTGTACAGCCACCCTTTAAAGTATTGATACAAATAGCAGATTATTTTGGAATATCGATAGATGCACTAATGCGCTACAACTTGAGCAAGCTCGGCGAATTTGAATTGTCGAGAATAGATCAAGGGTTCGATGTAGATATTACAGGAAGTAAATTGCGATTATTGGTAACCACCACCGATAAAAAAGGAAAAGAAAACATTGAACTGGTAAAACAAAAGGCTCAAGCAGGTTACGCCGCAGGCTATAACGATCCCGGTTTTATTGAGAGTCTTCCCAAGTTTCAGTTGCCCTTTTTATCGAGAAACAAAACTTATCGATGTTTTCAGATTGATGGAGATTCTATGCCACCAGTAGCAAATGGTTCATGGGTAACTGCTTCGTTTGTGGAGGATTGGACTAAATTGAAAAGCGGAACTCCCTATGTTGTAGTTACCAAAGACGACGGGGTGGTGTTTAAGTTGGTATACAATAAAATAGAGGAGGAACAATCGCTTTTATTGGTTTCAACTAATAGGCTTTATGAACCCTACTTAGTTTCGGTAAATTCCATTGCTGAGGTCTGGAAGTTTGAGACTTTCAATGGGTTTGAGGTTTAAATAGAGACTTATTAGAGCTCAATAGGAGCGATTTCAATTCTAAATAGGAGTCGAAGTTTTAGTTACTGAAGATGAAGACTCATAATAAAATACCAACTCTTCTATAGTATAGATTAACTTAAAAAACCATGAGAACTTAAGGCTTTTAAGAAACTATTGCTAATTACAATATTATCGATCTCCACAATAGTCAACCAGAAACTAGCTAAGTTAACTACAATTAATGTGACAACTGAAATGATGCCAAAAGTAAAGTAGCGTTTAAGCTGCTTGCTTATTTCTATACTTCAAAATTGGATCAAGTTTTTTCAGCTTAATAATACCAACTTTATGTAAGCCTAGCATCAATATGTACATAGGGTCAATTTCATGCCACCTTTGGCCACCAAAATTAGCGCTACCACCTAATTTATGATGGTTGTTGTGATAGCTTTCTCCCCACATTAAAAAGTCGAAGGGTAATAAGTTTTTCGAAGTATCACTTACTTTGAAATTTGTGTATCCCCAAACATGTGCTCCCCAATTAATAATTGCACCATGAACAGGAGACATCAAAAACTGAACGGGTAATAGAGCCCACAACCATAACATATCACTAGGAACAAAATACCAGTAAAAACCAACGTATATTGCGCCCCAAAAAAGTCTTGAAGGCCAGCTTCTTGCAAAATTGTCAAAAGCCCACCATTCTGGAACCCCTTTTGTAAAACGTTCTTCAACTTCAACTCGTTTATTGGATAAGTCAGAATAAATACTTTTTGTTCTCCACATCATTGCAAATATATTTTTGTCATATTGCGGTGAATGAGGGTCTTTTTCTGTATCAGGCCAAGCGTGATGTTGTCGGTGCATTACACCGTAACCATAAGGGCTTAAGTAATTTGAGCCCATAAATACCCAAGATAAAATGAAGAATACCTTTTCCATAACAGGAGAAAGTTCGTACTGAGCATGAGCCGCATATCTGTGATGAAACATTGACTGAAATAGTAAGGAACCATACCAGTGAACAACGAAGAAAATAATAATATATACCATGTTTTAAAGTGTAGATTTCAAAATACAAAAATAGACCTAATTTAGTCTGCTTCTATGACCATTATCAATATGAAAGGTTTATAGTACCGTTTATAAATCGAAAGCTACCCTTCAAAAATTTGCGGGGCTAATCGGATTTGAATTCCCAACCCCTTGGCAAATAGATTGTTTATTAGATACAATGAATGGTCAAAAACATAAAAAGATTTTTCGGGTATGGCTAAATGAGACAACCACAATTTTGGTTCGATCGAAAGTAAAAGCTTTACTCTGGATTAAACGTTACCCTGATGCTAAATTGGTAGGATAAGAAAAGGAGGCGTGTTATCAAGTTAATCTCCTTCTTTGATAGCCTCCTTTTCCCTCCAATTGTATACATCTTCTCTGTTATTTGGTCTTTCTTTTCCCCTCCATTCAAATTTCTTTAAATACTGCATTCTTGGAGTAATATCTTTTATTGGATATAATGTTGCTGTAGGATTTTGATTTAAAATAATTTCTTCTACCGCACTGCTATCCAGTAATATGGTCATGAATTCTGCATTTGCTTTGTTCATTCCAATATATCCTGAAGTATCTTCTTTTGCCCAATATATAGCGATTCCACTGTGGCGAACAAATACCTTTCTTAACGCATTGGTGTCAAAAATACCTATCATACTATCTCCTTTAATTTGATTGTACATTGTATAACGCACGGTACTGTCTTCTAATGAGTTAATAAAAGCATTGTCATTCATAACCATTCTGTCTAGCCTGCCTTCAGTTCTGAAAATTTGAATAAAATCGGCTGTAATTTGGTTTGCATCAGACCACAGAATAGGGTCGTAGAATAAAACGATGCTTGAATCTTCGTCTCTAAACACTAAGGAATCACACTTACCTTGCATATCAGATTTGTAAAATTGAGCTTTTCTATGGGCTCTTATTCGCCTAAATTGCCGCGTAGAGTCAAACTCTGAGTACAAGGTGTCTGCATGAAGAAATAAACTGTCGTCATCAAAAATTTGAGTCATTAAAGGCATGCCAATTACAAGGGTTGTGCTGTCTTTTTGGTTGTGCAATACGTAATCGCCCTGAACAATAAACTCATTTATAGTATCCAACATAGTTACGTTGCAAAACATTTCAGCTAAATCAGTTTTTTGATTGTACAGTATGCTATCTCCCCAAATTTGTTGGTCATCGGTTATGATGAAACTGTTTTTAGTGAATTCTGACTCCCCCGACTTATTGTTCGTCCATCCTTTTTCAGTATAAATTCGATTGGCATCACTGGTAATTGTCGTGGGCCCAAAAAATTTGGTTCTTTCGGTGCGTGTATTGTGGTGCATGGTGTCCGATTCGATATTGTAATCTTCAGATCGCAAACGGACAGAATCTTTAAAATGAATTTCGTTTGTAGTATTGTAAAAATGACCAATTTGACTCGTTAAGGTATCCTTATTGCCGTTTAAGTATATGACCCCACCATTCCAATAGTACCCATAGTCTTTCAATCGATCATAATCTAAAAAGCGCGTACTGAGTTCCATATCGTCAGTAATCACTTTTACTTTTCCCCGAACCTCAGTTAGTCGTGTCTCGCCATTATATTTAAGAGAATCGCCAAATAATTCCATTCCACCTTCTTTGTCAGTAATGTGCACTCGGCTATAAGCTTTCATTGAATTGGTTGAGCTATATACGAATGCTGAATCACAAGTCATTATGGTTTTGTCATACTTGATCCTGACATCACCAATTAAACGCTTGGCTTTTACTCCATTTTCTTCATCGAAAAAAAGATCATTCGCATGAAGGATTTCGATTTTTGATTTTTTCTTTTTTTCTTTTTTGACTTTTTTTGTTTGTCCGTATGCAAAGCCCCCTATGACGATAAGTATCAATAAAGCAAAAAGCCTCCAAGAATAAGTACTGGAGGCTTTTAAATTTAATATGTTGAAATTAAACTCCAACAGCTTCTCTTATAAGAGTTTGAGAACGGTCTGGGCCGACAGAAACTATGGCAATTGGAGTTTCCAATGCCTTTTCTAAATAGTCTACATAATTACTTAAGGTCTCAGGCAATTCATCGGCCGACTTCAGCCCAGTTAAATCTTCTTGCCAGCCAGTAACCGACTCATATACAGGCTCTAATTCACCTTCTTCAACTCCATATGGTAAATAGTCAATAGTTTCACCACCGTAATTGTAATGTGTACAAACTTCAATAGTATCAAACCCACTTAACACGTCGGCTTTAGTCATAATAAGTTTAGTTACTCCATTTAGCATTATAGCGTACTTTAATGCAGGTAAATCCAGCCAACCACATCTTCTAGGCCTTCCAGTTGTAGCTCCAAATTCATGACCCGCGGCTCTAATTCTTTCACCTACTTCATCTTCTAATTCGGTAGGGAAGGGGCCTGAACCAACCCGTGTACAATAGGCTTTGAATATCCCAAATACATCGTTTATTTTGTTAGGTGCAATGCCAAGTCCAGTGCAGGCTCCAGCACAAATGGTATTCGAGCTTGTAACAAAAGGGTATGATCCAAAATCAATATCTAAGAGAGAACCTTGCGCACCTTCAGCCAAAACTGCTTGTCCATTCTTTACGCAAGCATTTATATAGTGCTCACTATCAATCAATACAAGATTTCTCATTTCCTCAATCGTACTCATCCATTCTTTTTCCAGCGCATCTAATTCGTGCGTGTCAAAGTTGAAATTGCCTAACAATTGAAGGTGTTTTTCTTTTAATCGATTATAGCGCTCGCTAAAATCAGCAGCTTCGATATCTCCAACTCTAAGTCCATTTCGGCCCGTTTTATCCATGTAAGTTGGGCCTATTCCTTTTAAAGTTGAACCTATTTTGTCCTTTCCTTTTGCTTTTTCTGAAGCCGCATCAAGTAATTTATGCGTAGGTAAAATTAAATGCGCTTTTCTTGAAACCTTTAGCACCTCATTTACTTTAACACCAAATGGAATAAGTGCATCCAATTCTTTTTTCAAAATGACAGGGTCTATTACAACTCCATTCCCAATTACATTTTGTGTGTTTTCTCTAAAAATTCCTGATGGGATAGTGTGCAAGACGTGTTTAATTCCTTCAAATTCAAGCGTATGACCTGCATTTGGGCCACCTTGAAAACGGGCTATAACATCATATTTTGGAGTCAGAACGTCAACAATTTTTCCTTTGCCTTCATCTCCCCATTGCAATCCAAGCAATACATCTACTTTCATCTTAAAATCAGTTGCTGTTTTGTTTATTTACTAGAACAATTATCGTTACAACGCGCATAAAAATTCAGTGAATGGTGTAAAATTTTCACGTCGAGTTGAGCTTCTAAAGTCGATTTTATTTGTTGGATTCTTGGGTCACAAAACTCAATTACTTTACCACAATTGGTGCAAACGATGTGATCGTGTTGTCTGTACCCATGTGATTTTTCATATTGTGACATATTTTGGCCAAACTGATGCTTGCGAATTAAGTTACAAGCCATAAGAAGGTCAATGGTATTGTACAAAGTGGCGCGACTCACTCTATACTTTTTATTTTTCATTGATATGTACAGCGTCTCTACATCAAAATGCACGTCGGTTGAGTAGATTTCTTCTAATATGGCGAAACGTTCGGGCGTTTTTCGGTGACCATTTTGCTTTAAAAAGGCGGCGAAAATATTGTGTACTTCTTCAGCTGTTTCAGCCTGCGTCATTGCTGTTTATTAAGATGTAAAAGTACAATAAATTAAAAATGGAATTGGCTTGTGAACGCTCCTGTTAAGTGTTTTTTGAACAGGTTATAAATGAACGTCAATCCGGAATACTTTGTGAACACCAGTTACTTTGGTTAGTTCTCTTATTAAGTCGTTAAGGTGATCAATGTCAGTTACATAAGCCATTATTTTACCTTCGAAATAACCATCCAATGATTCGAAGTTTATAGAGCGCATGTTAATGTTTAGGTTTTGGCTCACTTTCATAGTGATATCATTTACCATACCTTTAGAGTCAATGCCCGTTATTTTGATTCCCGAAAGAAATGCAAGTGCTTGCTGGTTGGTCCATTTTGCCTCAATTACTCTGAAGTGTTTATGACTCTGTATTTCAACCGCATTAGGGCAATTTACTCGGTGAATTTCAACTTGATTGTTGTCTCCAATAAATCCAAACACTTTTTCCCCTGGAACGGGATTGCAACAATCTGCTAAATGATAATCAGCAGAGGTTTCTGAATCATCAGTATTGGTAAGTTCAGCTTTTCCACCAATATTGGTAATGATGGTGTTTTTTTTCTTTGAGAAGTTATTTCTAATTAGTCCCTTTTCAATTTTCAGCTTTGAGAGGTTATTTAATTTTAAACGATTACTTTTCACCTGGTAAAAAAGCTCTTCTAAATTCGGTAAATTATAGAAGTAAGCAACCTTATACATGTTTTCTTTAATGGGCTTTATCCCCAATTCCCTAAGCTCTTTTTTAAGAATAGTCTGTCCTAAACCCGATAGCTTCTTCTTTTCGCTTTTTAAAAACGATTTAATTTTTGATTTTGCTTTAGCCGTTTTAGCAAATTTCAGCCAATCCTCTGCAGGACGTCCCTTTCTAGTAGTTATTACTTCAATTTGATCACCAGAATGTAAGGTTTTACTTAACGGAACTAGGCTGTTATTTACTTTAGCTCCAATACAGGTATTTCCTACGTCGGTATGAATTTCATAGGCAAAATCTACTGGTGTGCTTCCGGCTGGAAGAGTAATGGCCTCTCCTTTGGGTGAAAAAACAATTATTTCTTTCTCAAATAAATTGAGCCTAAAGTCATTTAAGAAATCATCAGTGTGTACTTCTTGATTCTCTAGAGATTCACGAATTTTTCCAATCCATTGGTCCACTACATGCTCTTCTTTTTGATCTTTATATTTCCAATGCGCCGCGTAGCCGTTTTCAGAAATATCATTCATTCGTTCACTTCGAATTTGAACTTCTACCCATTTTCCACTAGGAGACATAACAGTGATGTGCAAACTCTCATATCCGTTTGCTTTAGGTGTCGAAATCCAATCCCTTAGTCTGTCAGGATTAGGCTTGTAAAAATCAGTTACGATGGAATAGGTTTTCCAAATATCAGCTTTTTCATTTTCAGAGGAAGAATCAATAACTATTCGCACAGCAAGAATATCATATACCTGTTCAAAAGGAATATTCTGTTTTCGCATTTTTTGGAAAATGGAATGAATAGATTTTGTTCGACCAACAATTTGATAATTTAAACCGGCCTTTTCCAATCCCCTTTCAATGGGTAGTGAAAAACGATTTAGAAATCGCGTTCTTACAGCTTTCGACTTTTGTAACTTTTCCTTTAGTTCATTAAAAATATCGGGTTCGAGGAATTTCAAACTCAAATCCTCCATTTCAGACTTAATGTTGTAAAGCCCCAGGCGATGTGCTAGAGGAGCATACAAGAACATAGTTTCTGATGCAATTTTTCTTGATTTATCTTCACGCATGGAGCCTAAGGTTCTCATGTTGTGAAGTCTATCGGCCAGTTTTATAAGGATTACTCGAACATCTTGGGCAAGCGTAAGTATTAGCTTTTTGAAGTTTTCAGCTTGTAGGTTCGTGTTTTGATCGAATATCTCTGATATTTTGGTAAGACCGTCAATTATGGTAGCCACTTTTTTTCCGAAGAGGTCCTCCATATCTTGAATGGTCATATTGGAGTCTTCAACAACGTCATGCAGCAGAGCGCAAACAATACCTACTGAATCTGCACCAATTTCTACTTTGGCAATTTTAGCAACAGCTAATGGGTGGAAAATATAGAGCTCTCCAGATTTACGCCGGACTCCTCTGTGAGCCTCTAGGGCAACTTCAAAGGCTTTTCGAATTTCTTCTGTATCCTCTTCAGTTATTTCATAACTAATCGTTTTGAGTAGTTGCCGATATTCTCTGAGAATCGACGACTTTTCTTTTCGTTCTAATTCTTCTAAATAGTCGCTATCAGACCAATCCATAAGTGAAATGTAAGTCTTAGTTAGCGGGTAAGATTTTAGTGCGAACCTCTCCAAAACCTACACGAACCGATTCGTTCTGGCAATAGCCTCGTTCAATAACAGTATCCCCATCCAGCAGGAATTTCCGCTCGCTACCATCACTCAAAGTAATTGGTTTAGTTCCTTTCCAAGAAAGTTCTAACATAGAACCATAAGAATCTGGTGTTGGACCAGAAATAGTTCCTGAGCCCATTAAGTCTCCACACATTATATTACAACCATTTACCGAATGATGGGCCAATTGTTGACTTTGGTTCCAATACATGTGCTTGTAATTACTTTTAGAAACGCAGTTTTCCTCACCATTTTCAGGTTGTATATACATTTCAAGTTTGATGTCAAAGCTCTTTTTTCCAGAGTACTGCAGATATTCAAATGGTTTTGGGTTTTGAGCTGGAGTTTCACAGCGAAACGGCTCCAAAGCATCCATAGTAACGATCCAGGGGGACATGCTTGAAGCGAAGTTTTTTGCCAAAAAGGGGCCAAGGGGGACATACTCCCATTTCTGAATATCTCTTGCGCTCCAATCGTTAAATAAACACATACCAAACATGAAGTCTTCTGCCTCATCTACATCTATTGATTCGCCAAGAGGTTTTCCATTGTAAGTAATAAATGCCATTTCAAGTTCAAAGTCCAGCAGCTTGCATGGGCCAAATGTTGGAGGCTCATCATCCTTTGGTTTTTGCTGCCCTTTGGGACGCACAATTGCCTGTTCTGTGGTTATGATAGAGCTAGCTCTGCCGTGGTAACCAACCGGAATATACAGCCAGTTTGGAAGTAAAGCATTATCTGGATCTCGAAACATGGTACCAACATTAGTTGCATGTTCTTTTGAAGAATAAAAGTCAGTATAATCTCCAATTTTAACTGGTAAATGCATAGTAGCATCGGACTCGTTATCCAGTACTTTTTTCTTTAGGCCATCGTGCCCTTTAATCTCTGTATTGCTAGCCCGCATTAATTGGGAAACTCTATTTCTAACTTTTCTTGTAGTTTCTTTCCCTAATTCCATAAATGGATTTAGAAATTCACTTCCAAAAACATCGGACGAAACATCGGTGCTGTCTAATAAACCAGCGTTAGCCAGTTCATAAAGGTCTATTATTTGGTTGCCGATAGCAATTCCTACTCTCTTGGATTTATTTTTAGTGGAATAAATTCCAAAGGGGAGATTTTGAATTGGGAAATCAGAATTTTCTTCAATTTTAATCCAACTTTTTAAAGATGGGTTATTTGCTTCTATCATTGTGTATGCTGTTATTCTAAATTAATTCGGATGTCGGATACTTTACCTTTGGGTAAAGCGAGTAACTTGTCATCCATTTATTGATTTCTTTTTTTACTTCCTGCTGAATTGATTCGTTATCGGGATTTTTTACTATTTGGTCAATATAGTCCACCACCTTTATCATATCTGATTTTTTAAGCCCACGAGTAGTAATAGCTGGGGTTCCAATTCTAATACCCGATGTTACAAATGGGCTTTGCGTATCAAATGGAACCATGTTTTTATTTACTGTGATATCTGCTTTCACTAAAGCGTTCTCTGCATCTTTGCCAGTAATATTTTTGTTCCTTAAATCAATCAGCATGCAATGGTTACTTGTTCCACCAGAGATCAAGTGATAATCTCGTTTTACAAATTCATTTGCCATTGCGTTGGCATTTTTGGTGACTTGAACGGTATATTTTAAATAATCGTCTGTAAGCGCCTCTCCAAATGCTACTGCTTTTGCTGCAATAACATGTTCCAACGGCCCTCCCTGTGTGCCAGGGAATACACCAGAATCTAAAAGTGATGAAAATGAGCGTAAATTCCCTTTCATAGTTTTAATTCCAAAAGGATTCTCAAAATCTTTACCCACCATAATAATCCCACCTCTTGGTCCCCGCAAGGTTTTATGAGTTGTGCTGGTAACTACATGGCAATGTTGAATAGGGTCGTTTAATAATCCTTTGGCAATGAGTCCAGCAGGGTGAGAAATATCAGCGAGTAAAATTGCACCAACTGAATCGGCAATTTCTCGAAACCGCTGAAAATCCCAGTCTCTTGAATATGCAGAAGCACCTGCTATTATCATTTTAGGCTTTACTTCCTTAGCTTTTGAAGCAACTTTATCCATGTCAACAATTCCAGTTTCTTTTTCTACTCCATAAAAATGTGGATCGTAAAGTTTCCCAGAAAAATTTACCGAAGAACCATGGGTAAGATGACCGCCATGAGATAAATCAAACCCTAAAATAGAGTCACCTGCATTTAAGCAAGCCAACATAACCGCAGCATTTGCTTGAGCCCCAGAATGAGGTTGAACATTACACCATTCTGCATTAAAAAGTGTTTTCAGTCTATCTCTAGCAGCATCTTCTATTTGATCAACTACTTCACAGCCTCCGTAATACCTTTTACCGGGCAAACCTTCAGCATATTTGTTAGTAGCAACAGAACCCATAGCTTCTAACACCTGTTTAGAAACAAAATTTTCAGAAGCTATTAATTCTAACCCGCTTTTTTGGCGATGTTTTTCTTCTTTAAGTAGATCGAATATTAGATTGTCTTTCATAGTGAATATTTGAACTTATGGACAAATTGAATTGAGGCTCAAAATTAGGTATACTGGATTAAATAAAGCTTATACGTTTTTGTAAACGTAAATAGATTTATTAATAATTCCTATAAGTTTTACTTGGGCACTTTGGTACTTTTCGGAAAAAAGTAAATAGTCCGAATTTATTATCATTTTGCTTTGAATTTCATCCGAATAGTTATCAGGAAAACCCAAACCATATTCGGCCATTAATGGACCGTTCAGTTTATTTAAAAACCGATAAGGCTGTAAATTGGAATTACCAATAAAAACGATGCTATTTTTTGGAATAATTAGCGCTATTTCTTTACTTATTTCATGCTGATCCTTTTTTGAAATTGCTTCAGAAAGCACCATGGTTCTTAAATTTGAAGCAATGGTTAAAACCACTATTACAACTGTGATTATTAGTTTGAGATGTTCTTTTTTTGAATTATCTGCTGAAAAAATGGTATTCGCAAATACCATTAATGTAAACGGCAAAATTAACAAGTAGTAATGTTGGTATTGTTTAAAGTAAAACGCTGGTAGAAACGCCAGAATACCAATCAAACCTATCTGCATCTCCTTAAGTTTCATTTTTTCTCTACAAAAGATTATCGGAATTAAAATCAATGGAATAAATTGAATTAGTCCTTTTGAAAAGTAGAAAACACTATGCAAAATTGACAGCTTTCCATAGTTAAGTGTAGTCCGTATAATTAACTCGGGAGAAATGATTTGTGAAAACAAAAAGTATACATTAATAACATAGAGTACAGCCGTAGCAATTAAAAAACTAAGTAATACAAGAAAAGTTTGGAAGATAAAATTTGAATTGATTTTGAAGCTTTGGAATTTGAAAATTATAAAAATTACCACGGCTAAACTAGCAGCTCCATAGTGTTTTGTCATAAACGATAAAGAGCAAAGTGCGCCAGCGGCAATTATGCACGAAAAGCAATCCTTCTTGATAATTAAATAGACTGAGATTAAAGCAAATAACATTGTTAACGGCTCAAGAATTATTGAGGTTCCATCCATTGTAAATTGTAAAAAAGTATACAACCAGAAAATGAAATGAACTTGGTAGTTTTCGAACTTTTTGAGCCTTATTAGAATTTTAGTTAGGATAAAACTATTGAGCAATACAACAAAAACTGAAAGCACAAGAGCTGGTTCATAGGATAAGTTAGGGAATAAATTAAAAAGCAGTGTCCAAATAGAGATAGCGACAGGTGTATATCCAATTACAATAATTTCCCCATGGTTTTTTGAAAGGAATTCACTCAGATATAAATAAAATCCACCATCAATGTTTAAGGGGGTGAAAAGCAAAGTATAGATCGCCATTCCACAGCTAAGGCAAATGAGCAGAACTGTTAAACTTTGAAATACCTGTTTTTTAGACATAAAAGCAAATCTATTTATTCGGTGAAGAGTCGTTGATTGTTTGGTAAAAATATCTTTGTGCATGAACTCAACTAAGATAACTAGTGCGAATTCTTCAAAAACATATCTCAAGTAATTTTAATTGGCTGAATTCAGTAATTACAATTCTCATTGTAGGTGGAGGTGCAAAGTTATTAGCAATAGTTAAAGATGCCTATCTGGCAAGTGAATTAGGGATAGGGGATACTATAAATAATTATTTTTTGCTGCTTTTAATACCAGTTTTTATTGCAAATTCCTTATCCAGTTCTATAGCTAATGTAATTCTGCCAAATGCTCGAAAGGAGGAATTCTTAAGAGGCGCCTTTGGTTATTTTCTAAAGCTGTTTTTTGTAGCTTTTAGCATTGCCTTGGTTGTATCAATTGTTTATTTAAAATTCTATCAAGTTGAATTGTGGCTGGAACTTTCTGTTCCATATGTAATATTATTCCTGTTAACTTTCGTAGTTGTATTACAAGGAATAAATGCATACCTACTTGCACTTGTGGAGTCTGAAGGGAAGTTTTATTCTACGCCTTTTCATTCTGTATTTTTATCTGTTTCAACTGTTTTTGCAATTTGGTATTCTGTAGAATTAATAAATCTAATCATTGCATTTTTTGCGTCTTATTTATTAATGACAATTTTCTTAGTTTTTAATATTTCCAATAAAAAACTATTGATTCCATTATGGAGTAATGTTTTTAATAGTACCGAAAAGAATAACTATAAAATATTAATATTAAGCGCCTTAATTGGTGGCGCTGCATTTTTCATTGACCAATTAATGGCAGACTACTATTTTTATTCTGGAATTTCAATTGTTCAATATGCTTTTAAAATTACATTGCTTATTTCCTCCTTTTTAGCACTTGCATTTGGGAATGTATTGCTCAAAGAATTTTCTACACGATCGAAAAAAGAAGGCGATAGATTATTGTTACTTTCCTCCTCATTTATTCTATTAATTTGCCTTTTTATAGCGTTACTGATTTGGTATTTTAGTTTCGAAACCGTTGCGCTTTTTTTTGAGCGAGGAAAATTTTCAATTAAAGAGACAGAGATGGTAGTTCCATTATTGAAGATTTATGCTTTTACCATTCCATTTTATGTTTTAAAATACGTCTTTGGAGTTTACTTGGCGAGTAGAAAAGCGTACAGGAGGTTATTAATAATTTCGGTTTTAAGCCTTTGCTCCAATGTTGTATTTAACTATCTTTTTATTAAACAATTTGGAATTTCTGGTATCGCTTTGAGCACCGTAGTTAGTTTTCTTCTTGTTTCTTTGTTGAGTGTTTACTATTCCAAGCAAGTTTCAATTGAGTAGCTCGTCCATTAAAATATCTAATAATATAATCTTGTTTCAATGTGCGGAATAGCTGGTTTTATTGATTTTGGGTTAAGCGGCTCTGAAATTATAGCACAAGAAATGGGAGCTAAGATTCAACACAGAGGTCCTGATAGCTGCGGAAGTTTTTTCAAAACAAGCAATTCCTACCAAATTGGGCTAGCACATCAACGTCTTTCAATCATTGATTTATCAAAAGATGGACATCAACCTATGTCTCTGCCTGGTGGAAACTCGTTAACAATTGTATTTAATGGTGAAATTTATAATTACAAAGAGGTTAGAAAAACATTAGAAGCTACTGGCGTAGAGTTTAAAACTAATTCAGATACAGAGGTTATACTCTGTGCCTGGCGGAAATGGGGGAAGGAATGTATAGCGCATTTTAATGGAATGTTTGCATTTGCTGTATTTGATAGTCTAAACCAAAAAGTCACTTTAGTCCGCGATAGAGCTGGGGTTAAGCCATTGTACGTTTATCAGAAAAACGACGTCATTATATTTGGCTCCGAATTAAAGTCCTTGATGGTTCACCCGAAATTTGAAAAAGTAATAGATATTGATGCTACAGCTTTGTTTATGCAATATGGCTACTACCCTGAACCATATACTGTGTTTAAAAACTGTACTAAATTAAAGGCTGCACACACTCTGGAAATAGATTTGAAAAACCAGCAAACTACAATAAGTGAATATTGGAGTCTAAAACATAATTTTCATTCCAATGAAAACAGCAACAAAAGCGAAAATGAAATTCTGGAGGAATTAGAGTATTTGATGACGAGTGCTTTTGATTACCGAATGGTTTCAGATGTTCCTGTTGGCGTATTTCTAAGTGGTGGTTACGATAGCACTGCTGTTACCGCTTTGCTTCAAGAATCTACAAATCAAACGATTAACACCTATACGATTGGTTTTGAAGAAGCCGCATATAATGAGGCCCATCACGCTAAAAAAGTTGCGGAATACTTAGGAACTAATCATACCGAAAGCTATTGTTCGTTTAAAGATGCTATGGCGATTATTCCAAGGTTGCCAGTTATTTATGATGAGCCTTTGGCCGATAGTTCTGCCATTCCAACAACTCTTGTAAGTGAAATAGCAGTAAAAGAGGTTAAGGTGGCATTGAGTTCAGATGGCGGAGATGAATTGTTGTCAGGTTATGGAAAGTATTTGACGACTAAAAAATATGTTGAACAA
>Ga0115555_1000117_pt1 | contig 48009 bp, 29 predicted proteins | sample COGITO_mtgs_1104_2_FD_87285 | JGI IMG/M metagenome (GOLD analysis project Ga0115555, IMG submission 87285) | Pelagic marine microbial communities from North Sea - COGITO_mtgs_110407 | ecosystem: Environmental > Aquatic > Marine > Epipelagic | place: Germany:Helgoland, sampling site Kabeltonne... | reverse complement strand
TGCTGTTGTTGCTGTTGTTGCTGTTGTTGCTGTTGTTGCTGTTGTTGCTGTTGTTGCTGTTGTTGCTGTTGTTGCTGTTGTTGCTGTTGTTGCTGTTGTTGCTGTTGTTGCTGTTGTTGCTGCTATTGTTGCTGCTCTTCGTGGATGAGGAAGAGTTAATTTTTATGCTGACATTGGTGATCTCTACGTGTAGATTCTCGATGATTCGACGTGTAAGCTTCTCGACGAATGTACCTCCAGTACCGTTAGGTATATTCCCTTTCGTCGCATCGTCATCGGAGGAAGATGTCGAAGTCAAAGAGGAGCCAGCACCTGCAGTTTCAGAGGAGGACGGGGGTGCCATGTCTTCGAATCCCGTGCGCAGCGAACGTGAAACTCGCCTCGTCACATCGGAGGACAGAATCATTTCATCCCTGGTGCGTCCGCCACTATCCCCCCTTTTGTCCTTCTTCTCGTCCTTCTCGTCCTTCTCGTCCTTCTCGCCCTCTCCGTGCCCCCCTCTGGCTTTGAGACTGAGAACTAACGACAAATCCACCAATTTAACGACGGTCGATTTACTCCCCAGGCGACTCCAGGGGACCTTGACATCAACCCTGCCGACTTCCCCGTCGACGACCTCGAAATCCCCGAGAATATCGCGGAAATCCTCGTTTATTCCTGAGGGTATCAGCGCAAGGGAATCGATTGTCAGCTTTCCTGCAAAGAGGGAAAGGGTCAGTTCGGAGGGGGAGAGGTGGCAGTATTTTCCCAAGGTTTGTGAGATAACGTCAAGGACTGCGCGCTTTGCCATCCTTTTTTAAGGGGACAAGGGGGGGGGGTAAGACCCAACTTTTGGAGAGCAAAAAAGAATTTGAGGATTTTTATTTACTGCGGAGGGTGACAGGCGGTAGTAGTTTTAATCCTGCTGGCTCGTTTCAGATGATATGTGGGTATATAGTGCAAAACTAATCGCTAAATGGTGAGATTAAGGCAATCAGCAGGGGGTCAACAAAGCCCTAAACCCAAAAATGCACCCAAATTAATGGGAGTTGCCAATGCAAGTATAAATATAGCAAGTTCAGTTTCGTAATATGTTTTCCCGTCTATTCCGGCAAAAAATCTTAATACTTGCCCTGTTAACCAAGTCTTACCAAATAACGATCAAACCCTCCTATCCCATCGTAACAAATTCCGAAGTTTCTTTGTCCTTCTCCCTCGTCTCTCCAGATGCAAGCCAAGGAAGTTATGATTATGAGGATGGTTATAAGTACTGGTGTTTTGGGCTGATTAATAAGCGCGTGTCGTGGTACGAGACGACGCATTGTTTTGATTCAGCTGATACTCACAGTGATGGAAAGGAGATGTTCACGCAGGTTGTTGATGGACTTCCTGATGGTGTTTGGAGATTAAGGACGTACACGGTTATTGATGTAAGCTTATCGCATCATTATAGAGGTGGGCATGAAATAAGTAACATCATTCCAATGTCAACGAAAAGTCTGTACTTTATGGTGAACGAGGAACGGTGGAGAGACTCGAACAAAATTGACTTGAGGTCCTTGGACGAAGGGCGTGTCGTCGGTGTCGAGGGGAAGGGAGGAAGTAGTGCGGGTCGCCTTGCCGCTTTGGACCTTTCGGAACACCTAACTAATGACGAAAGGCTCCTATCGATGTTGTCCTCCCGGGCAGGTGATAACAACAGAGTTACCGTAATGATGTCGAACTTGGACCATCTCTCTATGACGAATAACGCTGTTTATTCGGGGAGCCGTGTTGGAGTCAATAATGTCGTGCTGTTCGGTCTGTCTGACGGCGTTTGCGATCCTGTTACGAAGACGATGATTATTGCTGATTATGACGATGAGAAGAGGACATCGCAGTCAAAAACGATCACCACCACGACACCGTGCTACCAACTCCCGAGAGAGTATTTGAGTTCTCTGTGCGGGGATTGCACGAATAGAGACGTATGGACGAAAGGTTTCGCTAATATAGCGATCATAAAACCATCTGTTATGACGGCAGTTATTTCGCTGAATTTTGACGCTGTGTGGATGGACACGGATATCGTACTGCTATCCGATCCCAGTCCATTCTTCCCCCCGGAGAAGACCATATCGATCCAGGCGGGGGGGCAACATACTTCGTACTCGATCACTGCTGACGAGTCGTTTCGGGACGAGCACTGCACCGGATTCTATCTCATCAAGGCATCCCCCGAGTCAGTGTATTTCCTTCGATCGACAGTTGTGGAGCTTTCACTTCATGAAGAGGACACAAAATTCGGGGATCAGTCCGCTTTTAACCTTGTCTTATTTGAATGGAAATTCCGATACAAGGGTACCGGGGACGACGATGATTTAACTGACGTGAATGTTCTCTCTCCTCTCTTATTCCCTGGTGGCAGCGTATATTTTGACTATCACGATCTGGCCTACGGTCCCCGTGCCAACGGGAAGAGGCCGGTCATGATTCACAATAATTTCCTTATTGGACGCGAGAAGAAGATACGCCGGTTTCAGGACAATGGTTTGTGGTTTCGCGACAGCGATCCCAAATTTTTTGACGTATTAAGGGTCCCTTTGTCTTTTGCACCATACAGAATATTCGATTCAGCTGTGCCGATACACTCTGCCACCCACCACGATCCCAAGGACACTTCTCCTTTCTTGCTCTATAAGCCAGTTGACAAGGGTGTTACGGTTGAAAAGGCGATAGTTACCTTTTCTGTTGGTCCAGAACGCGATTTCTTTGAGTCGTATACCTTCCCTCGCATGCGGTTCTACGCTAACTCGATTGGCGTGGACCTCCTTGTCATTCGTCGGATGATTGAATGCGAGCCCTTCATACACTCCTCTTCTTCAAAGATAAGTGTTTTCGAGCTTGGAGAACAGAAAGTTGACACGGAATATAATTTAGAGTTCCATGATTGCGTGAAAAAGTCAAAGATTGGATTGATAGGAGCAGCCGCTTCGAGCTATAGCCAGATTTTGTATGTTGACGACACGGTAATGGTTCGGAAGGACTCACCTGATATCTTTGACTTGGTTCCCGCCAGAAATTTTGGGGCCACTTTTGAAAAGAATCCGACCCGGTCGGCAGACCACAATGCCGCGTTCATGCGCATGACTTGTCTGAGGTATAGCTGTCACAGTAATGGGACTGAATATGAGAGTAACGACAACTTTCTATCGAATGCTTACCAAGATCGCTTCGACCCAAAGACCTACTTCAACAGCGGAGTAATGGTCATCAGCAATCACCATGCCCCCCTCATCCTCTCCTTTTTAGCATCGCACTATGTTAATGAAGCCGTGATCAAGAGAGATCAGGGATTTTTCAATATTCTTGCCTATGTTCACGGCTTCGAGTTGACAGATCTTGGCTTCAGGTTCAACTACTTGGGCGGTTTTATTAACGAAGACGGTGATCGTGTGAAGCAAATTCGCGACTTGCAACTTTCTCCAACCGAGGCTTACTTTGTGCACCTAACCACTGGTGTTATTGTCAACGTAGATCCAACTAGCTACCAGAAACTGTATGATGGCCACCAGAACAAGCTGAGGATGAAGATATTTAGCGAAATTAATGCAAAGTGGGAACGAAAAAGTATTTGAGTACTTTTTAGCGCAAAATTAATCTCAAATTTATTAAGCAAACAGCATTATAACACACGACTCTTGAACTCGAAGTACAGCGCAGAGCGCTAAGCCTCATTTTCTCTTGCCAGCTTTCTTAACAACGGTATTCTTTCTCATCGTCCCTTTCGTCTTCTTCTTTGCGTGAGCCTTAGCGTGCTCTCCAGGTCTAAAGTTTACTATTGCATCGACGCACTCGTGGTGCCCTGCACTGGCAGCCTTCATCACCGCTGTGTGATAAGCTGAGTTCCTGAGCCCAGGAGTTGCACCATGCTCCAACAGGTTGAATACAGTCTCGACCTGTCCGGCTCCTGCAGCGAGCATAAGGGGAGAGTACTTGCCTTTGATTGTCACTGCGTCGACATGTGCCCCGTACATGATCAAGCTGTCTACATTTTGGTTCTGCTCGTCGTCGTTCCGAGCCAGCATGTGAAGCGGAGTCTCACCGACACTATTAGTCGCTGTCGGGTCTGCTCCATGGTTCAGCAACAAGGCAATAATCTCCTTACTAGCATTACACTTGCATGCCTCGTGCAGAGGTGTAATCCCCCCCACCCCTACTCTATCTACCTCAGCTCGACATGCAGCGATCAAATAACGGGCTAAATGGAGAAATCCCATTTTGATTGCAATGATAAGTGGTAGATCCCCGGTCTTTTCACAGGGGCAATTAACTAGCTCGGGTGCGTGATCCGGTGCCAGTATAGTCCCCACGTTGTCGATATCTCCCATTCTACAAGCATCATGGAGCACTACAGGCTTTTCGAGCTCTTCTAAATCGTCCATCAGTGTGATCTTTTTTGTCATCAACTTGTCCATCTCCTCATCTACGTTCTCTTCGTTCTCTTCCCGAACGTTTAAGATCTTGAGCTCTTTTTCCAAGCGATCTATCTGGTACCTAATCTTGTTGCACGCAGTTTCGGGGACTGCACTGCCTTTTTCTGCCATTATTTTCTTGAAGTCTGGTGTTTTCTTCCTCCGAATGCTCAGCTGCCCGTTTGGAAGGGAGGGGAACTGGCTTCGTATTAAATATTTCAAAAAGGTCGACTTTGTGTTATCGTCCATCAACCCACTCCCCATGCCCAGCTCGTTCGCACGACCTCCGTTCCTGCCATTGTCAAAGCACTCTCCATGCCCCTCCAAGTACTCAAAAAGCTCAAGAATAGGTACACTCTCGAGCCCCTCAAATATACTCTTTTCTACCTCCTCGGGTCCGTCGCTAACGGCACTACCGCTGGTGGTAGGCCGGCTTCCGCCCCTGCTTCCCTCCCTGCTCTTTCCTCTCCGTCGATTTGTTACGCTATCCGGCAGAGGAATGGGCTCATACGCTTGCCTCAGAATACTGAAGCACCTGCTGATGCTCCCCCGATCCATCTCAGTAAGATCGCTGGGAGTGTGAGGATTGTCAAGCCTCCCCAAATCATTTTTGTGGCTCTGCGCCCAATTCAGCCATTCCTGTTGATGCAACCAGTTTGGGCTTCGGTAAACACCGATCTTTTCAGCATGGGTGAGCTGACGCTGCTCTTGCAAGATGCGTACTGTGTTGTTGTTGATGTCAGGTAAAAGGCTAAATTGGGCGTTATTAATGTGAAGTGTGTGGACTTGGTGGTCGACTTGGTGTATATCATCGAACTCGTGTACCTGGTGAAATTTGGCACCCTCATTGTCATGGTTCAGCTCGAGTTCCCCCGGGTCAATCGCATACTTCACCTCATAGGGAGGGAAGATCTCGTCGATGTTGTCGTGTTCTAGCTGTTGAACCTTCTTCTTTCCTTTCCCAGCTTTCTTCTTGCCTGCCTTTTTTGCGTGTTTGGGAGGCATTTTTTCTTGGTATAATACCGAAATACAATGAGTATTCCAACGGCTGAAATAATTGTGAAGAGCAAAACAGGGAGAGGAATTTTCAGTTTTGCGAGAAGGTCAGTTTGAGGTGAACACTTTGTACTTTGTGGGGAAGCTACGGTAGGAAAAAAGCTTGTCTTGTTGGTTCTTTTTTTTAGTGTTTACCACCAACTTCTTTCGGGCTTTCGGGGGGGCCGGGGGACGACAACTCCCCGGTTAGATTATTGGGATCACTCAACTGTGATTATTTTTATTATTGAAAATCCCCATGAACGTCAACGTTCCCTCCCCTGAAACTATTTACCAAGGGGGTATCCCATCCCTGCCTGATGAGATCGACCTTCAGGCTCTGCCAATTCTGAGTGCTCCTGTTATTTCGAGCCTAACAAACAAAAACAAGCACCCTCTAAATACCACACACGTTACGCAGCAGCAAATGGAAGCACGAGAACGCCGGAAAAAACTCATCAGCCGCTCTACTCCGCCCTACCTCGATGTATTTATTTGCAAGAGCAGTAACTTGACAGGAGATGCCTATTTATCTAGGACAACAGAATCTGACACAGTCATGATTCCCGACCTTTCGCACATCAATGGATGCAGAACCCGTCTACTTGATGCCGATTTCATCGGGAAGAATCTAAAGGCAGCAGTAAGTAATCATTACCCCTCCAGTGAACAGCACGCAATCAGAACTGTGGAAAGATTTGTTGAAGAGAAAAGTGCCACACGAGCAAATATGATAGCAAAGAAGAAGGAGTGGGCCAGGATAGACAACGCAAAGGTTCAAAATAGGGTAGGGAACAGGGTGAATGATCTTGTATACTCCAGTCGGTTGAAAAATACCCAGGCGGTTGAGAATGAAAGAGCAACGAAGGAAGTACTCCTGAAAATCAAACTTGACAAAACATATTTTCATGAACGGATACCACAGCGAATGGATACTACAGGAAGCGATGCGCGATCTCCTACCAATAGAGCTGATAGAAAATCCTTGCAAACGTGGGCCAGTTCACCCTCACCAACTAAAACAAAACAAAAATCCCACATCTCAAGTGGATCAAAATCATCACACTTGTTGACATCTTCATCCTCCTCTTCTTTACACGGTAAGGGCAGAAAAACGGTAAATCCCGGCCTTTCGACGACCGCCGGCGGCTCGGGAGTACGAGACGATTTCGATGATGACTCTTTCAATGACCGTGAACCCCTTATAAACTGAACAGTTTTTTGGACAAAAATCTCCTTTTTCTATGTTAAATTTCGATTATGATAATGCTCTACCAGACGAAATTGCTCGTGAAGCCAGCTAGTTGGAGTAGGTAACTAATTTGGTGAAATTCGTATCGGTACATTCGTCGAAAGGAATGCTCGAGAGACCTTCACGACTTGGTGAAAACGATTGCTAATACTCTCGCTGACACCAAGTGGCATCGTGATCACAACTTCAAATCTGAACACGCCTGCAGGCAGGACCTTCTACAGTTACATCGTCCAGAAAGAACTCAGCCTCTGCATCGTCCGACAAACCTGATGGATAAAGACCGACCGACTTGGCGTTGAGTGCCGCCACGGCCACAACACCTACCTCACTTACCTCAGTTGATGTCAGTAATAATGTAACAATAACCACACACCCCCCTGTTAGATAATAGGTAAACGGCCACAACACACAAAAAAAAATTATTTCGTTTACTTAAAATACATTTTCGATATACAATTTCCTTTGATTATATCTTTTATATATAAAATTATATTTTTTTACATTCTATAATTTCCGAAAAATTTCATCTAATATATTATGATTTTATATATTTAAATAATTTTTTAAATTTATTTTAAAAAAATAATAAAGCTTATTAATTTATTTTAAATTATTTAACTCATAAAAGTTAGAATATATATATATAAATAATATCACTAAAGAAAATTGTATATCAAAAATGTATTTAAGTAAACGAAATATCAATTTTTTTTCCGATTTTTGTCATTTTGGGCTGTTTTTGTGACTGGACATTCGTTCTCTTTTTGTTCGGTTTTAGGTCCTGGGTTTCGGTTGGTGTTTCTGTGTGTGTTGGTTGTTCGTTCGCCGTTTTCGATCTCGTTGGTAGTTCTCTCCATGTTTGTGGGGTTTAAGACACCCAGACACCAACAATGTCGAAAAACCAACAAACTAAAGAACTATGAACTAACGCATTTAACACAAAAACGACTATTAAAGTCGCCATGAAAAAAACCGCGCTCCAAACGCGGGGCAAATTTATGATCAAACTCCAAAGTTAAAAGCATATCAATTACCGAGAATAGCAGATAATAAGACCAAACGACTTGTGAAGTTTTTCGCACATCACATTACCGAACAATTGCTGTCAGTGTGTACCTCCATTCTTGAGTTCAACGGCATTTCTTCGGTCTCAGGCGGATACGTTGTGCGCGTCGTCCTCAAATCGAGCTGCTGTTGAGTTCCCAGCTCAGCATCTGACTTCGGTGGCCCTTCGCTCGGCCACCTCGTGAAGGTGCTCGATGAGTCGTAGCTGATGGCCTTACCCGCGTTGCAGCCCTCGTTGTACTCGTTGAAGAGGGATTTCAGGTGGGCACGAAGCCTGTTCCTCTCAGGATTCTGTGACGGTCAAGTGCTCGTTAGTTGATGAACTTGTGCCCGACTACCTCGTCACCAGAAATGATCCACGGGTGACCAGGCTTGCATCCCGCACCCCTTGAATCGTCGGAGTTGATAATAATCTGCATCCACTTATCAATCCCAGTGTTCTCGAGCTCCTTGAGGAGCCCTTGGCCCTCTCAAGGCAAGCATACCACTCGACATATGTCGAATAAGAGCGGCGAAGGACAATCACCCCGTGCGAACCAGGAGTATTTTGGGCTGCGGAGCGGCGGTGAGCGGCGATGAGCGGTATTTGCTAACACAGACGCAAAAGTAGTAAAAGTAGTTTTGAATACTCACCTCTCGCCACGAGGTCTGTGGGTGTAAGGTCCCTCGCAAACGCGGCTCCACTTGCCGAGTTCAAATTCTCCACAAAGAGATACTCGCCCTCCTGGCACAGCGGAACGGAATGAATGTACATCGGAACGCTTCTGATATCGTCCTCAAAGTTTGGAGGGCCGATGCCAGCAGCGGCGAGAAATAGCATTGCGCATTCGAGTGTATCGTCTCCGCCTATTAAGTCGTTTCCCCAGTTTCCCATGTTGTTTCTCTAAGTTTTGTGTGTGAACGAGTAGCGTTGTTAGAGAGGTAACAGCGGTAGTAACAGCGGTAACAGTGGGTGATTTGTGTGCTTTACTTCGCCTAATGCAACGACTAAAATTCCCCTATTTTAATAAAAGGATTTTTGGGCATTTAAATTTGCATTTGCATTGACACGTGATTGACGCTTTCCTGAGCGCCAGCTCATTTCGAACATCATTTTTTTTTTTCTACCAGACTACCAGATTACCAGATTTACTGTGGTGGGGTTCTCCCATCACTTCTCCTTTGCTAATCTGAATTGGCCCCAAATCCAATTAAAGCATAATAAAAGGTCGCGACGGCTCTCACACTACTATATCAACATGCATCGGAAGGTAAAGTTTCTTTGTCTCCTATTTCTCCTCCTCCCTGTCAAACTTTGGACAGGTTTTCGTGGTTTTTTTGTGCTTGCGTCAAACTCTAATAGTCAAACACTCTAACTTTCGTCCTCTTTCAGAATATAATTCCACTCAGAGGTTATTCGCACTTCATGGAGGGCCAGGAAGCTTTTAAAAACGAAGCAGGTGCTTCTAATGTCATGCCAGAAGTCCTGGTTTCGGCCTCTGCTCATGTTTTGCAACCACCTGTGTTCCCACAGCAGCAGAATTTGTCTGGCCCATATTACTTCGGAGCGGGAAGCCCAATGATGATTCCTATGGATATGGGTCACCTCCAAAACATGCAGGTGAGTAGCGTCAGAGATTGCCTAACAGCTCACAAGTGTGATGAGAAGTGACATGTTGTGGTTGGACTTGGGCAAGGGGTCCATTTAAAAAGGCGATGTCTTTCGAACGTCTCTTTCGAATGTCTTTCTACTTCCTGGCGAATATGCCTGGATTATCTCGCCCCCGTTCCCAACCGTTGCCATTTTTGCCCCAACTAACATTCCCCTCCGCTTTGAACAAGCAGCATTTGCAGCCTCAGCCCTCTGCAGCCCCCGTGTACCCTGCAGCTGTTGGTAACACTGGGGCCTATAGTGCCAATCCTTTGTCCCAGAACGATCGTATTCGGCGGGTAACGGATGAAGATGCCGAGGGCAAGACGCCTAACGGTGAGGGTTTTATAGATGCCATGAATTCAGTTTATCAAGACGCCATGGATACAGTCCCCCAAATCAAGTATGAGTACAACAGGATCCAACCCATGATGCCGAGTGCAGCAACCCGCCAGATGTATCCTCCGAGACAGAGTAACAAAAGGAGAAAGAAGGTGATTGACTACCCCGCAGATTCTATTCCTCTGGATGGCTCGGCGAAGATCCCCAAGTGGAAACACAGCAGCCGAACAGTAAGTTCAATTTTTTTGTCTGTTGTGCCGGCATTACCAACATTTTTTCATTTCTCACTCTAACTCTAACCCTAACCCTAACACTCCTTCCACCTCATCTCTACCGCTCAACCTTTCTTACGCAACAAACAGTGCACAAATTGTGGACGAACTGGCCATGATCGAAGGAACTGCAATATTCCTCGGTTAGACAGCAAGGGCGCTGTGATAGTATCGCAGAGAAAGTGCACTCGCTGTGGCTCTCTGCGTCATGACCGACGGACTTGTCCTTTGTCGGCAGATGAAGCTGCTGCGATGAACGCTGCCGGCCAAACCCCGGTCCCACAGGATGATGGCAGCAGGTCTAGGCCGAACAAAAAACAAGTTTCAGTTTTCTCCATGCCGTCAGTAATTGCGCCGAATCTTCTCCCTGTCCCCCCTACCTTGGTTAGCGACCATTCCGGCCAAGTTCCCATTAATTCAGATGTTCATCAACTGCACATGTTCCAGCAGCAGCAGCAGCAGCAGCAGCAGCATCACCAGCAGCAGCAGCAGCAGCAGCAGCATTTCGCTGCTTTTCAGGCCCACCAGCAGCTGCAAATGCAACAAGCTATGCAGCAGCAGATGCAAATGATGGCTGTTGCACAGCAAAATTTGCAGCATCAGCAGCAGCAGCAGCATCAGCAGCAGCAGCAGCAGCAGCAGCAGCAGCAGCAGCAGCAGCAGCAGCAGCAGCAGCAGCAGCAGCAACACCAGTATCAGGCTCAATATATGCAGCAGCACCATTTACAGCATGACGACGGCAGTATATCAGTAGGGACACATCCCAACTCCTCAGCCGGAATCACGACCACCACAGTCACGGATGAGATCACAGATTCCACTGGCAGAATCCCCCTTGCAACGAGTGAAGTCGCGTTTGACACCAACGGAATTTGTGCAGAAATAGGCGAAAGTACTGTTGCCGAGGGCATTACTACCCCTGCCAACGCCGCTCATCTAACCCTAACCGGAGCTGTATCCCTTATCCCCCCCCATCCCCAATTAACTGAACCAGAACATCCCACAAGTCCCGACGCCAACTCCGACGTCATACCGGATGTAGCTAGCACTAATCCAGAACATCCTACAAGTCTCGACTCCAACTCCGACGTCAAACCTGACGTAGCTAGCGCCAACAGTCTCGACTCCAACTCCGACGTCAAACCTGACGTAGCTAGCGCCAACAAATCCAATCCAGACTCAGCTGTCTCCCTCCTGCTTGCACTCCAGGGTTAGCAAGGTGAAAAAGCCGAAACTGCTGATTTAGCAAGTGCGCAGCTTTCGTTCTTTGGTTGGGTATTTAATTAGGAGCATGAATAGCGCCTGGGGCGAATAATTTTGGTCGTACAAGCAAATTAGCAGCAGAGGCACATTAGGGGCAGTACAATTTTTTTCGATCAAGCACACACTACACTTCACTTCACTCACGCACACACACACAACTTCTCGGTGGGCACGATAATATAATAGAGACGCAACAACGCGTGCCAAAAAAAAATATTGACTGATTTTAGCACAAAAAATCTATCGAAAAAAATAGGAAACTACTATTGATCACTTTCATTGTACTCGAAAGACCGATACTGGCGCTTCACCACCTTCTGCGAGACTGCTTTCTTTTTCTGAATGTCCTTCTGCTCCTCCTCCCATTTCTCACGTCTCGTCGGCAGAAAAATCTCATCAGGATAATATTGCAGCATTAAAGACGAAGATTTCTCGAGAGCGTTTTCTCCTCCAACTTCCACCACAGCTGAGTCTAGGAGTTGTACTATACTCTCCCCAAGTTGACGGACATAGCGGACCTTCTCAATACTGTAGTTTCGCTCGAATAGCGTTGTCCGAGGAGAATCGCTCGAAAGAGAATCAAGACCATCCCATTCTACTATTGATGAAATACTTTCAATCAGCCTTCTTTGAGTAGCCGTGCTGGCATTGCTGGTGGCCAACATGGAGCGAAATCTGAAGGAGGCCAACTTGAACAGCATGGGAGAAGATGAGCCATTCGGGATTTTCGTTGTTAGCAGGGCCTTCGAAGATAGCCGAAGATCAATGTACGCTGCTTTTGCATAATCTGCATCATCCAAATCACGCAGGGCAACTGAGTAATATGAACGAGTTCGAGCCAGCGTTGCCAGTTGCAGTTCTAAACTGTATTTTTGGGAATTTTCAAGGCCAACCGCAGGATCTAGCGCCAAAACAAAGGATGCTGGTACGAACACACGGTGGAGGAACCGTGTCCGCGTCAAAGACCTACAAGAACTCAAAAGAAGAAGTAGGACGGAGAACAAAAACATTCCACCCCTCCTATTAGGCAAAAATCCCCAAAGGTAGTAGGAGGAGCAGTTAGTCAAGTAGCGATATTTTGCAGAGCATTTTGCAAGTAAATTTTTTCTCTCTCTTGAATCTTAAAAAATAAAATTGCCCTAACCGGTCAAAACGACTAACTAAAAAGCTTAAGCTAAGCAGTACGCACTACGACAAGGGATTTTACAAGTTGACACAAAAAAGTGGCCCCTTTTTTCCCAGGAGGAGGCCATGGGAAGTGACAATAATGATGAGACTAAGAGTGCTCGTGCAGCGCCCCGGCTGCAGACTTTGTTGGTGGGGGTGACGGCGTTCCTCGCGTTATTACTTGTGATGTCGATGTCAAACTCTAACCAGGTGGTTGCCCCACCACTAACATCAAACCACGTGCGTGGAACAAAGTCAAGCCGAGAGGGGAACTTGCTTGCTGGTGGCAATGAGGAGGCAGTGATGAAGGAAATAAAGGAATTAAAAGATAAGATTGCAGAAATGAACGCGGAGAAAATGGGAATATTTGAGGAGCTACACAATGCGGCTGTCACTGCCCTCAGACCCGGTCAACAGACCGACCCCGCCACCCCCACCTCTCAAAACGCCCCCTCTTCTCCTACGACTCCCATTACCCCCGTTACCCCTGTTACCTCCGCTACCTCCACTACCCCTATTACACTAAAGACGATGTACTCCCCCTCCAACCCCCTTTTACTTTACCCATCAACATCTGCTTCAGTGTTGAGTAATCCCAACTCAAAAGTTGTGGATTTTAGCTGCCCGCTCCGCGATTACGAGGAGGTATCGAAGTGCCAACTGAAGTGTAAAGATACCTCTTGTAGCCGGGCCAAGACCATCTGCAGTCATTTTTTAGAGTGCACCCATGTAGTGTACAGCGGCGAGCAGAACACTGATATGACGGGCCAGATGGTAACCTTAATGCACCAGGTGGCCGAGGAAGGGGAGCAAGAATTCATGGACTACCTTTCCCCGTGGATAGAAAAAAACACCATATCGTTCGATATTAAGCCCCGCACGTATGTGATAATTTCATATGGAGGGAGTGGAAGCAAGATGCTGAGTGGCTGGATATCTGACCTGGACAAATCATTAGTGGTTAAGGTCCGTCACATGCACGACCCAAACCCGCCGAAGGTGATGCGGGAGTTCAACAAGCCGCTAGCTGAAACTTCCCACCAGCAGGACTATCGGAATCGGCACATTCCGGGCGGCCACTTTCCTCGTGATACTGCACTAATCTCTCCAGCTGACTACGACAATTACCGGTATATTTACATCTTCAAGGAACCTGTTGAAGGTCTAGTGAGTCGATATGGGCCAGGCCATTGCGAACACGTTGGAGGAGATTGCGGACCAGCCGACTCATTCCCGAAATTAGACGAGTACGCAGCGGCTGGGAGGGATTTTTTCAGGATTACCGACTTTTTTGATGCCTACACAACCCCCGACCCTTCCCGTGAGTATCCAATTATCTGTCTCAACTACCACAAATTATGGGATAATATACCCTCTGTAGTTAAGGCACTAGGCTTCCCCCCTGAAGTAGCAAACACATTCCCCAAGCGAACAGAGACTGTTCGTAATGATGCGACAGGTGCGAGGGAGGGGAACGCTGCTCACACTGAAGAAACGAGGGGCAAGCTTCGAGAAATGTACAAGCATGTGAGGGAGAAGATAATGTCAATGCCCGCAACTAGTGTAAGTTAGAGAGCTATAAGTGGGTATGTATAGTTGGCACCACAAAGGCATTTTTTATATTGGTTATTTTTTTGCTATTTAAACTTTTTTTCACAATGTTACAAAAACAACGTAGTTCATTATCGCCCAGAAACACCGAGCCAATGCAGAATCCCATTATCTTTCTTGCACTAAGTCCTTGTTCTGAATGAGAATACCGAGCGACAAGAAAAATTCACTGAACTCCTTTGTCCTTTTGAACCTGGCATAGTTGTCCCTGACCATGAGCTTGTAAACTTCTATAGCTGCGTGGTCGAATAGGGTATGTTCGACCGCCTCCCCATTATCTAAAACATTGCTAATTGCGACTCTCATTTTACCAGGAATATTGACTTGGAACTCGGCACTCTGACTGATATATTTGCCGAATATTTCCTTAGCCTGCCCCCTCCTCTCTTCCTCATCCATCTCATCGAAGGCCTTCGTAAACTTGTCCTGCGTCGCCCAGAAATCCAAACTTTCCGTCGCAAGTTCCTTTGCTAAGTATGTTCTAAACGCTTCCTGGGCATTAGGGTGGTTCAACAAATCCCTCAATTCCGCCTTTTCTTCCATTAACCTCAATTTGAACTCCAAAAGCGCCAAAGGATTGTTGTCGAAAAATTTGTGGAATATGTCCTTACCAATAGACAACAAAATACTGTGGGAGTTGGTGACAATCGTAGCGTTTCTCGTAGAGTGGTCGTCACTCACGAGCGCCATCTCTCCAAAGTACTTGCCAGGACCTAAATGCCCAATGTCAACGACCTTTTCAGGGTCGCTGTGCTCGACCCTAACCTCCCCATGAATAATTATGAAAAACCTATCCCCTTGATCCCCTTCCTTAAAGACCACCGAGTCCTTGTCAAACTCGTGCATTTCCACTGCCACCGAAAACTCATCCATATCCAAATCAGTGACACCCTTGAAGAAGGGGATCTTCATCTGACTCAGTTTCCCAATCATCCGTTCCTTCATGACCAGCTCCATTTTTGACTTGACCGTCGGGCAAACCTGGAGAAAATTTTGGAATTCCGCTTTACAGACGGTAATGAAGAGGCTTTTCTTCACCGCAGTTACTGTCGTTGTTCTCGGAATGTTCACCATCAGAGCGGTTTCCCCAAAGTAATCGTTGTCTTTCAGTAGGGCCAAATGCACTTCACCTTTCTCGTTGGCTTGGGCATGGGCGGGACTATTACTAACATAAGCCATGCTCGTCGTAGTATTTATACCTGGCTCTTTTTCACTCAACTTAGCTAAGTCTATCGACTCAGTAGAATCGAGGCTGAATCTTTTTTGAACATCACCTCCTCCCCGGTCTCTTGAATCACGCCCAAACAGCTCTCCATTATTGGTACGTGACATTTTCAATTTGGGTGTGTTTCTGCCGGCGCTGGCACTACCTTCTGCCCCGCCATCAGTCAAAGTCTCCTTCACGTGAACACTGCACTCCCCACTCAGCACTATGTATAGCTTGTCTCCTCTGTCGCCCTCACAGAAAATATTTTCCCCCTCTCCTACAGCCTCGTACCTGCACATCCCTGCCAGCATGGTAAGTTGAGTCTTCTTCATCCCAATCAAGAAGGGGAGGCTTTCTAAGGCGTCAAAGATCACTGAATTTGTCATCTTTTCAACCTTTTGCTTGATGGGAGGGGAAAGAGTAGACAGAAACGTATCAAATCTTAGCATGTCGGCGATCATGATGAGCGACTCCTCAGTGGCAACAGTTTGGACTTCTTCCACAAAAGAGTGCAGCTTCGCCGAGGACACTTTGCGCTTTGCGTCATTATTGGTGGCTTTCTTGTTCACGATATCACCGGCCACCTTCTTACACAAATAGCCTCTGCTCTGCCCGCTCTTGTTGTTGCTTGTTGGTAGCAATGTGGACATTTCAAGCTGCCCTTTGCACATTACATAGATCGTTGTGGTGTGTATCTGTACAGCCTGACCAACGCCAATACTCTTTGAGGTAGAAAAGCTCTCTGCTAGCGCATTTAATTGGGCCGTATCAAGGTAGAGGAAGAAAGGGGTCTTTGAGAGGTAAGACACTCGTTGGGCCATATTAATATTGTCACTACTTCCGGAAAACGGCGAGACGGAATTGCAGTTTCCCATGTTACAAAAGCTGAGGTGAAGGGTACCGCAATATTGGATGGAACTTTAAGAGGAATATTTCTTGTAGAAAGGTAAAGAGATCTCACAACTAACTTCGGAGAAATCTTACACAGAAATAAAGACAGGGGAAGAGATCCCCCTTTATTTTTCGATAATAGGGAAGGTAAGCACCGCCTTAACTGCCACCGAAATTTAATGACCTAAAATACGAAGTTTTAGGTCTTCAGTTGAGAAACTTCCTTTATTTTTTTTTTGGAGTTATGCAGGAGGCGTCGAGGCGTCAGTAGATTCGAGGTTCGAGGTTCTTGATTTCAAGAGTCAAGAGGCAAGAGTCAAGAAAAACAAAAAAAAAAACGAAAACCATCACCATCCATATCATTGTAACCTCCAAACTGATATTGCTGCGGACCAGGCTCGATCGATCATATCAAGCAGATCAACACGATTATGGAGACGACAGCAACAGAACTCCTGCCCGCATCTTGCTTGATAGGATTCTCACAGGTGACATTATCATACCCCCCCTCCCTCCCAATGGCTGGTTATAGTTCTTTGGGAACTGTTGGCAAGTCCGCCGCTCCAGAATCAGATGATGCCATCCAAGTTACTGCAATGAGTGTATCTGATGCTGCTGGTTCGACCGTTATTCTTATTACTGCAGACATACACTCCGGAACGAAGTACCTGTGGGATGCATCCTGCTCTCTCATTATGTCATCCACTGGTGTGCCCTCATCGTGCATTATTCTCTCCGGTACACATACGCACACTGCTCCCGGTCAATTTTACGGAAACCAGCTTTACGACCGAATGACGACCAATGATGTTACCACGGGGCTCAGGAAGGGACTTGCCGATGATGTGGCCCGCCGAATTAGCGAATGCGCAGTCCAGGCATACAGAAGAATGGAAGAGGGAACACTTGCTATTGGGAGGGGGGAGGTGTGGGGAGCGAGCTCCCAGAGAGCACGGAAGGCATTTGAAAATAATTGGGACGGTAATATGGAGAGGTGGTATGCTAGCGATGGACCGGCCAGAAGTGCCGGAGCAGAAAGAAAGGCCGACTCTGCAAAGAAGACGAAGAAAAATAAAACTATAGGTATGACAAAAAAATTCGTTGAGGACATCTATATTGACCCGAGAGTGACAGCATTCATCGGAAAAAAGGAAGAAACAAACAAGAAAGAGAAACAAACAAGAGAAAACAAGAAAAAGAGAGCGAGTGATGAAGACGATCCGTCACGGGGATTACTCGGTGTTCTTGGTGTGTTCGGGTGCCATCCGACGAGTTTAGGGAGTGGGGCAGATTATTACAGTAGCGATTGGTGTGGGCGCGCCAAGACGGTCGTGCGGAACGAAATTACTGCAGAGAGTAAAGCGGAGTACGTCAAGAATGTCAAGAAACGAGGAAGCTCAACCAGAAGAAAAGGCGATAATACCGATGCTTGTGACAGACAAGACAACGAGAAGGACGACTACGACTGTGTCCCCATTGTCCCCATTGGCTTCATTCAGGGGTGCTGCGGGGACATTTCTCCGCTCCCTCTCTGTCCTGTGAGCACGCCAAATGGTCTAGGAGAAATGAAAAATCGCAGTATAAGGGACGAGCGCCCGGCTTTCCAGGGCCGAGAGCTTCGGGCAGTTGTGGGGAGAAAAGTTGGTGAGGTCTGCGGGAAGGTAGTCCTCAGCCTTGCACAGTCTGACCAGTCCCAAAAGCCCCTCTCACTAAGCACAGCCCACGAATTATGGGATGTGACGGAGTCTTTCGATCTTTCACAAGGCCTCTCTTCAGGAACATATGGCCTTCCTACTCTCGGGGGCGCGCCATGTGGTCCTAATCCACAAATTTTCCCCCGTTGGCACGCCGGATGGCCGAGTAATACCCTCGGTAAGGACGATCCTCAATGGCCCAAGACCCCTCTACCCCTCCTCAGGGGTATAGTCGGCAGTCTCTGCCCGAAAATACTGCCTTTGCACTTTGTCTTGTTCAGTGGGCACGCAGTGGTGACAGTGCCAGGAGAGCCCACCGTCGCCCTTGGGTGGACAATTGAGACTGCTGTCATAGATTCCCTCCCAACTATCACATCGTGCTCGGTAATAGGCTTCTCGGGGGACTATGCGGGGTATTGGGTCACGCCAGAGGAGTATGATGAGCAGATGTATGAGGGATCAAGCATGCTCTTTGGGAGGCTTGGGGGAATGGTATTGCGCGACAAGATACTGGAATTGGGAAGGAAATCCCTAGGAGGAATTAGAGGAAGAAGAAAGCGGAGAAAATTGAATTAAACAACAAGAAAAAAAAACCAAAAAAACCCCAGGTTCTAGCAAAACTTCCAAACATTATTTTCCAATCATCTAGGAACCTTAGAAGTCCTCACTCAGGACTTACTTAATCAGCGAACCTTTAACGCAGAAAGTCGAACCCTCCCCCCCCCGATTCAAAATTCCAATGGAAAAAGGCTGAGGATTATTTTCCCAAAAACTCGCTCTATTGTCTCCTCTCTTCCACCTGCATCCTTTTTATTCCCTTTGTCCTCATCCATCTCGTCCTCTTCGTCATACAGATCGTCGCCACTATCCTCACTGCTCTCTGAATCCAGGAGAATAAGTTCGCTGTTAGCTTTCTCCTTCCGCTTCCTGTCTGTCCCGTCTCTTTCTCCTCCAACCTTATTCCCAAGGTTCCCCAAGTTCTTTCCGATCTGCCCTTTGGCGAGAACGAGGTCCTTCTTGAGATTCTTGACCTCTTTCCCTACCTTCTCCCCGACACCCTTGATCTCCTTTACGGCTGCATTGGTCGCTTTCTTCCCAATAATCTCTATTATGTTCCCCTTGACCTGACCTCTGGGATAGGCCAAAATGTGGGATCGAGTAATGGGCTTGAGCATACCGCGGCTCGAGTCGTACTCCCTATCAAGCACGCTCCATCCCACCTCTCCTCTCTCGATCGCTTCATTCACATCATTGCTGTTGCTGAATTTCCTGGCCCTCTTCCTCCTATAGCTGAGCAAATTCTCCATGAGCAAATGTTTCTCCCGATAGTACGCAACAATTTCCTTCCACATGTGTGACACTTTGAGTTCCAAGCGAGGCCTGACCTTCTGCCCAACGCCATCAATGTCCCCCTTCTCTGCGATCTCAAAGGTGAAGATGTCACTCATCTGAAGGTCCGCGCTCCTGGCCACGACAGTCTGCTCGTAGACGCACGAGTACTCCTCACTTGTGGAGCTGTGGCCACCACTCGGCTCGGGCCTCCTGCTCTTGGTCTTGTAGATCTTCTTGTTCGGAATCGTTTTGATGACGACCTTACGCTTCTTCTCCCCCCGCAAAGTATGCTCGCCCGCATTCACTTGGAACACGATCTTGTGGATTCTGATGCCAATGGCCTTGACAACCGGCACGTGGATGAGGTCCATCCTCCTGCCCCACTTGATAACCCTCCTCGGTCTGCACCTAGTCTCCAGAACCAAATTGTCGAACATGTGCGTCGTCGCGTCGATGCTCTCGGCTACCTTACTTGTCATTCCGAAGGTGGCAACGAATGGACTTGTGAGGGCCCCAACAACTCCGCTACCGAGTCCGCTCACAAAGCCCACCGCGGGATTCATCTTCCCCAACCCCTTGATCGGGTTGAGTACGATCCCCCCGACGCCCCTGAACATCGTCGTCGTGAAGAAAACCCCACCAGACATGAGCCCATCGCCCAGGTGCTTGGGTCCCTTCTTGTTCCCAGCGTGCAGCGTGAGGGCCGTTCCCTTACCGCTGAACTCGCTGATTACGTTGGCGACGTTCCCCGTGATCTTGGCAGTGCTGCTGAAGGTCCCACCCACGACGCCTTGCACTAGGCTCATCACTCCACCGCCGACGCCGTCTTTTCCACCCCGAAGGATTTCATCCCTGGTGATGGTGAAGAAGGCGGTCGTTCCACTGGTCACGGAGTTAAAGAGTCGGAAGGGGTCCCCCAGAAGGCTCATGCTGCCGAATACCTTCAGACTTTGCATGATGAGCTTCGTCTTGTAGATATTTCCAATCTTCACCAGAAGGTCTTCCGTCTTTCCGAAGAAGTTCCTCTCCTCAAACTCGTCAAAAGTAAAAATTGGGCTGACGTGGGCGAAGTTGCTGGCGATGTTTTGGACCCAGGTGAGCAGGGCAGCAGAAACACCGCTGTTAGTGTTTCGACCCATGCTGTTCAAGGTGCTCAGATTGTCATTATTGCCCCAGTCCTCCTCGTCACCGTCATCGCTGCCCCCCTCATCTTTGTTTTTGTACTTATGGTTGTTGTCCACTCCGCTTGTATTGCCCCCGCTCGCACCGCTCTTCGCATCGGACTTCTTTCCTGCGCCACCTTGTTCGCTCCTTCTGTGCTTCAGGTTGAGCTCGATCTCCAAGCTCGTGGCATCGATTGTCAATTTCTCGACGTAGGAGGTCCGACTGTCCTTGGCCTGCCCATCTTTGCCCCCACCTCCCTTTCCCGAATCGGACACCTTCGCACTCGGCACATCTATCTTCCTCTCAACGACCTCGTAGGCCTCCTCGATGGCCCTTCCACTTACGCCCTCGCTCTCGTCTGGCAAGGCCTGCTGTATCAGCTCGTAAATCTTGAGCAAAAAGTCCAAGTCCACTTGGAGCTTCAGGGAGCTCAGGTGCAGCCTGCAAATGGGAATCCAGAGAAGCTGCGACAAGGGCAGATACCGCACCACAGTCTCGAAGATCGGAAACGGTAGCTGATCGTGAGCCTCCCACCAACTTTCCTCTTCCTCAGATTGCTGCTGTCGCTGTTGGCGTTGTTGGCTCCCCTTTCTGCTGCCTGCACTGGCGTTGCTAACACCGGCGACTCCTTCACTGCCGATGCTGGACATCTTCTCCCCAGAAGCTTTGTTCAGGAGTGCCGCGCTTCCGATGCCTCCCCCTCTCCCACCTGCTCCAACGATTCCGTCGTTCGCCTCCGACCTTCTCCTTGACCCCCCGACAGTCAGCGACCGGAGCCGCACTTCCCTCTCCGCGTCGCTCAGGCCATTGCTGTTTTCGTTCTGCTGATGGAGCCTCCTCTTCAGATACGTCTCTGGCTCGTTATCAGGCGCATGTTCTGTCCTGGGGTCGTAGGTCATGTCCACCGGCCGGAGAACAATCGGATAAAACGCGTCCTCCAACATGTTGTCGATTTGCAGACTTCTCAGCCTGAAAGTTAAGTCAATTTCTCGCTGTCGTTTGAAGACTCGAAAGTCGCGGAGCATGAGGCTGAGGGTTTCCTTCGGCTCTTCGTCGACCAAATGAAGCGTTATTCCTTCTACTCTAACATCGACACCGATGCTCTGCCATTGACTCTTCTTTCCCAAGTCACCGCTCATCTGCTGCTCGGTATGGAATTCAGTGTCGTTGAAGGACAAGACCTTGCTGCCTCCCTGGATCCGCACCTCGGCGGACAAAGTGTTTACATAGGCTGAGTTGCCGAACCCAGGGGAAGGTAAGTCTTTCCTTGGCCCGATTTTGTCGGGACAGTAGCTCCTGCTGTATCCTCCCCTCAGCAACTTGCGGTATTTTTCGATTTCCTTTTTCACCTCGTGGTTATATTTTCTCTCGCGACCGCCGGTTGAACTTTCCTCATTGTTCCTACTACTGAGGCTTGCTCTTTCCATACTTGAGCCCCTCAGCGTCGAAGTCTCGCGCTTCTCCTTCAACCGCTTCCGCTCCTTCTTCTTTCTCATACTCTCTTGAAAATCATAGCTAAGAGTATTTGCCGACACGACGCACCTTATCTTTTTCTTCCCTGCGGGGTTCCCAAATGCATAACCCATCCATGACATTGGGGGCAGCACAATGGGATTCCCATTCTTGTCGTCCTGAGCGAAGACGATGGTCATGCTATTGCTCCGATTTTCTAACCTGTAAGGACAGTTTTCGCTGCTGTCACTGATGCTGATCACAGTCGTCGCTAAGCTCTTGGTGTTTTTCGCTACGATGCAAGCGCTCAGACCGTTTTCATACTTGTGCCTTTCGCTGAAGTAAAACTCTCCCAAAAAGTTGGCTGGTATAATATGCCACTTTTTTGTTGGGCTATCGCTGAGCGCCTGGAAACAAATATAACGGTCATTGATATTACCTGTTGTGATGGTATCAAACTTGGCCGTCGGCTCGAAGCTAAAGATCACACAGCTCTCCTCGGTCCGCAAGTGGATGAAATGGTTCGCGAGTCGCCTGTAAGCAGCCGAATTCTGTTGAAGTATTGCCGTGATAAGTTAGAGATCTAAATTACTTGGAAGGACTACCAAGAGCGAACGAAGATCCGAAGATATTTGACCTACTAATTTTAAGAGAGACGACTCACCTCTTCTCTCTTGATGCTATCCAAAGTGCTGACGACGACAGCATGGGGACCACTCAAAGGAATGACACGAAGGTCGAACGGGTAGCTATTCTGGACGACGAAACGAGGCCAAAAAGTGCAGATATTGCTGCTGACAAAGACACCCGTCATGGTGTCGGTGCTGACGCCCAGCAGTAAGTTACCGCACCTCAATTCATCTGTCGTTCCGACGTTGTCAAAGCCGACCTGATTGCTCCAGTCCACGATGACTTCCTTCCGGTTTTCATCAGTTTTCATCGCACTCTTCATACCCGCAGTTGGAGCCGTCATATGCCTCACGTCCGGTTTAAATCGCATATTATCGATAATTTTGATGTCGCCAAGATCCTCCTTGTCCCAATAACGCTCTAAGTTGTCCTGCTGAGGTTCACTAACCGGAATACACATCACGTGCCTCCCCTTGCCACTCTTGACCATAATGGGAAGGTCGCCCTTGCTCAAGCTGTTGATAGTCCCGTCCCTCCCACTCAACTTGTACTGGAGTGCCATCCCAGTTTTATTTATGATCCAGTCGGGTGAGAAAATAGTGCAGCGGCGCTTACTGTTCCTGCCGACGCTCATTGCAATCTCAATATCCAGATCCGGCCCCAAAGAGCACTGCTGTTCATCTCCGCGCTTGTTGCTTGCGAATTTTTTCATGTCAAGCTTCATTGGCTTGCTCCAGCCTATCTCATCATCGTCGCCCCTGCTGATGGAGATGAAGAGATCCTCCTTCATATTGACTCCTACAAGCTTCACATCCATGCCCTTTTCGATCGTGTTCGTGCTGAAAAAGGGCCGAGAGTTGTTTCCACGGCCGAAGCCGACCTTTCTCTTCATACTTCGACTCTCTACGGCGGTGAAGGCCCTAGTACGTTTTGCAATGTGTTGTGCCTTCATGACCTTTTTACCGATGTCCTTCAAAGATAATTTGCCTCCTCCCCATTTCGTTAAGCTACTGCCAAGGGGATTATTTGAGTGACTGTGTTTTCTGCTTTCCTTTCGCATTGGCGTAGGGTCTATCCCCGACGGCTCGTCGTCGTCTGAATCATTGCTATCATTGAGACCGATGAAACGTTCGATACCCTCCGTAAGATTGTTCATCATGTTGAGCCCTACCCCGCTTTTCACAGCTGAGTGGTGCTGCCAGCACCTATACTTTAGTCTCAATGGCGTGCTATTGCTCAGTAACACGCTGGGGAGGATATGGATCGTGGTGTCGAGTGCACTCTGATGACGCTGATTCCGCTTAATTTCACTAGCAGTCGGCTTTCGAGTCAACCGGTCGCACTTAATCTGGATGCAGCGCTCAATATGATGCTCATCAACAGCAGAGCTCTTTGCCGGCCCAAAATTCCACAAAAAACTGCGCGTCAGGGGGATCGGGGCCCTCCACTGATTTTGTTCACTATCTTTAATGAAGAGTAGATGCGTGTTGTTACTCAACATGATGCTCAAGGGAATGCATACTCTCTCTCCAACTTGCACACCATTGATGCCCATAACATTAGGAACGGTGCTATCTTTAGCTGCCTCAGCCTCCAAAATGCTATTGAAGTTCCGATGCCGTACGTTGAAATTATCCTTACGCTGCCCTGTCCTCCAGATTTGTATATCGACGTTGGTGTGCGCCTCGATGGTGAAGCATGAACGAATTTCGAGTGTCACAGTCTCGAGCATGTCAGTGTGCGGATCCACCACGATTTCGGGGGCGAATCCTCCGCCGCTGTCAAGGCGGGCGACACTGTAAAAGGGCGAGAATTTTGCGGTCCGTATTAGTGCAATGTTATCGTAATTTTTCCGAACGCGCTGGCTCACTTACCTTTCTCTCCGCCCCAACCCATCCAACTTTTGGGTTAGCCGTCTCAAAGGCACAACTATCTTCTGAAAAGCCGAGATGCGTAATTGATCGATCTGCTCGAAATCGTTGTTGTATATAACGTCACCCTCGTGATCTATAAATCCCATTATCCTCAATGATATATAATCTTGCTCGATAAGTCTGCTGTCTCTCTGCCTGTTCATGAACTCACTGTCAAACGTGATTGGTTTCGTTGCATTGGCAGGACAGTCCTCAAATTTTGTCGAGGATGGAATGTGGCTGTAATTAGACACAATCGATTTCCTGATCAACTTACGCCTGCGATTAAGTCTCTCATTCTCCGTTGATTCGTTGCGATGACGTACTCGAAGTTTGGGGGATTCGCCTTTGTCCCCATCCTTATCCTTGTCCTCATTATCATGGCTGTGTAAGTTCTCATCGCCATCGCTGCCAAAGCCGTCATCGGGGCCGTTCATCCGGTTTCCCGCCTTCAAGCGAGATGTCTTGCTGATACTGCAGAATTTAACACCCCCTCCGGTAGAGTTTTTTAGTCGAATGAGGCTGCTATTCTCGAAGACGCTATTTGCGCTCATCTTGTTGCTGCGAACCATTGTCTCAAGCTCGCCGAAGCTGATATTATTGTCACCATCGACATCAACACGCTTGATAAAAAGCTGAACTTGTTTGTCCAACTCTTCCTCATTCACTGGTTCTCCAGAACGAGACCTGCTGGCGCCATCCATCAACAGCTGCTGAACTATGGGCTTGATCTGCTGAGCATCCAAGCTGTCAGTATGTTCGGTGTCAATCGTCAACCAGAATTCTCTCAAATCCTCCAAACTTCTCTCGACTGATAGTTTCTCATATGTCTGCGCGTTTGTATCCATAATTTTTTGCAATAGAATGAGGGTCTTTATAGTTGGGGGCGCAAAATCGACGTTGAGGAAATGGGGACAGTGAATCTTGATAGACAGTTTGTCTTGGAGGTCGCTCATGAGAGGTGTAGTTTTAGCTTTTGTGGCCTCTCCACCGATGTCGTTTTTCTCCCCAGCACTGTTGACAGCGCCGCCGTCGCTGCCGCCTCCTATGTTCACAATGCTGGCGCTAGCGAAACTTATGTCCCCAAACAGACTCCAGGGCTCGATGAAAATTTCCATTATATCGTGGTCCGTGTTAAGGTATTTTACACTAATTTCAAACTCAAAATGACACTCGAGACCGCCCGGGGTGGTATCGGCATCCCTGGAAACATTATTTTCACCCAAATTGTCACTCCCAACATTTCCTCCAGCATTTCCCCTGCCTTTGTCGTCTTTAGACTGATTACTGCTAAAACTCTCGTAACTGGTGAAGTAGCCGTCTTTCGTCGGTACAAGTACACTGTTGAGAGACAAACAGATATCATCAATTTCACACAAAATCAAGCTTTTGCTGAAAACCAAGGCATTGCCCGCGGAAATAGCAATTCGTCGAATGTCGACAACACAAGACACATCGTACCGAAAAAGGTGTTCCTCTTCCATCGCGTCAGCAAACTCTTCCACTCTCATAGCGAGCCTCTCAATCGCTCCACTAGTGTGCTGTGCTTTGCTATCCTCATCCAAAAGCCACCTTGTCGTCTTCATTGGAACCACTTCGTAGGTACTTTGGGGGGAGGCGAAACTGCCTCTGCTTCCACTCATTCTCGATATCAAATCTCTGCGTGAGCTGCCAGATACCGGCGTTGCATCTCTCGTTCTCGTTGAGATTTCAGGCGAAGCTGGAGAAGCAGTCTTTGCGGGCGATCTATTCACGACGCTGAGCTCAGGGATTATCAAGCTGGTCCAGCAGTACTTGGCAAAATTATAGTTGAGGACGGCTCGAACCAGCTTGCGTTGCACGACCAAAATATCCTGGCCATTGAGACTGCTCTTACTGCAACCGCACTCCCTCTCGTAAAGCTCCCAGAAAAGGTCTCGCCCATTGCCTCCATTCCAGTAGAGCGGCGTCTCAAACTTTTCCACGTTCTCGCTCCCAGTTATTCTGTAAACCTCGGCACTGCTTGTAAATTCCTCCAGGTCGTTAAAATACAGGACACCAGATAAAATATGGCCTTTCTTGGGGTCGCTATTGTTGCTTACAGACGAACGAAGCATGGCTTCATATAGTTCGTCGAAAGAAATCTCATCGTCGTGGTTCTCGTCCACCACATCCATAAAGTGATCCATCTCTCTCTCCAGTTCGAGCAGGGTGATCCTGCTAGCAACACCATCATGAGTCTTCTGCTCACCCTTGAAGAGGCTCAAGATGATTCTCTTCACCTCTTCTCGGTCGAGCGCATTGCTGCCATCCCGATCGATCGATTTCCAGAGCGATTTCAGTGTTTTCTTTCTCCTTCTGAAATCGCGTTTTTTCAGCAATTTTTTCTGCCTCTCGGCGTGCTCCTTGCGTTGCTTTTCCTTCATTCTCAGCTCTTCGACATCAAAGAACGCGGTAGACAGCTGAGAGTAACTGCCAAGAAAGACAGCGTTAAGCGAGGGGGTCATGTTGATCACAATCTCTTCAAGATCTAGGTGAAAGTCGATAAATACTGTTCCGCAAATGCCGCCCTTATGCGAATTTGGGTTTCTGATGGAATCGGTGGCATTGGTATCAACATCAAGATTGACTTGCCGCTCTTTCGAATCATCATGAGGAGAAAAAGTGGAGTAGCTCAACGACGGGTCGAATTTCCTAAATGAGTCCTTTTGTAGTATAACACCACGAGACGGAGAATTGCGAAGAAGAGCCCCCGTGGGAGGGTGCTGAGCCAAAGTGGACGAAGACAAGGCGTTCGTATCGGGCGAGCTGAATGCGTTGTGTTTCGACCCTGTAGAAATATTCTCGACTTTCTCGTTTCTGCTGAACCCCTTGTAGTTGAGAAGGAGAGAATCAACCACTAAGGCTGGTTTGAAGGGAAGCCGCACCGTGCTCACCGTTTTCGTACCGTAGGAGCTGCCAAAAATATGGCACGCCCGCGATTCTATGTGCGAAATCGACAAGTTTACGAATTCGTTCTCCTTGGACGAAAACATCTGACAGGTGACATCTGAAATGTTGTTCTCGATGCTACCGCACTGAATGTCGCTCTCATCGAGGATTAGACAAATTGAGATGTTCTTGAGTTGGACGTTAAATTTGGTATTCACTCCGTTAAAGAGTGTACCATCTGTTGATTGTGTGGCAGAGGTCGGAATCTCCGCATCGTAGAGGGGTGCGGAGCGGCCGTCCATCATGCCTTTTGATTCGCTTGTTCTGCCTTTCTTGTCTGTAGGGGAGTGGGGGTTGTCAAGATCGGACAATTCAGATTCAGAGTCCGACGAATAGCTGCTCGAGGAAGACGACGATGAAGAGGACGACTTCGAAGAGAATGATTTAATTGACCCATCGTCGTCATCCTCCTCCTCCTCGTCCCCCTTCTCATATTCATCTACGGCAACAAACAGGTCTCGGGGTTGGTTTATTAAGTCAGTGTTGTCGTCGATTTCTTCTTCTTTACGAAGTGCATTGGCATGCTCAGTAACATAAAAGAGATCAAAACTGTGGCCTCCACTCTTTGGCAACTCTACGACTTTGGAAATAGTCTCAACACCCAGATTCAAAAGTCTTGGCAATAGATTCACAATCAAATCTCCAAGCTCGATCTCGGTGCTTTTCATCGTCGGTTGTGTGCTCAAGAGACTGTACGACTCGTTGCGAGCAACATAAGTGCAAATTGCCATCTTGAGCATAGGTGACTCAGCTTCATCACTTTGACGGTGAATATTAGCAGCAGGAGCCTGGGAAGGGCAAATAGAAGGGGGGTATTAATGCGGGATGAAACTAGTGAGCGGTGAAGTGTAGGGGATAATTAAGGACGATGGCATACAACCAGAGGACTCGGATTAGGGCCAACTCGCTTCACGCACAATTCCACTCACCTTCTTATGAAAGATAGGACACGCACTGCCATCATTGAAGGTCGAGATCGATTTCGCAATAGAATCATCCAGGTCCACGTTGGGTGTCCAAGACAGGTGATTCGCTGAGATTTCCATCTTTGTCACCAACTTGTTGACTGCTGGGTCGCTCTGAGCGTGACTAAACATGGCCGATTTCATCGACATACAGAACCGGAGTTCACTGATTGAGATAGTGGAGCGGATTAGAGGTTGTAGGATTGCTGTCTCATCATCAGGGAGTTGCAGATTCGCATTATTATTGTTGGTGGCGGCACCAGCCGCTGTTGTTTTTGTTTTGCTCCTGACCTCAGGTAAGTCCAAGAGAATCTTGCTGAACTTGAAATCATAGATGTTCAATGGCGTCACGAAAGCAAATTTCTCCCGCAGACAGGCAACCAAGCCCGCAAATTCGGATGCGTATATCACCGGTTTGGGAGGAAATTCGGGTGGAGGGGGTGGCCAAACAGGAATCTCAAGCAAATGTACGTCTTCCTCGTCGTCGTCATCGATGTTACTCTTTTTGTCATTTGTCTCAGTATCGGCCTTGGTCGGGGAGGCAAAGAAGTTGTGACCCCCAACGGATGGAGCCTGCGGAGTAGCAAGGGGAGATATAAATATTGTCTCGTCTCCATCGTCCACGTGAAATCGCGAGCTGCAGAACTCAAGGAAAGAGTGGAGTTCGCTGTTTCCTCGCGGGATCGTCCAAGCGTCACCATAAACTTTCTGTTGATGATGATGATTTTGTTAGCAATTGGAGAAAGAAACTGGCGCAAAAATAATCTTCTGCTCACCTTGCGATGTATCATGATTTCATCCGCTGTCATTTGTCTCTCAAAGGCGAGGAGCTGCGCATCAATAGGCCGTTGATCATTGATGTCCTTGCTGTCGCGACGCTTCCTCGACGACTTGTCCTTGGTTTTAGTCTTTTTATTCCGCTCTTCTTTCTTTAACTTTGCTGAATATAGCGCCCGGTAATCCTTGGAAAATGTCGGGCTGCGAGATTCGTAGCTCTCCTTGAAGTGATTTTGCATTAGAACATTACAATAAGCATTGAAACGACTCTCTCGATCAATCCAGTCGTCAACATGCCCCCAAGCCGTGTGCACGACATTCGGATCGGCGGTGATTCTCATCTCTGAGGAAAAGTCAATACGGAATCGAATAGTTCGTGAATCCCAAATTTGATCGTAACCAGTGCAAAAGGTAAGGATAGGCATTATTTGTTTGGTGGTTATGCATGCATCAAAAGGGTGAATTAGGTAAGTGAAGTCGTAGTGGGCGTGCTCAATGTCGTCCAGCTCCTGAAATTGCCGCTCTTGCTGTTGTTGCCGATTTTGCATTCCCTTCAGGGGCGAGCCGACAACCGTTTCAGTCAAAGACGACGACGAAGATCGCAGCATTACCTTCACCGAGAAATTGTGGGGCGTCAAGATAGAAGTTCGCCGAGAGTGAGGATTTTCATGGTCATCCTTTTTGTGGCGGTGGTGACGGCCATTAATTCGATCGATTTCGTCGGTTGAGCCGTTTTGCTGATGCCGGTGGTGGTGGTGGTGGTGGTGGTGGTGGTGGTGGTGGTGATGATGAGAACGACGGTGACGTAGCTCGGAAGAAGAGTTCCGCCGAGACAACAGGTCGGGGGAGGTAGAATGCGATGGAGATCCAGTCACGAAACCCACTTTGGCGTAGAGCCCGTCTATGGACAGCTCCATGGCACCATCGGAGTTTGTGCTGAGTTTGGCAGTTTTCAAACCAATCCTCGTAACCGCCTTCTTCCGATTCTCGGGGTTGAGCATTCGACAAGCAAGCTCTTCCAGCTCTTCTATTTTATCCGTCTGGTTGACGGAACTGTTATTGCGTGCCCTGCTGGACCTCCTGGTCATCTGGCTCTCACGATGCTTCCTGAGCTTCTCAAGATGACTGTTATGAGCCCGGAAAGCTTCAAAATCTGTTGGGCCACAGCCAACACACGACAGCGTAACATCATCTAACTGAATCGTTAAGGAGCTTACAAGAAACTCCGTGAGAACCTCCCTGTAGGTTCGTTTCCTCTTCCTTTGGTCGGACTCGGGCGATCCGGATCCGGCAGGTTTTTTGTGCGATTTTTGACCAGATTTCTCCCGAATCCACGATTTCACCAGGGAAGTAAGGTTGTTCGCCTCGTTTACGCCAAACATAGTAAGAAGCTCCAACGCATCGGTATCGTCAAACAAATTGTGGTCTTCTGATTCCGATATCTTCAAAGGGAAGGCAGAGGCGGGCGAGGGCAAAGAGGCCGCACGATCAGCACCAGGGGTGAGCAAGGAAGATCCACCTGGGTCGAGGGAGGATGCAAGTGCTGTCGAACTCTGAAGATTGATTCGGGACAGACTGTCAGCGATGCTCCGTTTATCAGCGCTCGACGCATAACTCTTCCATCCTGTGCATTCAATGCCAGTCGCCTGGAGGTGAATCGACGGAAGAGGGATCTTCAATCGCACCAGTGTGCGCATGTAAGCCCAACGGGCGGTCTCCTTTGCACGAAAAGTGCCACTTTTACCGTCCCTCATCCAGGATTTATCGGCTTTACCAGCCATTCCGGCTCGATCGGGGTCTTTGGTGCCGTCGTTGGTCGCCTTGAACAAGGGGCTCCAACGCAGCTGCAATTTGAGGAAAATTTTGTCGACTTTCAAGTAAATCCCATTCCCCCCCGGACACAGCAATCTCGAAAAAATGTTCGCTATCCTGAGTTTGTTCCTTTCCCCACCCTCGTCCAACACAGTCCCAATTTCAACCAAATCAATCACGCCTACTTCTAATCCACGAGAGTCAATCTTGCACCTGATCTTGGAGTATACTAGCCCCAGTTTCTTCATCGGTTTCCTTAGCAACGAAGTTAAGAGGTGAGACAAGGATGACAGCAAAATCAATAGCCCCAGGACAGAAAGCATCGCCAGAAGCAGGAGAATGGGGGGAAGGTGTGAAGGGAGGAGATGGAAGGGGGTCAAGTTGAGGTTATTTGAGAAGGGCAAATCGGTCACCAGGTCGATCAGTTGCCGTCCCTTAGCAGGAGACGGAGAATAAAACGTGCTCCAAAACCCCATCTTGAGAGCTGCAAAAGGGTTTGTCGCAGGGGAGAGTAGATCTTTTCGTGTGTGTGTATGTTTTTTAGGCTAAAATACACTATGACAATGTTAAGATAGGGGGAGAGGCATATAAGCCTTGAAATCGAGCCAAGATGACCGATCAAATTCACATTCCTAGTTTTACTAATTCTCCAAAATTAATTCAACACAAAAGAGTCGTGTTTCCAAAAAACCTCCATCACTCCATCTTAGGCTGCTTATTCTGTCTCACATAGCGCACACATACGCCTAAGTCACATACTATTATCCAATTTTTGTGAAGAACGCCACTTCCCTGCGTGGCTCACCAGTCATCACTAAATTTACCAAAGTCAAATTGTATGCCCCGTAGGTCTGCATCTTCTTTTTCTCTATTGGGCCTGTTGAAATCTCTCATGATTCTCTTTGCACCCCGCCTCTCGCGTACAGAGCAAATGGTAGTGAAGGAATCCATATTGGTGGGTAGAGTATCACCAGGTTTTTCCTATTTCCTACCTCCGTCGACTTTCTCCAACCTCTCACACGATCTCGCTGCGCACTATTCGCCCACTCCCAGAAAAAATTTCCCACGGCTGTCCCTCTCTCCGAATTGGTGATTAGACTCCGTCGCTCTCACCTTTCTGACTTCTCGCCTCGTACGACCTTGCTGTGCTACTCCCTGTGCTGCGACGAGATATCGTCTACTATCCCGACTGCCTTTGGAAAACACTTCAAGAATGGCAAGGGTGGCGGGGGTTTCCAGCTCGGGGGGCTGAGCGGCTTCCCCTTCGGGGGCCTTACGGGGGTCGGAGCATTTTATTCCCACATAAGGAAAGCCGACAGTGACAGTGACAGTGACAGTATGGGCAAGGCTATCGTCGTGCACGCCTCCCACACAGGCGTATCGTTAACAGGACACGTCGGAAAGACCCAAAGGCTCAACCAGAAAGGTCCAAGCGCCACGTGCGGCTCTTCTTGCGCAGCTTACAACGCCTGCATCAAGGGCCTGGAGGAGAACCCTGAATTCTACGCAGAGGTGTCCTCCGGCTCCGGCTCCGGCTCCGGCTCCGGCAATGAAACCATCGGCGACCAGCAGCAGGAATTCGTCTTGCGTTCCGTGGCCAAGCACGCTGCCAAATGCCGCGATTCCGAAGATCCCATGGCTTCCCTGGCTATTTCTGTCGCGGAGGAGGTGCAGGGCAGGGTCGACGAGATCCTCTTCCCCGGGGGATTCGACCAATCGCAGGTGGACGAATCGGCTGCTGCCAAAGCCGTCCAGCCTCCGCCTTTCGATACCGCTGTCGTTGGAGGCCTTCACATCAACACACCGCCAGGGATGGAAGACTACTTCCTGCTCAGGAGGCTTGACGTAGTCAGAACTGATGGGAGGCGGACGAATTTAATGAAGACTGTCGGGCCGTCCTAGCGACCACATCAGTCAGTCAAGTCGTAGTCAAAACTGATGGGAGGCGGACGAATTTAATGAAGACTGTCGGGCCGTCTTAGCGACCACATCATAGTCAAGTCGAGAGAACAAAGTAAGGAGAATCAAAGAACAAAATTTTATGAAAAAAAGGGAAACTAGGGATCCACAAATTCTTCCGTTTTTATATTCATCTGAGAGAACAGGAAATCTATTTTTAATCTACGCTGTCGTCTCCTGGTTGTTTGAAACGCGGTTTCTAATTATTTTTCCATTTTGTCCCTTACCAGAACACCTAAAAGGGCAGCAGCTCCTAATTTCCCCCCAACCTTCCCCAGAAAGTTCTGCTCCGAGTATAGCAAGTTCACATTCAGATTAGCGGTTAGAAAAAAAAGAGCGACAAAGACCGCCCGCAATCATCTCATTACCCAATTCGCTGCGCTGTACTAACTCGTTGACGCCAATCTGAATGTGAACTTGCTACACTCGGAGCAGAAATTTCTGTTCGTAAGACTCACCTTCCCCAACACCTGAAAAAACAGCGTCAAAAAACCTGCTGCGACAACTTGCCTTTTCAAGTCCGTCTTCTCTGCATCAGAGCTCATCCCTATGAAACTTCCTGCATACACGAAAGCCCCCAACTCTCCACCAAGACCATACACCCCCACAGCACCTACAGCGCTGCTAGCAGATACGGGCAGCCAACGACGTCTTCTGAATAGAGTGCAGGTGATTGCACCAAGGGAGGCGAAGATGAAAGGTAGGATGAAAGCTTCTGCCGCTGATCGGGTGGCTGCGAGGAAGGCTGTGGGTGCCATGAGAGCAATTTTTGAGAGGACTTCAAGACATTCCACGCGGAGGTTCACTTTCCCTTTTACAGCCGCGAAAATTGTGCCACTCAATGTTGCGCACATTCCTAGGCGCCCACCTTTCCCGGAGAATAAAAACTTGCGTTCAAAAACTTCAAAAAGGGAGGCAGTAATTGCCCCTAATATTAAAGCGTTGATAGGAGAGGACATTAGAGACAAGCAGGTTGTACCGGCAAAGGCACCGCAGTAGAGGGAAGGTTGATATTTTGCGATTGGCAGTTCCAAAAAAATTAAGAGTGTTGAGATAAGGCCAAGTATTATAGGAGCAGAGAGTGGTGAAGGGAGAGGAAAACTGCGGGATGCGGTGTTAGTTCGGAGACAAGCAACATCCACCGTCCCTCTGCAATGTCAGTTGCCCGCCTCACCTCCGTAACAAATATGCCGCCAGAGTTCCTCCAATTACTACACCAGGTCTTGCAATGTTTTCTGATCCAAAGCCATCTGATGTAAGAGCTTTCAAAGATTCTGATCCAAAGCCATCTGATGTAAGAGCCTTCAACGAACTCGTTTGGTAGGAGAAGGTAGGGTAGGTGGAGGTGAAAATGGGCCTTGATCGAGGAGGTTCGAGGAGGGTGAATGATCGAGGAAGTTTGAGGGTTAAACCATTTGCGGTGAAAAAAACAAAGAGGACATTTATAAGGTGCATTAGTAACTTGAAACTGTATTTATGAGGTGATGGTCAGCGAATACAGTCACTAGACAAGTATCCGCGGTTTAACTCTGTGGAATGTTTTTTGTTAATACTCTTTGAATAATAAAGAAAAAGACACCGTTTCAGCCATTTTCACAATATTTTACCCGGGTAATATTTTATAAATTTTATAGCACCCCAATCTAATCAAAATTAATCTTCTTTCTTGTCCTCCTCACTTTTGATTTCTTCGGTATTGCCGCCAAAAAGTTTGAGTAGATCGTTTTGCCTTTTCTTCAGCATTTTCTGAACACTTTTAGGTGTTGCAGGCACCAGGGAGGACACGATGTCCAATAAAAAGTTTGCTACAGTAATTGTCACAAATATAGTCAGAGCAATTGAGGTACTGTTGTCGAAGACCCCAGCATAATCATTGCTTTTGGTGTCCGGTTCCCACAGATTGAAGGCATTAAGACTAATGGTAATTATCGAGACGTTGACCACAACTGCTGCCTGCACGATGCCACCCAATATATTTTCCCATGCCCCTATCCCATTGGCAAGAGCAGGGATGGGTCGCTGGCAGACTTTGGTCAATTTGTAGGTGTCACTCCTCATCTCTGCGATGTTGTTTCCCATAGCAATCAAGCTACCCAAGGGAAATATGCTGCTAAACATCATGATCCAGCTGAACTGCAATGTCAGCTCTAGCTGTTCGTTAAACTCGTTGAAATCCCAAAGCAAACATTGCTCCATGACGCTTTCAATCTTCACCAACCCTCCATCTCGGAAGAACTTCTCATCCTCTGGTGTAACATTCTGATCATTCAAGCCCTTCATAGACAAACGCGTGGTATCAATTCTGTGTAGCGATGGCCGTCTTGGGGTTGATCCCTCTGCTGCCTCCCGATGATTCTCATTCCTCTCTCCCTTTCCTTTCCCTCCTTCTACCGTCTCCTCCTCGAGATCGATTACACCCATTTCTTTCTTCTTTATCACAATTTTTGGATCACCTTTTTCAATTCCCTTAATATTCTCATTCGAAAAGATTGGTTTGTATAATCTCACACTTTCTGGGTCCCTCTTCTCACTTCGAAACCTCATCCCCCCGTGACCCAAAATGAGGCCAACAACTTTGCAAAACCCTAAAGTAAACCTCCCACAACGCCCAATATCTCCATCAGGCTCCTCTTTCAGGTACGTGTGAACCCACCGAGGCAGTCCCGTCTTTATGACAATGTTAAGTAGTTGATTTACAACAAAAGGTGTCAGCATGTAGGCCTTCATCATGAAAACCCTCAGGCTATACGGGCACTGTTCCTTAGTGCAGCTGAAACTCTTCATACCGAAGCCCAAAACATCCGTATCAAAGTCATTCTCGCACCGCATTGCCCAGTGAGGCTTGGAGCTGTTGCTCCATGTTTGGTGCTTATCGTAGGGGTACATATCGTTTTCCTCCTTGTTACCAAACAGGACTGGCACGAACAAGAAAGATAGGATAAAGTACCAGCAGAACACGCCGAAGAACTCCATGGCGAAAATCTGCTTGGCGAATGCAGTGTTGTAGTCTTCTTGAGTCCTCCAGTTCTGAAGGTTACAGACCTTCTCAGCTATGAGAGTGAAAATGACAAGAAGAATCTCAAAGAAGAGACCCTCCAAGACGCCAGGGACGATCTCGGCCAAAGTCCCAGCCAAACCTTTCTCGATAGCGGAGCTGCGACAAGTTGGGTCCTCCCCACGCTGAAGGGACATATCGTTGACCTCACTGCGTATTGGACGTTTTCATATTTCATATTTCATATTTCATATTTTCATATTTCATGTTACACACGTTTCACGTTTCACGTTACACGTTTCACGTTTCACGTTTCAAGAGATGTTAGAAGAAAGCTTAGAAAGGTGGATTTGATTTGATCTCTCCTACATTTTTTTTGACAAGCGGGATACAGACCCTGAGCACACTTCTCTTCTTCTTACCTGCATTGTCCCCAATTGAACACCAGCCACATTTCAAACCAAAACAGGCCGAGTACGCATGCATACAGACAACAAAAAAGCGCTATAAAGAGGGGCACCATCGTGGGGATCACAATATAGCGCTTCCAATCGGGGTAATAGTCCATGTCTTCCACCAACTTGCCAGTAATAATGTCTCTGTCAGGCTTAAACTCCTTTCTCCTGACTTCGTGACCCTCGATATCGTCCAAATGCCACCTAGTTTTAAGTTCCACAGTTCTCTGCTTCCAGCTTGCAACGAACAATCTGCCCCAAAAGATAACATAAGTGGCATAACATACCAAGACGACAGTGTTGTGCTCAGGCATCGCTCCCCCAACGACCAATGTAATCACCCCTCCTGGGGCGAGCATACACAACCACCTGGTGTAGAAGCTAAAGTACGCGTAGTAAAAACCAGTTCTGTCGCCGAAGTGATTCCTGATGGCATCCAAAACCTCGTCGCTCATGAAAATACTTCTTACTTTCTCAGCGATAGTCCCATCCGGAGTGAGCCTGCTCAACAAATAGTCGTTAGCACGGTGATCGTGCAGAGGGAAATGTTCCTCTACCAAGGGATCTCGCAGCAACAATTTCGGTTTTCCTGGTTTACTCTCGTCAGGGGAGTAACAATAAGAGGTGTCATTTAATGTATTTTGAATGGCCAAAATTCTTGCCGAAGGGGTCGGGACCAATTCTTTGCTTTTATCCGGCATATCCCCAATCCCTCCTGTTCGAATCCATCTGAGGAGCTTCGCTCTATACACGGATTCGCGGATGAGCGCTTTTGGGCTATTCAGCAGTAACAAGGTCTTCCTCTTCTGGTGGTGATAAACGTCTTGGACGACCATGATCTGCAAACCTTGGTTGTGAAGACTCTCGATTATTGCGACGTGTTGAGGGGGCAGAGTGGGGTAAAGAGGGTTGTAGAAAGGGTCTTCGGGGTCAATGGAAATTTCAGAGGATGATCTACTTCGGTTTGCTCTTGGGCTGGTGTTCGTCGGACTGTCACCATCATTATCACCACGGTCACGGTCAGCAACACTTCCCGTGCTGACGTCAAGCGGTGGCTTATCGCCCATCTCCGGATCAACGCTACCATCGTCATTGGCAGTAGGGTGCACTTCCTTTGACCGCCCTTGCATAGCGCTGACACTGTTCCTATGCACGCTCTGCAACGTCTTCCCGATTGCCCCCGCACCGTGCATCGCCAATTCCGTTAGACTAGTCGTCTTCTCCGGGAACTTCAACAGCAAGGCATACTCAAAGGGAGGTCGCTCTTCTTTACTACTATCCCCACCCAACCTTGCCATCAAAGCACCAGCAGTTTGAGTGGCCATGTATCCCCGCATCTGACCCATGGCCGCGTTAGTACGATCGACAATCTTTTCCTTTCCCTTAATTCCCCTTTGCCTCAAGCTCTCACTAACAGCGTTGTGTTGTACAACGTCGGCCATCTTATGCAGAACATTTTTGCCTGGAACACTTCCCAATAAGTTGTTCGTGCCATCAACAATCGAGTGGGTTAGCCCGACCGTCATGTTCGTCACGTTACCAGCCATGTTCGTCACGTTACCAGCCATGTTCGTCACGTTACCAGCCATGTTCGTCACGTTACCAGCCATGTTCGTCACATTGCCGGCCATGTTGGAGACATTGCCGGCCATGTTGGAGACATTGCCAGCAATATTCTTCAGATTATCCACTTGGAACATCTTCCCAGCTGCACTCGCAGCAGCCATTATACCGCCGTCACTGCCTCGCCGACTGCTGAATACAGACGCGCTCTTCGTCGGTTTCCCATCATTTAACATCCCAACTTCCAGTCCTTATATATTTTTGTATGTATATAGAGTTGAAAGATTTTGTGTTGAAAAATAGGAGTTGGATTATGCGTGAGGAAAGAGAATTGAGCAACAAAGATTCCTTGGAGTCCAATACTCCTGGCTATCTACCGTGGAAACAGTGAAATCAGTCTTCACTCTCCGATAGCTGCTAGATGTCAAATAAAACTTTCGCCGATGTTGCGAGCAGCAGGTCAGGTTGGTCGCCGATTCTCAGTGTTGAGTTAAAGTTCCTCAACACTCCAGAACTTGTTATTCTGGAATTTTAGGGGGATCCTCCTTCGCTGACATCGAAAAATTGGCATTGGGATTTTTTTTTGTCAAAAATCCCAGGAGAACCTTGATTAACATCCATAACAGACAATAATCCCCACCATGGTCGTGAAGGTGCGAGATGGTGTGGCTCGCCTCCTCGGCGAAGAAACTATTGGGCAGCCCAACTCCTCGAAGAAAGGAACCAAACTGACAGACAAAGAAGTCCGTTCCTCAGCATCCCCTACCAAAAAGGAAGTTTTGCTCTCTCAGACTGCTCCCCTACGGCAACAAACTTTAACCACCCAACAACATCAAGGAAAGTTACTCAAATTCAAGTCTTCCTCACAACGAGGGACATTTCATGGGACGTACAAGTCAAACAGCCCGAAACCTCACGACACAAAGGTTAGGGACCTTCTCTTGGAAATTGAGAGGGAGTCAAAGGTGAGTCTACAGCGAGATGGAAAAATGGGGTGCTCCCTCCCCCCCCCTCGCCTTTCCTCATTTCTTCAACTAACAAATTTCACGCCCCCGTTCAGCTCAAGTTACTCCAGTCTCAAAAGCAAGCTGCTGAGACCTCCGAAACGAAAATGATGCGGATGCAGAAAAAGAAGAAGCGCCGCCGGGAACAGGCTCTAGAATCCAAGGACAGGGAAATGGGCTGGAGCAGTAGCTTTGGATACGAAAAGTCCAAAATTTTTTACAACGCCGAAGAAGACCGCTATTGTCCACTAGCACAGGCACGCAAGAGGAACGCCTTAACATTGAAGAGCAAGACGTCGTCTGGGATATCATCCTCAAGTAAAACATCAAAAACCTTTAATTTCGAGGACAACTTCAGCACCCCGGAAATAATGGCTAGCGCGACAATAGCGTTGAGCGGGATGGGAAGTGACCAGCCAATTCCTAAAAAAATTCCACTTCCTCCGGTAACTCAGCTCAATAACTTTACTTCAACAGGTGAAGCCGCTGCCGACAACAAAACTACAACAATCACATTCCAGCAAAATTACGAAACCGGGGACTCTCTCGAATTGGTCAAACTCATACTTAGCAGAGAGAAGTTGTTATCTATATTCAAGAGGATTATAAGCGATAGCGAAGGGGAGCGTGCAGTGCTGACATCTCTTGGGAAGGGTGAAAAGTTCAAGTTTCCCGCTGATAAATTTAAAGCTGCTGCCAAGGAGCTTCGGGATGCTACGATAAAAATCGTCGAAATGATTATTATCTGGAAGAGTAAACAGCCCGATACTTCCATGAGCTACTTATTTCGTGACGAAGACTATCTGCTCAAGATCAGTGGCGATTACAAATTTTTGATGAAGGATGGAAATGAGGACGCCAGGGCTGCACTCGACAGTATCGACCTATATTGCAATCCTTTTTTGTCCCCAATCCCCCTCCGGCATGATATGATCATCCAAAACCCTGACGCATCTATTGACATTACTGCGGAGATCAACGACAATAGCACCATTGATGGTGCGGACAACACAAATGACCACATAAACTCGTCGTTATTCACACATGAGAGACATTGGGCCACAAAAGATGAGTTCCACGACACGACAAATCGCTTGGTTGACGGGGTTGACATTCTGCAGATTCGGGACGTGTCGCTTTTTGTTATTGATGAGATAAGAGAGAACGTCGACCTGGCTTACGAGGAAGAAGATGGGAATCAGGGAGGCATTGTCAGAAGAGGGGACAGTGATGCCGGTGCCGATGCCGATGGCAACGGCGAAGGCAAAGTCAACGCTGATTATGATGCAAGCCCAGAAATGGACGACGAGAACAGCTTCTCAAGCACCGACGACTTCGTCAACACGAACAAGAGCAGCACCAGCAAGCAGACGATTCCCTTCTTCGAGTACGCAAAATTAAAATACGCGAAGTTACTCCCCCAGCGCACCATGCTTGGTGATCCTGTTGGTTTGAGTGACTTTGAGTTGGAAGAGACAATAGAAAAAACCGGCAAGGGAGAGAAATTCGATAGCAAAACAAATCACTGGAAGCAAGCTGACAATATCGACATGGCTTCACAGCGTCGTGGAACTTTCTTTGGAACAATAAATACCCGGGTCGCGCAAACGCCCGAAATGAAACTGAGACGGATCGTAGAGACAGTGGCGATGCTCAGAGCCAAGGAGAGATTACACATAGTCAAGTTAGAGCTGGAAAGCTTGGTAAAAAAAGGGTCGGAGCAAGAGAGGGACATTGAATTGTTAAGAGAGGAACTAGAAAAACTTCGAGAGAAAGCAAATGCCAGCAAATCTTTGCACGACAAGGCAGTTGAGCTCAGAGCATTCGAAAAGGCGAGGAAACTGAAGGTTAAGTGGAGCTACTGGTTCGAGGAACAGAAGGCCTTGGCGTGTCAGATCAAGAGTATGAGCGCTAAGATTTTTTTCTACAAAGAAGACCTCGCTAGATACGTTCGTACGATTGAGAGATTAGAGGATGAGTACGCCGTTGAGAGGAATAAAGCAATTATTCTCCAGAAAAAGCGGGCCGCGGCAAATTTGAGGAGAGAAATCGCAGCAAGCAATGCCATCCAGGTTGTTGCCAGGGGATATGTGACTAGGAAGAAAATCTGCCCCTTTTTGCTGGAGAGAAAGCTAGCAGCTATAAAAATATCAAACCTTCAACGACAAAAGGTTGCCAAAAACCGGGTCGAATCTATCAGGAGCTACCAAACCTCTCGCAATAAGGCCGCTACTGCGCTGCAATCCAAATCACGCCAGATAAAAGCGAAACACGAAGTTAAAATTGTTAGATTGGAGAAGAAACAACAAGCTGAGGCAGCGACTAAGTTGCAATGCAAGTGCCGAACGAAGATAGCAAACAAGAGAACAAACGATAAGCGCAAAGAGAAGGAAGAGAACGAGGCCGCCGTCAAATTGCAGACAAGGACAAGAATTAAGAAGAGCAAACAAATCGTCGCAGGGAAAAGGGAAGTGAGGCAACAGAACAACGCAGCCATGATTCTGCAAAAGAAGGGCCGAGGAAGGCTTGCAAAGAAGGAGACGGAGAGGAGAAGAAAGAGGAAAATAGAGAGCACTTGCGCCGTAAAAATTCAGACGAGAATTAGAATGTATAACGCATCGAGGCGAGTGGAGCGTATTCGAGCTGCCAGGGTTGCCCGTCTTAAAAGGGAGGCCGAGGAAGAGGCAGAAAGGAAGAGGATTGAGGCCGAGAAGGAAGCATTGAGGATAAAGCAGTTGGAGGAGGAGGCCTTCAAAGAGAAGATAAGGTTGCTAAAGGAGGAGAAGGCGGCGAAGAAGATGAAGGAACAGGAAGACAAGGAGAGAGAAGAGAGAGAGCGGGCTGAGAAGGAAGAGGAGGCTAGGCTGGCGGCTGCAGTTGAACTTGAGACTGAAAATGAGGGGCTATCACTCGGCTTGGATGTTAATGACACAGATGCTGGCATTCTCGACGACGATGACGACGAATTCGACCTATCTGCTGATTTGTCCATCGTGCAGCTGGAAAACTCGATGAACGAATCTCTTGGTATATTCGACGCCGACGATGATGTCGATGATGATGCGAGCATCAGTACTAGTGTGAGTTTGCAGAAAGAAACCAGGCCCATCACGGCAGGAGAACGCCACTACAAAGAACTCGGCGAACACATACTCCAAAAGAATCTTATCTTGGCACACCAAGAAAGTGTCAAGAGTGACATTGAGGAGCACAGTAGGCATTTGAGCTTCAAGGCTGTCGGACAGTCCGTGGTTTTCAGTTTGCAGGCTGCTCACCCTAATAATGTCCAGAGTATCGTTGACGACATGAAGAAACCGGGTAGGCGAAAAATTGAGGCTCAGAAGTACCTGGCTCACGCTGGATACAACGCCAGGGTGCGGCAGAGTCTTATCCTCACTGCTCAAAAGGGCATCAAGGATATGCAAATTGCAAAGCTGAGGAAGCTTCAGGATCGCAAGGCCGCCGCCTTCAAGGGGCTCAAGCACGCGCACGTGAGGTATGTGGCGTCTTTGTGGCTAGAGGAGCGCGCTGAAGAGGAATACGAGAAGGCGCAGAGAGATCACGAAAAAGTCAGGGGCGAAGCCTTCGAATTCTTGTGCAATACAGCGAACAGGTGGATGAATTAAGGTTTTTTTTGGTGTAATAATTATTGATAAGCGAATTGTGTTTACCTAGCTAAAAAGTGTCGAGCAATTCGTTTTTGCTACAATCATAAGCATCGCATTCTGCTTTGTCTTGTCTGTTGTTGCACTTGCTCTCTCACGGTTTCATTACGTTTTCCGCATTTGTATTCATTTGTGTCGCTACCTTTTCATAATAATCGCCGATCTACCCATATTTGATCATAATGCTCAGGATGCCTTGCGGGCCCACTATTATTTCATGCAAAAAGGTGAAGACTCCAAGCCAAACAACGGGCGATATATCCACACCAAAAGCTGGTGGAACGACATTCCTGAGGGCGTGAAGATGAGAGGGCATCAATTGTGTGAGAAAAATGTCCGAAGGCTACTATCAGAATGGCAGTCATGGGAAGAGGACGTGCTGTCAGCGAAACCAACGTGTTCATGTTCGCGGGGTTGTCATGTCTTAAGTGAGACTAATAACTCTCAAAAGATGAAATAATTACCCGCGGAGTGTGTGTGTCTGTGAAAATCACACAAAATCCGGCAAACTCTATCCGATTGCCTTTTTGAAGGATAGTTTGCGGCGAAGATTAATCTTACCTCGTTGCCTTCAGCAAACCCTCAGTCAAGCCGACAATTAGCTTCACACCTGGTATGGGATTATCCTCTGATAAGGCCTTGGGGTACCAGCTCAGTACAATCCGCACCAGCATTAGGAACGACAGAATATTAAGAGTCCAATCTGTCACCACGTACGTTGGCTGAACCCATTCTGCTGCAGCAGAAGCCAAGACAATTGAAGATTGCTCATGTACAATGTTTGAGGAGATGTCAAGGAAGGAAGCTTTGAGGGGGGGGTTCAAGGAGTAGGTATCGCCAGCCGAGGATGCACTAAGCCAAGGCACATCAAACAAGGACGCAAGAGGCGATGCAGAAGAAGGCGGGAGGCTTTGAAGGGCTGAGAGCCGTGTATTTGGTCTGCTTCCTCTCAGAGACAAACACAGACCCACCCCAAGCCCACAGCAGGGAAGACCCGTAGGTGAGAAGGCATGTATCGTCCGGACGACGACACAGAAGACCAAAGTGAATGCAAAGAAGGCTCGCATGAAAAGGTCGTCCTTAAAAATCGTGCGGTTCGGTCTTAATTTTCGTCAGGAACAATCACAGGTTCGTTTTTTAATTGTCTCGACCTGTTCAACAGTGCATACTACTCGTTTGGTTCCCTCGGAAAAACTTACGATTTCTAACTCTTCCTATTTTACTCTTTTTCCAACAAAACTTTAATTTGTCTCCCAACGGATCTTCTCTCCCTTCCCCCTTCTCACCCTTAGCAGCTTCGTAACCACGGCTCGTTCTCGCCATCGCATACTTTACTTCAAGATGCTGTCTCTGACTGTAATTGGCTTGGTGCTGCTTGCCCTGACCTTTGCTAGTACCTCTGCTCTGAAGGCTGCTGAGCCTCAATCTGTAGGCGAGGCTATCACCTCCAAGGTTTTCTTCGATGTCGAGATCGAGGGAGGCGAAAAGGGTAGGATTGTCATGGGACTTTTCGGCGACACCGTCCCCAAGACCGTGGAGAACTTCCGCTCGCTCTGCACTGGCGAGAAGGGAACTGGCAAGAGTGGGAAGCCCCTTCACTACAAGGGGAGTGGTTTCCACCGCATCATCCCCAACTTCATGATCCAGGGCGGCGACTTCACCCACGGCAACGGCCGCGGCGGCGAGTCTATTTACGGGGAGAAGTTTGCCGATGAGAACTTCAAGCTCAAGCATGAGGGACCCATGTATTTGTCCATGGCCAATGCCGGCCCTAACACCAACGGATCTCAGTTCTTCATCACCACCGTCAAGACGGCCTGGTTGGATGGCAAGCATGTTGTCTTTGGAAAGATTTTAGAGGGTGCCGACTTTGTCAAGACTGTCGAGGGCGCTGGAAGTCAGTCTGGCACTCCCAAGAGGTGAGCATTCTGCTGTCTGCAGTCGCGCGTGTGTTCAGCCCGTCCCATTAAGTAAACTAACAATGCCATGAAATCACAGTAAGGTCACTATTGTTGACTCTGGAGAGCTCACTGAGTAAGCCTTATAAGTGACAATGACGATGACGGAGGATTGACTCACCATGGCAGGACCCTGCAGTAAAAAAATAACCTAAACTCGAGAAAGATGATATGCGACAGTTTCTTCGCAATTTAAACTCTCTTTCTCTGCCTCACTCAGCCAACGAAAAACGCATCTCCTGGCAAAATACCTTTAAACAATTATTTCGACACTAGTTACAAACACGAAACCGAGTTGAAATATCAAAAGTCGTCTATCACGCTCTCGCTGCCCCCCTCGCCTATATTAGCACCACCGAAATCGTCCTCTCCAATCAGGTTGCTCTCCATGAGCTCCTTGTCATAATCGCTAGCTGCTGACCTTAACCTATCGGCGCTGTCGGCGAGTTGTTCAGTAAATTGGGAGGTGAGCTCGTTCTCAGGCTCACCCATGTTCGGAAGCAGACTTGGCGTGCTTCTGCCAGATCGGGGGGGGATCTTTCGTCTTCCCTCCCCACCCCCCCCCCTCCCCCCAGCACCGCCGCGGGAATCTGCCGTAATCTCAGCCAGCTGCTGCTCCAGTGCCCGACACTTTCTATCGTTGATGCTCAGCTCACTCTGCAAAGCCTCTATGAGCTCCTGCGCTTCGATCAAGGCAGCGACGCCCCCCTGAACTTGACTCTCGTGGATCTGGTCCTCAAGCTGAAGAATCTTGCTGTTCAAGGCCCCGATCTGAATCCCGGGATTACCCCCTGCTGGCAGCCCTAAATGGTTTTTACTGGGGACCTGTTTTACGGCTCTCAACTCAATGAGTTGGTTCACGAACTGCTCCGTTCTATTCGCACATTCAGCTTGCATGTCATTGAACTCACTCAGCAAAAAGCTGGCAGCTTGCTGTCGCCGGGAAAGGATCTTCACTTGCTTGGCCTTGCTCTCACCAGAAAAGGGCGGTTTACTCTCACCGGAGACGGGCGGTTTCCCCCCCGTCGCCGTTGTCATCCCATTCTTCAAGTTCCCAGTGCCCCCTTTTGTGTTCACCCCGCTGTCTTTTTTGTCTTTCATGCTCGCCAACTTCACCAGGCAATCCTGAAGTTTCATTATTCGTTGGTCTCTTTCCCTGACCATGTCCAGCAGATGGGCAGCCTGTTGTACACTACCTGCCTTACAATCCTCCAAACAGACGTTAAGCGCATTCCGTTCCTCACAAATGCTGGCCCATTCCCTCGAGCTGGCCTCAGTCCTCCTTCTCCACTCCTCACACTCCCGTCTGACACTAGCGATCTCCCTCGCCTTGTTCACAATGTACGTCTGTATTTGCCTGACTTTTTGGTTTTTCCTCGCCTTTGAAGAGAGCATCCGCTCCTTGAGTTTCCCTCCCATCCCGTTCTTGAGCTTCCTCTGCTGTAAAACTGCTCCCAAACCGCTGCCATGCGCATTTCCCTTGTTACTGTTGTTCTCGTCAGCCCCACTGGCCGCATTTTCCCCAGGGATGTACTCCCCGACATTACATACGGCGGCCGCAAAGGCGGCACACTCGGCCCTCCAGCCCCTCTCGCTTCGAGCTAGCTGTCTCCTCAAGTTTTGGACAATCTTCTGGTGCGTGTTGAGCGCGCTTGCCCAATCGTTGACCTTCAGGTTGTCAAGCTGGGTGTTCAGATCCCGAATCTGAGCCGGCGATGCGATTTAGAGAGAAGTTTCGTCGAGTTAGTTTTACGTGACGGAAAGTGCACCTCCAGACTCAGTCGTCTTGTCTTGTCTTGTCGCCCCAAGACGCTGGACATAAAAAAAAATATAGCTTGTTCAACTCACCTGCTTCTCCTGCTCAATAATTTTGCTTTTGAGCTTTTCTCCTTTCTTTTTGAGCTTCTCCAGGTACAAATCACTCTCTCCAGTACGCTCTGCCCCGCGGCAAAGAGATACAAATTCCCGCCACTTATTCCAACCTTTCATGACTTGTTTGACTTTGCCAGCACGAAGCATCGCCAGAACCTTATCAACACCTCCCTTGCAATCCTTGGCCCTAATCAAATCGCTGAACTCACTCTTTTTGTGGCCAACGACGAAGTGCTTCCAGGTGTTGAAGCCCGCCAGGAGCTGCATTTGTTTGCCCTTCTTCTTACTGTCGATCATGAGCTGGATCGCACTCCTGCACTTATTGTCGTTTTGCTCCTTGGCGAGCTGTTCTTCTAGCTTCTTATTCGCCGCTGTCTGCAATTCTTCGATTTCCTTCAGTCGCTTCTTCTCTGCCCTGCTCATATTAATCGCCCTGACCTCCACTTTCCATTTATTCCACGCCTTGCTCAAACCCCGCACTTTGTGCTTCTCCAGAACGCCTAAGCAGCGCTTAATAAGGTCGCGGTCATGAGTGAGCTAGTTTAGTTTCAAACGGTCAGGTAAGGTACAGGAGTGGTGAAGAGTGCCCCAAAGAAAAATTCCGGCGAGAGCGAGGACGTAATAAAATTGGAATGGAGACAGGAGGTGTGAGAAAAAAATCAAGAAGATTGTGATTCTGTCAAGAATGCGTCTTCGCGAAGTGTGACCGCAATTGGCGCTTAGGGGCGAGCGACGGCAAGATAACAAATGCAAGGCTCACCTTCATCTCCCGTTCCCTCTCTTTGTTGACAAGGCTAGTGGAAGAGCGCATCCTTAGGCTGGTTCTGCTTCCGTTCTGTGACATTCCAAGCAAATACTCGTTAGATTTGGTATTGTCGATGCCGCCCGTTCGAGGATCTTGTTCATCATCATTTTCCACAAACACGAATTCAACCTGATCAGGGCTCATGCTACCAGCCAAAAGCATATTTAGATCCCTCATGTGCTTGGCGGTCAGTTTGCGCTCTTCTTCAACGAGCTTTATCTCCTCCGCTGTCAACGGGGGGGGCTTGGAACCAGCGCCATCTAAAGAGGGGAGGTCCCCTGTTGGAAGAGGGGGGGCGGAGGGAATTTCAGACGATCCTGAAGAATTTGGTCGTTCGTTCTGTGGTCTTTGCTGCTGTGGAGGATGTTGTTGAAGGATGCCGTGTTGGTTTTGGGCTTGACCGTAGTGATATTGAGGAGGGGGCTGTGCGTATTGCATTTGCGGAGAGGATAGGTCCTGCTGGATGCGCTGGGGGCTAGTGTTGTATCCCCACGCAATTTGAGGGCCATTGACATCGTTAGAGTTGCTGCCGCTAAGTGGGAATGGCATCGATCGAGCAAGATCCGATGGCTGCTGCGGTGCATGCTGTAGTTGCTCTTGCTCTTGAGGTGCTCGTGGTTGTGGCTGCGGCTCCGGCTGCGGCTGCGGCTGCGGCTGTTGATACTGTTGCGCTCCCCAAGACCCAGCGCTTATCCCAATCTCGCTCCCGCCGTAAATATTTTTCGCCCTCTCACCCAGAACCCCCCCGATACCCCCCCCCCCCCCCCCCGCCGCCCCCCCTCTTCCAACAGGGGACCTCCCCTCTTTAGATGGCGCTGGTTCCAAGCCCCCCCCGTTGACAGCGGAGGAGATA
>Ga0115555_1000106_pt1 | contig 49742 bp, 46 predicted proteins | sample COGITO_mtgs_1104_2_FD_87285 | JGI IMG/M metagenome (GOLD analysis project Ga0115555, IMG submission 87285) | Pelagic marine microbial communities from North Sea - COGITO_mtgs_110407 | ecosystem: Environmental > Aquatic > Marine > Epipelagic | place: Germany:Helgoland, sampling site Kabeltonne... | reverse complement strand
GTTGTTATTAAAGCTTGAGATATACCCTCAGCAAGCAAGTCTGGATTTGCTCCAGAAGTTTCTGTTAAACCTGTAAATGCAGTAATCATTCCAACAACTGTTCCTAATAGTCCAAGTAGAGGACTTATTGTGGCTATAGTACCAAGCATATTGAGATTTCTTTCAAGAAGAAATTTAACCTCTATTGCCTTCTCCTCAATTTTTGATTCAAGATTTTGTCTAGGTAAGTCTTTATATTGAATAACTGAAACCAAAAGAAATCCTAACGATGACAGTTCAGCAATTTCATTGCTTTGCTTATGATTAATAAGATCTTTGTTGAATAAGTTAACAATTTGATTTGTTAGGCCATTCGGCGTGACTAGACGTTCTTGAAGGAACCATAACCTTTCAACTGAAATAGTAATTATTAATACACTACAGGCAAGTAAAGGCCACATAAAAGGACCACCAGCTAAAATAAAATCTGTCATTTAAATCTCATTAAGTTTTTTATTTTCTAATTTATAAATAGTTTTAAAATTTCTTATAAACTTATTATCGTGAGTAGCTGCTACTAAAGCAACACCATGTTTAGTAGACATCTCGAAAAGAAGATTTTGAATTATTTCTGCATTTTTTTCATCAAGGTTGCCTGTTGGCTCATCAAGAAAAATTATTTTAGGTTTGTTAATCAATGCCCTAGCTATTGCAACTCTTTGCTTTTCACCGCCAGAAAGTTTCCAGGGTAGATGATTTAATCTATGTGATAATCCTATCATTTCAGCAAGTTCATATGCAGATTCTTTAAGATCAGGATTATTATTAGCTAACTGACCAGGAATTAATATATTTTCAATTACATTCAAATCTTCCAGCAAATGATGAAATTGATAAACAAAGCCAAAATTATTTAACCTAAGTGAGCTAATATCAGTTTTAGTAAAGTCTTCTATATTTGTTTCATCAATTAAAATTTTTCCTGAAGTTGGAGTATCTAATGCTGCCAATAAATGCAAAAGAGTCGATTTTCCAGATCCTGAATTTCCAGATATAGCAATCTGGTCATTTAGGCTTATAGATAAATTGATATCATCTAATACATCAATAGATTCATGACTAGTAACATATGACTTACTAAGATTTGTTGCTTTTAAACTATTCATGCCTAAGTATCTCAATTGGATTAAGTCTATTAACGCTTAATGCAGGTATTAATGAGGAAAATATGCTGAATAAAAATGATAATGCACAAATTAAAATTATTTGTTTTATATCAATAAAATATGGGAAATAATTAATAAAATATGCTTCTAATAAGTTGCGTTGAAGAATCTGCTCTAGCCATGTAATTAAATTATTTATATTTAAAGTAATTAAAAGGCCAAAGATAATTCCAATAAATATACCTATAAGACTCACCATAAGACCTTGATAAAAGAATATAGCTACTAACTGTGCGTCTGAAGCACCAATAGTTTTAAGAATACCAATTTCTCTTTCTTTGGATTTAACTGTCATTATGATTGTTGATAAAACTAAAATGGACGCAACTCCAACAATTAAAAACAACATCAAGCTAATTAGTAATTTTTCAAATTGAATAGCTTCAAATAATGTTCCATGTGTTTGTTTCCATGATGATGAATAATATTTATTATTAGACGAGTTTAAAGATTTGGCAGCATTGAATGCGATTAAATCTGCTTTAAATAAATCAGATGTTTTTATTCTTATTGAAGAGGTTTCATTTTTAAATCCTTTAATCTTTTGAGCAAGCTCATGCGAGATTAATACTAAAGACTGATCAATCTCAGCTCTTAATTCAAATATTCCAACTACTTTTAATGTTGCTGATCTTGGATAAGATCCAATAATAGATGATCTAATATCAGAAGTAGTTATTGAAACTGAATCACCTACAAAAACTCCAAGTGAAGATGCCAGCCAACTCCCAATGATAATTGAATTTTTCTCTTTTAAACCTTCAAGGGAACCATAAACTATATAATCTGGGATGATAGACATATTATTTTCAATATCAATATCAATACCTGTTATTGCAACACCCTTACTGTCTGTTGATGATGATATTAATCCTTGAATTGATATATAGGGAGCAGCCTCGAGAACGTCTTTATTATTTTTTAAAGAATCAATATTACTTTTATAATCCGAAATTGGATCATTAGAATAGATAATTGCATGTGGTACAACACCTAAAATTCTATCTTGTAATTCTTTTTCAAACCCATTCATTACTGACATAACGACTATAAGGCTTGATACACCAATACCGAGACCTGAAATTGCAAGAAAAGAAGTAAAAGAGAAAACCCCTCCCTTATTAGACTTAAAATACTTATAGGCTAAGTTAAAGGAGAGAGAAAACACTTTTTTACTTTAGAAGTGATTTAAGAGTTTTCTCAATTTTTTTAGTACTATATGGAGGCCTTACAGCATCAAATGCTTTATCTAACTTAAAACCAACATCTTTATAGACTGCTCTATGATTAGAAAAGTTTTTAAACCCATCAAAAGACTGGTATCTACCCATGCCTGAAGGACCTACTCCACCAAAAGGAAGGTCTTTTTGTTGGATGTGACCAATAACATTGTTAACAGTAACTCCACCTGAAGTAGTTTTATTAAGAACTTTAGACTCTTCATCTTTATCAGTTCCAAAATAATATAAGCCAAGAGGCCTATCTTTTGAATTAATTTTTGAGATAGCTTCATCAACATTCTCATAATCTACAACAGGTAAAACTGGACCAAATATTTCCTCATTCATTACTCTCATGTCATCACTAGTATTAGTAATTATTGTTGGCGGTATTTTGTAAAATTCTTGTTGAGAAAAATCTTCGTTAGCTGGATTAATTTGATGGACATGTGCTCCTTTATCCTTTGCATCATCAATTAATGAATTGATTCTATCGTAATGTCTCTCATTTATAATTGAAGTGTAATCATCATTATTTTTGATATCAGGATAGAACTCTTTGATTGCATTTTCTGTTTCTGCAATAAATTCATCTCTTTTTTCTTTTTTAATAATTACATAGTCTGGTGCTAGACATATTTGACCAGCATTCATTGTTTTGCCAAACATAATTCTTTTTGCAGAATGTTTTAGATCAGCACTTTCTCCAATAACAACAGGTGATTTTCCACCCAACTCTAAAGTAACTGGAACAAGGTTCTCTGCTGCTGACGCCATTACATGTTTTCCTATGTTGCCACTTCCTGTATATAAAAGGTGATCAAAATGAAGTTTGGTAAATGCTTCGCCGACCTCAGGTCCTCCTAAGAAGGTTGCAAACTCGTGTTCATCAAAAGCCTTGTCACACAAATCTTTAATCAAAGAAGCAGTTAGAGGAGTTAATTCACTTGGTTTATGCATGACCTGATTACCTGCAGCAAAAATTGCAGCCAATGGTCCAAAAGAAAGATTAACTGGAAAGTTCCATGGCGATATCATTCCTACAGTTCCAAGCGGTTCATATCTAACATAGGATTTAGCGCCTAAAAGACCAAAAGGAAAATTAGATGACCTTTTGTCGTCTTTAGTCCATTTTCTAATATTTTTAATTGCATTATTAATATCAGGAATAATTGAATAAGCATCTGTCATTAATGAAGCATCTTTTGATCTATTTCCATAATCAGCATTCAATGCCTCAACAAAATCAAATCTATTACTCATAATCAATGTTTTTAAACGATTTAGCCTATCTATTCTTAATTCAATGGATGGTGATCCGTGTTTAATAAAATAATTTTTTTGAGATGTTAGAACTTCGTTCATAGATTGTTGTGTATTTTCCATCATCATTACTCCTAGCTTCTGTTAGCTTTATCTTTATCGTTAGATGACCTTATCATAGCTCGCATCTGTTCCCAATCATCTTCACTTAATTTATCTAATCCTGAGAAGGTACCTCCACCAGTTAAATATTGTGCTCCATCAATTGCAATCGTTTGTCCTGTTAAATAATCACAACCATCTGCCATTAAAAAAGTAGCTAAATTTTGAAGCTCAGACATCTCTCCAACTCTACCTAATGGAACAGACCCCATTGAACTTTCATCATCACCTTTTGGGTTTAATCTTTCCCATGCTCCCTTTGTTGGAAATGGTCCTGGAGCTATTGCGTTTACCTTAATATTATATTTTCCCCATTCTGCTGCAAGTGATTGAGTCATCGTATTAATTCCAGATTTCGACATCGCTGAAGGAACTACATAAGGTGATCCAGTCCAGACCCATGTAGTTAAAATGGAAATAATAGAACCTTTGTGTTTGGATTCAATCCATCTTTTTCCAACTGAATGTGTCATATAAAATGTGCCATGGAAAACAATATTAGCAATTGCATCAAAACCTTTGTGTGATAAATCTTTAGTAGGTGATATGAAATTACCTGCAGCATTATTAACTAGCCCATCAAGTGGTCCTTCATCAAATATTCTTTGGATATAATCATCAACATCTTCCGATGCTCTAATATCAAGTGATTCATAGCTAACATTTACACCATATTCAGAAATTAATTGATCTGCTGTTTCTTTTAAGACACCTTCTCTCCTTCCACATATATAAAGATCAGCACCATGTTCTGCATAGTGAGATGCCATTTCTCTTCCAAGACCAGTTCCACCGCCAGTCACTAATATTCTTTTACCTTTTAAAAGATCATTCTTAAACATTTGTTTCCTCATTAATTTTTGTAATATCTACGATAGCATCAACCCATTTATCTGAATAATTTAAAGAAGGAACATAATCTAATATCTCACCTCCTGCTTTAAAAAATAATTCTTTATATTCATCACCAATTTCAATAATTGTCTCCAAGCAATCTGCTGTAAATGCTGGAGAAAAAACAAGTACCTTTTTAGAACCTTTAGAAGGAAGATTCTCTAAAACGTCATCTGTAAATGGAGAAAGCCATTTGTTAGTCAGTCTAGACTGAAATGTAACATCATATTGATCTGAATTTAGACTAAGTTTTGAGGCTAATATTTTTGTGGTCTCATATACCGTAGCCTTATAACAAAACTTATTTTCATTAGTTATTTTATCCTCGCAGGCATTATCAGCACACATGCTATCTGGATAAACATTGTCTACATGACTATTGGGTACGCCATGATAGCTAAAAATGATCTTGTCATAGGAATTCATATCAAATTTACTAGCCTTTTCTAGCCAAGCATCTATAAATTTATCATTATCATAAAATTGATTAATAAAAGTAACCTTTGGAACCACCCATTGCTCTGATAAGCATGATGTAACCTCTTTAAAAACTGAACCAGTGGTAGCAGCTGCATAGTGAGGAAAAAGTGGTAAGACAATTAACTCATCTGGGTTCTTTAAAAGCATTTGATTTAAAACTTTTTTAATTGATGGTGATTGATATCGCATAGCAAATTGTACATCCACCTCAGAAAGCTTTTCATCAAGTCTTTGAGATAATAATTTTGTATTATGAAGAAGTGGAGATCCGTAATCTTTATCCCAAACCTTTTTATAAATTTTTGAAGATGAAAATGATCTTGTTGGGCAAATAATAAAATTAACAAGAATAAACCTTAGAATTGGATTTATATTTAAAACTTTCTCGTCTGATAGAAACTCTCTAAGGTATTTGAATACACTGAAATAGCCAGGATTATCTGGAGTTCCAAGATTAACTATTAGTAATGCTTTTTTCATTATTAGTTTTCTTTTTAAAAATAGGATGAATTATTATAAATAATATTATAAATATAGATAATAACGAATTAAATAGATATAGGTTTGCAGGATTTGAGGCATATATAGGCATGGCCACAAATGGAGTTAATATGTGACCTATTGGATAAACTGATCCGAGGTAACCTGCTGCAGATCCTTGATTCTCAGGAGCTTGAGAAAGCGATAACGAAGATGATATTGCAGGTCTTATCATTCCTCCTCCAAGTCCATTAATTAATAATGATAGATAATAAATTGATATTTTTTGAAAATATGCCATTGTAAAGAAAGAAAAAATTATTAAAAAAGTTCCGTACATCAATAGTTTATAGTTACTAAGAGGAAATGCATCAGTAAATAAGTATTGGCTAACTATCGTTGATATTGAAAGTACTGCAAAACTCATACTAACAACAATAGGTAGATCATCTAGACTAGGAAAAATATCAAACACATAAAAGCCTATAGACTGCAGTAATGAAGCCTGACACAGACTAGCAATTGAGGCTAACAATAAAAAAGGCCAAATGGTACTAGATCTCCATGAGACTTTAGCAACTGGTTCTTCTGATTTTTTGTGGATACTTGTATTCTTGAGATTTAAGAATATACCAATAGATGCAGTAAGTGACATTAAACTAAATACATAAAAAGGTGTCTCCTTAGTAATTAATATTAAAAATCCTCCTATTAAAGGTCCTGCAACAGTTCCTAAGAGAAAGCTGGATTCCAATCTTGCAAATTTCAGAGTTCTTTTGTCAGCTGGACTATTGTCTGCAACGTAAGCAAATGATGCTGGCCTTGAAGCTGATCCAATCAACCCATTTAAAAGCCTTCCCAATATTAATAATGGAAAGAGAAAAGCGACGTCAAGTATATTTCTTTCAACTAAAAATAATGGAGTAATCATTGCAACTAAAGAAAATGAATATCCGACTAAGCCAAGAATAGCTATATTCCTTCTTCCATATTTATCACTTGCTCTACCCCATGAAGAACTGGTTAAAGCCCATGCTATTGCTGAAAAGGCGAATACAAGCGATATTTGAACTTCAGATAGGCCTAATTCTCTAGCTAGCGGAGGTACGATTACAAATACAAAAGATTGACCTAGGCCAACAGTAAACAAGCCAAACTTTAGCCATGCTGAGCCTGATGATTTCATTAAGAAATAGTCTTTATACCAATTAGGTCTCTAACTACATTAATCTTTTCCTTAGCTAGAATTCTTGTTCTAGTGGCGCCTTCTTGTAATAAATCATTTATATACTTACTATCATTTGAAAACTCTTCATATCTTTCTCTGATTGGAGTGATTTCAGAATTAACTAAACTAAATAATTTATTTTTAGCATCTCCCCATGAGATACCATTTTTGTAGTCATCAGCGAGTTCTAGCAACTCTTCTTTAGTTGCAAAATGAGCATAAAGTGAATACACAGAACAGCCATCAGTAGACTTAGGCTCCCCAGGCTCTAATGAATTAGTAACAATTTTAGCTATAGATTTCTTAAGCACCTTCTCAGTAGATAATAAAGGAATGATATTTCCATATGATTTACTCATTTTTCTTCCATCAATCCCAAGAACAACATCCTTTTCAGATTCAATAATTGCCTCAGGCAATTCAAAAGTTTTTTTATAAGTGTGATTAAAACGAGCTGCAATATCTCTTGTCATCTCAATATGTTGATTTTGATCAGCGCCAACAGGAACATGAGTAGCATTGAACATTAATATATCAGCTGCCATTAATACAGGATATGAAAATAAACCCATAGTGATACCCTTGTCTTCATCTATTGTATTTAATGCTGTAGCGGCTTTATATGCATGAGATCTATTCATCAAGCCCTTAGCTGTAACGCAATTTAAAATCCAACTTAGTTCAAGAATCTCTGGTACATCTGATTGCCTATAAAAAAATGACTTTTCAACATCAAGACCTGATGCTATCCAGGCCAATGCTACATTTTTAACCGAATCACCAATTTCATTACTATTAGAATTTTTTATGATTGCATGATAATCTGCTAAAAAATAAAATGATTCATCGTATTCACTGGCCATTTTTATGGCTGGCTTAATGGCTCCTAAATAATTTCCAATATGAGGAGTACCAGTTGTCGTAATACCTGTTAGAATTCGCTTTTTCATTTAGTATAATTATAAACATCAAAAGAGATTATTGTGGAAACTAGTCAAGATTTATTTAAACAGTTAGAAAAAGCTGAAAAGCTTTTTTCTGATGGATCAATTAAGAATGCTCAGAAGATAGTTAGAGATGTCATATCAAAAACTAAAACTTTTAAGAAGGTACCTAATGCACTAAAGCATAAACTCAACTTTGCGATTGGCCAATCAAGATATTTTGATGAAATGTCATCATTTGCAACCAATCCGAAACGTGAAGAATTAATAACTGAAATTACAGATATCATTACAAACCCACTTGAAGACCCAAAAAAACAAGCACATCGAATACACGACCTTCAGGCTAAATGGCAACTTCTAGATCTATCTAGTAGACCAGCATCAAGAGAACAATGGTCAAAATTTAATGAACTGTGCAATAAGGGCTGGGAGCCTTGCAGTGAATATTTTGATGAACTGAAAGCAATTAAAGTAAATAATGCCAACCAAAGATTCAAGATAATTGAGGAAATTAATATATACGTAAGCGAGAACTCTTCTAACTGGCCTGAAGTTAGAACACTAATACAATATATGAGAGGTACTTTTGATCAATGGCAAAAGTTTGCACCAGTTTTAGATAAAGACTTGAATAAACTCAAGTCTGCATATTTTGAGTCAAAGAAACCCATAAATGATTATATTAAAAAACAAGAATCCAATGTTATTGCTATTAAAGAATCTTTAATATCCAAGGTAGATGCTATTGATGGTGAGGATGGAGACTTAAATATTAAAAAATTTAATGATCTTAAGAATGAATGGAAAAAAGCAGGATCTGCTGGTCGTAAGCATGATAATAAGTTATGGGATAAATTTAATAAATCAGCTGATAGGTTATTTAACGCAAAAAAAGAAGTATTAGATGCAGAGCTAGTGATTGCAAAAGAGTTACTTGGCAAAATTAAAAAAGATGAAATATCAACAAAAGAAGCATCTAATGAAATGCAGAACTTATCAAATATATCAAAAACAAAAGAATATTCATTATTGAGAACAGCAATAAAGGATAAAAAGATCGAACAAGAGAATAAAAATAAAGCTGAAAAAATTGATTCATACTTAAATTTGTTTGAAGCTTTTAGTAAACAAGAATTTGATACTTTAGACCTTCCAAAATCAATAGCGTCAAAAGTATCTAAGTTAAAAACATCTAAGTCTGATACTGCTCAACTGCAATATGTATGCATTAAATTAGAGATAATGGCAGGTATAGATTCTTTAAAGAAAGACTCTGATTTAAGACAATCAATTCAATTAGAGATGTTAACTAGTAAATTTAATAAAAGTTCTGCTAACTTAGAGTCCCTTGATGATTTGTTAATTCATTTTTTTGAGAATCTATCATCAAAGGATACTTCTGCTGCAGATAAAACCTTGTGGAAAAGAATTACTAAATCAATTGGGAATATTTTATCTAACTAAGCTCTATTTTTAATTTGCTCTAATATTTCTGAATGACGTTTCTTATCAAGAGAATAAAAATAAAAAAATAACAGCGGAATTACTAGCAAGATAGGCCCCACTATACCCTGAACAAAAAATAAAGAATATGCTTGGTCATCTGTGGGTGTTTCTTTTGAGATATTGAAGATCCATAGGGCAATTCCACCAGTTAAGGCACCAATTGCAGTATTTACCTTTTGAACAAACGAAACTGCAGAATACAAGACACCTTCTTGTCTCTTTCCGCTTTGAAGATCAACTTCATCTGCAATATCGCCTATCATTGAGTCTCTTGCCATGTTTCCTGCAATACTCAAAGTAGATAAAAAAATAAGTGGTATACAAAGAAATAGAACTAAGTTGGTAGTTCCCTTCTCTGGTGTTAATCCAAGATTATAAAATATAAAAGCCATTGGGCTGGCTAGTGCTACGCCCAGAAGACATAGAAGAACAAACTTTCTTTTACCAAATTTAGATACCAGACTAGGGGTTATAGAAAATGCTAGGAATGCTGCTGGAAAATAAACAAAGAGAAAAATTCCTAACTGGTCTCCTCTAAGGCCCCAAAAATCAGTATTAATAAATAGTGTTAATGAGTTAAGCAATCCCCAAGAAATAGATAAAGTAAGACTACCTAAAAAGAATAAAATAAATGATTTATTGGTTACTGCTATTTTTAATTCAGAAAATATTTGAGGTAAAGATGTGGATCCAGACCAAGTAGATAAATTTTTTATATTAGATTTTGTTCTTATGGATGAGAAGAGAATACTTATAACCATAATAATTCCACCAGTTATTGCTAATGGGAAATATGCTTCAGGGTTAAGTTGTCCTAATGGGTATTCAGGGGTTGATTTAAAAAATATAAAATAACCTAAGAATGCATTACTTATACCAGCTGTCCAGGCAAATAATTCTCTCCAAGAAAATAATTTTGTTCTTTCTTCATAGTTCTTTGTGATTTCTGCTCCAAATGATCTGTGAGGAACCTCAAATAAAGTCATGCCAATTCTTGTTAAAGAAGCACAGACAAACATCCACCAAAAAAGCTGAGATTGTGAAAGATCCCATTCAGATGTTGGAGTGAAAAGTAAAACATAAAAAATTGATACTGGTATAAAGGAAACAAACATATAAGGATGTCTTCTGCCATATTTAGAATTAGTTCTATCAGAAATGGCGCCCATGACAGGGTCGGTTACCGAATCAACAATAAGAGCTATTCCTATTGCTAATGAAGCTAAAATTGGATCTAAGCCTATAACTCTTGCATAAAAGAAGAGTAAAAAAAATGTAAACATGTCAGTTTTAATTCCATTAGCAACTGCTCCAATGGAATAATTGAATTTAAAACTATTTGATAACATTTAACTGCTCTGTAAATGCATTAGTAATTGATCTTTAAATTGATCAAAAACAGGCGGTTCAATAAGATGTCTCATTTCATTGATAATAATTAACTCACTATTTGATATCAATCTATGGGCTTTATGGGCATTTTTAACTTTGATAAGAGGGTCATCTTGTCCATGAATAATAAGGGTATCTACCTTTATTGTTTTTACTTTTTTAATACGATTTTTTGATCCAAGTATTGCCATTATTTGTCTACTAAATCCTGTATCATCAGGCCCTGCTCTTTTAATAGATTCAACAGATTTATCATAAAATTCCTGAGTATCAAGGTCATAACCTTCAAGACCTATTAAAGCAAATATCTTTTTACTTCTGTCTATTCGCTCATCCATAGTTGAATTAGGGTTATTAGATCTTTTCATTAATAACCTTCTCACATCTCTTGTAGGGCCATTAAATGGACTTGGCGCAGAAGTTGATGATGCTATAAGAGTAAAGGTATTAAAACGATCTGGATGATTAGCAGCAATAATTTGTGCAATCATTCCACCCATAGACATACCTAAAAGGTGAGCTTTATCAATATTTAATTTATCCAGAATAATTATCGAGTCATTAGCCATATCATCTAAATCATATGGTGGATTAATAGGTAATCTTAAAAAATATTTAATATAGGTTGAATTAATAGTTTTTGATCTATTTTTCTCTTCAAATAGCTCAGTCTTATAACGTGACGATAATCCTGTATCACGATTATCAAAAACAATTGGTCTGAAATTATTACTAATTAAAAATTCAAGCAAGTGATCAGGCCAGTTAATTAGCTGTCCACCCAAACCTTGAACAAGAAGAATAGGCTCACCATCTTTTGGCCCATAGTCTCTATATGCAATTTTTATATCATCGTTATATACAAAACCTTCTTCAAAAGTGTGAATATCTAAAGATAATGTCATTAATAATAAAAATAAAATGCTAGAGAAACGCATTTATTCTATCCTTAATATTCTCTCTAAAACAACCCCAAAATAACATGACATCATAACTATGAAGATCACCAGTAAAGGTAGCCATTTTTCTCATTTTCTCAACTAATGGTCCTCTTGTTTCAATCAATCCATTATCTGGATTTCTTCTAGTAGAGAACCTTTGCTCTCGTGCATAGGCTAGACTCTTTTTAGCACCAGAATGATTAACAGATAAACGATCGGCGAAATCAAAATTTGGAGATTTTGTAATCACAGAGCTATGATTCACAGGAGCCTCTTCCCAATCATTATTATCCTGCCATGAAAATGGATTAATACTAACTATCTTCTGCTTCATGAGTTCAGTGGACCATCCTGATGGTGTCCAAAAAACAGTTTTTTCTCTTTCTCTTTTGAATCCTTCAACAACAGTTGACCAGCTGATAATACAATTAGTATCTATTGCTGATTGTGATGCAGGTATTAATGTAAACATAGTATCGTAGTGTTTTTCTGGAATCATATATCCTATTGCATAAGCACATATAAACCTTTTTTGAAGTTCAGTCCCTTGAATCTTGTTAACAATTAGCCTATGTGAATGAAGAGCCCCCTGACTATGTCCCATTAAAATAAAAGGTTTATTGTCATTTAAGTTCTCTATAAAGTAATCGAAGGAACTTTCAACATCTTCATATGCTAAATCTAATGCCTTAGTTCCATCTTTATCTTTAGCAAAAAATGAATAATAGGTTGCTTGTCTATATTCTGGCGCATATATATTACACGAGTCATTAAAAGCAGATACCTGATTCCCTAACATCATTTCTGTTCTTTCGAATGCACTTCTAGTTTTATCCATATTAGAATTCCAGACTTTTTCAAAAAAACCAGTAGGATGTATATAAAAAACATCTACATCATTATGAGATTTATTAAGAGTTAAATTTTGATCTGGTAGATAAAATTGTTGTGCATTTTTCTCGGGATAAGCGGCCCAATTATTTAAATTTGAATAATCAGGTTTATCAGGAATGGAACAATCTTCAAATGAAGATATTGGTTTTACTAGCTCTAGCCAATTATGTAATTTTTCTTCATTCATTGAAAAATTATATATTAAATTTTAGTAGGTACTATTTTATTTGTAGCTGTTGAAATAGCTATCAAATTATCATTTTGATAGAGTTTTGCTTCAGTAAAAGAAATAGATTTTCCTTCTTTTATAATTTTAGAAATAGCTCTTACATCTCCTGGAGCACAAGGCATAAAAAATTTAACATCTATATCAAGTGTTAATGGAATTTTTTGTCCTTGATATTTATAGATAATAAATTGTGCCATGCAAGCATCTAGCATACCTGTAACAAAACCGCCTTGAACTATCATTCCATTAGAATGTGTTAAGTCTTCAGAAGGAGAAAAATCACACACAAAGGAGTCATCATCAAGAAGTTTTGCACCTTTAAAACCAAGAATATCTAAAAATGGTGGAATTTCTTTAAAACTATCTGCTAGATCTTTATTTGAGGTCATAGTTTTTGCTCATATAGTGGCGGAGGGAGTGGGATTCGAACCCACGGTGCCGATGAAGGCACGACGGTTTTCAAGACCGTTACAATAAACCAGACTCTGCCATCCCTCCTGATTGCGAACGCTTATTGTATATAGTTTTCAAAGGTTTTCAACAATCGTTTGAAAAGGGTCAAAATAGGTGGTGCGTAGAAAATGCGTAGATTATTTGCCATTAATTCCACGCATAAACGATTTAAGAACCCTTAACGTTTGATATGTCCATTGTTGGCAAGTATGAGGATATATCAACCTGCTCTTGCTCAATCATGTGGGCATATATGCCAAGAGTTATGTTTGCATCAGCATGACCCAATCTATTGGCTACTTGAATCAATGGGAAGCCTTTCATGAGCAGATTAGAAGCATGGGTATGTCTTAGACCATGAAGGCTATTAGCTATGTCACAGGCTTTAAAAACCTTCTTCATTCTTTGCGACCAAGAAGTAATTGGTGTGTTCTTCTCTGAATCTATTAGGTAAGGAAAAAACCAACCTGTATTAAACTTTTCGCTAAGTAGAAACCACTCAATCAAATAGGTTCTATAAGTTTTAATTTCAGAAACCAAATAGAAGGCTGCAATTTCTTTTTGTTTCTAGATTATGGCAAGATAAGTCAACCGTATTTATAAGTAGGAGTTATGTCAGGATTTATGGGTAGACTTGGATTAGTTATTCATTGGATTGGATTAATTGCAACTTGTTTTATGCTTGTTTTTTCTTTTTTAGACCAAAGTCAGGATGAGTTAATTATTCATCTAATTGCATCTAGTTTTCCAATTCTTATTGGCTGGATGTTTAGAGTTTTGTTGGTAGGTAAATGCAAATTGCTTCCATGGGAGACATTATGAAAAAACTATTACTTATCCCCCTTTTAATTATTGGTTGCTCAGGGCTAACTGCGGATGCAACATCATATCTAAAAGAAACTATTTCGTTCCCTTCAAAGAATATTTTAGGGATTGAAAATCTTTTTAATGATGATCTTAACAAGCAAGAAAGTTTAGAAGTTTTTGGCGTCCTACATTTCCCCAATAACTATAATGCAGCTCAGGCTTATCCTGTAATTGTTGCCTCTCACGGATCATCAAATTGGAGAGAGCATCATTTACAGTACATCGAGCAAATGCGACAAGCTGATTTTATAGTTTTTGCTATGCATCCTTTTGACTCTAGGGGAGTCAATAGCACAGTCGGCAATCAGATGAATGTTACTAGCGAAACAATGATTTACGAAATGGCTATGTCATTAAATCTATTATGGGATGACCCAAGGTTTGATAACACCAAAATTTATTCTGCAGGCTGGAGCTTGGGTGGCACAGCAGCTCTTTTCAATGCATGGGTGCCGCTGCAACAAGCTTTAAATAAACCAGGGGCTTCATATGCAGGCTATCTCTTATGGTACCCAGGATGCTTAGCTTTGCCTGATAATAATGACTGGGACAGTGATGTCTTTCAAATTTACATGGGGGAGGAGGATAACTATGTGCCACCAGAACCTTGTGTTGAGCTAGTATCTGAGATTAATAGTGGTGGTGGGAATGCTAACATTACACTCTATCCTCGCTCCTTTCATTCATTTGATGGACCCAATCCATTGCGTCTGAATCCGGATGCCTATAGCTGGAATAATTGTAAATTTAAACTCAACGCTGTGACCAAGAAAGTTTATGATCCAAATAATATTAACTTAAAGTTTTCTGATCCAGCGGCTAGAGTATCCGCCTATAGGAGTTGCGCTGTTAAAGGAGAAGTTATGGTTGGATTTAATCCGAAATATAAGAACTCCGCATTTGATGCATTGGCAAATCTCTTGCCTACTCTTCGATAAGGTAGGAATAGTTACCACCTCTAGAAGACTAAAACTCGTAAATACGGCGAATAGCAAACCTCTGGCTCTACAACAAGAAAGCAGTATCCAACCTGCTCAGTGCATTACTCCAGAAGAACCTATACTATATAAACAAGAGCTTCAGAGCATCTAGGTTCTTTGCCAAGATAGACTATGGGTAATTAGAAATGACAAGCTATTCTTAGTTAGTTGTATATTTGATTAAGGTAATTTCAACAATGCGTAGAAAATGCGTAGATTACGCGTAGATTTATCTTTTATTACACTTTAAGACGATTTAGCGTTCGTTATGAAGCTTATAAATTAGGTATCTAAAGAGTAATAAGAAGTAGTAAATGGATAGATTTGACGTTTCAAGACCGTTACAATAAACCAGACTCTGCCATCCCTCCTGTGTCTGAAACGCTATTTTATAGGCTTTGTAGCTAAATGCAATATCTTTAATTTAACCTCTAAATTTGACAATCCGTAGATAATTTAGAGATTAGTTTTAAGAGATTTTCCTATAGTTCAATTATTTCAACAGGCCCAATATTTAAATTTTTAATGTCTTCTTCAATTATTGATAAATCACCAACAATAACCCAAGTCCATGAGTTAGGATCAATATATTTTTTAGCTGCAAGTCTAACTTCATCAAGGGTAACTGCATTTCTTTCATCTGCTAAAGTATTTAAGTAATTAAAATCTCTTTCATTGGTAACAATATTTTCAATCCCACCCATTAAGGCACCAAGAGTTTCATATTGACCTGGCAATCTAAGAGTCCTAGCGCGCTTGGTCTTATCTAATTCATCTTCATTTACTGGAGTTACATTAAGATAATTATCATACTCTTTAAGAATTTCTTGAATTGACTCAACTGTCTTGTCAGTTTGAACTGGAGCTCGAACCACTAATAGTCTTTGTCCTTTAGAACTGCTAATGCCAGCTCTAGCTCCGTAGGACCAGCTCTTATCTTCTCTAAGATTCATATTCAATCTTGATGTAAAGCTTCCAGCAATTGCATAGTTTGCATAATCAATAACAATATCATCATCAGAGTTAGTTGGAGGTAATAATTGACCAGCAGTAATATATGACTGAATAGCCCCAGGTTTATTTAGAAGATAAACTCTTGGTTTTTTTTGTTTACTAACATTCTCTAGAACTAGAGAAATAGTATCATTATTTGAACTCCAGTCTGAGAACTTCTTATTAAGAGTATTAACTGCTTCATTCAATGAGATATCACCAACAATAATAAAAGATGCATCTCTTGGATTTGTTAGTTTTTGATGCATATTTATAAGATCATCTCGAGTTAAATTTGAAATAGTTTCTTTATTTCCCATGCTGGATGGATTTCCATATGGATGATCTTCACCATATATGAGAGGTCTTATAGACATGCTAGCCATAGATGCAGGACTATTAAGCGACTGCTCTATTCTTGCTAGCCATTGATTTTTTACTCTATCTATTTCAGTTTGTTTAAAGACTGGATTTAATAAACCCTCTTTAAAGAGATCTAATGTTTTTTCTAGATTAATCTTTAATGATGATAATGAAGCATAAGTTGTATCGAGTGATGACCCAAAACCAATTCCAGAGCCAAGGCTATTTAAAATTTCATTAAACTCTAATGCATCATACTTTTTAGTTCCCTCATCCATCATGCTCATTGTAAAATTCACATATCCTCTTTCTTGTATATTCTCTACTGCATAGCCACCATCAAACATGACTTGCATTTGAACTATTGGGAGGTCATTTCTTTCAAGAACATAAACTTTTGAACCATTAGCTAACTCACCAACTTGAATTTCTGGAAAAGAAAAATTTATATTATCTGTTGGATAAGGTACGCCTTTTGATCTATCAATTTTTGATTGTGAAACAGTTGTTTTTTGTTCAGGCTTTATTGTTAATACATAATCACCATTTGAAAGCCATTCTTTTGCTACATCTCTAACCTCGGATTTTGATAAACCCATGTAAGTTTCATAATCTGATTTAAAATAACCTGGATCTCCATAAAAGGTTTCATAAGTTGCCAATATGTCTGACTTACCTCCAAACCCACCAATTCTTTGAAGCCCATTAATTAAACCAGAGACTGTGGAAACTTTTGCACTTTTAAGAGCTTTATTGTCAGGTCCTGTTTGAAGATATTTTAGCAAAGTTGCATCTAGAACTTTTTCTACCTCATCAACTGATGAAGTTGTTGAAACATCTGCTGAAATAACAAATAACCCACCTATTTCTCTTCCATAATAATAAGCAGAAACACTTGTGGCTAAAGAATTTTTGTAAACAAGATTTTGATAAAGCGGGCTATTCTTGTTACCTGCTATTGTTGAAGCAACAAGCTCAAGAGCAGAACTTTCCAATGTTCCTGACTCTGGGACATTCCATACCTTCATAACTCTTGTTTGAGGAACCTTATCAAAAATAACTTCTCTCTTAGATTCTGATCTTTTAGCTATCCATTTTTTTGGCTTAGGCAAATTTGGTCCTGATGAAATATCACCAAAATATTCTTGAGCTTTTATTTTTGCTGTTTCTAAATCAATATCTCCAGCTAAAACTAGTACAGCATTATTTGGTCCATAATAGTCTTTAAACCACTGCTTAACATCATCCATGGTAGCTGCATTAAGATCATCCATAGAACCTATAACTGACCATGAATAAGGATGTCCTATTGGATAAGCTGATTTAGAAATAGTATTCCATATCATTCCATAAGGCTGATTTTCGCCCTGTCTTTTTTCGTTTTGAACAACACCTCTTTGTTCATCAAGTTTTTCTTGAGTTATAACTCCTAAAATATGTCCCATTCTTTCAGATTCCATCCATAGAGCGAGATCAAGAGCATTAGTTGGAACATTTTGGAAATAATTAGTTCTATCATTACTAGTTGTTCCATTCTGATCAGTTGCACCAATTTTTTCAAAAGGTTCAAAATATTCATTATTGTAATTTTCTGTTCCATTAAACATCAAATGCTCAAATAGATGTGCGAATCCTGTTTTTCCAACATTTTCGTTTTTTGAGCCTACGTGATACCAAATATTAACAGCAACCATAGGAACTTTTCTATCTTCATGAACGACGACTGTTAAGCCATTATTAAGAGTAAATTTTTTATACTCAATGTCAGGTATTGGAAGATCATTAGCGTTTATTACAGAAACACTAAAAATAAATAAAGATGAAAATAGAATTTTAAATTTCATATGTACCTCAAAGAAAAAGCTTTTTATAAAAAAAGCCAAATAAACTATCGAATATTATATGTCCTTGAATAGTTATTTGTCTTTTTTAAGTTTTTTATAATTTAATCTCACAAGATTAACTGTAAGCAAGTTTTATCACATAGACAAATAGAACTAGAGCAAGACATCCATAAACAACCCAACTAAACCAATTATTCATTTGTGTTCCTTTTTAAATTGAAATTAATAACCTGCAGCCTGGCCATCTTTTCGAGATTCTGAAGCACCATAATAAATACCATCTTTAAGCATAATTGCTTGATAGCCGCCAAATAATCCTTTCTGATTTCCAATATTATGACCATATTTTTTTAAGTCATTTTGTATATTTAAATCAAATCCACTTTCAAGATTTACCAACCCTCCATCAGTCATAATTTCATCAGTTGGCTGACTCGATCCAGTATGAACTATTCTTGCAACATCTCCGGCAGCCTGAAGATTTAAATCAAAATCAATTAAGTTGATAACAATTTGAGCATGTGCCTGTGGTTGTGTTCCCCCACCCATAACTCCAAAACTTACAAAGGGCTTATTATCTTTGGTAATAAATGCTGGAATTATTGTATGGAAAGGCCTTTTACCTCCTTCTAAGGCATTGGCATGATTAACATCTAAGCTAAAAAGCTCACCTCTATCCTGAAGCATAAATCCTGTATTTGGTGGAACCATTCCTGAGCCCATACCTCTATAATTACTCTGAATTAATGAAACCATATTGCCGTATTTATCGGCTGTTGTTAAATATATAGTATCGCCATCTTTTAAAACTCCAGCATCTACAGACAGCATTGATTTTTTTGAATCTATAAGCTGCATTCTTTTGTGAGCATAGTCTTTCGATATCAAATAACTAATATCGATTTTATTAAAATTTGGGTCTGCATAGTATTTTGCTCTATCTTCGAAAGCGAGTTTTTTAGCCTCAACAAAGTGATGAATATAATCACTACTAAATAACCCCATATTTTTAATATCATAATTTTCTAATATATTTAAAATCTGAAGAGCTGCTATTCCTTGACCATTGGGTGGTAATTCCCATACGTCATAACCTCTATAGTTAGTAGAAACAGGCTCAACCCATTCAGCATGATAGTTTGCTAAATCAGACGTTGATAAAAATCCACCTTGCTCTTTAATAAAATCAGCCATTAATTTAGCAATATTGCCTTCATAAAAGCTTTTACGTTTTGATTTAGATATTTCTTCAAGAGTATTGGCAAGTTGCGGATTTTTAAATAAATCACCTTTGCTTAAAATATTATTATCTGGCATCCAGACGTCTTTAAAGTTTGGATATGACTTAAAGCGCTCAGAAGAAGATTTTAAATAGAAAGCTATGGTTTCAGTAATTGGGAATCCATTTCTTGCATAATTAATTGTTGGTGTGAATAAGTCTTTGAACTTTACTGATCCAAACCTTTCATGTAATTTTATCCATCCATCTACAGCACCTGGAACAGTAACTGGCAATGGTCCGTAAGATGGTATTTTAGTTAGATTATTATCTTTAAAGTAATCTATAGACAATGATTTTGGTGCAGGGCCACTAGCATTTAAACCATATAATTTTTGTGAATCTGCATCCCATAAGATTACAAATAAATCACCACCAATGCCATTCCCAGTAGGCTCCATTAAACCTAATGCGATATTTGCAGCAATTGCAGCATCTATAGCATTACCACCGTTCTTTAAAATATCTAAACCTATTTGAGTAGCTAAAGGATGACTTGTAGCAACCATTCCATTTTGAGCAATAACCTCAGAACGACTTACGAAATCTTTTCCTGAAACTCTATCAAATGAATAAACATCCAGGGAAATAGTTAAAAACAGTAGTAAGTAAGTTTTTATTTTCATAAAAAGTATTTAAATTAAATAGAATCTAATTTTGCCACAAGCGCAGATCAATAAGAAAGAATTAATTATTGATATAAAAAAGGGACTATAAAAGCCCCTTTTAAAAAGTAAGACTTATTTTGCCGTATAAAATTGCTGACATACTTCAAATTGATCATTTACAACTTCATCTATCAATGATGTCACCTCTCTAAAAGTCACTCCCCATTGTGCTCCAGCCATATAGTCATCTATTACAGCTCCATGTGTATCTACATTTGATGTAATTGATTTTAAATATACAGTATCTGCTTCATAAGTTCCGCCACCCAACGCAGAGTACAAACCATTCATAAAAGTATCATGACCTGCATTTTGTATTTCTTTTTCTAATTTAACTAAACCTTGAATAAAGAGTGGCATATTTGCTGATGAAACCTTAATTCTCATAGCTCTCTCATAACCTGGATCTAATCTAGCAAATGGCTTAAGTGGAATCCATGTAGCTCCATATTTAAATTCACGCATCTCAGACATTTCTTTGGGAGCCTTGCTTGGATCATATTTACTAGCTCCTTTTATAGCACTGGTAACATCTGAAAATGCACTCCACATCATGAGCTGACCAGTATAATCTCTACCAGAAATAGTTTCACAATATCCTGCTGCGTCTGCACCAATTGCTTCATATAGTGCTGTATTAGATTTAACAGATTCAATATATTTTGCAGTATCTTTGGCGGCAACCATTACTGTTGTAAAAGCTCCCTCTGCTGCAATTGGTAAGTTAAAGAACATAATAAATGCTATAAATAATTTTATTTTATTCATAATTTTTTTCCTCAAAATAATAATTAATGAGTATTTAATATACCTAAATAATTTATCATATCCAAATAGAATAATTAATTTTGTTTAAGTTCTTCAAGAATTTTCATTGATTCCTTTAATTTTAATTCTTCATCTTTAATATCATTAATTCGTGCATTAATATGATTTATTAAATCCTCAGATTTTTTATTATTGTTTAAAGCTTCTAGAATTTTAGCCATGACTTCATTATTTTTATCTGTAAGCATTTCTATAAGTGAGAAAAATTAAAAAATTTTAAAGTCTTTGGAATGAAGTAAGTTATAAATAAGGAAAAAATTAAACCAAGAATATATACAACGATAAAATCAAAGAAACCTTGTGAATCAAAGCTCTTTGCTAAACTTGTAGTTGCAAGCATTGCAATGAATACCATTCCTATACTTATTAAAGATAAAATAAAATTTGTTACTGAGTTGTCTTTTAGCGAAAGTAAAGAAAATCCTAAAAACCACCCCATCATTGCTCCCAATGACCAAATACTTAATTCATGCCCTTGGTGTGTTGGATAAAAATTAAATGCTATTAATTGAAATAATAATATTAAAACAACTATTAAAGACTTGTTTAAATTATTAAAAAAATTATATTTGATACTAAAGTGCCATATTCCTAAAATCAATAAACCTACTGTTAAGCCAAGCGCTATATCTTCCAAATCATGAACACCCAAATAGAGTCTGCTAAAACATATTAAAAATATTAATATTACAGCTCCAATTGTGATCCATTGATTCTTTAGTTCATAAGCCAAAAGACCCCAAAGCGTAACTGCGATTTGCGCATGTCCACTTGGAAGGCCATAAGAAGTTCCAACTTGTGGATCAAGCATAAATTCAATTGCTGGTCTTGGATCTTGAAAGTAGTCTTTTAAAAAACTATTTATGATTCCTGATATGAATAGCAGCATTGCAACACGCGTAAATCTAGCAGCTGACCAGTAGTAATATCCAAAAGAAATAAACATTATTAGAAAAATTGGATATCCCATCAATGTTATAAGTTCAAAAAAAGGTGTTAGAAGAGGAGTACGTATGGACTCGACCCAACTAAGATCATTCAATATATTCATCAAATTATTATGAACTAGTTTTATTTTGATTCAAATTTAATTAATCCTCGCAATTTTAAAATTCTAATTTGCATAAAAGCATATAGATTCACATTGAGTATCATGTAATATAGTTTTATTAATTGAGGAAATATTATGAGTTATAAAATTAGCAATAAAGCTAGAGAGCTTAATGAAAAGCTAGAAGTATTCATGGAGCAATACATCTACCCTCGTGAAAAAGATTATGACGAATTTACATCTAACCAAGATAATCTATGGAAATACCCTGATTGGTATGAAGACTTAAAAAATGAAGCAAAAAAACAAGATTTATGGAATTTATTTTTACCAAAAGAATATGCACCCTGGAGTCCAGGTCTTACAAATATTGAAATAGCTACACTCTTTGAAACAATGTCTAGAGCGCCATGGAGTCAACAAATTTTTAATTGTAATGCTCCAGATAGAGGTAATATGGAAGTCCTTGCTAAATATGGAACTCCAGAACAACAAGAACAATGGTTAAACCCTCTTCTTGCAGGAGAAATAAGATCTGCATATGCAATGACAGAACCTGATGTTGCTTCATCTGATGCAACAAATATGGAACTTGAAATAATAAGGGATGGGGATGAGTATGTTCTTAATGGCAGAAAATGGTGGACCACCAATGTCATTACCCCCAAATGTAAATTAATGTTGGTCATGGGTAAATCTAATCCAGGAAATTCAAGACATACTCAGCATTCTACAATACTGGTTCCAACAGATACCCCTGGAGTAGAAATTGTTCGCTCATTAAAAGTTTTTGGTGAGTATCACTCTCCTGGTGGCGAGGGAGATGTTGTTTTTAAAAATGTTAGAGTTCCTGTATCAAATCTAATTTTAGGAGAAGGTAGAGGTTTTGAGATAGCTCAGGGTCGATTAGGGCCTGGTCGTTTTCAATATGCCATGATGTTTGTTGGAATGGCGCAAAGAAGCTTGGAATTAATGTGCGAAAGAGCACAAAATAGAGTTGCTTTCGGTGAGGAGTTAAGCAAAAAAACAAGTGTACAGCATGAAATTGCAAGGAGCAGATGTGATATTGAGCAATGCAGGCTATTAGTCATGGCAGCTGCAGAAAAAATGGATGAGCATGGCATAGATGCTGCAAGAGATTATATTTCTATGCTTAAAATTGTAGCTCCTAAAATGTGTGAAGATGTATCAAGTAGAGCAATGCAAATATTTGGCGGTATGGGTGTTTGTCAAGATACACCTCTTGGACATTTTTTTACAACTAGTAGATTTTGTAGAATTGCAGATGGTCCAGATGAGGTTCACATGTCTCAATTAGCAAAACTAACAATGAGATCATTAAATAAATAAGATTGTACTTTTAAGTTTTATGTAAAGGCGTAGGCTGCCATAACTCTATATTATTACCTTTGCTATCAATCTCTTTTGAGTATCCTGCAAAATATATCAGTCTACCCTTTCTATCTTTTTTGGATTCGCCTAATAACCATAGCTTTTTATTATTACCTTTAACTTCTGTATTCATTAAATATTCTTATGATGTGGCTAGGCTTTTATTAGGATCATAGAAGGGTTTTTCAACTACATGTGCCTGCACTTTGTCGAAACCATTATCAACTATTAGGCTTGTTCCTATATCAGAATAATTAATATCAATCATAGCAAGTGCAATATTTTTTTTAAGTCTAGGTGAATATACTGCTGAGGTTACTCTACCAATTACAGTTTCATTGTGTAAGACATCCCAGAATCTAGTATTTGGACCTTTCATTGGATCATTGTTGATTATGATTCCAACTTGTTTTCTTTTTAGCCCTTGTGCTGATATTTGAGATAAAGCCTCTTTCCCAACAAAATTAAAATCTTTATCTAAATCAATAAATTTATCCATGCCAAGTTCAAGTGGATTGGTATTTATTGTCATATCAGCATGATAAGACAACATCCCGCCCTCAATTCTTCTGATGGTTGACGTATGTCCTGGTTTTAAACCCATTGGCCCACCTAGCTTCATGAGATGATTATAAAGATCATTTCCTTGATCTGAATTTAATAAAAATATCTCATAGCCCAGCTCACTAGACCATCCTGTTCTAGAAATGACGAGATCTATATCGTTTACGCTAAATCTATTAAACCAGTAATATTTAAGATCTAAAATTTTATTACCAAAAACTTTTACCATAATATCTCTAGATTTTGGACCTTGAACTTGCAAGGGAGAGACATCAGGTTCTGTAATTTCTACATCGTATTCAGAATTAACAGCTAAACCTTGGGCCCAAAATAATATATCGCTATCTGCTAGAGAAAACCAGTAACATTCTTCTTCTACCCTGAGCAATATAGGATCATTTAAAACACAACCGAACTGATTAGTTAGAATTACATATTTGCATTGCCCTACCTTCATTTGAGAAAGGTCGCGAGGAGTCATCATTTGCACAAACTTTGATGCATCAGGTCCTTTTATCTGAACTTGTCGCTCTACAGCCACATCACAAAGAATCGCATCATTAATAAGATTCCAAAAGTTTTCTTCTGGATTCCCAAAATCTCTAGGTATATACATATGATTGTAAACAGAAAAATCCTTTGCACCCCATTGTACAGTGGCATCAAAAAATGGACTTTTTCTAATTTGTGTACCAAAACCAAAATCATTTGAATTAGTCATATAATTTCTCTAGATCATATTTTTATAATATTAAAGTTAATACTCTTTTAATAAATTTTCAATCAATTTATATAATGCTAAAATTAACTATGCGATTTTATATTCAACTATCAATTCTTTTTTTATCATTAAACTTATTTGCAGAGTTCGATACTAAATGCTCCGTACTAATAACGAAGAGACTCCAGTCAACTGAAGATGCATATAAAGATGCACTAAATAAAATTAATCAATGTAATCAATATGATGTTTTATCAATTACTAGCTTTTTAGAAATGCCGGTTAGTAAAATATATATAACTGATATTATCCAAACATATTGCATGTTCGACCACGAGATTATAACTTTAATAGATTCCAATACGAGTAATCTAAGCTGTGTACATAGGGGTTTAGCTCGAACAGAAAGAAAGTTCATTAATTAATGACAGAACAAGCATAGCCCTGTCATTAATTTAAAGTTTAGGTGTACAAATTACATCCCATACAAACTAAAGCAATAATAGAAGGAAGCCATATTACTGGTCGTACCATTTTAAATCTATAAAGATTTAATACTGCTCCAATAAGATAAGCCACCCTTAATCCAAACCATATTTGAGCAACCATTAAATTATCAACTTCTAAAATTACAGATAAAATGGCGAAAACAAAAAAAACAGGCAAGGATTGTCTTAGGTTATCTGAAGCAGCTACCATTCTTGATGATAAAGCTGTTACATTTGAAGTGTCACCACCAACGTATGTCCACTGAATAAATGGTACTTTGTGCAAAGAAAAACTCATTTTAAAAAACAAGTGCAAGATATAGAACATACCTACACAAACAATTAAATTAATCATAATAATCTCCCTATTATAGTATTAATAATACTAATGGTTTTGCAGACAAATTCAATAGATAAGAATCTATGAATTTATAAGAGCTATATCTTCAGGGTGCAAAAGGCTTTTATCCAAAGTATCAACAAGAGGTTTAAGATGCTTTGCATATGGTTTCCATCTACCCATACCTTTTTTATTTATTGGTTGCCTAACCTGCTCTGAACTAGCGGTTCTTACAGATCTATCTGTTTCATGGAATGATATACAACCCTCTTCAAAAGGCACTTCGATATAATTAAGTATTCTTTTAACCTGTCCTTCTAAATCATTAATTACATCTTCATTATTAACACGTAAGACTTTGTTTGGAAGGACCTGATCCCAATGATCCATTAATTTTACATAGCTATTGTAATAACTTGCTGCCTCTTCTAGACCATATGTAAACTCCTGACCTTGAGCAAACAGTTGTTTAAACATACTAAAGCAACAGTCAAGAGGATATCGTCTTGCATCAATTATTTTTGCATTTGGCATAATCAAATGAATCAAACCAATATGCCTAAAATTATTAGGCATCTTATCAGTAAACATAGGTGCTTTATCTCTATGCATTTGGGTATCTTCAATGAATTTTTTACCCATATCATCTCTTTGATCTAAGGTTAAATTTTGCATACTTTTTGGATAATTCCCAAGCTTCCCATATATATCTCCACCTCTTAAACTCTGCGCAAGAGATAAGATATTAGGTAATTCGAGGGTTCCATCAATCATTGAATGAGATGCAAGAATTTGCTCGATTAATGTTGACCCAGCCCTTGGAAGTCCTAATATAAATATAGGATCTTTGGTGGTATTGCCGCCCTGCCCAATGTTCTCAAAAAATTCTTCATTACATACATCTATTTGTGCTTGCAGTTCATCATCCATCCTTTCAATAGAGTATTTACTCTGATCTCTTTTAATCTGATTTCCATTTTTTAAATGGAAAAATGCATCATCATATTGTTTATTTGCTTCGTAACCCTGAGCCAAAGCAAAGTGAAAATACGCCTTATCTCTTAATGAAAGATCAACTCTTTGTATTTGCTCCTTCATATTAGTTAACTCTGGATCAGAAAAAGAATAAGTTTTTAAATTAGCTAAAGAAAAGAAAGCTTCACCATGATCTGGTCTTATCTTATATGCTGACTGATAGCTTTTTATGGCGTCTTCACTTCTTCCAAGTGTTTTCTCAGCATGGCCTTTTGAAGTATAAGTACTAAAATTGTGAGGATTTTTTTCTAAGATTTTATCAAATAGACCTATAGCATCCTCATGATCGCCATTTTGCATAATTTCACTTGCTTTTTGTGCCTGATAAGCAAGATTATCTGGATACTTTTCACAAAGAATATTTACTTGTTCCATTGTTTTAGCAAATTTTTGTTTCTTTCTTAAAATTAAAGCGTACTTCATTCTTAATTCACCATCATCTGGTTTAAATTGAACGGCTTTTTCTAATAAAATTTCAGCATCATCAAAGTGTCCTAATCTATTAGCAATTTCAGATAGTTGAGACATTGCATAGGTATGTGTTGGATTTTTTTTAAGAAACTCTCTGCACTTTAATTCTGCTACACCTAATCTGCCCTCATTCATGATTTGGTCAATATAAAGTAATATATTTGGCAAAGATTTTAGCTTATTGATTTGTTCAATAGCATGATCAGAAGCAGGCTTATTATTATTTTTTTGGAAATATTCAAACAATGATACCCATGAAGATAATAATGCAGGATTAAGCTCACATGCCTGTCTGTAATTTGAAATTGCCTTTTCTTCATTGCCCATATCTCTATTGATATGTGCTAATTCTTGATAAGCCCTCCCCATATCAGGCGCATATGATAACAATGACTCTATATATTTTTTTGATTCATCATATTTTTTTAAATATCTTGAACAGACACCAGCTAAATACAAACTATCAATATGATCAGGATGTTCTGTAAGACTAATTTCAAGAACCTTGAGAGCATCTTGAAATCTATTTTCTTTTACAGCCTGGGTTGCCTCATTTATATCAACAGCTAGGGTTGTCTCTTTAATATCAAAATTTTTATTCATTTAAAAATACTTTAACAAATTTATTAAATAGAATCTTATATAAAGTAAAAAGGGAGTAAAAACTCCCTTTTTAATATTAGTTAGTTAAAACTAAAAGCTTCTTTTATATCTCAAACCAAGAGTTCTTGGCTTAATAACAGTGAGACGTGATCTATCGAACACGAATGTATTACTAATTTCAGCTCTTTTATCAGTGACATTATCAATATAAAGTTCAGCATTCCATTCATCATTACTCATGACATATCTCATGTTTAAGAAATGATTGCTTTTCTGAACAGCTTTATTAGGTGCCATAATATCTGAGAAACTTTTTGCAGATCTAGACATTTGTAGTTGGAAATGGCCCACTTTACCACTGGACATACCCCACTCCTTTCTAACTGTAAGATTTGCCTGAGACCCAGGAGCAAATGCAAGATCAGAGCCCACAACAACATCATCTGTAGGTACTAAACTTTTCGTAATCTCTGTATCAAGAGAAGAGAATGCACCAGAAACTACAAGACCGTCTATATTTGTATAATATATAAAGTCACCTTCTACACCGGTAATATCAGCATCAGCTGCATTATCGGAGAAGAATAAATTAACAATACTTGGGTCAAAAATAGTACTTTGAAGCCCAGAAACATCAACCATAAATGCACTACCATTAAATCTAAGTCGACCATCTTGGAGTACAGTTTTCCAACCAAATTCTAGGTTTGTAACTTCATCAGATTTAACTTCAGGCTTAACGGTATAAGTACCATCAGCATTTGAAGATCCAACTGGACGGTTAAGCAAGCCAGGTCTAAAACCTTCAGACCATGTGACATAGTACATAACATCCTCACTCTTATTCCAAGCAAGTGTTGCTTTACCAATAACACCATCAGATTTAGCTACATCAGGATATCCATTAGGATTTCCCGGAGCATATTGAGCTGAAAGGTTTGAACCGAATCTTTGTTGGTCAGTGTTACCAAATCCATTACCAAATGAAGAGTTAGCACTACCTTCAAAATCTACTTCGATATCATACCAACGAGCACCTACTGTTAACTCAACGGTATCAGATAAATCCATATTAACTTCACCAAATACACCCTGTTGCTTATCAGTTCTTTTGATGTCATTGAAGAAGATTACTGGTTCTGAATATGGTCCTGCAGAGAACCAGCCAGCTGCTCCATTATTTATGGCTCCAGTTGAAGAGATATCAGTCAGTGCATAGTTAGGTGCATAAGTAATATCATTGGTTACTGATTCAGGATATGTAAATAAGTTTAATTCAGTTAACTCAAGATCACTAAAGAAGACACCAGCTGTTATTGATGTAGTGTCGTTAATAGGAGCATTAACTCTAAACTCATGAGTAGTAACTTCAGTATTCGTAGTTGAGTCAACTAATAAGTTTGGAGCACCACAAGATCCTGTTGGGACATTGCCAGGAGCAAAAGACGTATAAGTTACATAGTAGTCACAAATATAGTAAGGAAGATATTGGCCAACAAATAAATAGTCAGTGTAGTCAATATTTTGATCAGTTACTCTATCAGTGTATGCACCAGCATAGACAACTTCGAGATCTCCTATAGTTCCTTCTAATGTAAGACTCATATTATCAAATTCATCAACAATATTATCATCTGTATATCTTTGAATCTCCATATCGTCCAAAGTTGGATCTACAAAGAAGACACCATCACTTTCTATAGTTTGATTAGCAACAGTAGCTAATGCATTCCAATTGTCATTGATTTCGTGAGCAACAGTAGCTCTAAAACCTTCATAACTGACTGAGTTTGCATTATCTTTAACAATTGCATTGGCGTTATTAAATGTAACTCCTGAAAGATCAGCACCAGCCTGGAATCCAGCTCTTGATGCAGAAACAGGAAGACCATTATCTCTAACAGAACCTCCAGCTCTAAATCTAGCAGATTGGCTTGCATTTAAAGTTCCAGCAACTTGATCAATATAACCACCTCTTTCATCTCTATATGCTACAAATCTTAAAGCAGATTTAGCACCTAAAGGAACATTGCTCATATACTCAACCTTATTACCTTCATCTCCACCATTAGTAAATCTTGCCTCAACTTCTAAGCTGCTAAGACTTTCACCCATAACTGGTTTGTTAGTAATCATTCTTACAACACCGGCCTGTGAACTAGCACCAAATAAAGTACCTTGTGGTCCTGCAAGAACCTCAATACGAGCCATATCAGCTGCATAAACATCAAGATTTCTTCCTGGTTGACCTAGTGGTTGCTCGTCAAGATAAAAGGAAACATTTGGAGCTAAACCAGCAACACCAGCTGTAGTTAAGTTAGGTGTTGTTGAGGCTAAACCTCTTATGTAAATCGTGCTTTGACCTGGGCCTGAGCCACCAGCTGTAACGCCAGGTAATTGCAATAAATAATCTTCAAAGACATTAACGCCCTTCTCTTCTAAATCTGACTCTCTAAGAGCAGATACAGCCAATGGAACGTCTTGCAGACTTTCAGATTTCTTCCTCGCAGTAACAACAATTTCTTCAACAGTATCCTGCCCATTAATGACACCACTATAAATAGAGGTATTCAGCAAAGCTAAAGCGGATAAGGAAGGAATTATTTTATTTTGTATCTTTTTGTTTAACATAAAAAAGTTTCCTATATATATTTATATAAATTGCTATATAAAAAAAGATAAACCCCTAAATGTCCCCTAGAGAAGTTTAGCTTTGTTTATAGACCAGCAATTTCATTAAAATGGTCTTGAAACTATCATAACAGTTTAAAAAAGGTATGCAAATTATGAGGGTTAATATAACTATAAAGCATATTAATTTAGTAGGCGTAAAGAGATCATATAGATAAATGAATTATTTTATGTTTCACTGATTAGTAATTATCAATTAATAAATAATAATCATTATATGAATAATATTAATAAACCTAGGTTTCTATCTTCTGTTTTTCTATTAACCTTAATAACAGGTATCGTTTATTCTAACTTGTCAGCATCTGCTGAATTATTGTCACAGACACAAACTTTCTTATCAGAATATTTAGGCTGGTTTATTATTTTGATTGCTAATGGTTTTCTGATTTTTTCTATTTATCTTATTTTTACAAAATATAGCAATATCCGACTTGGTGGTATTAATGCAGTACCTTCTTATACCTATACAAATTGGATTGCGATGCTGTTTAGTGCTGGTTTAGGTATTGGATTATTGTTCTATGGGGTAGCAGAACCTATAGGCAATCTAAATAATTATCCTGAGATGATTCCTGGAGATCTTTCATATAATGCTGGGAAAGCATTGGGATTAACAAATCTTCATTGGGGTCTTCATGGGTGGGCTGTATATTCTGTTCTTGGGTTATGTTTTGCTTTTGCTTCATATAATAAAAATAAAGCTTTTAGAGTTAGTTCTATTTTGGGTAGTCGTGTTGAGAATAATGAATTTTTAGCAGCAATAATTGATGTCATTGCTATACTAACAACGGTTATTGGTATTGCAACATCACTCGGTTTAGGTGCATCACAAATTAATAGTGGACTTGAATATGTATTTGATCTTAGGGTTAATGAATTTGTAATAATTTTAATAATTACTATTATTGGGCTTATAAGTGTGAGCCTTGGTCTTGATGTTGGAATAAAAAGGCTATCTCAAATAAATATGCTTATGGCTGTAGGTTTATTATTTTTAGTGCTCTTATTAGGTCCTACAATTTTTATATTAAATGCAATGGTTCAAAATGCCGGTGTTTATTTGAATCAACTTATACAATTATCAACTTGGACTGAGGCATACAACGACACTGTTTATCAAAATGGTTATACCCTTTTCTATTTCACATGGTGGTTTGCTTGGGCTCCTTTTGTATCTCTTTTTATAGCAAGGATTTCTTATGGAAGGACTATTAAAGAATTTATTGTTGGTGTCCTTTTTGTTCCATCATTGATTGTATTCATATGGATGGGTGTCTTTGGAAATGCTGCTATATATCAAGTTTTAAATAGCATTGGAGATATTAGTTCTGCAGTTAGTGCAAATGCAAGCACAGCCCTATTTGTTCTTTATGACTCACTTGCTTTTTCAAAAATACTATCAGTTATATCACTGATTCTTATAGTAACTTTTTTTGTTACTTCATCTGATTCGGGTGCGCTAGTTGCTTCAATGCTTTCTTCAAAAAAACATATTGATATAGACACTGACTCTCCTCTTATATCAAGAGTTACTTGGGCAATATTGCTAGGTGTTGTTGCTGCAGTTTTATTGGTAGTTGGTGGATTAAATGCTTTGCAAACAGCTGTTGTTATATTTGGACTGCCATTCTCTATAATTATAGTATTTGCTTGTAAAGAGCTCTATCGATCTTTGGATGAGGAACTCAAAGAATAGCTTTATCAGTCAAGCTCTTTATCAATATCCTCAAGCTCATCTTTACTCATTTCATCTTCAAAAATTAATTGATCAGTTTCATCATTTTTTTTTGACATTTTTTTTGAAATTAGTATTGCTACAACAATAATTACTAGTATTAAACCTATTTGATATCCCATTCTGTATTCCTTTATGTAAGTATGTGATTTATCCTATCTTAACTTGTATAAATTAAAAATAAATGGATGCATTAGATAATATATTAAAAAGAGTCTCTTCAAGAGAACTATCATTACCTCACCCAAATGCTGAAGAAATGGTTATAGCATACAAGGCAGCACTCCGAGCTCCGGATCATGCCTGGCTTCGACCAAGCAGTTTTATTGAAGTTAAAGGAAGTGGCCTAACTAAGCTCTCTAAAATTTTTGAAGACTTCGCACTATCAATACCAGATATTGAAGAAGCTAGAGTAAAAAAATATAAAGAGGCTCCATTTAGAGCTCCTTTGATAATTATTTTAGTTAATACATTTACTGAACATCCAAAAGTACCTGCTATTGAACAAAAACTTTCAACCGCAGCTGCAGCTCAAAATATAATGCTGTCTTTAAGTGCTCAAGGATATGGTGCAATGTGGAGAACTGGAAAACTTGCTTTCAACAAAACAATATCTAAGAGTCTTGGACTAAATGATAATCAAGAGGTCTTAGGTTTTTTATACGTAGGTACAAATACTGGTAAAAATAAAAAAATACCTGATTTAGATATAAATAATTTCGTTAGTAGACTTTAGTTTTTAAATTTTAATAATAAAGCTGAGGAAATTGCTATAGCTGCGAATATAATCTCAGCTATTAGTGATTGGTAAGAAATAATTGAGTCATGGTAAAAGCTTGATATAAAAGATACAACAATCATTATAGAAAATATTATTCCAGCAGATAAAACGCACTGATACTGACGAGTAATGAGTGATAAAAGTGACATTATAGATGTGCCTAAAAACAATGCTGTAAAGTCTCTTATTTGAGTATTTCGACCTTTACCTTCCAATAACACCATATCAATTGAATTAGCGGAACTTTCTGGAGACACTAGCCAACCTAAGGCAATAAGACCAAGTACAAGTGTGAGTATACTTAATAAAATATTATGAATTTTCATAGAATTACCTTAACAGTTTTATCAATTTCATTATGAATAACTTCATTATTTTTACAAGTTACTTCATGACAATTAGTATCTTCATTTCCAAAGCTAACACTGAAAGCAGGTTCATTATCAACAAGATGAAGTGCTGTATAACCTTCTATAGCCAAGCATGAATCAATTTCATTCTTAATTAAGATATCTTTTACATAAGGTATTCTTTCAGGCTCTTCATCATAATGAGGACAGCAAATACCTTTAACAAAACCTAAACAATTAATAGTTGCTTGATGATCTGCCCATGAATCAGTAATTCCTTTTTCAAACCAGCAAATAGCTCCTGCACTCACCCCGCTCATTATGATTCCTTTTTCATAGGCTTCCCTAAGAATAATATCTAAGCCCCACTCCTTCCATACTGCAAGCATACTTTTAGTATTACCTCCACCAACATAAATAATATCTTGATTGAGAATATGAGATCTTAAATCAATTGTTCTTTTAAAAAAATTAATATGAGAGGTTATACAGCCTAGCTCATCAAAAGCTTTGTAGAAATTATCAATGTAACTCTGATCATCCCCAGTTGCAGTTGGTATAAAACAAATCTTAGGATTTGATTTGTTGGAATGAGATTTAATATATTTTTCAATCTGCAAATCCTTAATAATTCTTCCAAAACCGCCGCCACCAATTGCTATTATTTGTTTCATATTTTATCTACCAGTTTCTTAATTTCTTCAATGTGCTTTGTTGTTGTTCTGCAGCAGCCACCAATAACATAAGCACCTTTATCTATCCATTCTTGAACAAAATTTTTGTATTCAAAGTGATTTATGGGTTTGTGATTATGATAGTGCCATTCATCTGCATCACTAACAAAACCTTCAAGTTCATTTTTTTTGTATACAGAAGAGTTGGCATAGATACCAAAATTATTAATATCTTTAAATTTATCAATTGCTAGTGAGGCAGTATCGGCATGAATACAATTTACAAGCTGACACTGAATATTAAGACTATTTCCTTTTAATAAAGCATCTTCTAATAACTCTGTACTAGGGAGTCTATTTAATTTGTTGCCCCTTGTCGTCCAACTTAACCATACTCTTTTAGAGAATTCTTTAGCTACAGAGCCAGCAATCATACCTTCATAAATAGATGCCATTGTTTCGCAAATTATTATATCTACATTATCTTGATAGATACCACCAAGAGTAGAGTAGAATTTTCTTAAAGTCTTTTCTTTAGAGCTTAAATCTGGTCGGAAAGTAACATGAATGGGAGGGAAACAACCTGCTATTTTTGTATTAGTGTTTGTTTGGCTAACAGCTTCTTGACATAACTCTAAAGCCTTTTTTGCTAAATCATCATATGATGGTGCTGAAGGCTCTCTTTTTAATAACTCTGGAGTTGCTTGATAATTGGCGGTTGTTATTACATCAGCTCCAGCTTCAATATTTTCAATATGAATTTGTTTTATTATTTCAGGGTTATGAATTAATGAGTATGCTGACCATATTGAAGTTTTAAAACTTGGCAAATACTCACCTCGATTTTCAAGTTCTGTGCCAAGTGCAGAGTCAAGTATGTATGGTTTCATTTTTGAATTTTGATAAGTTAATTATGAATTATTATACTTCTTATCAAAGTCTATCAGTCTTCTTTTCCATTTACCGGTTAGAACATTGAATTCAGCTGGTTTCACAAGAAACTCTTGGAAAATTAAATCCCTATCAACCATTAGGATAACTATTTGTTGGATGTCTGTATCGAACATAACATTATGAGCATTAGCATAGGCGCTACCTTGTAAAAAATAATCTTCAATCCAGTCACGTCTTTTAATTTTTTTAGCTGTTTTAAAATCTATAAGTGATGGAATACCATTATAAGTTCCAACACAATCTGCTGTGCCGGCATATAAGTCATCTAAAATCAGCCCAACCTCCAAACCCCAAACTTCAGTGATTCCATTCAACCCGTCTGAAATAAACTTACCAGTCATTCTTTTGGCCATTAGCTGATCACCATGATCAGTGAAGTCATCCCATTCTTCTTGATTTAAATATTTTTCAATTGCCTCATGAACTGCAGTACCGATATCTGTACTTTGTTTTATTACTCTGTCAGCCTCCACATCGCCAACGCGCTGTCTCCATTGATCAATACCTGCTTTGCTTTGCGATGTTCCAGATAAAATAGTAGTAACACTTGGCACAGGTTTATTATTTGAATCCAAGTAATGTCTTCCTATATCCGTATCAACCCTTTCTAAGGTTGGGTAATTATATTTATTATTAATCATAAAAAAATTTAAAAAGTACTGACATATTGTATGACTAAAGACATAGAATATCATTTACAATATTTATTAAAATTTAAACTCAAATAATGCAAATTCAAATAGAAGGACATAAAGCTTATGTTCATACTGAGAAAGAATTAGATAACAATCTTGAATCAATAATATTGATTCCAGGTGCTGGTATGGATCATAGAATTGCAAAAATGTTTAACTTTGGTTCTGTATCTAATAATCATAATATACTTAGCATAGATCTTCCCGGTCATGGTTTTACACCTGGACCAGCACTAAGCTCAGTAGAATCTCAAACAGATTTTTGTATTAAAATTATTAATGAATTGAGTATAAAAAATCCAGTAGTTGCTGGTCACAGTATGGGTGGCTTAGTTGCCCTAAACTTATCATTATCGATGGATGTAAAACAAACAATTTTGATAAATACAAGTTATCCGCTAGCTGTTGGAGAGATGCTTCTTGATCATGCCAAAGGAAACTTAGATCAAGCAAGTGAATTTTTTACTAAATATGGTGTTTTTAACATTCCAGAAACTGAGATAAAGTCAAAAGGCTTTGGTGTAATGGGCTCTGGTTTTTATGGAAGATCTAAAGGCACTATTAAATCACCTTATGGCACTAAGAATATTGAATCTGATCCAGAGCGAGAAATTAAGCTTTACCCATTAAAAAAGATCTTTAATCAAACTTATAAAGAAATCTTATCAATTGATTTGAAGGCTTGCTCTCCTTTTAGGATTGTAGATAGTGCAATTGATAATTTATCAAAAATTCACTTTGTATACGGTGGTAAAGATAAATTGGCTAGATTTGATCCTGACAGTGCTTTATTAAAAAATATAGATTTAGATACCCAAGTTCATATCATGCCTGAAACAGGCCACTTTCCTTTTTTTGAAAGGCCAAATGAATTAAATAAATTAATTCAAAAGATTATTAATTTATAAAATTAATTAGTTGTTAAGAAAGACTTTAATTTTAAGTACGTATTATTTTTATCTAGACCACTAAAAACTTCATGTCTTTCATTATCTAATAAAATACATGATGTATTTTTAAATATAGATTTCAGGAATTTATGAAGCCTTTTAACACCTGCTCCCATTTCTCCAACAGGATCTTTATCTCCAGATATTATCAGAATTGGTAAATTATGATTAGAGGAAGCGTAATAGTTTTTATTATAGATTGTATTAAATGAGTTCGACATATCATCCCAAAGCCCATTAGAAGCAATAAATCCACACAGGGGATCATTGGTATACTTTTCCACATTATCTATATCGGTTGATATCCAATCGTTTGGTGTTTTTGTTGGTTTGAATTTATTGTTGAAACTTCTCATAGTAATAGTATCAATAAAATTACTTTTAGCTTCCCTACCATTTAACAAAACTATAATCTTAATAAGCAATCTTTGAATAAACAAAGTTATTGATGGTATGAAAGAAGATCCGCTTAAAACCAACCCAGATAGTTTTAAGTCTTTATTTATTATCGATAAGGCAATATAAGAACCCATACTATGAGCTAGTAAATAATGTTTTAGATTTGGGAATTGTTTTTGAGAAGAGTGTATTAAATTAGTTAAATCTTCTGTGACTAAATCCCAGCCATTAGTTGTATTGAATTCACCCTCTTTAAAGCCATTAATAATCCACTTTCCATGGCCTCTGTGATCATTTCCTATAACGTGAAAACCATCGTTATTAAGCTTATTTATAAGCCACTCATATCTCCCCATATGCTCAGCCATGCCGTGACTCACTACAACCACGCCATTAACATGATCTTGATTAGTTAAGCTAATTGTCTTAACGGCATCATTATTAGAGAATTCTTTAAACATAATTTATAATACAACAAATTTTTTATTAATACCTATGCATAACATTCATATCGCTGGAACAGGAATTTGGTATCCGGATAACTTAATTACTAATGATGAATTAGTGAAATCATATAACTCTTATGTAGATGAGTTTAATGAGAAGAATAAAGCTGAAATTGAAAATGGAGCTATTGAGTTAATGCCTCATTCATCTTCAGAGTTTATTGAAAAAGCATCAGGAATTGAAACAAGATATGTGATTGATAAAGAAGGTATCTTAGACACGTCAAGAATGATGCCAAAAGTTTCTAATGAAGATGAAGGTAGATTATCAATCCATGCTGAGAGTGGAATCCTTGCTGCAAATAAAGCAATGGCACAAGCTGGAGTAACTTCAGCAGACATAGATGCAGTAATAGTTGGAACATCTCATGCGGCAAGAAATTATCCTGCTGTGGCAATTGAAATTCAAACTGAACTTGGAATCAAAGGCTACGCCTATGACATGCTAGTTGGTTGCTCTTCAACAACTTTCGCAATCAATAATGCTTATAGTGATATAGCCTCAGGTCTCGCTAATACTGTGCTTGTAATAAATCCAGAAATATCAACTCCTTTTGTTAACTTTACCCATAGAGATAAGCACTTTATATTTGGTGATGCTTGTGCTGCTACAGTAGTTCAGAAGAATAGCAAATCAACACATGCCTTTAAGATCATTGACAGGAAACTTCATACACAATTCTCTAATAATATTAGAAGTGATTTTAGCTATCTTAATAGAGCGGCGACTGATCAAAAAACAATAGAAGAGTTAATGTTTGATCAAAATGGTCGAAGTGTTTTTAAAGATGTGTGCCCTCTTGTCGCTTCGCTTATTTCTAGTCAACTTAAAAAAAATAATATTGATCCTAAAAATATATCAAGATTTTGGTTACATCAGGCTAATGGCAAAATGATTAGACTTATAGCTTCTAAAATACTAGGTGACGATAATTTTGATCCTGATCTAGTTCCAATGCCTATTAAACAATTTGGCAACCTTGCCTCAGTTGGTTCATTATTCGCATTTAATCTAAACAATGACTTAGAGGCTGGAGATAAAGGAATTATTTGTTCTTTTGGAGCAGGATATTCTGTTTGTTCAATTATTGTTGAAAAAATTTAATATAACTAACTAATTAAAAAGAAAACATTTATAATACTTTTATGGGTGAATACGATGCAGTTTGGGTCTTCTTAATAGCTACAGTTTTTGTAGGTACATTTATATTTTTAGAAGCCAGACCGGGTGGCTCGACCCTTACCAAAGATATCACATTAACTATTTCCAGATTTTTTCGTAAAAGATAGATTTTGCTTCCAAGTAAAAAATTATCTATATTTCCTTTAGTTTTTTTAGCTCTTATATTAGGTGGTCTAGCCTCAAGCAATACTTCAACTGATGTATGGTACCAGGCCCTTGAAAAATCAGAATTAAATCCTCCTGGCTATGTATTTGGAATTGTTTGGCCAATTTTATACATATTAATGTCTATTTCAGCATACAGAACCTTCACAGATACTGGTCGAATGTTTGTGATACAGCTAATTTTTAATACAGCCTGGTCATGGATGTTTTTTTCATTTCATATGCCGTTAGTAGCATTATTAAATATATGGTTGTTAATTTATTTGAATGCTTGCATTGCTTTTAAAATGATTAAAATAGACAGACTATCAGCAATTTTGTATAGCCCATATGTCTTGTGGTTAGTTTTTGCTTCTTATTTAAACTTATTTATTGTTCTAAATAATTAGATTAAACAACCTACTATTAAACCAGTCATACAAGAAGCTAAGGTTGCTCCAATAAGAGCTTGAAATGAAACTTCAATTAAATCTTCTTTTCTTTCAGGGGCCATAGAGCCAAGTCCTGAAACTAAAATCCCAACTGAAGAAAAATTAGCAAATCCACATAATCCATAAAAAGTAATTAATTTAGATTTTTCAGATAGCAAGCCAGGTTCTAAACTGGCTAAAGCTGGATATGCAACAAACTCATTAAGCGTAGTTTTTAACCCAAGTAGCTCACCTGATATAAGCGCTTCACTCCATGGTATTCCCATCATCCACGCTATTGGAGCAAATAGAAAACCAAGAATAAGTTGTATAGATAAATCTACTCCTATATATGATCCAATAAGTCCTAAAAATGAGTTAACGATAAAAACTAATGCAATGACTGCAATCAATATAGCTGCAACACTAATTGCTATATTTGTTCCATCACTAGTACCTCTTGTTATTGCATCCATTGTGCTTTTATAAACTTTTGGTGTTTTATTTTCACCAAATTCAGTTATTTCATTTGAAGGAATCATGATATTTGCATACATGATTGCTGCTGGAACTGATAAGACTGAAGCAGTAATAAAATGTTGAATAAGATTTTCATTTGCAAATTGGCTCTCAAGAATACTAATAAGAGCAACCATTACCGAACCAGCAACAGTAGCCATTCCTGCAGTCATAAGAATAAGAATTTCTTTTTTTGATAACTTACTTAGGTAAGGTTTTATTAGCAACGGAGCCTCGACTTGACCAACAAACACATTGGCAGCTGCTCCAAGACCAACAGGACCACCAATATTAAATAATTTCTGGCAAACTCTTGAAAGTATATTAACTATAAATGGTAATACACCCCAGTACCATAATATTGCAGATATACAGGACATCACAATAATATATGGCAAGACACCAAATGCAAATGTTTGAAGAAGAGTCGGTATAACGCCCGCAGTATCTGATGGAGGATAGCCAAATACAAAACCAGCACCTTCTACTGTTGCTTTTTGTAAAATCGTAACTCCTTCACCAAGCAATACAAAACCATTAACAATTAATGGTATTTTTAATAAAATTGCAGCTAAGACAATCTGAGCCAAAACTCCATACAAAATATATTTATAGTTGATAATTTTGGCATTGTTAGAAAAAGGAATAGCTAGAGCTATTAGCCCTATAAAACCAATAAATATTTGAAGTATGTATGATGCAGACATGGCTTAGTATAACTTAATAGCTCTTAATCTTTCATCTAAAAAATCATGAGCCAAAACACCCTTATCTGACTCATCAAATATAGATTTAAGCATGGTATCTGGAGACGGGTGAAGGAAAAAAGGTATGCTATACCTTGAACGTTTTTCATCTAAATTATATTTAACGACTCTATGTGGCGTGCTCTTCAACTTACCATCAGTAATAAGCTGCATCATATCTCCTATATTGCAAACAATTTCATTAAATGAAGAGCTGACTGGAATCCAATTACCTGACTTATCTTTAACCTCTAATCCAGGCTCATCTGCGCCAATAAGAAGAGTAATAAGATTTATATCCTCATGTTCTCTTGCTCTAAACATATTTTTATTATCAGATGGTGGGTAATGTATTAATCGCAAAAGAGAGTTGCCTTTATCAACTCTTGAATCAAAAAAATCTTCAGGCTTATCAAGAGTTAAGCTAATTGATGAAAGTAGCTTCATACCAAGATGTTTCATTTCGTTAAAAAGTTCATCAAAAAGTTTATCAAATCCATCTAAACCATCTACATGAACATTAGACATTATTCTACTATCATAAGTACTATCGATGACCGGTCCATGATGCCAAAATTCTTTAAGGTCAGGAACAGTTTCTCCAAGAGCTGTTTCTTTTCCAAATGGAGTATACCCTCTTGCACCTGCCTTTTCAGGGTGTGAAAATGTATTTTTAATAGATAAGTCTAAATTAAAAAATTTCTCTGAAAAATAATATGCATTTTTAAAAAGTTCATTAGAAATTCCATGGTCTGTTAAAACAAAAAAGCCATGACTTTCTAGGGCTTGAGATAAAATCCTTATAGATGTTTTATCATTTTCTAGTAAATCATTAAGAGATATTTTTGGAATCAGATTTGACATAATTTATTCTAGCAAAAAAAAAGGCAGTTTAAACTGCCTTTTTTAATGATCTTATATATTAAAACTTATATACAAAACCTAATTGCATTCTATATCTTGAAGCATAGGTATCAATTGAAGCACCTCTGTCGTCAGTACCAGTGATAATTATTCTTCCTTGACTATCTAAACCATCTGAATCAAGAACTTGTCTTGAGCTATATCTTTGATAATAAGCATGACCTTTATCTTCATTAATGAGATTAAGAACATTAAGTACATCAAAATAAACAAATAGTTTATGGTCAAGAACAGGCATAGGAATTTCTTGAGAAACTCTTAAATCTAATGATCTTGTCCATGGAACTTGTCCAGAATTAGCAGCAACGTGCGAGCCAGGAGTACCGATACCTTGAACTACTTCAAGGACTTCAGCTTCAGTTACACCACTATAAACAACGTTAGGGTCATTTAATGTAGGAATGTAAAGTAATGTATTACCGTCGTCATAACCGTCATCAATTCCATCAAATACATAACTGAATCTTTTTCCAGAATATGCTTTGTAGAATAATGAGAATTTAGTTGGTGAATTAGGGAACCAATTTACAGTATAGTTTAAACCAGCAACTATTCTGTCTTCAATCGCCCATGGTGTTTTTCCAACACCTACATTCATTAGATCAACTCTAGGCATATATTCTAAGTTTGATGAAAGCTGAGATGATGTAGCTACCCAACCAGATTCAGCATCTAGGTTTGTATAACTAGCAAACACATCAAGACCATTATCAAAAGTTTTATCCATTGAAATAGTAAATGATTGTGAATTTGTGCCTTCAGCATTAGTTACATAAAAAGCGCCTTTAGTATCATATGTAACTACACCAGTAGCTCCAACTTGATCAACAGTAGCTGACGCATCAGAGAAACCAATACCGTCTTCAGAATCATCTTTATTGAAAGCTAATTTAACATTTGTACCATCAGCAGTTGTTAGTAATAACTCTAAGTTAAGCTTCCATGTTGATGGAGTGTCGTAATTTGGATCAATAGCTTGTGCAGGACTAGTACTCGCGAATTCACTGTAAGGGAAATCTTGAGAAATAGTTTCTGGAGCTTTAAAACAAGTTCTGTCTCCAGCGGTCTGACAAGGGCTATAGTATCTTGATCCGTATTGAACCACACCTGAGTTAGCAAATGGGCTTGCTAGCCAAACGTTAGGAACTCTACCAGCAAATAAACCATATCCACCTCTTAATTCAGCAGCAACAATTCTATCGCTACTGAACATATCTAAGTTAGTTGCATCCAGTTGGAAACCAAATCTTGGTTGTAAAATGCTTGTGCTTGCAGGTGTATCATTTCTGAAGCCTAATAAGCCTGATCCATATTCGTTATAAGCTGGGCCGCTATCCATATCAAAGCTGTCATATCTCAAACCATAATTAACAGTCAGGATATCTGATACATAAAACTTGTCTTGAACATATAAAGTTTCAAAAGTACCAGAGAAACCAGCCATTGCGTAGTATGGATCACCAGTAGCAGATTTATTAAATCTAAAGAATGAAGGAATACCAGCATAGTAGTTATCTACACCTTTAAACTGATAAGCTCCGTTTTCTCTTGATATAAATAGGTTACCTAGTCTTTTATCAATACTGTCATAACCAACTGTTATTTCATGGTCACCCATTGTGTAAACAGCTTTTAAGTTAAGGATTTCATCAAAAGCAAAACCTTCGTTAGCACTTCTGTACTTGTCTGGACCTAGGAAAATAGATTCACGATTACCAGATGTATACGATCCATCCGGAGCAGTAATTCTGATTTCTACATGAGGAAAGTCTTCTCCTCCAAGTGCGTCTTGGTCGTTAGCCCATTCAACTTCTGAATATTTAGCTTGAACATAAAGATTATCTGATATATCTCCATAGTAAGCATATGTATCTTTCTCAGTCATTGCTGGATAGTTGTAATAATGTGAGCTAAATCTAATATCGTAGTTATATGGTCTCACTGTATTATCTTCTGAGAAACTGTATACATACTCTAATCGATGATTTTCATTAATATAATAATCAAGTTTATACATCTCTTTCTCAGCTTTTTCTGGAGGAGGTAAGAAAGATGTTGTTCCAGGGTTATAGCCATATAAAGCTTGAGTCTGGGAAGCAATCTCATCAATTAAAGCCTGAGTAGCAATTCTATATGTATAAGGTTCAGCAGGAGTAACAGATTCAAATTCTTCATAAGACCCAAAGAAGAAAAGCTTGTCTTTGATTATTGGGCCGCCTATAACGAAACCTTCAGTAGAATCTTCAAATTGACTAGCCTTTTGGCCATTTAATTTACCAACATTATCTTCATCAGTATTATAAGAATAGTAAGATCCTTTAAATTCGTTAGTACCTGATTTAGTAACAGCATTAATACTTGCACCAGTAAAGTTACCTTTTGAAACGTCAAATGGACTTATATCCACTTGAATTTGTGCAATTGTTTCAATGCTTATAGGATTTCTTACTGAGGGAAAACCATTAGCATTAAGACCTAGTTGGTCATTCTGCTCAATACCATCAACAGTGAAGTTGTTGTATCTGTTATTTGTTCCTGAAACTGAGATTGTTGCATTTCTTGATGTTCCTTCAACAAAGATCCTTGAATCTTTTTTGACGTAATCAGAAATAGATCTTTCAATACTAGGTATATTTTCAATATCTTCTGCTGTAACAGCTAGAGACGTTTGAATTCTTGCAGATTTAGTACCAACCACAGTAACGTCATCCATGTCTCCGTCAGCAGCTAATCCAACTGTTAATCTTGCGGTTTCTGAAACTGATAGGTATACATCATTTAAAGTTTCAGTTACATAGCCTGCTTTAGAAACTGTAATTTTGTATGGACCACCAGGTCTTAAGTTACCAATTGAAAATACACCATTCTCATCAGATGATGATGTTTTTGTAATTCCAGTTGGGATGTGAGTTAATTCTACAGTTGCAGACCCAACATTAGTTTCACCTCTAAGAGCTGAAGTTGTGTCATTAGCTGCAAATATATTTGCACTAAAAAGTGATAATAAAAAGAAACCTGTAAAAAGGTACTTAGTTTGAGTAAACATCGAATAATTCCCCATAAAGTTTATATGTATTAATTATCTACTTTTGGATGAAATAAAACAAGAAATATATCTAAATTATGACAAAAATGAATTAATTTTTTACTAAATGGAGATAGTAAGATTTTCTATATATGGTTTAAGTGCTTGAGGTAAGGTAATTTCTTTAGAACCATCATATTTATTTTCTAAAATAGCAATTAAAGTTCTACCAACTGCAAGAGCTGAGCCATTAATTGTATGAGCTAAATCTTTACCTGAATGTGTTTTGATTTTAATGTTAGCCCTTCTAGCCTGAAAATCACTAAAATTAGAACAAGAAGAAATTTCTCTATAGGTATTTTGACTAGGCATCCAAACCTCAATATCAAAAGTTTTACAAGCTGAGAACCCAATATCTCCCGTACAAAGCTCTACAACTTGGTATGGCAATTCTAGTAGCTGAAGAATCTCCTCAGCATTATTCAATAAACCGTTCAGAGCATCCATAGAATTTTTTGCTTCAACAACCTCAACAAGTTCAATTTTCTCAAATTGATGTTGTCTAATTAGGCCTTTAGTATCTCTGCCGTAGCTACCGGCCTCAGATCTGAAACATGGAGTATGAGAGGTAAGCTTAATTGGCAGCTTATTTTGATCGATTAAACTGTCTCTATGAATATTTGTTAAGGGAACCTCAGCAGTTGGAATTAAATATAGATTTTCAGTAGTTTTAAATAAATCCTCTTCAAATTTGGGAAGTTGACCAGTGCCAGTCAGCGAATCTTTATTAGCCATAAAAGGAACATAGTATTCTTCATATCCATTTTTGATCGCTGTATCAAGCATAAAACTTATTAATGCTCTTTGAAGTTTTGCAATATCACCCTTAAGCACAGAAAATCTTGATCCAGATAGTTTAGCCGCAAGTTCTGTATCAATATTTGAGGTAATATCTAGATGATCAACAGAATTAGTAGACAGATTATCTCCATATTTTTTTATAACAACATTGTTGTCTTGATTTAAACCAATAGGAGTTGATTCATGTGGAATATTTGGTATATCAAGTAGAAATATATTAATTTTTTCAAGAATGGTCTGCAAAGTTGAATCTTTGTCTTTTAATTTATTATTGATTTTATCAATGTTAACTTTGAGCTCATCAGTTTCCTTCCCCTGAGATTTAAGTTTACCAAATTCGTTAGAAAGACTTTTTCTTTCAGACTGTAATGACTCAACTTCAACTTGAAGTACCTTTCTTTCTTTTTCTAGATTGATAAATAAATCTTTATCCAGAGCATAACCTCTAGTTGCTAAGGCATTTTCAACAGCATCAATTTCATCTCTTAATTTTTTAATATTTATCATTTATCTTGAAATAAGTGTTCCTATGTAAGTAGCTAAAATACATAAAAATATTGTGGAGATTATATATGACGTTGCAAGAAAAGTATTTGTATTGATTAGTTCGACTGTCTGATGAGTAAAAGCAGACATAGTTGTGAATGAACCTAAAAAACCAATAACAAAAAAATAATATGAGGAATCTTTAATTGGGATAGAGTTACCAAGGTATAAGCCGATTAAGAGACAACCAATTACATTTATTGATAGAGTTCCTAAAGTAATAGTGTTAGGTAGAAGCTTTATAATAAATTCACTCAAGGCAAATCTCGAGATTGCCCCAAGAAATCCTCCTATGCCAATAAATAATAAATTCATCTCAACCGCTGACCTGAAAATTTATTAAATTTTCAAGGCCTAAATTATCTTTAAATTTTATAATAAAGCTTTCCGCATTAATAAGTTCAAAATAAATATCATCCTGAATGCTTTTTACAATTAATGACTTGTTATCAAATGATATGACATCCTTATCGTTAATTCCTTTTGATAAAAATTCTATTGTCTTTATATCTATATCTTCTAAAAGCAGTGTTTTGGTTTCATCAAAATCATAATCATATATCTCAATATAATCTTCATTTATTTTATATCTTTCTTTAAAAGGGCTTTCTACATTGATTGTAATAACCTTATTTGTTCTTTTAATATTGCCGAATGAGTTGTCAACTTTACTAGTTTTTAAATTCATGGTTTTTTGATTAAAATCTAGATCTTTAAGAATTAACTTATTAAAAGTATCAATAAGTTCATTTGAGCTTATGCTCATTGATGTAATTAAAATTAGTAATCCTATAAATTTATTCATTAATCTCTTTTTGGAACTAGAACTTCCCTTGAGCCATTAGAGCTCATTTCAGAAACAAGGCCGGCTTCTTCCATAGTCTCTATCAAACGAGCTGCTCTGTTGTAACCAATTCTTAGTTTTCTTTGAACAGCAGAAATAGATGCCCTTCTTGATTCAAGAACAAAATTTACAGCTTCATCATATAAGTCATCAGCATCTTCAGGGGATGTTGTTTCTGAACCAGACCAACCTGGAATAGGTCCAGTTTCTTGAGCTGAAGAAACTATATCCTCAAGATAATCTGGTTCTGCTCTAGACTTCCAGTCATTAACAACTCTGTGCACTTCATCATCACCAACAAAAGCACCATGAACACGAATAGGAACACCAACTCCTGGAGGAAGATAGAGCATATCTCCATAACCTAATAATTGCTCTGCACCACCTTGATCAAGAATTGTTCTGGAATCTATTTTTGTAGAAACCTGAAAACCTATTCTTGTTGGAATATTAGCTTTAATTAATCCCGTAATCACATCAACTGATGGTCTTTGAGTCGCTAAAATGAGATGTATGCCAGCTGCCCTAGCCTTTTGAGCTATTCTTGCAATTAGATGCTCCACTTTTTTACCAACAAGCATCATCATGTCAGCAAATTCATCAACTACAACTACAATAGATGGAAGGGTTTCTAAATACTCTTCATCCTCTGGACGCAATGGATTTATGATCTGTTTTCCGTTAGCAGCAGCATCTTCAATCTTCTTATTAAAGCCTGCTAAATTTCTAACACCCATCATAGACATTAATTTGTACCTTCTATCCATTTCAACAACACACCATCTGAGACCATTTGATGCATCAGTCATATCTGTAATAACTGGTGTTAATAAGTGAGGTATACCATCATAAACAGACAGTTCTAACATTTTTGGATCAATTAAAATTAGACGGACGTCTTTTGGATCAGATTTAAACAAGAGACTTAAAAGCATTGCATTAACACCAACCGACTTACCAGATCCTGTAGTACCAGCAACAAGTAAATGAGGCATTTTTGCTAAATCTACAACAACAGGGTTTCCAGAGATGTCATGACCTAGAGCAAGCGTAAGATTTGATGGAGAGTTTTTAAACGCTTGAGAAGATAGAATTTCAGTTAGCCTTACCATTTTTCTATTTGTATTAGGTATTTCAATACCTACATAAGACTTGCCTTCAATAACTTCTACAACCCTTACACTACTTACAGATAGTGATCTTGCTATATCTTGTGCTATTCCAGTTATTTTACTTGCCTTAGTTCCAGGCGCAGGTTGAATCTCAAACCTGGTAACTACAGGCCCAGGGAGAACTGATTCTACACTAGCCTCTATACCAAATTCTTGAAGTTTAGTTTCAAGTAGATCAGCTATTTGACTTAACTCTGCTTCTGATAAAGAAGAACCATCATCTAAAGCTCTATCAAGTAACTCAGTACTTGGCATGATTGCTTTAGGATCTGATTCTTTAATGCTTGTACTTTCTATTTCTTTTAATTTTGTTTCTGTTGTATTAGGAAGATCTGGTTGCTTTGTTTCAGATGAAATAACTTTAGAAGAAAAATCTGCACTTTTTTCACTCTTCTTTGGCTGATGTATTGTTTTGGTTTTTTCGATTTTCTTTTCTAATCTTTTTTCTGCAATAGATTTTTTTTGTTCTTTGAGTTTAGCTATAAGAGTAGAAATTAAATTTAAAAGTGTAGTAAAAATTGAAACCAAATAACTTTTAGCAAGCTTGGTAGTATTAATAATAAAGGTTCCAAGTAAATCAATGATATTTAGCCATGAAAAATTAAATGCTAAAGAAGAGGCTGGAATTATAAATATCACTAAGAAAAATAAGCTTCCAATAAATCCAAGTCCATTAGATAAAGCTACAAAACTAGAGGTACCCAAATATCCACCACTACCATTAGCAAAATAATACTCAACTATTGAACAAAAACTAATAAGTAAAATTATTGAGCTAGTAAATCTAACTGCTATTTTTATTCGTGAGTTATATGGATCCTTAAAAAATAAGATTTGTAATGCCCAAATAGAACCTATTAAAAGCACTAAATATGAACCTATGCCAATAACTGTAAATAAGAAATCAGAGATTTTTGCACCCAAAGGTCCGCCCAAATTTTGGATTGTTGGATTTGAATTAACATTGAGAATGCCAGAATCACTTGGGTTGTATGAAACTAAAGCAATAAATATATACAAAGAAAAAGCTATTAAAAAGAAACTTAAAAAATTAAGTAGAGTATTTTTTACATATATTGGAATCATAATTATTTTTATAAAAATTTAAGTTCAATCAAACACATATTAAGCAATATTCAATTATAATCTACACCATATCTAATAATCACAATAACATGTCTAATAATCACAATAAATTAATAATTCTTGGTTCCGGCCCTGCTGGTTATTCTGCAAGTATTTATGCTGCTCGTGCTGGTTTAAATCCTATAATTATTGCTGGTTCTCAAGAAGGTGGTCAATTAACTACTACAACAGATGTAGAAAACTGGCCTGGAGATAGTGATGGGCTTCAAGGACCAGAGTTAATGGAACGAATGAAAAAACATTCTCAACAATTTGATGTTGAAATAATAAATGATCACATTAATGAAGTTGATTTGTCATCGAGGCCTTTCAGCTTAAAGGGAACTCATTCTTATACTTGTGATTCTTTAATTATCTCTACAGGTGCAAGTGCCATGTATTTAGGACTTCCTTCTGAAAAAGAATTTTTAGGAAAAGGTGTTTCTGCCTGTGCAACTTGTGATGGTTTTTTCTATAAAGACCAAGAGGTTGTAGTTGTTGGAGGCGGCAATACTGCTGTTGAAGAGGCCTTATACCTTTCAAGAATATGCTCAAAAGTTCATCTTATTCATCGAAGAGATGAGTTAAGGGCTGAAAAAATTCTACAAGATAGATTATTTGAACAAGAAAAAAATGGAAAAGTTAATATCATTTGGAATTCACAATTAAAAGAAATTCTTGGTGATCAAATGGGTGTTAATGG
>Ga0115555_1000104_pt1 | contig 50412 bp, 9 predicted proteins | sample COGITO_mtgs_1104_2_FD_87285 | JGI IMG/M metagenome (GOLD analysis project Ga0115555, IMG submission 87285) | Pelagic marine microbial communities from North Sea - COGITO_mtgs_110407 | ecosystem: Environmental > Aquatic > Marine > Epipelagic | place: Germany:Helgoland, sampling site Kabeltonne... | reverse complement strand
ACAACAACAACAATAATAACACAATAACTGCCGAAAAGATGAACACTGTAATGAGTTGTGCTGCTCACGTTTCTACGACTACCGCGTCGTCGTCGTCGTCGAAGATGATGAAGATGATGAAGAAGAGCGGAGCAGTCAGTGGTGTAAAGAGAAGAGTTGTGAACCAAAATATGAAGAAGAAGAACAACAACAATCGAAGAGGAAACGCATTGAAAGTGTTCAGCAGCAACACGAAACAGGAAACGGAGAGTAAGAACGAAATATTGGAGAAAACGATGACGCCTTTGGAGATTATGGACGACGCTTTGAAAACGTACGGAGACGATATCGCGATTGCGTTTTCTGGTGCCGAGGATGTGGCTTTAATTCAATACGCGCACTTGACGAACAGACCATATAGAGTGTTTTCCTTAGACACCGGGAGATTAAACCCGGAAACGTACGAATTATTTGACCAGGTTGAGAAGCATTTCAACATTAAGATTGAATATTGCGTCCCGAACGAAGAAAAATTGGAAGCGTTTGTCAACGAGAAAGGGTTGTTTTCGTTTTACGAAGACGGGCACAAGGAGTGCTGCGGCATTCGTAAGGTGCAACCGTTGAGGAAAAAGTTGTCCACGTTAAAAGCATGGATTACTGGTCAAAGAAAAGATCAATCACCTGGTACGAGAATGCAAGTCCCGGCGATACAGTTAGACCCGGCGTTTCAAGGTATTTTAAACGGAAGTGAACTCGTGAAATACAATCCGCTGACAAACGCCACCTCGCAAGAAGTTTGGGACTTTTTGAGAGTCATGTCGACGCCTGTGAACGCGTTGCACACGCAAGGATACGTTTCAATCGGTTGCGCGCCTTGTACCAGACCGGTAACTCCTGGGCAACAAGAGCGAGAAGGTCGATGGTGGTGGGAGAATGCGAGCGATAAAGAGTGTGGCTTGCACTCGGGAAATTTGAGCAAAGAGGAAAAAGAAAAGCAGGATAAGCGAGAAGAAGACGCCGCGGATATCTTCACCGATGCTTCGGCTATTTCGGTTGAGACGCGAGAGTCGATGGAGAAACGAATCTCTCGAGGTTTAAAGAACGAAGAAAACGAAATGATTGTTTTGTACGCGCCTTGGTGTCCGTTTTGCCAAGCCATGGAGGGTAGCTTTACGGAGTCGGCGCAAACGTACGGCAAAGCTAAGAACGTGCGATACTCGAAGTTCCGCGCCGATCAAGACGAGAAAGAGTGGTCGAAAGAAAATTTAAGCTTGGCATCTTTCCCGACGATCTTGCTTTTCCCGAAAGGACGCGAAGGGTACGTAAAACTTGGCGGTGAAAGGCGCGACGTGGAGAGTTTGCAAATTTTTGTCGAGTCCATCGTCGGCAAGTAAATAGTAGTTTATAACAAACATATAACAGAGTCAAAATAAGCGAAGAAGAACAATCGTCACCAAACAAATAAATTACGCGTCTCCCCCCTCTCTTTAATAAAGTTTTTCCTTCACAGAAACAAACGAACGAATCCTCCTAAAAAGTAGATCATCACAACGATGGGAATCACGGCGTCCTCCCTGAATCTCACCGATTTTGACATCGAACGTGAGTGTTGTTGTTGTTGTTGTCGTTCTTTCTCTATTTTCCATTCAGAGAACTTTCTTTTCTCTTCTTCTGTGCGACGACGAGAGTCTCTTTTTTTTATCCAATTTTACTCACAGTAGTACTCTCTCTCGTCGTCGTCTGGTGTCCTTCAAAAAGCAACGACACGCGACGAGAACAAACGACTCACATTTCCCTTTTGTTTTCTTCTTCTTATGAACAAACAGAGATATCTTCGTATTGTTACAACGTCTTCACGTCCGCTGAGATTCAGACGTTATACAAAAGGTTCCAACAACTCGATAAAAAACACAAAGGATACATCAGCGAAGACGAACTGTTGAACATTCCAGAGTTGGCAATTAACCCTTTAGCGCCGAGAATAGTCCAGCTGTTCGTAAACGTCAACTTTAAAGAGTTTTGTCGCTTGCTTTCTCTGCTCTCGAAGAATGCCAACGAGAAGTCTAAAATTTCATTCATGTTTCGCGTGTACGACGTCGACGCCGACGGGATCGTATCGAGAAACGACTTGGAAATCATACTGAGACAGTTAGTTGGATCGACCCTGAGCGAAGAGAAAATCGACGCGTTGGTACAGAAAGCGATGAATGAAGTATTAGAGCTCGAAAACAACACTAGTAATAGCGATAGCAACAACAGAAAGAATAACAGTAGCAGTAGCAACAACAACAACAACGCGACGGCGTTACCCGGTCTTACCGAGAGTGCTTTCTATTCGGTCTTCTCGAGCGGTAACGCCGAATTAGTCCCGACTGTTTCCATTCACGAGGACGACGATTAATTGATTGATTGATTGATTGATTGATTGATTGATTCGCCTTGATTGACAAGAAGAAATAAAATAGATAATTGTTTTAATTTGTCATCACACTGAAATTTGTTCACAAATCCCATTTTGACTCGAGTAAGTTGACACTTTTTTTCACACGACAAAGGACGCGCAACGAAACGAAACGAAGGAAGGAAACAAGAGCATGTCATCATCATCATCTCTCTGCTTCTCGATTTTCACGACCAATAATAGCATAAACACTATATATGCTCGTTCTTCATCCTCTCGATCGAAGTTGTTCGGGGTCTCGCCGTCGTCTTGTCCGAGGAGGAAGAAAGAAGAGCGCCGGCGTCGTTTGGTGAAGAATTCATCTCATCGACAACAACATCTTCTTTACAAAGAAGAAGACAACACAGAAGAAGAAAAAGGCAAGCCTGTGGACTTTTACGACGAAATCATAGCGAGAAATGATGCTTTGGTGGATATCATGCTGGAGAAAATCCGTCGGAGAGAAAGTAACAGCGATAGTAATTATAACGGCGATAGTCTTCATCGCGAGGAATCGGGTAAGAATGAAGAAACGAAAGTGTATTTGGTCGGGTGTGGTCCGGGAGACCCCGGGTTACTCACGCTGAAAGCGTACCACTTGATAGTCACCGCGGATGTTATTCTGTATGATAGACTGGTTTCTCCGGAGATTTTAGAGTACGCTGCTAGTGCAAGAACAAATAATAATGATACGAAGAACAACAACGAAGAAAAAGGTTTGATGCTTTTTGTCGGTAAGAGGTCCGGTTTTCACACGCGAACGCAAGACGAGATTCACGACTTGATACTGGAATTTGCCAACGCCGGAGCGACGGTTGTGAGATTGAAAGGCGGAGATCCGTTAGTGTTCGGTCGAGGTGGCGAAGAATGCGAGTTCTTGCGCGAGAAAGGATTCGACGTTAAAGTTATTCCAGGGATTACGGCGGCGAGTGGAGTAGGATCGAGAGCCGGAGTACCGCTGACGCACAGAGGCGTGGCGACTTCGGCGAGACTGTTAACTGGCCATCTCATGAAGAAAGAGAAGAAGAAAATGGACCCAGGAAAGAATTTAGCGCTATCATCCTCGTCTAAATCATCGTTTAAATCAAAAGTAGAAGCAGAAGCGTTAGGAGACGAAGATGACGAAGAAGACGGTGCTGTTGATTTTGCCGTCACGGCGGCGGATTCGGACACGACGCTTATCATTTATATGGGCTTAGGTACGTTACCGAAAACGAAGAAGAAGTTATTACAAGATGGCGCGCTAGACAAACGAACACCGTGTCTAGCCGTCGAAAATGGAACGACTTTGAAAGAACGCCGCGTGTTCTCTACGTTGGAGTTTATTGATGTAGCTGTCGTTGATGCGCAGTTACAGTCGCCGACGTTGTTGTTCATCGGCGACGCCGTTCGATTATCTCCATACTTTCCAGAAGCGTTGTCGAAGGAAAGTTTCTCATCCTCGTCATCTTCGATGATGAGGTGGGAACTGCAGGTTGGTCAAGACGAAGATGAAGATCGCATGTGTCACACTCCTGAACTCGGCGGTCAATGTCGAATCATGTCTGACATCAATGACCGCGCCTCGAGAGAGTGGTTTTCAAAAAACTTCATAAGCGACAACCTGTTTGCTTCGTCCTCGGTCGGAAACAGATACACGCGCGTGTAATGCTTGTAGTAAATTAATTCTTGATGTATAATATTAAATAGCTTTAAAACGTTGCGATTTCAGAAACGTTGTTCAGAAAGGTAAAAAGAAGCTTTTTTTCTCTTCTCATTTTCCTTCATTTTACAAAGCACACACACAAAAACTTTTGGAGAAGAAGAAAAAATGGCATCAGCGTCCGACGGTGGCGAAGATCAAGCGACATTAGCCAATCAGCAAACGAACATAGACGAATCGACGGTGAAAGAACCTTTAGACTTAGTTCGATTATCCTTAGACGAAAGAGTGTACGTGAAACTAAGAAACGATCGAGAGTTGAGAGGGAAATTACACTCCTACGATCAACACTTGAACATGTTGTTGGGAGAAGTCGAAGAAATCACGACGATTCGAGAGGTTGACGAGGAGACGTACGAAGAGATTATCAAGAGTAACAAGAGAAGTGTGCCGTATTTGTTCGTGAGAGGTGACGCGGTGACACTGATATCGCCGCACGAAATTCGTTCGTAAAAAACATACCATGCTTTTGCAAAGAAAAAGAAAAAGAAAAAGAAGAGAAAATTATAGAAGAGAGCTATGTAGCGTGTAATTGATGATAGAGAAAAAAAGAGGATTTTTACAGTATTAATATGATCTCAACGAACAAAACCGTGTACCTATAGTTACGGTACGTGTGTGTACTATTTACGCTTCACCTTTTGCCTCTTGTCTAGCGAGGTACTCCTTAACGGATAAAGAGTTTCCAGCCAACGCTTTCGATCCTCCATTCGAGGAGGCGTTCATTCTCCCGGCGGCAAATCTTTGCCTGACGAGAACTGGATCGCGCTCCGTGGCTCTTTTCGCGTGCGTTAAAGAAGGTTTCATCCCGTTGCTATTCATGTTGAGGAGTTTATTTTGCGCGAGTTGGTGCGATTTTGAGATGTGATGCAAAGACTCGCGAAGTTTCTCCTTCATCGTTTTGTAGTTCGCGAACGCGTCTTCTTCATCCTCTTCTTCTTTGCGTTCGTTTCCTGCCGCAGCTGTCTCTGCATTCATTTCGGCCATTTTCGCAGCTTTCTCTGCTGCAGCTTTTGCGTTGTTCTCGCCATCTGTTTTCATGGACCAATACGTCGTCACTCGCGTCGGACGTCTCGAAAAAGGATCGTCTTCAGAAATATCTTTACCCTCTTTCACCTTCTTGATGTGTTTCACCGCCGCTTGAGACAATTTAATTGCGTTTGAAAACTCATTTTTCTTGTTGATATCCGCCATGACTTTTTGATTACCGCCTCGTTTGTTTATTTTGTTCTCGATTTTCTCGTTCAATTCTTTGATGGCTTCCTCCAACTTTTCTTGTTGTTCGACGTCTCCTTCCTCGCGGGCTTTCGCCAATTGCATCTTCATCTGCTCTTTTTCAAAGATGAAATTCGTCGATACCCCACCTCGTTTTTGCTTGTTCAGCTCGAGCATTTTTTGAACATCCTCAGCAGTGTATCGATATTCGTCTGCGCCGGTTAATTTTTTTGAGATGATGTCGCAGTCGTCCACCGAGGGAAGATATTTTTTCGCGGTTTTCTTAACGTGTTCGTACCATTTCCCGAACTCTGAATTTTTGAACCGTTCATCGTCGTGATCGAGAATGAGACTACCGACACCCACAGTTGCGTTGCTCTCATCGTTGGCCCGAGCAAACGCATCGTCTACGCGATTTGATGTTTCTGAAATTCGAAACGTCTTCTCGTGACTACCCCAACGCAAAATCAACCACTTTTTCGTGGCTTTTTTTGCGTTCGTGCCGTCGTTATACTCGTACGCTTTTAAGCTATACGTTTGCGTTGTTCCTTGATATGATCCGTCCGCGATTCCGGCGATTTGACACAATCGATAGCGACTTTCTTTGTTTTTATCCAAGCCGATGTTCACTCGAACAAACGCGCCTTCCACGGCGCTCTCGTAAAAAGGTTCCGATATCCACTTCTCTAACTTTGATCTTGGAAGTGTGATCGCTCTCACATCTTTTGCCGTAGCTTCTTCAAAAACATCCATATCATCGTCGTATCCAAATCCACCGCTGCTGCTCGATTCGTCGTCTGAATAGTCGCCTCCTCTTTTTCTTCTCCCTCGAGTCGAGGAAGGTTTCTTCTGTTTCGATCTTCGCCCTTTTGTCGTCGTCATCGACGTTCGTCTTCTCTTCTTCCTCGCTAACATTTCTTCCTCATCTTCTGAATCTAACCTGTCCTCGTCATCGTAGGATAAACCCGAAGAAGAGGACAAATCGTCGGAAGAGGACCCGGCTTCGTCGATTTTCTTTTTCACTTTCTTTCCAATCTCTTCCAGAGCCTTCTTCGATTTCTCGTCTTCGCCTTGTCGCAATCTTTCTCTCCCTTTATTCCTTTCCTTCTCTTCTCTCTCCTTCGCTTTCTCTAAAATCCGCTTGCGATCTTTTAAGATTTTCAACTTTGCGCTCCGCTTCGCCAACTCTTCTTCGCGATCCAATTCATTCATTTGCATCAATTCTTGCCGATCGGCCTCGTCTCCGTAGCCGTCGGAATCATACTTCGCGAGAAAAGCTTCGTCATCATTTTCTTCTCTCCCGTTCCCTCCCATCCGCCGCTTCTCGTCGTCGTCGTCGTCGTCATCAGAGTCTAGAAAACGCGTCGACTGGGGGGGCATTTCTTTGTTCGTATCGTCGTCCGACATGTTTTGTTTGAAGAGGAAATTACTTTCTTTGTGGATTGGAGAGGCACAAAAATGAAGAGATTTTGCTCTTTTGAAAGGAGAGACAAGTTTTTGAAGGAGTGAAAATGGGGAGATGAGAAAACGAGACAGAGAGGGATCGATAAAAGAGGGATAAATAAAAGTTCATCTTCTGCGGCTGGGTTCATTCTAATAACAACGAGTACATCAAACGAGTATTCCATCATTACAAAAAGAAAAGAGTACTAAGTTATCAAGATGCTATCTGAAAATCTCATCATATTCATCATCATCGCATGTGAAAAATCAACTCTTATTGAGAATGCGTTTGTTGCAAGCGTTCTTCCAGCGCCCTGATGCGTTGAGAGCGGTTGTACCTCTCTTGCACTTCTGGTCTTTGACGACCAAATCCAAAGAGACCACCGCCGCTTCCAGTGTTGGCAGATCCTTCGTTATCTGAATCGTCCTCGCTCGAGCTCGAATCAAATTCATCCAAGGCTCCATCGTAGTCCTCATCGATGAAATCAATGTGCATCATCTGCAAGTTGCGTCGGCGTTTGAAGAACATCCACAGCATCCACGCAAAGACGGTCAACACAGCAATTGAGGGGACAATCACAACCGATCTATCCAAGTCACCCTCGACATATTCCACATAGACTGGCATCGGGGGGGAGAGCGGAGGCGCAGGCGGCGGTGGAGAGTAAATAGTCGGTGGCGGCGGGTAATAAACCGTCTCCACGAAATACGGTCCAAACGTGAGCGCGGAATATAAAGAAGTAGAGAATCCTCTTATGGAAGTAGAGTCCGTAACATTGAAGTTATCTGGGCTCCATTTCCTCGGCAAGTCTGACCATTCCGTCACAAAGTCCCCGAATCCATCATCACCTAACGGCCACTGTCGAATTTCGGTTTGGTAGTCTTCTCGATCTTTCGATTGACCATCAAAAATTTGATCCCATGACTTATGCATCGTAAAGTCAAAGTAAGACGCATTGGAGGGGATTCTAGCAGCGTACGCAAAGTTATCCGTGGCAATTGCGTAGTCCAACATCGCAGTAGGTGTGGATGCAATCATTGCTGTGAGAGCATCCTCGCCGAGATTCAAGGAACCTTTATCAGGAGAGTTGAACGCTTTTATTTGCTCCGCAAAATGTCCATTTCCAGATTTCACAAACTGCGGTACAACTATAGCCGTGTAACCGTATTGCTCCTCACCACCGTCGATTAATACTTTCGCAGAGAATGGATTAATCGTATCCATAGCACTCAATGAATAAGTTGTCTTTGTGAAGACAGTCGACGAGACGCGAATGATGTCATCAGACGTAACATTCTTACCGCACGTAAATCCAGCGAGCTCGGAAAAGCATGGTCCATCGTCATCAATGTCAATATTCATGGATAATAGCGGACCCGACACATCAGTAACGTCGCTAGTTATTTGCGGTACTGTCAACATCAAATCAGTCGAACGTTCGTTTCTAAGAATCTGAGTTGGGGAACGTCTTTGACCGGCGAAGCCAGTCACCGTGAAATAGAACGCTTCAACAGATTCCGGGTCTTCTCCGGGAACCAAGGTATCCGCAATTGCCTGTCCAAGCCACGTAGTTGCGGTAATAACATCGTTCATTTTGTCTTGGTCTCTGATAATTGGACTGTTATGGCACCCTACGTACGCCTGCACTAACATATTACTCAAAAACTCAGCCGCGCAAACCTTTGCAGCATCTGTTAACTGCAAGTCCACATTCAGCGCACCGTCCACATAGAGTCTATGTTGAAACACCGCACCCTTTATCTTAGACGTCGCCCCCGAGCTAAACAACACGTCAAACGCTTCGTTCGAAATCTCACCTGGCTTCCATAATATAGTATTCATGGAGCAAATATACTTCTCGAGATAGTCATCGTCTACAGAAGATGCGAGATCCAACGGTGAGTACTCTTGAACGAGTTGATTTTTCATGGCTAAGAACTCCGTCTCGACAGAATTGCATGCAAGTGCCGGAGTTGGTTGATCACTAATAGTAGCCGGTGGAACGCCCCAAGTCTTACCCCAGACGTTGATAAATGATAAAGCACGTGCTGTGTCTTTCGCTCCGACGTAAGCGTTGAAATCAGTGTTAATCAAAGTCTGCGCAACTTCTGATGATGCCGCATACCAGCTACGGCCAGACGCCCGAACCTTTCTTCCTTTCGCGGTCCTAGCCGGGTCTTTCGCATCCGTGATTTCCGTGTTCGATATACGCTGAATAATTTTGATCGATTCGGCGTCAAACTTAGCTCTGCGTTCAGCTTTGGTACCTGACATTGCAATTGATCTCCAGTTCTCTGCCAACATACGCCTGCGGGTTGAGGACGAGCTCGAGGTCGAGTCGCCAAAAATCGCAGCCGTGGAAGTTTGCTCCGCATCTTCCGTCAACTTTCTGACCAAGTTACAGGAAACTTGCTGAGTAGTATCCTCGTCAACAATTGCAGCTGCAAGAGGATTGATTCTCAAGTAGTAGTCTGTTGCGTACCTCGTTGCCATTCCTTGTTCATCGTAAACATAAACAATCAAAATGATATCAGCAGTGTTCACACCATCACCAGCCGAGGGCAACGAGAAGCCCGAAATTTTCGTGTTCGTCGTTTCCTTACCCGAAATGGCTGTTTCTTCGCTTTCTTGACCTCTGAGGGCGTAAGCGAACTGGTACAAACAAGATGTAGAACAATCAGTAGTTCCATCTAACCATTGTTTTGCAACAAGCTCAAATTCGGTTTGTCCATCCTCGAAGCCGTAATCCACAAGCAAGACTTCCTGTTGAGTGGCGTCGTCAACGACATTTTCAGCAGCAGGTACGGACTTATAAGAATCTTCTCCACATTCGCAACCATCGATGGCCGACGGACATAATATCGTCGAAGTCATTTCATAATACCTAACTTCCAAGAAGCCGCCAGAAGGCGGTGTTCCAACTGTGATCGTTTGGCTTGCTTCACCAGTAGTTCCCGAAGCTTCCAAAATCACGGTGCATTTAAACGTGTACTCGGAACCAGCCAAGAGAGTATTCGGCGCAAGAGTCAATGAGCTTTGTTTGACAGCTTCAGACGGTTCTACGCCGTAAGAAGTCGAGACTAAAGATTCCAAACTACCTCCTGCAAATCCTACAGAACCAGACACGAGTTCCCATTGATAAGTGACACTTTCGCCCGAGGCGACAGCCGCAGTCGCGGAAGGTGACTCGCACGTGAGTGTACCACCTCTGGTTGGTGACCATTCGCCTTGAAAGTAATCTTCATCGTCGTCTCCGATAGTTACAGAAACGGACGTGATACTCGTCCACGTGACGTATGCTGTTTTCGTTCTTCCGGTGAGCGATGACTGACCGCGAACTCCTTTCGAGATGGTACAGCCAATCTCGTACATGTTATTCGTTCCGAGATATTGAAGTAGATCACTCCCTGGAATAGATATGGTGTCAGTGTCAGTCGCAAACATAGCACTCGCATCAGTGAAGCAATCTGCACCATCGGCGATCTCAACCAGTTCGCACGTCGATTCACCATCAGGAATTTCACATGCTTTCGTGCAGAACCAGTAGTAACTCCACGGATAAGCCACACCAGACTCATCACGTGAGTCTTCAGGATCAAACGGAGACGCAACGAGTGAGTTTGTCAAAAATGGTGAAACAATTCTATCTCCACCAAGCCTATCCTCGACGATAATTTCACGGTAAGCGACATTCACTTTCGTTGTTGATGTTATAGCTTGAGCAGTATTGCCGGAAGAAGCAATAGTTGCCGTAACTAACAACTCATACGTTTCTCCAGGTTCGAAAGAGTTTGGAGGAAGAGTAAGTTCCGGAGTCCCTCGCGTATTAATCCAATCAGAAGATTCAACTTGCAAGGATCCCGCTGTGAACTCCCAATAATACTCGAGAGCGTTCAAATTCTCGGGATAATCCATGCAAGACGTGTCCGGAGCTGATACGTACGAGATAATTGTCAAGCGATCCGAAGCGTAGATGGTAACTTCTTCCGGAGTTGCAATCTTGGGCAAAGGAACAGCAGCGACTGCCGTATCAAAAGTCGCAGTTGACGTTGTTCCTAAAAAGTTCGTAACTTGTAACTCAGCAGTGTACGTTCCGCCTGGCACAAGGTCCGTGTACGGAACGAAGAGACTATCTGTGCAAGTATTAATCTTGTTAGCTGTGTCAACTTCGCAAATATCAATATTAGATACATCTTGCGTACTGGTAATTCTCCAAACGTACGTGAGGGCTCTACCACCACCACCAGTCGATCTCAACGCATCAAAGTTGAGAGGAGTGCACGTACCAACACTGACCACACCAGTTATTGAGGCCTTTACAGATGGGTAAATGAGAGGTCCAAGGACACCCGTCGACGCAACGGCGAAGTACGAATTTCTGTCCTTCGTTCGGATGGTTTGTTGCTTCAAGGTGATGAACGATGCCGCGTTCTGCGACGTTTGTGGCTTCACCGTAGGGTTCGATCCGAGCGTAATTTGCAAATAATTGTGAGTTTTCGAGCCAGCGCCATCATCGGTCGGAATGTTAGTCCACTTACACAATGGGTTCGTACCCAAAAGACTGATCGTGGCTGTGGCAAGGACGTTTGAACAGTCAGATGCGCCTATTTGCATAGCCTCATCTGTCTCCACATCGAACACAACTTGGATCGTTGACAAAGAGTTTGCAAATCTCACTTCCGTGACAACAGGCGCAGGAACTGGTTTCACGGTGATGACTTTATTTGAACCATCACCAATCGCTTCTTTCTTTTGAATTATTTGGATGTAGTACGTGCCCGGCAGAATTGTCGAATATGTAAATTTGAAGACACCCGGCGAAACGTACTCAGCGCCGTTATTCGTGTATTCATATCCTTGAATCTCCGCACCTTCGGGTACGATTTCATCAAGGTCGATGGTAATCTCAAAGTCGTTCAATTCATCATCCGCGCTGAATGGGTGCAATCCAGAGCTAAATGCAAGGTTTCCGTACACGTCTCGCGTGGTGATGTAAACCGTTCGGTCCGTAGAAGTAGCAACAAGACCAGATGCGATGCCACCAGATAACGTCGTTTTATACACATTCGCAGTGCCACCTACAACAGTGATCGGAACATACATGGACGACACCATTGACCCACCGGACTCGTCTCGTTCAGTCAAGGATAAGTACCAGGTTCCTTCCTTGTACAAGGTGAACGTTACAGAGTAACCACCGCTTTCCTTCGTTCCAGAGTATCCAGTGACGGTGCCAGTCCTTGAAGTGGCACCGGTTGCTTTCAAAGCATCGCTGGGAATCAATTCAACATCCCATAGGAGCGCTGGAGTAGCGTGATCGTAGCCATATATATCTTTGGCGTAAATACTGAACTCAAATCTGTCTCCCGCACTCACAGTGGTTCCTGAAAGTTCTTCAGTTGTAACACTCGCCTCCGTGGCCTGCACATTCACCACACCGTTCGTTACCTCGACAGATGCCGTGGTAACAAGCAACTTACCTCCAACAGGTCCGAGGTAAACACTCACAGTGTTTGTGCCAACGTAACGCGGAACGAATTCAACTTCGTATTCGTAACCATTACCATCAATCTTCGTGATGATACCCTCAACAACGATAGTCTCCGACTCCACCGAAGAAGCAATTTCAACGTGGAACTCGTCGTTCCCGGCGACGTCGTCGTACTCGGCGTAGTTTCCAAAAGCATCTCTAGCGATGATGGAAAATTTTGACGAAAGGCCTGCACGAACCAAATTCGTTTCATCGGGCTCGAGACCTGTACCTTCAATGGTCGACGTCAACGCCGAAGTTGCCGCTGGGATTACAGTCAAAATCATTTGAGAGTTCGCGATCTCCACGCCATCGAAGGCAACAAAGATTGGAACTTCACCAGACTTTTCAGGCTTGACAGTGACTCTCCATATGCCAGAACCATCGTTAACAACAGTCGGAGCAGTTGGCACAAAGCCAGAAGATACTTGAACAGACGGAGCGGTGGCACTATTCGAAGCGACATCTAATCCATTCACGTCTCGTTCTTGAATGAAGAAGACAATTGCTTCTCCCGCCACGGTTTCAAAGAAAATTGAACCTGCAACTGGAATCTGCGAACCCAGCATAAGAGTACCGTCCGAATCGATGGCCAACAAAGCTGCTGATTTTTCCGCACTCGATTCACGCGTCGAGGCAACATCGTAGACTTGAACGGTTTCACCACCGGAGAGACCATCTGAAGTGCCGATCGGATCATTACCAGTAGCAATTTTAGCGTACATAGAATACGGATAGCCCAGGTCATACGGAATGTACTTGAACATGTACGTACCAGCACCAGTGTACGTCGGCCCGATAACCTCAACGCCAGAGATAGCGCTTGCCTTATCAGTTGCATTCGATATGCCAGAATTAGAAAGAATCTCAAATTCTAGAGTGAATGCTGTAGTATCAGTGCTTTTATCAGTTGTGATAATACCACCGGTTCTATCCGCAGCTTGAATGTAAATCGTAGATTCCGATCCAGCAATAGCGCCAGAAAAGATACCGGCACCTGAGTAAGTTGAGTACGGAGCACCAATTGCACCCGGTAGCACCGTGCACTCGTAATCCTTCTCCGTAGTGGGGTCAATCACCTCAGAACCATCAATGTAAAGAGAGAGACGCAATGAACCCGCAGCAGGAGGTGAGAAGTTCAGGATAGTGATGTAATCTCCATTCACGGCGTTACTTGACGTGAAAGTGATGTCAACTGCGTAAGTTTGACCTCGGACTGTGAAGACGTTCAGGGCCAAAGAATCAAGAACTGCAGTTAGCTCATCACTTTCGCCGATCACATTGCCATTAGCGTCACGAACGTACAATTCAACTGTCGAAGCCACGTCCGTTTGAAACGGAATCGTGGGTGAAATTCCAACAAGTGTAGTAGTAGAAGCGGACGGCTGTCCGACATAAACTTGAATGGAGAATTGTTCTTTCGTGTCGTAGTTTTTGTACAGATTCAATGCCAAGTCGTTGTCGTATACGACAGTCACTAAACCTGGCGCAACGTCAACAGAGGGGAGAGTAAAGTCAACCGTTAACAAGCCAATCGAGGCATCCGAGATTTCGAACGGCAAGAAGCCAGGATTATTGAGTGTATCAACTTTAAGTTCGAACAAACCGCTGTTTTGCAAGTCAGTTACAACATTTCCGTACTGATCCTTCGCGATTAAAGACAGAGTTGAGAGGACACCCGCCTCCACTCCGGCAGTCAAAGCATCTCCGTACAGCAAACAGTCCTTCAAAGATACAGACGAATGAAGCACCTTACCGCCAGATGGTACAGAAAGGAGAGATTCGCCGCGCAACTTAACTTCGACGATCAAGTCGCCAGACTTTTCAATTGTGTAAGTAGCTTCGTATGTGCCGTCAGACTCTTCAACGTACGCAAACTGACCGAAATCAACTACCGAGCCACCTGCAGAAATTTCATACGTGAACTCATCTGCGCTTGACACAATGGCATTCCCAATGGCGTCTCTTGCAATCAGGGTAAGTTTGGCTTCGTTACCGGCAACGATGTAGCCAGTCGACTGTAATCCGAATCCAGTTCCTGAGACTGTTGACGCAGTAGAAGCAACTCCTGGCTCAACAGTGATAAGGAAGCCCGTCTCATCTGTTGTACCGACAACTGCTCCAGATCTTGTGATCAACAATTTGAAATCACCAGATTGCTTTGGTTGTACTGTTATAGTGTACATTCCATCGCCATTATCGACGATGTTAGATGGAGAGATGCGAAGTTCGCTTTGACCGGTGGTTAGCGTGGGGACTAATTTAGCGCTCAGAATTTCACCACCGGTGCTCAAAGTGTTTCCTTGAGAGTCGCGCCCAAAGACATACACGAGCGAGTCTTCAGCGACTTTGAATTCGGAGGTACTATCAGCGCCGACGACCTCAGCCATAGCAGAGACGAAACTACCAGGGGATATAACTGTACCAGTGTATCCAGAGATGGGAACTTCTTCACATACAGGTGGGTCTGAGGAATCACACGCACTAACTTGCATGTCAAGTGTACCCGCGACAGTAGAAATATACTCACCAACAAAAGCAGATTGAGCACTAACATACACGAGTTCAATATCACTTGCAAACGCTGCTTCATTTACATCGCGCCTCATCAAGTTGAATTTCACTGCACTGAGCGAGGACTGAACGATATCGTCCGTCAAAAGGTTCGAAACAGAGTCGCGAAATTGTACTTTAACAGCACCCTTCGCCAAAACCTTACTTGAGAACACACCTTGTCCACCTACCACTGAGTTAGAAATATCAAGGGCACCAGCACTGACATCAAGAGAAAGAGCAGCTTGAGCGAGGGTAAGAACACTCGATGTCACACCATTCTGAACGAGTTGCGCAGTGCCTCTATACACACCAGCCTTGACAGGTTTGATGAAACCGTAATAATAGTACGAGTCATTTTCGGTATCCTTGACCAACTTCATCGTACCATCACTCGCCGAACCAGTGTAAGTGACGGTGTAAGCAGCAGGACCGGTGAGGGCGATAGAGAACGTTTCTTCTTTATTCGCTAAATTCTTGTAATCCTGGCCGTTGTAATACGCATCTCTTGGGTAAATGTAAACAGGTACGCTATCACCTGCAACGATGCTTCCATCCGTGTTCCCGAGCTGAACATAAGAAGTTGAACTAGACGTGACGCTAGAAACGAGTTCGAACGTGAACTCCCCAGGATTCTCGTATTCGACAGAACCGGTGACTAAACCATTGACAGCGACCGTCAATTTGTACGGTGCTTCAGCTACACTAGTCTTAGTAAAAGTAACAAAGTATGTGCCACCCGCATCTTCGTTGACGTAGCCAAACGCACTTGGATCGAGGCCCAAACCAGAAAGCACCGATGAATCAAATAATTGAAAATCTGTGTACTCAACGAAATTTTCGTTGTTCCCATTGAAGACAGTAAGCACCAGAGTAGGTGCTACGGATGGTACCGCCAATATACCATCGCTGTCGTAAAGCGTGATGGCGATGGCAGTCAATTCACCCGCAACTCCATATGTTATTCCAGGACCTGAGATAACGCACCTTTTCTCATCCACATCCGTGCTTACGGAAGAGGAGATTGGTATGTTCGAGAACGGAGAGCCTGCAATAGCCTCACTATCGTAAGCAATATCGACCGTGACCGTAGCGTCTGTGCTACCCTCAATCATATACTCAAATCGATAAACTCGGGAAGATTCGTCCCATGTTGGACCGCTTTGAATAATCGATCCCGCAGTCGTGGTAACAGTCACTTCAAACGAAGAGGCACTTGTACCTGCCGTGACGAGAAAATCTGAGGCATCACGAGGATCTATGGCAATGTAAGTTTGGATGCCGAGAGAGCCTCCAACAATACCAGGTCCAGAAGCGCGCGTGTAGCTCGCGCTAATAGCACCAGCAACAATCTCCTGCTGGAATGGCGAATTGGCAATATCCACGCCGCGAATATTGAGGGCCGTTTCCATGTAACCAATAACAGATGGGGTGTATTCGATGGTGTATTTCCCAGTAGCACTGTCAAAAGTCACAGAGTGTTCCTGGATGGTCGATTCTTCCATTAATAAGGCATCATCAGAGTAAATCGTTTGTGAAATACCATCGATGATGTCATTCACGAGATTACCGCGGTCCTTCTTGAAGTTTCCATACACATCTCTCGCCTCCAAAGTCAACGTAGCCTTACTGTTGACTGTTGCAGAAGCCGTAATACCAGCACCAGTGAGGGTAAATTTCGAATAATCCGCATCAGATGCGATGACTTCCATGTTCAATGGTAACTGAGACCCACCAGGGCCGTCCAGGACTAGCCCATCTGATATGTATGCTCGGAGAGCATAAGTTCCAGTCGTTTCCGCAGACCAGCGCACTCGCCAGTTTCCTGGTTCAGATGCACCAATTTCTTGTGCGTAGCCATACTTAGCAGGAGCTGGCCCGCTTACGTACTTGTAGCCTTCAGGCCCGTATTTGTTCGGAGCCGCGAATGTAAGATTCGTCGGCGTACCATACGGATCATACGTCAATTGGTTCGAGTACTTATCCGCAGTAATAATCTGATAGTTGTGTTCCGAACCAGCAACGGCTACCTGCGTCAATGGAACTGTTCGGTCATTTCTTGTGTACGAACTTGAAGCTACGGCAACCCCAGGATCGACATTCACGTAAATAATACCGTTGGCGGGTGAATCTATGACAGTTTCTGTGCTCACGCCGTCAACTGGTCGAATTGCAGAAATTGTCAACTGCGCCGGGGAGGTCACTACGGCTGTAAAAGAAACCTTGATTGAACCATCCGGGTTCGTAGTGAAAGATGGCTCTTGTCCACCACCGGCCGACAGTTCGAGATTTCTTGACACTACTTTAAATTTGTTCGTATCAGGCATCTTCGTGATCGTGTTGCCTGACGCATCGACAGGCTGAATGGTGAACGAAGTAACTTCGCCAGCCCTGGCAGTCATCGTAGCATCACTCAAAGCTTCACCGTACGCGAACGAGTACATTGGCGAGATATTTGGAGAAGCAACCGACATCGTGTACGGAGAACCGATAATGTGATCACCGTCGTAAGTGATGTTGAACTGATATTCAACACCATTTCCGCCAGTTGGCAACGTGTACACAATGTTGTAAGTGCCATCTTCATTATCAGACAAGGTAGCGACATTGGTGAGGAGCGACCCAGCTGTTGGTTTCGTTTGAATTGCAGAAACAACGAGCGGATTTCCGTCTCCACCAATTGTGATTTCGTTATTGAATTCATCCCGGGCAACAAATTTTAACGTTCCACTTTCCATTGCAGTGACAGTACTTGGAGGTGTCGCGAGTAATCCCGAAGTTTTGGAATTCGGTGAACCCGCAGTAACTGTGATGGAAACGGACTCTCCAGAGACAAGACATCCGTCAGGGTTGACCTCCAAATCATCCGGTGAGCCACTCGCGCAAAGTCTTACAGACATGTCAAACGTCCCCGTGAGGTAAGTTATGTTGTAAAATACTTCGAACAAGCACTGGTCAGTCGTGAGACCAAAGCAACCATCGAGTGCAAAGCAGTTCTCCGAGCTTGAGGAAAATTTTTCTCCCATGTTGCCTTCCGAAGTTCCAACAAAATCAATGCGGCAGGAAGTCAACGCATCTTCTCTCTCGTCTTCTGACAATTTATAGAGAGCATTAGAGCCGGCATCATAGGCTGAGATGAGCACAGATTTTCGTTCGTCCGCGATAGAACCAGACAGACCGTCCCCATTCATGAGAGAGTTTGCCGCATTCACAACGCCAGGAACAACTGTGACCTTGAATTGTTTGACTTGAACCGCATCAGAGACCGGTGCCGATCCTTCAGTTGTTGAGATACCCATAGCAAATCTCGGTTGCAAGCTGACAGAGATGGTGTATGCAGCGGTGTTGGAGAAAGTCAACGAAGCTTCAGCAGACACCGATCCATCAGGAAACGCCTCCACGTAGTTTGAAGGAATTCTGCAGTCCGGAAAGAATGATGATGACGGGAAGCATGCCAACGAAGTAAATTCAGCATTCAAAGTTTCCGCTTGTGACGCGGTAGCCGTGACTGTGAACACATCCCCGGGGTAATCCGAGGAATAGTATTGCACGTTGCCGTATGAATCTTTCGCCGAAATCGCAAACTCAACGGGAAATCCTGCGGTAGCAACAATCGGGTTCGTTCCTTGAACACCAGATGCAATAACAACATCAACGCTGGAAGCTGTAGTGAAATCTGGTCGGATGACGAGATTAGAATATCCTCCAAACTCGGCAACAAGATCAGTGCTAGCACCAGCCTCATCGAAAGCAATCTCACGTAAGCGAGCGCCAATTTCGACGCCGTTCGCCGTGATAGATATCGGCCACGTTCCTGCCGTACTGTAGTAGTAGTCGATTCGGAACTCACCCGTTGTACCTTCCACTGCTGTGATGGCGATATCAGATCCAGAGAGTACGGTTCCACCAATTGATAACTGGATGGTGACATCATTTCTGCCCATTTGGACTCCATCTTGATCAAATGTCAAGATACGGAAAGAACCTGAGGGTTTTCCCGTGCTTGCTACAGATGCGAAGCCAAGCGTAAGATCACCATCACTGGTGGACAAATATGCAGCTTTGTAGGTAGTCTGCAATGGATCCAAAGTCTGAACAGAATCGGCAGTTTTGATATCCAACAAACAACCTGATGAAGGAATGGTGATGAAATCGCATCCAATTTGAACAAAACCAGTGCCGTACTCAATCTTGAGCAATGCTGCTCCGGCAGCCACAGGCGTGTACGTGATGGTGTAAGTACCATCACTGTTATCAGTTACAGTTGTCGTAGAGCCTGTCTGGTTCAAACTCGCCCGGAAAGTATCTCCACCCGACGTTTTTAAGTTGCCAAAGGAATCCACAGCTTGAATGACAACTTCTGACGCAGCTCCAAACAGAGTTCCTCGGACACCCGCGCCACTAAGGAAGGACTTGGAAGCAGAAGCGGCTCCAGCAGTAACAGTGAAAACTCGAGGAGAATCTGCGATGTTTGCACCATTTATCTTGAACGAGAGACTAGAGGTACCAGCCACTGAAGGAGTGTACGAAACGTTGTACTGACCGAGTGCTGTATCAAAGACAAAGGATGGTGCAGTCTCCGTAACAAGATCTTTCGTAACACCGAGGCCACGCGATACCACTAACGAAGAAGAGGCACTCGCAGCACTCGTGTAGACTCTGTTCGAGTACTTATCTCGTGGAACAACGACAAAACTGGACTTCACTCCAGCTTTGGCAGAGTTCCACCCCGTACCCGAGGCCGTAGAAGTCGTAGCTACGATAGGTCCAGAGGTGATGTATGCTTTATAGCTTGAAACGTCGGTAGCAGCAACACCGTCAACATACAATTTTAAAGTGTACGTTCCCGTGATTGTTCCTAAATACTGAAGAGTCACCAAACCAATTTGAGTGCCGTCTGAACCGAGAGTAATTGAAATGGCATCAGCGCTGTTAGAAACTACTGGTAAAGAGCCAAACAAGGTACTCGATTTCGTAGTTGACTGCAAAATCATTTCAGCCTTGACATCCACAGATCCAGCTGGGGAAGAAGTCAGGGCGTTTCCATATCTATCGTACAAACGCACAACCCATGTTCCACGAGTCACAGACGTTGCATTCGTGATAGAAATGAGCTTCGTCGTGCTACCAACGACGGCACCAGGACTCACGACAGCAGTGAAGCTTCTGACCGTGGCCGCAGTGGCTCCAGCCGGTGTCACAGAAACTGTCACCGGTGTTGTACCTGCCGTTGTGAAAGTGTATGAAACCTTATAACCGCCCGTATTTGTATTCCAAACACCCTGCGAAAGGACAATGTTGTTCGCCCGAAGCACGACAACCATTAGCACGTCACTTACCGCAACGTTTCCATATACATCAGCGGGAAAGATGTACAGCGAATATTCCGTACCAGCAACAAAAGCAGCAGAGCTTCCTTGTGCAGGTAAACCAGCCGAAGCAGCAAATGAAGCAGTTCCGTCGACCAAGGCCGGCGCAACCACATTATTCGTCGCAATGATAATCTCTGGGTTCACCATCGTCAATGCTACTCCACTGGCATAGGCCAAGACAGAGTATTGATCGGATGCGAACTTAAGTACACCTTCGGCGACTAATCCAGTTCCGGTACTGTCGGCCTTAATAGTCAAAGTTTGGATTCTCGCGGTGTTTTTCGACTTGATCTGGACAATTACGTCATCCGAAAATCGAGCCGTGGTGATGGCGTTTCCATATGAATCTTTCAAACTCAACGGTAACGATAACGTAGCTCCGGGCGCGTACCCACCTGCTGGAGTTGAAGGCTTGGTAATAGTAGACACACTTCCACTTGCCTTCGCGGCAGCTAAAGTGAAAGAAACAGGCGAGTCCTTCACCGCATGATAGACCGAAGGCGTGTCCGCATCAGCTTTAGATACTGAAAGTGTGTAAGTCCCAGACTTCGTTGTGTACAATTTGTCCACATAAAGACGGCGATTCATATCCGCGTCTCCTGCACCGGTTCCTAGTGGTGATAAAGTCAATGATACTTGACTTTGAGGTCGAGAAAGTTTCGAGAGAAACGTCGTGGAAATCGTGTTCATATCCAAATTATATTCCAGGTTCCATTGATTTATGATGAACGTCACACTCGATCCAACAACGCCAGAAACTGGTGCACCGGTTACCTTGAAGTAATCTGCCTCGTTCGTGAGGAACACAGAGGCAATGTGGGTAGACGATCCTTGATCAAGCGGGTACCCGTCTACTGAGACTGTAAGTGTGTATGTTTCAGCGTACAGGGGAGTAAATGATCCATAGTATGAACCAACCGACCCTGTTCTATCAGAAAGAGAATTCGAAACTTCTGCAGCTCTAGTTCCGGAGATGCTCCCAGTCACAGTGACAGAAAATGCAGAGGATTGTCCAGAAACAGCAATGCTATTTCCAAGACGGTCGATAGCAATGACATAAAAGTAAGCAGGTTGACCAACTTCGATGTATTCACTCGGCGTGGTCATCGTAGACTTAGTACTTGGTACATCAGAAACCACGTTGATACTGGTAGATGTACTGAGAGTTTCACGATCGAATGGTTGGTCTGTATCCACATTCAATAGGTTACTTATCATCGCAGTGAACGTATATGTTCCAACTGTATTCACTGACGGAATCGAAACAAGATGCTTACCAGCAGAGATACACGATGTGAAGGTACCTGGTTCTGATAACTCACCACCGGTGACACCCCACGCCCAATTGAAGTTATCGCGCGTAACACACGTCGGATTCGAATAGATATCTTTTATGGATACTATTATTTTTTGAGTTCCAACACGTCTAGTGCCGTAATCCACCGTAGTTGACGAGGTAGCAATGTATGTGCTCGCTTTTACAACAATTGTCTTGGAAACCGCAAGCTCATTCGTATTGACGTAAATCTTGAAGGTGTACGAGCCAGCAACTTGTGGAGCTGTGAACTTAATTTTAATGTCATACGGTTCTTGCGTATCCGGAGTAATGACGATGCTGTCAGTAAATGAAGACGACGCAGGCGTACTCGTGAACACGATACCACTTGCACTCGGAACTTCCTCCTTATTTGTGGCTTGGTTCCCTTGAGAATCCAAAGGATCAAGCGTGAACTCTTCCTCCTCGCCCGCAATCAAGGATGTCGGGAAGTCTACCGCGACAGACTCCTCGGAAATCGGACCATGTCTCACGTCGATGACAAGTTTATTATCAACGAATTGAGAAATAGCTTCACCATATTCATCATTTCCAATTTTTACATCTAACTCAATCAATACCGGAGCCTTAATCAAGAGTGAAATTGAATACGTGCCATCAAAATTGTCTTTCCAGGGCTGAGCAGACAGGCCCGCGTTCTCAACAATAGCTTGGCCCGCATTCTCATGACCAGCAGGGAAGACGCAGCTCGTGTAATCAGCGGCGGTACCGAATTTGCAAAGATACGAGACAAACAAACTTTGGCCACCATTAGAGAGATCGATCAAGTTATCAAGTGTTTGAGAATCTCCAGAATTCCAGCCTCGTGTGACAACTGTGTAAGTGACGGTCCCAGTTTGCGTGAAGCTCTCCTTGCCACTATCTCTTTCCACACAATCAACGGCGTTTGAATTCAAGGGTTCCGTCGCCGATCCTTCATCACAGACGCCGTACATATACGAGTTCTCTGGACTGATGACGGTTTCAGAAACTTCAAATGAAGTGATCATTGCGCCTGAGGCCAATTGACCACCAAACACAAAGCTTCCCGCATCGTTCTTGAACACCACCATGGCAATGTAGAAGCCTGCATCAGATGCATCGTAAGAAATCGTGTACGTACCGTCAGCATTGTGCACGGCGCTCGCAGGCACAGCGCTAGATCCACACCCAGCTGGATCAGCCGCTGCTACAGTTCTGCTCGAGACTTTGCAAACCCGAGCAACGAAATCTTTGTCTTCTCCGTAGACTAATCCCGAAGATTTCGACGAAATTTTGTTTGGGAGAACGCTATCGTACGGAGTCAACTCAAAACTGGACTGGCCAGTTCCTTTGTTGTCCGTAGTAGAAGAAGTATCGGAATACTGCAAGTCCCAAATTGTATGCGCGACAGACATCGTACCCGGAATGACCGTGAACTCTTCGTAATCGGGGATGAGGTTTGCTTGAACAACCGTAGTAGAATCGTACGGCGCCCCAGTACCCACCTGAACGAAATAACCTTCATAAGCGACCATCTTACCCACTGTCGGCCAATATTGCAGAGCGAAGGTTTCTTCATTCTCATCGTCGTACAAGCTCATGAAGTAAGCCTCCACTTTAAAGCGAGTGGCAATTTTCCTATCTACTGTAAAATATGCATTATCATCGTAAACCGCAGCCGAAGCAGAGTCAGCTGTTGATGCTGTAATATCCGTGCCAATGACTAAGACATTGTTGATTTCTACAGTTGGAACATCTGTTCCGATGATTGTAGGGGACCACGTAACACTACTTCCCGAGTACTGGCTTACTTTTGAGGTGAAGTAATGCGTTTTCAAGGTAGAAGACACCGTTCCGATGTTCTTTAATCCCGTGTTAGAATTGGCCATGAAACCCTCGGTGTCGAGCTCGATAGTGTAGCCAACTTTGTCAGTTGACGATGCTTTGAACACGGACGTAGAACGCTGCGTACTCGGTTCAAGCGAGTAATATTGCGCCATATCTTCTGCAGTCATTCTCGTAAGTGTTACGGTGTACGTGGTGCAGAGAGAGTCCGTGCACGTCGCATCCGGAGTATCCTTCGTACTACTGGGAAGAATTGTTAAGCTGACCGTAACGGGGGTTCCAGGAACTAAGTCATACACGGTATAACTCGTATCCGTTCCATGGATGGCATCACCCGCATCATTTGTTTTAACAACATCGTTGATTCGGACATACGTTCCTGGGTACAATTCCCACTCAACTGTGGCGGCGTCGGCGCCATGTTGGATGCTTCTGGTGTACGCGAGAACAGAAGGGTCAAACGAAAGTGGTTCGGTCACAGCACTACCAGTAAAATCGACACCTCCAACATTTACCGTACCGTTGATATCGTACGCATTAATAGAAGACAAGATGGCAATGTCCTCAGAACTCTGAGGACTTCGGGTTACCTGTATTGTGTACGTGTTGATGACGGTGACACCATCTTCTTCATCTGTGTATTCCACGGAGACTGCCACATAGTTCTGATCACCAACGTCAGGATAAACTTTGTAACTCTCGGATGAATCCAACAAAGTTCTTGCGCCAGCTCCTAAGGATACATACACAACGGACCCTTCCTTGGCAACCAAGTTAGCGGCCGCTCTAATATCGAGTTCAGTCGTGTCGTACCCAACCGTGGCAGAGTACGTGTTCACGGTTGCATCAAACGATGGCGTGAATCCACTCGGAGTGAGACTGAGAGATGTAAGATATGGCGCAACTTTACGAGACGATGAGATAATGTAAGAACCGGAAAATCCAGTTGTTCTCGACGTTACTGCAATGGTGATATCAATCTTGCCAAACGGAATTTCGACGCAAGAAGCGACATTGGTAGCAACCGCGAGTGGCGCACCTCCACCCATTTGAATGCTTGAACTGTAACTCACAGTATCGAATGACATGGTGAAGCAAACGGATGAGGAATCAAACGGAACTGGCATGTCGTATGCGTACGTCGTGGCAGCAAAAGAAGGGTCCAGTTTAGCACCCGTCGAGCCTGAAATACTGAGAGTATTCAAAGTTGGGAGTGCCTCTTTTGTAAAGGTAACTGTGTAAACGTTCACGACGTTCAAGTTACTCAAATCCCTCACATAAATTTTCAGTGCTCCGATATCTTCCGTAACACCCGTAGTGTCGTGTGTTTGTTTTCCACTTGTCAAGCACGTTGAGAAGTCTTGACTCAAACTGACTAGACACGTAGAGCTGGTACTGCTTTTAGATACAGTGTAAGTGAAGCTGTTCTCTGCGCTCCCCAAGGCAGCCACGTAATTGTAACGAGACGTTGAGAAGGTTGGCGTAACAGAAGATGAGGAAAAGGTCAAAGAGTCTAACTTTGGCAACGTGCCACGTGTAACATAGTACATGTAAATAGACTCGACTCCACCTATTGCAAGACTTCCTTGCACAGTTATCGTAATTGCAGTCGTCGTGCCTTCCGCAACTGGCACAGTCAAACGCCCACTTTCTGGGAAAGCAATACGTGAGAGACTACCATATTGTACGAAAGCATCAGAGACTGGAACATCGCCAGTTTTAAGGAATGCCACAGAGATGTCTAATTCAGATTTTGTCGCAGCGACTGTAGACCGGTAGACGTAAACGGATGTTGAAAACGAGGGCGAAAGTAAAATCGCTGCGTCACTCGAGTCCACGACAGCGATACTCGTGAGTTTCGGAGTATATGGCCTCGTAAATGTGAACGTGTACGTCGAACCGCCATCCACGTTTTGACCCTCAGCAACTGACTGCAGAGTAATAGAGGAGAGGCCGGAACCATCCGTAGGAACAACAGTCACCGTGTGCGTGCTCAAACCTTCATCGATTCGTAGTGGTAACGCGTATGCACCAGAAGTAGAACAACTCACATCGGCTTGATCACACGTTACCTCAACTCCATCAACAAACAGGACGGAAGATGAAGACGGCGTGATTGTGATCAAAGTCTCGTACACGTATTGCGGCACATCCACATTATACATATATGTATTGCTCGAGAATGCAGTCGGATCGGTGAATGAGGGACTTTCTGATGGACTGCCGTCCGAGGTGGTGGGATCTGACTCCCATTTATAGTTGCCAATTTCAAGTGCGGTGACCGATGAAGCGTCTGCTCGAGTAATTGAAATGGAATATACAGTCGTGCCCTCCGCGCCAGAAACAGTTACGAGCAAAGCATTGACGCCGTAATCTAACGCAACTGGAGTCGTTAGTGAAGATTCACTCGTTATTGACTTAGTTCCATCAGGCGCCGCAACCGTGAGGGAAACATGCGGCACATCTGAAGAAACAATGGAAGACAGAGTAATAGAAGAGACTGTGGCTAACACGTTTACAGCGTACGTGTAAGAACTTGCCGTAAACGCAGGAACCATTTGTTCGCCGATAACATCAAGAGAAGACAAGAATGGTGATTCCTTCACGTCCACGTAGAATGTATACGTGCTCTTTACAGTCTCATCTAAAGATGTAACCGTCATAACCACAATCGTATCTGTAGTTGAGAGCTCGATACCTTGAGAGGATCCGCTCAAGAAAGAAGCAGTAGATTCGTACCCGCCGGAGGAAACAAATGTGATTGCACTCCTGGTGGTGTCTCCATTCACAATTGGTTTAAAAGTGAGACCTTCGCCATTATTATCGTACGAGTATTCGAGGTAATACGTAAACGTTTTCGGAGAGAAATTCAGCTGATTTTGCCCCTTCGACAGAGTGACGCTCGAAAATGTAGGCACATCTGGGCGAATGAAAGTTACCAAGTAAAACGTTTCCGATGTGGCTGAATATACCGTAACTCGAACAGTCTTGGAGCCAACGTTGAGTGAAATTTCCGAAAAGTAAGAGCACGTCAGCAAACTGCACGTAGACGCTTCGGATCCATCGATAGTGACCGATTGAGTCGTAAAGCAATTGTCGGTATCACCACTGGCAATTTGCTCTGCTGTGCAACTCAAGGAATCGTCAATGAACGTGAGCAATTGTACGGTGGAAGTGTCAGCATTGACGTAAACGTTGTAGCTGGGGACCGAAGTAGAAAATCCAGACGCAGTCTCATCCAATGAGGAAACAAGGCCGAATTCTCCTCCACCAATAGTGATATCTTTCAGAGAAATGGATTGCACCGGGTCAACACCAAGCAAATCAAAGCTGACATATGGAATAAAACCACCGCCGAAAGTAACATCAAGCGGTGGCGTGGCAGACCCATAGAACACTTTAATTCTCTCAGCTTCTTCCGTGGATCCACTGCCTCCTTGTCCATATTCATCATCCTTACCAAAGTCATTGTAGGTATCGATAATGATAGAAATACCGACATCGGTTTCACCAATCCAGTTTGCCGAACCATCTCTGAAAATAGGAGGTTTCAAAACGAGTCTGAATACGCCTCTTTGATCTGTTGCTGCAGTCCACAAGTCACTGGCCTCGTAGATTGTACCGATTGAGGAATAATCGGAAGTTCTAGTACCAATGGAGGTGATGGCATCGTTGTTACTTGGATCGGACCCACCATCGAAACTGAGTTCGATTCGTACCTTTGTATCATCAGACGTTGCAGCTTCAGAGCTTTCGTCATAAACTCTCACTTCCATGTCTAGGAGTACATCCGTGGCATTTCCGGGCTCATATGTCAAGAACCCTTTATAGCTTGTTAATCCATTCGTGACATCGATGAATCGAGCTTTTTTGGACAAGGCGTGAAGCAAGTACAGAGAATCTGCTGCGTCTGGCGATACGTAAGCTCCAGACTTCAACCAGTCAAGATTCGGGTCCATTTGCTGTCTCTGCCAATCGCTATAAACGCTCAGATCGAAGTCAGCATCATAGCTCTTGCCCATGATGGCTCTTTTAAGAGCTAAAACGTCGGAAACATCGAAAGAACAATCTCCGTTGACGTCCCCAAACTTACATCCACTATCAACGCCACTTGCGCACGTCCCGACTCCATTACAAACTGCTTCGGTATCAGTATCTTGGAGGAGTGATCTCATGTGGGAAGGAAGTACGGCAATTTCCACCTCCAAAACTTCGGAGATAGAGCCATCCTCGAGCAATTGACGACGACGTTTCTTTCCAGAGTAGCTGTTAAGAGCGATATCACCTGAACCAGTCATGTTAGAAACGAAGGCAGCTGCTGTTATGTCGGCACCATCGGTACCCTCAACAGTCAAGACCTGGACTGTGGTTTTGATTTTAGCCAAAATCTTGAAGGAAGTTTTCACAGAGAACGAAATCGTAGCGACGTGAATGGAGGAACCACTTACGGTAGAAAGCGGCTCGGTACCAATCATGAGCACTTCAGTGGACGGGTTATTCCTGGTACAGGCAAAATCGTATTGAGCCCAGTCGTCTCCTACCGTGCAACCAGTCGCTGCGATCATATTTGAATCAAACTGGGTAACGAGTTGGAAACTTCGAAGATTCGCAGATCCCGAATTGATTCGTACTTCAATGTCGAACGTTTCGTCTTTAATCTTCGGAGGAAACGGAATGCCTGTCAACGCACCCAAGGAAACGTCATTCTCAGCTGGCAAGAGATTCGGGGCAATCGAAGAAGTTGCCGATACGAGGTAATCGACACTGCCATCAGCGCAAACAGCAGAAGCAGAAATGAGAACTCGAGTCCAATACTGGTTCTTCAAAGTCGCCGTGCTTCCACTGACTTCAATGATAGAGGGCAAAGTAGAGTCGAATTTGACTACTTCTTCCCAGTTGAAGACTGCTTGCACTTCTTCCGAAGACACCGCGTTGGAAATCTGAGATCCATCATTGAAGTACATGTGTACATCTAAAGATTTTGTTGCGTCTACCAGGCCGATGAAAGAAGTAGACGCGTCCCAAATATCTTCATCAAAGAGGACAGAGGTCAGCGTTACTGGTGTATCCGAAAGCGCAAAAGTCGTCTCAATGGTAGACTCGGCAAAAGTGCTACTAATAGCTGCATTTCCAGTAGTGGATCCAGCAGCAGCAATTATCACCTCCGAAGAAGTGGAGGACTGGGTCAATGTGAATATGTCAGAGGCTGTGTAAGATGTTTCGCTGGTGATATCAAAAACTGAGCCATCCGTTAAAGTAGCAACTGACTTCAATATCGCTCGTTGATAACTACTGGTGCACACAATCTTGTTCAAAGACAGTTTTTCAATGTCGCTGCTTCCTGTGAATGCCGGATACGGAGTCATCACTGTTTGCGTGCTCATATGTTTAACTATGTCAATCGTCACCTTCGCCGTCTTCATCTCATCTGTCCAAATGCCCATAACGGTGATGCTCGTGTCATCAGTTGAACCAAATATGGTGAGCACACCATCGTTAGATACGCGAGCATATGAGTGATTGGTTACGTATGTGGGATTGTTGTAGATATCGAGAGCGGTAGGGTGTTTTATCAGAAACTGAGACGTGGCTGAAGATGTGAAACTCTGAATATCACCGTCAGAGTATGTTCCAGTAAGTTCCAAGTTAGCAACACTTCCGATATTCATAGGAGCGTTCGTAGAGAGATCACCTTCAAAGGTAAGCTTGGATGCACTCGCAGTCAAATTCACATATTCGAGATCAGCGATGACAGCTTCGACACCACCGTAGCCGTAAATGATATCTTCACCTCCTACGGCACCGTTACAGGTGGTCGTAAGCAGCTTTGCCTGGATGACATCATAGCCTTCCATACCGCCTTTCACATCTCCAATTTCTCCATAGTAAGGTGCGGCCGTGTTGTCTGAGCCAGCCGTGCTTATAATGCTCAAACCGTTGTATCGGATACCGGTACTTACGGTCAGGCCAGGCAGGTGAGAAAGTTCGTTGACTTTGTTATCTTTAAAGCGGGCATAGACAACAATAGCGCCTTGCGCACCCTTACGATTCAACTTTTGAATCATATTCACAGACACATCAGCGTATGTATCTGCGTTCAAATCGGAAGGAGTCTGCGAATCAAACTGTTCGGAAGTAAATTCAGCTCGGGAAACAAGTACAGGTCGAAGCGACTCGATACCGATAGGGTCGGAAATTGCCGAGATAGTCACCGATGGCTCGACTGCCAAATTCGAATTTATCAGAGTAATTGTCGCCTTACCAACGCCATTGGTTTCTACGATTGTAGTACTGCCATCCCTAAAGGAGAACGCATCCCCTTCTGTATTGTTCAAGTACAAGTCAACCATACACGTGATGTCAACTTCATCTTGGTCAGTTAAACCACTCCCGCCATATGTTGCCAACGCAGAGATGTTGGTGTATTGATACACTGAACTGCAATCCTCGTAATACACATCCTCGACCGGAGCCAATACTTTATCTTGTGCTTCTAAAGACACAACTTTCGGAAACCAGACTCTGATAGATGATACGACAAACTGTGCACCGTCCCCAGAGGTCAATTTGACAGATGCCGCAGCAGCACCAGCTTCGTTCGTTTTTCCAATTTTGGCCACACAGGCGTTTTGCGTCCCGTCCACACCGTTGATTTTCAAGTTACCCGTTTCTACGGTAAGTACAGCACTCGACGTTATAGAGCATTCAACACTTTGCATAACTTCGTCGCCTCCGTTTTTAATGTAATTGTCTGGGTTTCTGTACACAGCGTATCCAACAATTTCCGTCTCTTGTATTGCCCTCGTGGTGTCCAAAACTGCCGTATTGACGATCTCAGTCTTGGAAACAATGCTGTAGGAACCGATAATCTCGTTGGTGTCGAGTACAATAAGTTGGGCGTTTGTGACACTACCACCTCGTGCATCCGTTACATACGCGTCAAAGCTTTCTAAGAATGTGTAGCCACCGATCGTTACCAAGGAATCAACATTGAGTGCAGCCACGTCGTTGTAGGTTCCCACCGGTACGTTGTTGATGGTAAACGTGATGTAGCCCAAAATGACTTCGTCACCCGTGAGATCTGCCAGTGTAGCGCTGGAGGTAGCTCCAGCGACAACGATAGAGACGATTCCTTCCGTGCTGTTTCTTTCTAATCCAACAGCCGCAGAGTTGTATCCGGTAGAAGTAGTGAAAGAGTCAAATCGAAGAACTGTGGTATTGTATTTCAAACTACCACTCCATGCTCCGAGCGGAAAGCCGCCCGTATTCGCTGAAACTGGAACTGTGAGTTCGTTCTCGCTGAAGCGAGGGGACTTCGGCATCTCAAGGATGACACCACCAGTCGAGGGAAGCGCAACATAGGTCGCAGAGTTCGCAAGCTGGACGGAAAGGATGGACGATGTCGAGGAATCCTCAATACCGTATCGGAAGAGCAGCTGCGCTTTCATAGAAACAACTTCGTCGGCTTGGAACCACGCGGTCGGAACATCGAGTTCACAAGATCCAACGCCAGTAGTGAGCGAAGGCAAGGCGCAACCGATGGAGGCAACAGAGGTTGCATCTTCCGATAACGTTGCCGACAGGCGTAACGACAATCCAGTTTGCAAAACTGTGCCAGCAGTCGTGGCGTCCATCAATTGAAATCTCACCTGCAATTTCGCTGTATCTGGATACACCGTGCTCGTTAGAACAATTAACTTCACAGAAGACACCGGACGACGAGAGATTGCAATTGTAGCGGATGCTTCAGTGAAACCAGTTGGGGTGGAGTCTCCACATCGATCAGCCATCAGCTTGGCGGAAACGCTTTTCGTGGTGGTTGTTGATCCAGGAACGAAAATACCGAATTCGCGAGAGAATGCACCCAATGACGCGTAGGTGGTCGAGCCAATGCCAAAACCATCTCCAGATATTTGATAATCATCGGAAATAATCTGCGGTTGGAGCGCGGAAACGTAAGAGTCTTCATTCGCACCAGCGATGGGGTCCGGGGTTTCAAACGTAAGCACCGGAGTGTACGTATACCCAAGCGCAGACATGTGAGGATCAAGCGATACACCAGTGTATGGGAAGATCGTGGCGCTCGTAGAACCGACGGAGCTTGAAGCGCATTTAGATTCACACGTCTCCACGACAAGTGCAACGGTAATGTTTTCTTTTGCAAATTCTCCGCTTGGGCCCGAGGCTGTCACGGAAAACAAACCAGCAGAAGACATAGGAGCTTCAACGGCATAGCGCACCGGTAATTCGCCATCTGCGCTTGAAATATATGATTCAGCCTCGGCAAAACTCATGGCAGCATTCGCGAAATATGTCTCGTTAGTCGAAGTAAATTCGAAGCGGACTCTGGTGTATTCTCCGCTGACACCAGTACCAGCGTAATCGAAGAGCTGTGCCTGGAAAGTAAGCGAATCGTACGGAGATTCAGGGAGGACGATGATATCATCAACGGACGTCGCGAACAAGAACCTGTAGTCCCCTTCAAGAACCTTCAATAAGAACTGCGCATCTCTAAGTTCTGGGCATGGTGATCCGCTAGCTCCATGTACTGCACATCGAGATGTGTCGAAATCTTCACCGCGCATCCAGTCCATAGTAGGATCAACTTGTTTGCGCTGGAAGGAGTCCGCATCGCCCAAGGTCGAAGTAAGATTCGTGTATTCATCCGAGCCAGCAATCCAACGCATGAGAGCGAGGTAATCGTTTGCGTCGAACTTACAGTCACCATTAACATCACCTTGCACATTCGTCGAGCACGTAAAGTCTTGGAGGAGCGTACGTTTCGCGCTTCTGGAGCGCTTCTCAGCTGCTAAATACTCGTGCGAAGCTCGCTTTTCGTCAGGAGATTTGGTGGTCGCTGGGACCACTGCCATGTGCTGAGCTGGTACTTTGACGTTGGAGTTCACCCAGTCTTTCGGAGCACCAACAGAGAGCAGAGAGCGACGTCTCGCACCATTCAACTTAACGTAAGTCGTTCCAGCTACCGAAGCTTCGTTTGAATACGTGGCTCCGTCAGAAAGAACAATAGATGAAACTTGAGTGTAAATAAGACTGGTGGTCGCAGTGGACAAAGTAGACAACGTTATTGACGCGATCTCAGCCTCTTCCCCGATGAGTTCTTCTTGAACAGCACTACCGACGAGAGAAATTTTCCCACTCGCAGTATCAATGTTGCAAATAAAAATTTCCTTTGACCATTCGTTGGAAACAGTGCAATCTGTTACTGTGAAGTCAGTTGCGGTAGTCTCAATCTCAATCACAAAAGACTCGAGTGACGCTTCACCTGTATTGACCGAAATAGGAATGACCACAGCATCTCCAAACACGCTTGGTCGTAACGGTACACCGGAAGTTAAGCCTATATCGACATCCCCAATCTCGGGTTTCAGGTTGGCATAAACCATTTCCGATGCATCTGTGTCCGCGAGAATTGAGGATGAGTTGAAAGGGCACTGCACGGTAATGCCAAGGGTGATGGACTCGTAATGGTTATCACTCAAAATTGCTCTGCCAGTGTTTGTAACTTCAATCGCGGAAGTTACGGAGGTTGACCAGAGCAGCAATGTGTCAAGCAACTCCGGACGCACCGTGACATCCGGTATAATTGTCCCATCTTCGAACGTTATTTTCGCAGAGAGTTGCGTTTCGGTCTTGACGACGCCAGTGAAAGTCGCATCAGCCGGAAATCCGGTGATGAGCTCCATGGCTTGAACTCTCAGCATTTCCGACGAAACGGTCACTGAAACCGAATCAGTTTTGCCCGCGTAAGTAGTAGTGATGATAGCAGTTCCTAATGACTTACCGTATACTACATACGTCCCATCTACAAGTCCAACTGAAGCAATGCTAGAATCACTGGAGCTTACGGTTACGAGAGAAGAAATGTCGATCGAACTATCGTCGGTGTATACGAGTTTCGAAGAAAGAGAGACGGCGGTGTAATTACCACTGCACTGAATGACTTTAAGCTCAGCGCTATCTCCGAGCGAAGAAGCGCCAGAGTATGTCGGCCACGGTGCAAGTTCTGTCTGTAAACCATCATCGGCAATATCAATTGCGAAAAAGGTTGCGGAGCCACGGACGCCCTCCGCTTCGGTGTAACCTGGAATGATCACGAGAATCTGAAACATTCCTTGTTTGGGACCATCGGGTAAAACGGTGACTTCACCAGTAGATGAAACCTGGGCAATATCGGTACCCATGGAAACACTGAATGATGGCGGTCTGTCCGCATCATTGGTGAAGTCCACCACGCTTCCATCTTCGTATCTGACAGCAACAGTAAGTTGAATGGAAGTTGCAATGCTAGCTGGTGGATCTTTCGCACTGGACGAAGAGTCCGTGATGTATCTAGTATCTGCATTGACAAAGATAGCCGCAACTGGTGACAAAGAAATTGTTACGTTCCCAACGCCAGAATAAATCACTTCTTGATTACAAATATTGGACCATTGCGCTGTGATTGCAGATTCAGTCGAGATACTTATTGCATTTGGAGCAACGTAAGCGTTGATGACGTCCTCATCAGTCACAATTTTCACAGAATCAGCGCAACTGGTTACCCCACCATTGTTATCGAAGCAGTCAGCGGTAGAAATACCGGCCGAAATACCCATATCCTTGGTGAGATACTGTGTAGTATCATCGCTGAACGTGGCCATGAAATATAATGGACCACCTTCGCCAGCAGCCGTGAGAGATTGCTCCAAAGTTGCTTTCACATTAACGCTGTAGTCGATTTGGGCTTCCGGCGCCGTAATAGCTGACCATTGCGCCAAGTTCGGAAGCAAAGCTTCCAAATTTGCCACGGTTACTTCAGTCGAATCAATGGTGACTTCAGCGAAAGCCGAAGATCTAGAATTAGAAAGCGTTATAATACTTGATCCTGGATTAGTACCAGTTAAAGTCGCTCCAGTAACTGCGGCAACTTCAGACCGCGATGACTCGTACGCGACGGAGCACGTGACATCAACACCGGAGACAGGGTCCAGGAATTGACCGCCATACGTGACAAGAGTACGAATCGAGGACGTTTGATACAGCGGACTGACACAATCCGTGAAACTGCAGACAGCACAAGCACCAGAAATAGGGTGCAAAACTGGCTGAGCAACAGCTATTTCCACATCAAGTGGAAACCAAACCGTCACAGGAACCACAGCTGAGTAGTCCCCGACGCTGGCGGAAACTTGAATATTTTTGTATCCATCAGATGAGCCTGGCAAAATCAAAACGGAGCAGCCACCAATTGAATCGATGGCTTGCGCCGCAAAAGATGCGCTGGAACCACAATCTACCATATCGGTAACTTGAGTGTCGGAACCGACGTTCCAAACATTCATGACAGTAAGGAAGTGATCTTGCGTCGTGCCAGTCAAGTAGGCAGTATTGAGAATTTCCGCTTGATCCATGTAGGCGTACACTCCCGTGCGCGTCTTTTGGCCAACCAAAAGCGAACCAAACGAAGACGTTCCGTACAAGTGGTCAAATTGCATTTCTTCATTGACAACGTATTCCCGAGTACCCTCGTTGACGAGGGCATTCGTGGTACCCCACAACGGCATTTCAGCTTTCCCAATGGGAGCATCAGCCGCGACAATAAATCCCACCGTCCCCAAATAAACGGCGGAACCACTTGTATCGGAGAACGATTTTGTCACGTTCAAGCCAACAGATACGATACGAACTGAGTTCGTTCCAACCGCTTGAACAATAGGAGACGGGCTGAATAATTCAGAATTCACACTGAAGTAGTTGTACGACAAGTAAGTTGTGTTCCACTCTAACGTTACCATATACGAAATCAACGCTTGTGAATCAGTGGCAGCGTATAAATCAAAAGTCTCCACTCTACCAGCGTACACCGGCGAGTATCTCAATTGCATGTAAACGTGTGGGTTGTTTACCATGGTGATCTGGTGGTCATCGTTAGACGGTGGTCTCACCAAAGTGCCAGAGGATGCAAACGTTGCAATAATTTCATCTGAATACTTCAACAACATTTCAATGTCAAAAGTTACGTCGGAGTTCCACGCGCTCGAACTTGAAGCCGGAAACCAGTCGGAGCTGATCGTGGTCTCGCAGTCACCGCCACCGGAAACGGCACTGGGCAAACCGCAAGCAGTTAAAACCTCTTCAGAGCCATCAGGGGAAGTGAGTTTGAACGTTACAGAAATTCCTGACGTCAATATCTGCGGACGTCCGTTGGCGTCGCGCAACTGGTAGCGCAATCGAAAAATTGGCTCGCCTATTTCCACTGTCGGGTTTTTCAGAATGACAGACATTTCAGATGCTCTGTCTCGCGCAGTAGTGTATTCGCCAGATATTTGACCTTCAATATTCGTTAAGCTTTCGGTAGAACACGCGTCGTCGCTACCAACAGTTAGTTTCAGGCTACCAGTAGATCCTGGTGCCTTATTGTTGAACGCAAAGAAGTCTCTGGAGTAATATCCTTTCGGCTCATTTTGCTTGGTCGTCCCTGATGGTAATCCCGGGGAGTCCGCAGTTGTCGTCATAGAAACTTCGAAATCCGCGAGTAAGAGACCATCACCGGCGGGTTGAATCGAAATCGGGGCGATAGGATCAAACTCGTAACCAGACACGTTGTACGGATATTCCGAAGTGCCATAGAATGGATAGTGCGTCCCAAGGTCAGAGCCATCTGCGGCATAATTTTGAATAATGATCGTCACGCCAGCAACACTCTCAGTGGGAGCATCTTCGTTCCATTCGTAGTTGAATGCGTAGTTGTTCTCCTCGTTACCTTTCGTTTGAACAACATAAGTCCCAACATTCGTTTGCGAGGCTTTCGTGATCACGTTGTTTTTCACCGTCGATTCATCCAACGTTTGATTATACAGTGTTCCCCAGCGTTCGCCCATGACAATCGTCATGTCAGAGTTATTGAACACTCGGCCATCCGTGCGTCCATACTCGATAAAAACTTTGGAGTACGAGTCGCCGTAGCTCTCATCGCCATATGCAGGCTGATATGCGTAATGCGTGTAATCGCCAAGAAAACTGTTATCCAATTCACCGACAACCGTACGAGAAGTTGATGGCAAATAGCCCAAAGCGCACGAATCACCATTCAAACCAGCAATATTGAAAGGATCAAAGATTGGGTCATACACCCTCGCCGTCACCGTCAAATACGAATATTCGTTATTCAATTTTGGAGTCACAATTTCGTAAGTCGAAAACATAGCGAGGAATTTGTAAACTCCAGTTGCCTTCTTCAGGTACGAGCCATCGACAGCCGTGGGACAGACTTTGGTAGAGTTCTCCTCACCGTTCCACAACTTACAGCCGCCCGCTACTCGATCGTAATCTGGATCTAGGTAGTTCAACGTAGCGTCCATTTGCATGAGCTGCCACTGGGAGAAAATGGAGAGATCCTTATAATCGATCCCATTCACGGTTTGGCCCAACAAGTGATATTCAATTACAATAGCATCATCCAAGTTGAACAGACAATCGCCGTTCACGTCTCCAAAAACACGCGGATAGCAATCAACACCAATAGTTCCCTTTTTGACAGTAACACCAGTCGAAACGCAATCATCAGCTGTTTGAAGCATTTTACGACGCGAGACGTTGGAAAGCAACGTTCTTCGACGAGACGCAGAGTTCAAGGCAATTTGGGTCACACTTCTCGGAGATGTAAATGGAACTTTAGAAGTCGAGTCAAACTCATTTCTGTGAATGAAAGACTGAACATCAACTTCCAGTTCAGTCACGACAGCCTGATCCGTGACGACTTCGAACGTAATTATCGCTACTTCAGTCGCCGAACCCGTAACGGTAGACTCAGTGTTAGAAATAAGAATCGAAGCCGAAGTTGAAGGATAATTGATCGTCTCTTGGAAGTAAGATGGCCAGTCGCTGCCTACGACAGCACTCACAGCCTTGATGTAAGTGTCGTCAAAGTTAACTTTCAGCTGAGCACCAACGAGGATTTCATCGCCCGTATTGATTCTGACGGCAACTTCAAACAACTCGCCCGCGGATTTCGGCGGCAAAGGAATTCCAGTGTTTGCACCGATATCGAGATCGTACAAGTCCGCTAAAAGATTCGCATACACTTCATCAGTTCCCGTGACGGTCGGATGCTCGTTGTTCGCGTTAAGAGCAGCGGAGCAAATACTCGAAGCAGTCAAAGTGACAGCTTTGTAGTAATTCGCCTTTAATTCAACGAACGATGAAACCACTTTGATCACTTCGTCTGCACTCGAGGAGAGCTCAACGAGTGCAGAAACGGGAATGTCTTGGTCCAAAATGTCTTCAAACATCGTTCCGTCGCTGAAGACAACCTTCATTCGGACTTCTTTAGAGGTCCCAAATGAGGCAACGAATGCATTTCCGGAATCCCACTGCGTTACGTGCGAAATGGATTCGATGCTGATGCGAGTATCTGTGACCGTGATCGTTTGAGAAACTAAGAAAGCCTTTTCACCACTTCCGAAACTGGACGTCATATCAAAAGTACTCGCCGAGATCCCGCGCGCAAAGTTGGCTCCAACACCTGCACCACCAACAGTGCTGTCGGCACCGTACACGAGACCAATGGAAACATCGGAGGTAGCGTAGTTACCATACTTAGAAATGTCGAAAACAGATCCATCCGACAAGGTTGCGGATAAGGAAGCCTCGAGACTTTGGTAGTACTCAGTGCACGCAACTTTGTGAAGCGTCGTCGTCTCGTATGACGTTGAGCCTGAGTAAGCTGGAAAAGGATTAGTGCGCATATCAACATCCGTGAGAATGACCAAAGTCATGGATACTGTTGCAGTGCCGAGCTCCGGAGCATACTCAGGCAACGACGCGCTGACCGTGATCGTTCCGATCCCGTTAGAATCGGTTTTAGGAACGACGACGCCATTGATTACATCCGCCAAATCTTCACCCGTCGAAATAGTGAAATTCGCACGATCATCGAGAATAAAATTCTTGGAGGATCCGTCGTCGTAGTTGATAGTGTAGGTCAGTACAGCCTCAACGGGAATTGCGATAGGTTGTTCACTCGCACCGTCTCCTCGTCGCGTGATTCTGTTCGTGTTTGCGGAAAACTCGACAGAAATAGGAACCGCGAGGTCAACCAAAGTCGGAATAATTCCAGAGACGTTGTACGGGGTCTCGCAGACCGTCCAAATTGGTTTCAATAACGAACCATCAACGAGCGAATCAACAGAAGTTGCCCTCACTGGAATTGTTAATTGAAAGTCAGATGTGCCGTTGACATTCTCCGCGACTGACAAGTCATTCGTTGAATTTACCGCGACAGAGATGTCCAAACCATCGGATTTTCTGATGTACCTCGTCGACCCGTCCGTGAAGTGCGCCCAAACCCATATCTGACCTTGATCTAATTCATTTTTGAAGTCGTGCTTGAGCTCGACGCTCACGGCCACTTCCGAATCAGCACCAATGGCAACCCCGGCAGGAGTGCTCAAAAGTTCCGTACCAGTGACGACAGCCCCTAGCAACTGGGTGACGTTGACGTAATCGTCCACGGCGCTCACGGTCACGATTGCCGTCGCGTTCAAAATGCTTGAAATGGCCGGGCTCGCAAACGAAACAATAACATCCCCAACTTCTGGGTACGCGGTGATAGTTTCGTTAGATGTCGTATTCGTCAATTCGTCATAAACTTCCACAATTTCCGGAACTTTTTCGATCGTCGACGCATACGCTTCGTTCACTGTAATTCGCGTCTTTGAGAGGGAAACTGCTTCCGCTACGGAATCTTCGGAATCTTCCACTTGAAAAGAGGTGTAACAGGTGACGTCGTTGTTGTAAATTGATTCTAAGTTATCACCGCCAAATGTCACGTACGCCTTAATATCTGCATACTGCCAAAGTTTCTCCGAGCACGACGGATAAGTAATCGAAGTTTCATAAGACGTCGTGTTCGACGTTTCGTTGTAAGTTGCAATCGTATTTGTGATTGATGGTAAATTGATCGGGTTCAAGACAGCATCGGTGACGACAATTTCAGACTCAAGCGGGTAGTACACGTTGAGCGAGGTAGAAGAACTCAAACTTCCACTCGTTGTGGTGATCGAAAAGTTGCCGTGTCCGGTATGCGTTTCGTCGATGGTAATGTCGCAACCCGACGAGCTGACGGCCAAGGTGAATGCAGTTGAGGAGCCGGTGCTGCTCGAGCACGAACTTGGTTTAAGGACGGCATCCGAAGTGCTCGGCGAAGACCAAACAACGTAAGTCACGATGCTCGTGGACGTACCTTCCGAAGTGATGGGGTACGCATTGACCAAGTCAGTTTGACCGATCGCTGAATACATCTTCACTTGCTTCGTAGAACTCACCAATCCGGGTTCTAAGCCACCCGAAGGGGCACTGCGAGAGTACGAATTTACGACGCTCGCAGTTCCCGTTGGAACGTAAGTGCGCAAGCCCCAGTTTGCCATTTGCCTAACGGTGGCTGATAACAATCCTTGGTCACAGTCAAACCAGGAGCTTCCAGCAACACACGCGTACGTACCGAATGAGCTCGTGTACGACGTGATCTTTTGCCTGAGCGTTATCTCTCCGATCTTTAACTTCGTACCTTTCGTCTCTTCTTCGAGAACATTTGTCGAAGGAGATAAAAAGACAACCGAGATGAGATAACCTGGAATGGCTTCGCTAGCCTTCGCTTGCCAAATACCGCTCGACGTGAACCCAACGTATTCAAACGTAGAATCCCATTGCTCTCCGTTTCCAGCGTCGCTGATCAAGATTTCGAAATCTCCAGCGTATAAGCCGTAATCTCCAGTGTTGACAAAGACTTCAACGACACTTTCTTCTCCTTCAAAAACAGGATATTTTGGTGCTTCCAAAATAATAGTAGGTTCAGAAACCGCATCGTGTTCATAGTGTTTCTTCAAAGTGAACTGCTGGGTAAGACTCGTTCCGTAAGTGACCGAATCGTATTGATAGGAAATTGTCGCTTGTCCAACTTGCTCGTTAGTAGTGGAAAACCATTCTGAAACCGCTTCCACTCTACAAACGCCGGCACCGGTTACGGAGCTTGGAGTTTCACATTCGCCCTTCGTCGTCGCGCCGTTTAAGTTCAAAGTCATAGAAACAGTTAAACCACTGAGTTGGACTTGGCTTCGACCATCGGCGTCGGAAAGTCTGTACCAAACAGTGGCCCCCGGCCCTGATTTGTAAAGCGACGGGTTCTTCATCAACGTTTCGATCGAAGCCGCCGGATTCGCAATTGCTTTGTAAATTGGCGTCGCGAAGTCAAAGCCGACTTCGCCGGAACACGTGTCCGAACCTCCCATGTAAAATTCAGCGAAACCAGTGCTCGAAATTGGCTTGTTCAAAATCGTCCCCACTGGTCGCTCCCACATCCCGCAACCCGTCGTTCCAGACGTGCGATTGAGGATGACTCCGAAGCGTTCTGGACCGCCTTGACAGCGACCAGCCGTGCTTTCTCGGGTATCTGCCGTGGCATATCCGAGCGAACCCTCCTTGACCTGAATATCCGGTAGCGCAAACGCGTTGTACGGATCGAGAGGAATAATAACCGTTCCTTCCTCGCAAGAAATAGAAATGGAATTCGTCGACCAGTCGTACGCTTGAAGATTCATGACGGAAACTGAAGCGCAATTGGAAAAGAAAACCTGCAAATTTTCGCGCGCTTGACTCCTGTAGGACGAAGTCAAAGCTCCGATGGGAGCAGAGAACGTAACCGAAATATCGGTGTATCCGCTACGATCAGCCGTCACGGAATTAATCGTGAAGGATGCCGAAGTAACGGACGCATCGCCGAGGTACAACTGCGCGTTACACGTCAACACGTCGATCAAATCTGCCAAGAAATTTGAGTAAAATTGCGTCGTGGGGTCGCTGAATAACGAGTAATCAATATCGACATTCAAAGAATGAGTGATGGTATCGACGAGACCAGCTTCGGCGAATCCGTCGCAAGAGAAACCGTCGTCAAATCCTGGCTCTTTGTAAGCAAGGAGTTCGTAGACCGCGGTGTTTCGGCCATCCTTAGCACGAATTTGAATCAAGTTGAATCCATCTTCGAGTCGCATGTAACCTTTTTCTCCAGAGTTTACAGTTTCACAAGCGAAGGCGTTATCGTAAAAATTTTTGCGGATGCGTTTTCTCGCCCACATTCTTTTCATCTCCTCGGAGGAACCAGTCGTGATTCTGCAAATCTTGACGTCGTTTCCAGAGAGCGAGTGCGGAGTAATACCAATTCTATGATTCGTAGAATCCAAGAACGTCGAATATTTGAAGACATCCGGCATGAACGAAGGTTCGAGCTCGCCACGATCGAGTTGAATATCGCCGAGCGAAGCGCCCTCCTCTTCGTCCATCAACACATACACCGTAACAATGTAAGTGCGGGTGGACAATCCGTTTGGAGAGGTAACTACAATCAACGCTTTGTTCTCGCCGAGTCTAACGCCAATTCGAAAAGTATCGCCAGATCTCACTTGCTTCCCGTATAATCCACCGATGCGAATGGTCGCGTCCGGTTGAGTGGCGACTGGAGTCAACGCGACTCTCATGTCTGGTAAGTCATCTACGGTCAACAAGACAAAGTATTCGAACGTTCCGGAGTAAAACGGAGGTTCGATAACGCCAGGAGTAACCGCAATACCAGCCAAGGAGGCAAAATCGCCGTTTTCAAAGAACACGCAATATTCCGGGTGAAACGGAAGGTAGTCGAATTGCATGATATCGAACCAATTATTGAATTGCTTCGGCGCCGTGATCGTACTCAAAGACGATTTTCCAGAGCCGTAACGGACCATAACCGTCTCATCCGAAAAGATTTGCCCATCCAAGGATATTCGAAGCTCCACGTTCGCACTCGACGACGTCTTTGTAATTTGTTTCAAAGACGGCGCGAGGCAAGTCAGCTGGGACTTCATGGCGTCAAACTCGCCATCCACTCTCATGGAACCAAAGTAGCACGCCGACGGCACCGTGACAGAGCTGGGATCAAAACCTGGACCAAACATGTAGTCGCCCAAAGTGAAACGAATGGCAGTTCCGCCCTCGGCGGAAACTTTCGGCGCGGATGGTTTGACATCCGCGACGCTCATCTTTGAGTGGTAATGAAACTGCGCGCCGTTGACGGAATACAAAGATCCATCCAACGAAATGCGCAAGGTGACGTCCTCGTCGTCCTCCATAGGCGGTGCTTCGCAAACAATAACGAGGACACCTGATTCCTCCATGATCTGAGCGCTCATGGCTTCGACTGGTTGTTCGCCAAACTTACAGTAAAACGAGTTGTGGTCCCGCGCGACGTGACCGGACAACATAACGGAGACTTTCGTGCCTCCCTTATCTGAACCAATCGCAGGAGAAACCGCAATTTCGCAAAGCTGCAAGATGCCTCCGTCCGGACCAGTAAACTCCTTAAACTCAGCGTCGACTTTTTGATCGTAGAAATCATAAAAGTCGTAGAACGAGTAAAAGTCGTAAAACGAATAAAACGCCTCGTAAAATTGAGGAGAATAAAACGCCAACGCTTCGTCGACGGCATCCTCTTCCCAACCAATGACTTCGGGAGACAACGGACTGATGAAGTGACCGTCTTCCGTGAATTCATTAAGCGTTCTCGACCCAGCACCTCTTCTCACAACCTTGACATCGTCCGAAGAGACGACGTGCACGTCGCCATCAGTCGTCGCCGCCGAGGAGGAGGAGGAGGAATCCTCTCCGCCGAAATCTTCGACGCGAGGCAGGTCAGAGCTGAGCGACTCACGATTGTCAGCTCTCGTCGCGTCCGAAAAGCCTTCGCGAGTCAAATCATCCGAACCGTAGCGGTGCGCCTTCTGTGATGGCGCGCCGCTCACTCCGAATGCAACGGACGAGCACAAGGCGACGAGCGCGAAGAAGACGAAGAATTTTGTCGTCGCCTTCTTTTTGCTGCTAAATTTTTTGCTAAAAAAACTCATCTTCCTCTTATCGCGTCGTTTTACGTCGTCGTCGTCGTCGGAAAGAGTTCTTCTTCTAGTACGTGTGTGTGTGTATACACACTACAAAACTACTTCTCTACGAGAGCGAAGACGATCTGATCTGATCTGATCTGTTGTGATATAAACGAGGAAGGAGTTGTGAGTGATTTAAAACCACAGAAAAGGAAAGCGGCGCGCGCGCCACGTAAAAAGATAAATTTGGATTACAGAGAGACGTTTGAGACGGAAATCACTCCATCCACGATCGCGGCTGACTTTGACGATGAGATGACGTACCTTGTGCCCGCTCTGGTATATTTCTATCTACTACCGATCCAAAAGAGGATCAGATCTCCTAAGAAGAAGAGAAGGGAAAGTGAAAAGCTTTTTGTTTTCACTCCCTTATCGTCGTCCTCGCGAAGAGAGAGGAGGAGATCTGCGTCGCCTTTTCTACTTGTTTGAACACGAAGCCTTCGATTTCTCTTTCGGTGTGGTTCAAGTCCTATTCGCGCGCGTTTCTTTTTTTCGGAAGAAAACAGAGAAGACGCGTCCTAATTCACGGTGAGCAGCGGTAGCTACGTTAAAGTACTACGCGTAAACTGTTATGGTAGTTTACTTTTGTTACGTTATAAAGCGCAAGAAAGCTTAAGCTTTGATGGGCGTGTGAGATTTTTGAGGGCGAATTGCTTCAAAACGACTGTTCGATTCTTTCGATTCTGGCCATTAAATTCGAAATGAGTCCCTAAATAATTAGTAAAGAAAGTCTAAGAAGTGTATTTGCGAAGAATGTGCGCGTCGGCGTCGTCTGAATCGTCGTTATGATAGTCGTTATAGTCACCATCATCGCCGGGGCCGCTCTTGTTTTCTCGTTGATGGTGATCGTTACTTCTAAAAATAGTAGTATTGATGATTCCAGTTGCCATCTCCTCCTCCTCTGAGTAGGCATCAACTCCTCTTCCTCGTCCGCGGTCTTCTTCCTCGACGAAGCTTTCTTCGAGTTGATCTTCGACGACGAAACGAACGAGGCGAAGACGTTCGCGCAAAACTTTATCGACAAATACGCTCGACGGCTTGTGGCCATCTTTTCTTGCATCCTTTTGCATCGACGTTTGTTTATTAACTCTTCTTCGGTTATTCGCAAACGAACGCTCGGCGCGTTTCACCAAATCAGCCGCCAAGGAGCGAGGCGAGAGATTTCCAGTCGATACGGAGGTACCTCTCACTGGAGAGCTCTTATTATTGAATTCCTCATCGCGACGATGTCGATTTTGAAGCATCTTTTCTAAAGCTACAACTTCTCTTTCTGCTTCTGACATATTTTTTGTATCCTCAGATTTTGGACGCGGGAAAGTTGCGCTGCCGAAATTCTTGTACCCAATAATATCATCGATTTCGTGGTTTTCGTCGTCGTCGTCGTCGTCGTCGCCTTCATCGTTCTCCCCCTTTCCTCTGTTCTCTTTGCCAATGCCGTTGTTGTTGCGATCAAAATTAAAGGCGATCGAGGCGCGATTGATTTCTTTCACCGCGCCGAGAACAAACGCATCCGCTGAATCGTTGGAATCGTCGGCATTTGTATTTAAAGTGACGTCAACTTGATGCGGCACGAAAGGTTCTTTTCCTTGCGTGGCGACGCAATCGTAACACTCGAGTCGCGGCATCGCCGCGGAGGCATTCTTTTTGTCATAATCTCCGTCGTCATCTTTTCTTTTGCCGTTCACAACGCAGACTAGAAAACTGCCGTTTTGAGATACTTTCCTCAAAACAGAATTCGAGGCGTAGCGCAAACACGCCGCCCACACTTCGCTCGATTGTAAAAATGCAAGACTATCGCGAGCATCATCATCGAGACGATGTATCCAAACACCAACCAAAGGCGTTTCACAATTATGCACTCTCGATGAGTTTGTTTTGAGAAAGCACAACCGGCGAGCTCGATCGAGCGTGAGAAATCCTGTCGTCATTTTCGTCCTCGTCGTCGAAGATGAAGAAAGAGAACTTTCCCTCGTCCTTCTACCGTTGTAACCATTCAAAAAGTGGTCGTCATCGAATAACGCGGAAATAACTCGAGAGGATGATGAAAATTCTCTGGAGACCCTCAACGGCCGAATCGGCGCAAACCGGAAAGCGCACGAAGGCATCTCCAAGGCTACGGTGAGATGTACTTTCCACGCAGGCGGCGAGTTTCGCTTCGTTTTCACAACGTCGTACCGTTCAACGACGGCTCCTATTCGCATCGGCCACATGTCCAGAGGTGTCAACGGCTCGTCTTCATCTTTATCTTTGTCCATCTCTTCTTCTTCTTCTTCCTCCTCCTTCTCCTCGGCGTCGACGACGATACTCTTCGTCGTCGTTAAAGGCATCGCATCGCACGTCGCGTAAAACGACTCTCTCACGCTCGTAAAACTCTTCCCCCACGCCAATCGCGATGCCATTCTCTCGCATCGCTTTTTCCCTTCTTGACTTCCTCCGCCGCGGCGGAACGAGACGTCCAGCGGTACGCGTCTCTCGCTACTACAATGACTAAATCCGCGTTTGTTTCTTTCGCCTGTTTTGTTGCTTTTGACGCCACTACTGCTACTAATCGTCACTATCCCAAAGCTATCGTTGCTATTACTGTTACTGCTATACATCGTGTTGTTGTTGTTGTTGCCCTCGCTGCTGCTAAAATCGCATCTCGCGTAGAGATGATGGTGCGAAACCGATTTTGATTTTAATTTCTCGAGTATCTTTCCCGCCAACGAGTCAAAGTCGTCGTCCACGAACTGAAATATCGTCGGCCCGACGTCGCTGGACCAAACCACTGTCGTCGTCGTTTCCTTCTCCTTCGTCGTCGTCTCCGCGTCCCACAAAATCTCTCTCACGCGAGGGAAATCCTTCGCGTTTTCAGAAGAAGACGAATTCAAAGACGAAGACGTTTCTCTCGTCCTCCTCGTCCGCGAACCATCGTTATAAAATCTAATGTTTTTCCCGTTTTTCTCGTGTTCCTCCTCTTCAAACGCCTCCTCTGTGGGTGTTTTCTTTGTCGTCTTCTTTTCCAAGAAATACGCCGAAGAAGAAGACATTTGTCTTCTGTCCTCTCTTTTGTCTTCTTCTTTGTCTTCGTCTTCTTCTTCTTCTTCTCAACAACAACAAGAGTTGTACTTATTAGAGTATTAGTATGGATTGTGGTGTACTGGAGAAAATGGCGGGAAAAGTTCGTCATTTTTTCATCTCCTCATTTAATCAACAAAGAAAAGTGAAACGATGACGCTCTTCCCTCTTCTCTCGTCCTCCTCCTCCTCTCCGTGCGTCTCTCACAACAACAACTGTCGTTCTTCTTCTTCTTCTTCTCGTTGTTTTTCCTCCAAATCATCGTTTTCAACTTTATCGCGAGGTAAAGGAGGAAAGATTCATCAGAATCAATATTCAACGATTGCAACACGAGCGACGAGGAGTAACGACAGCAACAACAACATTAACAACAATTCTAAATACATCGAGAAAGCGAAAGTGCAAGATTTATTGTCGAATTTGGAGCGATGGCTTCGAGAGAACGGGTCGGAGATGAACGAAAAGTGCGAGTTTGGGTTTAGCTCTATGATGGAAGAAGATAACACTTTGATGATTCGTAAAAACACGTGCGGTATTTTCAATCGTGGTAGTAAAAGTAGTAGTACAAGTAGTAGTAGGAGTAACATCAGCAGCGACGATAACACGAGTATTAAAAAGAACGAGTCGATCTTAAAAGTTGGCGATTCGGTGTGGATGACTGCGGAGAAAGCGAGAGAAGATGCGGACGGGAAGTGCGGGAAGATTTTAAAGCGTCTGGCGGCGCAAGGCGAAGCCGCGCCGGCGTGGGTGGAACTTTCCGTGTATTTGGTGTGCGAACTCGAGAAAGGCGAAAGTTCGTTTTACGCGCCGTATTTGAGTTATTTACGCGAAGCGACGGTGTTAGAGTCGCCGCTATTTTGGTCGACGGAGGACGTGAACGCAATCGCCGGGTCGCAACTCCTCGACGACGCGGCTGGGTACGATTCGTACGTTCGAGGCACGTACGAGTCGTTGAATTTAAGCAACGACGGTGTACCGGAGGATACGTTCTTGTGGGCGTTTGGAATTTTACGGTCTCGAGCGCAACAACCCATGCGAGACGGGTCGGAAGTTACCTTAGTTCCCGGGTTGGACATGTTAAACCACAAGGCGAGATATTCGGAGAACGATTTTGGGGTTGGCGGGAAGAAGAAAAAGCCAGATTGGCAAGTCTACGAGGCAGGTATGGACGACGGCGCGATGGATTCACCCATGGCGGCGATTACAAACTTATTCGGCGGTGGTGGGAAGAAGGAGGACGCCAGGGGGAGCAGCGGTAGCGGTAAGAGTAGCGGCGCAAAAAGCGAGAATAACAACATCAAATTCGCCTCGTTTCGAGCGCAACAAGATACCATTCAACCGGGCGAGGAAATTTTTATGGATTACTACGCCTCCATCAACTTCGACGAGCGACCTTTGGATGGTAAAACCTGCGTCGATTACGGCTTCGTCGATCCCGTGGAACGAAACGGTGGCTACGAGTTACGAATAGGCATTCCAGAAAACGATCCAAACAGAGACGATAAAATCGACATTTGCGACGTGAGTCAACAAATCATAGGCGGCGGCGACGATCCAACCTTTTATTTAAAAGCGTACGAAGATCCAGATCCAAACTTGCGCGTTTTCAGCAGATTGTTGAACATCCAAGGCTCGGACGCGTTTTTGTTGGAAGCTTTGTTTCGAAACAACGCGTGGGAGTTGATTTCCGAACCCGTCTCGAAAGAGAACGAAACGCAAGCCTGCGAAACGATGATTGCGGGATGCAAAGACGCTCTGTTGCAATACGAAACGAGCATCGAACAAGACGAGGACATGTTATCGATCCAGGACATTTCCGACGAAAAGCTTCTCTCCATTCGCGTCTTGTTGGGCGAAAAAAAAGCGCTCAGAAACACGTTGCGATATTTCGAAACCATTCGCGCCTCTGTCGATCGCTTAGAGTATTACCAAGAGCGACGCTTGAGGCAGTTAAACTTGTTGGACGAGGACGGGAGTTCCACGTACGATCCATTCAACGATTTCATAGCTTAATATAATACTATAATACTCTACTATATTAATAATGATGCAAAAAAAAGAAGTTGTTCAATACGCGAGTTGAACGCGTGACCTTCTCGGTGTAAACGAGATGCTCTAACCACTAAGCTAATCGAACGAGACGACTCTCCATTAGGGTTTACATTACTCTATATTAAAACAACAATAAAATAATTTGAGCAACAAAGAAAAACAAGACACAAAAAACGCCATTCACAGAAGAGACTCTACTAACAATACACAATGTTGTTGACGAACCCGATCGAGGAGGACGTGTTCGAACGAACCAACGAAAACGAGGACGAGGAGAAAGCGTGCGAAAAAGAACGAGCGAGGAGACGATTAGTATTGGAAGAATCGTCGTCGTCCTATGTGTCGTCTGAGCAGGCAAAAGTGGCGTTTGCTTTTCTCTCAAAATCCAAATCGTCGTCGTCGTTAGAAAGAAAAACCGAAGAAGAAGAAGAAAAAGGCATCGAAACGATCGCGTTCTTCTCGAACAGCCGAGTGCCTCTGACGGTGTGCGAGGAGATTTTATCCTCGTTTAAGAAGAAAAACAAAAAGTTTGAGAAGATTGGCCACGTGAAAGTATCAGGCGTGAGCGAACGGAACGACTGTTTGAGCGACGATTTTGATGAGGATGATTTTGACGACGAGAACACAAAACGACACGAGACGTTCACGAGAACGTGCGACGTGTATTACCAGAGAGAAACGAAGATCGCTCTCGTGAAGTGTACGTACGACGTTCCCGTGGAAAATGCGACGAGATGGGCGGAAACAGTTTTAAAGAGTCTCTTTCCAGACGACGACGATGAAGGAAGGATGCGTAGTCGTCAAACATCGCCGCTACGAAAGGCGTTCGTCGTCACGTCGTTCGTTTCCTCGTACGCCGACGATACGGACGCGGATGAAAACGGTTTCGGTGATAGCGCTCGTTTTGCCGTGCAATACGTAGGGAACGAGGCGTACACTACTTATTCGAATACAAAAACACGTAAAAATAGCACAAATAAGAAACCTTTATCGGTAGGCCGGGCCGTCGTCGGCGCCGAGGCGGCGTTGTTCAACCGCTTGAACCAGATGGCAAACGACGGCAAAAGCGCCGAGAGGACGAGAACAAAAATAGCCTTGCTCACATGCCCGGACGAGCGTTCGTTTTCGGGAACCGCGGACGATATCATCGACGTTCGCGCTTTGAAAAACATCGTGGATGTATTACGAGAAGATTTTGACGACGACGAGAATACAGAGGAGAAGGACGAATGGAGCGAGCTCTTACGGTCGGTGGACGAAACCGCGTTGAACGAATGGGCGAGAAAAGGCGGTCGTCATCGTAATCGACACCATCTTCAGCGCGACGCGACGAATTCTTCCATCTCGTTCGTCGCCGACGATAACTTGTTTTCTTAATAATAATAATAATAATAATACTAGTATATATATATATAGTAGAGAGAGGTACTACTAGCGAATGAACTTAAATAAACATACATCCGCACACATGCTTACACTTGACAAACAACGGGAAGAGAGCGTCCTCAAAAGTCGTCAAAAGTCGAGGACATCACATAATAAAAAAAATGTCATCAACAGCGACGATATTCGCAGCAATGAAGACGACGACGACGATTCAATCCTCTTTTAAACGACCTTGTCGTCCTCGTTCGCTGTTATTATCATCAAAAGGAAGCGAGAAAACTTCTTCCTCCGTCGTCGTCTTCAAAGGTCAAATTCGTCGTCAACATCGGATAATAAAAGGTCGACATTCTGTTATTCGTTCTTCTTCTTCTTCTTCGTCCTCCTCCTCCTCTTCCGATGAAAAAAAGAAGACGACGACGATGAAAACGACGACGACGAAAATAATGCGCATCAAGAAAATGATCGTCGCCCCAGCGATGATGTTCGTCTTTTCCGCCACTTTCGGGGGGGTTCTTGGGTTTACTGAAAATGGGTTTTTTGTTCCGTCTGCTGCGTGTGCTGCTGCTTCTCCTT
>Ga0115555_1000065_pt1 | contig 61389 bp, 5 predicted proteins | sample COGITO_mtgs_1104_2_FD_87285 | JGI IMG/M metagenome (GOLD analysis project Ga0115555, IMG submission 87285) | Pelagic marine microbial communities from North Sea - COGITO_mtgs_110407 | ecosystem: Environmental > Aquatic > Marine > Epipelagic | place: Germany:Helgoland, sampling site Kabeltonne... | reverse complement strand
TTATCCCTCTCCGTGTTCTTTTATTTTATATATCTTTTGTCTTTTTTGTCTTGTCCACATCGACATACGACATACAACATCCAACATCCAACATCCACAACATCCAACATCCAACATCCAACATCCAACATCCACAACATCCAACATCCAACATCCACAACATCCACAACATCCAACATCCAACACCACCACAATCCAACATCCAACATCCACAGCCCATCTTTAATCGTGTTTCTTACTACGTTGTTCTCTCCTGACTCTGGTCCCTCCTCCACCTCCACCACCAGCTTCTCTCTCTCTGTCATCATCGCCGCCCAGATCCGGGATCAGATTCCCCCTCTTGAGAGTGTTGTATATCTTGTACATGAACTTCCCAACGAACAGGATAAAGATAAAGTTCATGCCCCCTTTGTCGTCCTTGGCGTCGCCGTCACCTATGGGCTCCTGGATGACCTCACCGGTGAGGCCAAAGTGCCTCTTCAGGCAGTCCCCGTCGTACGTGTTCTCGCAGAGTAGCTGGTGGTCGTAGTTCCTTTCCTTCATGACCTCCAGGACGTTGGCCCGCCTGGTCCAGTGGTCGAAGCAAGTGGCAGCGTTGGCGTTGCCCACGTCGTTGAAGGAGTCAAACTTCTCCGAGTGCGCCTGGAAGACGTCGTTGTAGTAGTCCAGGTACTTCTTGGGTACCGGGAGCCGGAAGTCGATGCTCAGGGCCGTGTTGACGTCGTCGATGGAGAACGTCTCGTGGCTCCACCCGGGGTACCACACCAAGACCTCCCCGGGGTACAAGATGAACTCGTAGGCCGTCGGCCTGAAGCTCTCCGTCCCCCTCTTCCCCTTCTTGGCGTCCTTGATGCTCTTGTACTTGTTGACGTTCTGGTCGTTGGCGGTCCCGGCCCCAACGTTGTTGGAATTGAGCTCCCGGTGGATGTTGGACTTGGGATGGGAGGGGGAGTAGAGCCTCCAGATGGTGCGCCCGATGAGCTGGGCGCTGAAGGTGTTGTTGCACGTGTGGTCCATGTGGACGTCCCGGCCCTGCCCGGACCTCTGCCCTAGGGAGAAGTACGGGTCGTACTCCCCCTCCGCCTCCCCGAGCCCCTTGAGGAAGTGGGGCAGGTCGTACGAGCTCTGGAGGTACGCGGAGACTTCCGGGTCCCGGTTCAGCCAGCTGATGTGCCCCCCCTCCCTGAAGGCCCTCTCCGTCTCCGCCTCGAGGTTCGGCCTCATTTCCTCCACCTCCGAGGAGCTGTAGAACCCAATGAGCTTCCCCCCAGGCGCGTACTTCTCCTCCCCCGGCACGGGGTACCTTGCGTGCACGTGGCCCGGGAACTTCCCCCTGAGCCCCTCGGACGTCCACGTTCCGATCTCCCCCCAGTCCCACTGGTCGATGCTGCCGGTTACGACGAGGGGCCGGCCCGAGTCGGCGAATTCGGAGAGGAAGGAGGAGGCGGTTAGGTTGTGGCGGCGGGGGACGTCCACGAAATCGGGGACAACCGAGTGACGGGGGAGGCGCCCGGGGAGGTCGCGGTTTAGCCAGTAGGAGTCGGAGAGGGGGGAGGGGGAGGCGGAGGGGAGGGAGAGGATGGAGATGTATAAGGAGAAGGAGAAGGTGAAGGACAGGGGGAGGGACAGCATGGTATTAATTCCCATCGATAGGAGAAATGGAAATGGAAATGGAAAAGGAAGGGAAAGACGGGTAGTTGTGGTCGATGAGGCAGGTAGTTGCAGTTGTAGCGGCAGGTAGGTAGTTTTGAAAGACGGGTGGTTGCTGTCGAGGCAGGGAGTCGATGAGGCAGGTAGTTGCAGCTGGCAGCAGTTGGCGGCAGCTAGGTAGTTATTAAAACAACTAACCAAATTGACGTGACCCTCACACACACACACACACACACCTGAGGCTGGCTCTGGGGTTATTTTATTTTATTTGATAAAGACGAGGAACAGGAATATGCTACTTGTGAGCGTCAATTATTATCTTTATCGACGTTATGTAAACCAATACTTTGACTTGTGGATTCCTTCTTCCAAACAGATTTCAATTTTCAGTTCATTTTCGCAAAAAGTCAAAAAGTAAGTGCGGAATGAAGGAGGGTGAAAAAAGACTGTGGGCGGACCCGGACCCCCTGGTCAACATACAAACCTTTTGACCTATATACACAGGATCTTTACGTGAGGAAAGATTAACTGTCGTATCACCCTACACATACAGGATGAGAAACATTGAGATGTAAGTAATCACCCATAGTTACCTCCCTGGCGAGGAATATTCAAGCTGGTGAACATGATCAGTGGATTTGTTACATGGCAATTTAACAGTGGCCGGCGCGTATGCATACTCGATACATGTTTCTCTCGCATTGAACCTCCCTTCGGGCCCTAATCACGAAAAATATCTAACCCTCTGACTTCCCCAACATATAAAATTTAATTTCCCCTCGTCAACTTGATATCCTGCCTAATAGCATCCCGCTACTGGTGGCAACCACACTCGCCATCTTTTATGCGAATCCATCATTCGTAGTCCATGGATCATTATCCGTCCCGGAGGCACCTTCATCCGCCTCCCTGACTGTCCTATCGGGCTCATCTATTCAGATGGACTTCGCCCCTCCTCTTAGTAACGGAGGCTCTGCCATCTCTGCTTACACTGTGGAGTACGACACCGACCCTGGAACTCAGGAGATCCAGACCGTCACGTCCGCCGTCGGCCCCCTTGGCGCCAACGCGGTCCAGACGGTCACGACCTCCGCCGTTGACAGCAACGAGATCCAGGAGGTGACGTCCTCCGCCGTGGCCCAAGCCGAGGTTCAGACAATCACCGTATCCCCGCCGGCCGGCTACACCGATCTGACGACCGGATCTGCCTGGAGCTATTCCGTGGCGCTCGACACGAGCTCTACGGGAGGGTCCCTGCAGTACTCTGGACAGATTTCGGCGACTGCTGATGCTAGTGGAAAGCGCACCGCGGTCCAAGAAGTGTTGACCTACATGCTCAACGTGGATGGATGCACCGTCACCAAGTCGACCCAGAACCCTGACGGAGGTTACACTTACAGTGTAACGTTCGCAGCGTCGATGGGTAACGTCCCGGAGATGAGCATCTACACAACGGACCTACCGGTTGTGGTGGACACTTCCAAGGATGGGAACGTGATTGGCGGGACATTTAGGCTTTCGCTGGCCGATGCCACCACTGGTGACATCGACCACGATGCCTCTCCCGCTGACATGCAGGCCGAACTCGAGGCCCTTCCTAACATTGGACAGGTTTCAGTCACGCGAAGCAATGCTGATAATCAGCTCGGTTACACTTGGACGATTGAGTTCGTGGACGACTTGAACACTGGCAACGTGGATCAGTTGACTCCCAACGATGGGGGACTGACTTATTCATACGCTGGTGCCTCGTCGGCACCAACTGTGGCCGTCAGCTCTACCGACGGCGGATACATCACTGGCACATTCACGCTCGTTTACCCTGGTTCCATTGGTGATGCTACAGAGACACCCGCCATTCCTGTTTCGGCCACGGCCAAGGACGTCAAAGATGCTCTCGAGACGCTTCCGACAATTCCGGTGGGATCAATCTCTGTCCAGCGATCCGACATGGATCTACAGGGAGGGTACACTTGGACAGTGAGCTTCCTTCCGGACGCTCAGACCCCGGACACTCACGCCGGGGCTCTCAACCCCATTGCATTAGGAACTGATGGGCTTGCTGGAAGCGGAAGTGTTAATATCGATGGTTCCTTCCGTGTTGGTACCGTAGTAGAGACTCAGGTCATCACAACCACAAAGACAGGAGGATCAGTTCAGTCAACTGCTCAGTTCAAGCTTCGCTTCGACGGGGAAGAGACTGCCACGATTAACTACCCTAGCACATGCGATGCAGTTGTTAGAGAAGAGAAAGTGATCAGTACTCGCACCGTCGACACCACTTCTATTGGGGGCGACAATGCTGTTTCGGAACTCACCAGCTTCACAATTCACTACGGCACAGAGACATCAATTAGTATTGCAACTGGCGAGACTAAGACGTGTGCAGACCAGGGAACTGACGTTGAAAACGCTCTCGAGGGAATGACATCATTCGGCGGGGGCGTAACTGTCGTCGGGGCTAATGGCGCAACGGGTTGCGACTTCACGGTCACATTCGATTCTATTGATGGAGCGATGACCACCCCTCTCACCCTCACTTCCTTTTACCTCACAGAGACAGATGGCCCTGCCGCCACTACCACGGTCGGAGACGATACAATTTCTGTCACCACGACTGTGCCAGGATCTAACAATATTATTAAGACCCGTTTGGAGAACCTCGCCAACATTGGCCAGGTTACCGTCTCTGCTTCCGCGGCAACTGCTGCCGCCGGTTGTGTTTGGACTGTAACCTTCGATAGCAACGCTGGGGGAATTGACGCCCTCGGGAACGTTGCTGCATTTCCTTCCTTGGAAGTTGCAGGCTACAACGATAATACCGACACGTGGTCCGGATATGCTGCTGCCGGTGTCTATGTTGACGTGTCCTCAGATACATTTACAGTTTCCGCCGGCAACACCGGCACTTCCACCCCCCTTTCAGGCTCCTTCACCCTCTCCTTTGACGGGCAGCGCACTGGATACCTCCCCTACGATGCCACTGACGCAGAGGTGGAGGCCGCCCTCGACGCCCTCTCTACGATTGGAGATGTTGATGTTACGCGCTCTGTTGTGGACGAGAATGGCGGTTACACTTGGTCTGTTACCTTCCTCTCTAACCTTGGATCCCTCCCCATGTTGGTGGCCGACGACAATGATATTGTCGGCACTGCCGCCACCGTTACAGTTGCCACTCACACGCCTGGCGTCTCACCCCCCTTCAACTCCGCAGAATACAACGCCATCACAGTCACAGATCTTACAGACCTTCGGGCCACAGCTTCCGGTCTCCGCCAGGGTATTCCTTACTATTTCCGTGTGTCTGCTATGAATTCCATTGGAACAGGACCGGCCACCGTTGCATACCCCCCTTACTCACTCCCCACTCCCCAGGTACCCTCTAACCCCACTAATGCTGCGTTGAGTGTTGTCGACGGCACCACTCTCTCAGTCGCTATTGATGCGCCCCTCTTGACAGGGGGCGAGCCTATTGACAGCTACCAGGTTGAGTATTCCACTGATGAGTTCGTTGACGAGGTCCAGGTAATGACGATCGATTGTCCTGACATTGTAACCGAGGTGCAGTCAATTACCACCAGTACTACAGGAACCCCTTCCGATTGGGACGAGAAGCAAATTATTGCTATCACCACTACGCACGCTGGTACTGCACAAAACGAAATTCAGAGAGTCGAGTGTGACGCCACTGGGGGTACATTTGGCCTAACTTTTAACGGAGAGACGGCTCACATTGACTACGATGCCACTCAGGCCGATATCACCAATGCCCTCGAGGATCTTGCCTCCATCACGTCTGTGACAGTCACCATTGAGAATGGTGCACAGGCCTGTTTACCCCACACGGGAACTGGAGGCCCCCTTGTTGCCGGCTCCTTTACAGTTGAATTCACCGGCCTCGTCAATCTGGCCGGTGACCTAGAGATGATGGTCCCTTCCACTAACTCGCTGGAAGGGGGTCGCGTGGTGCTTGTTACTGAGCACCAGCAGGGGGACGCCCCCATTGGAGGCGACTTCAAGCTCTCCTTCCGCGGGCAATCCACAGTTGCCATCGACGCTTCTGAGGCCGATTACACCGTAACGGCCGCAGCTATACAGTCTGCCATCAACAACCTTGATACTGTTTCCGCTAATGGAGTTACAGTGACCTCCGCCTTGACTGCTGGGCCTACTGTTTTTGATCAGGCTTACATCGTGACCTTCTCCGGGGCTGGAGTCGGGGGAAACGTCGAAGAGATTCAAATTATTCCTGCCGACCAAGCCCTTACGGGAACTGATGCTACTATCGTTGTCAAAAGTGACGGTGAACAGCACACTGACGCCGCCGGTGGTGTTCACAATTCCGTCATGGGATCCGAGCTCACAGGGAGCTTTTCGCTCACTTTGAGGGGGCACACTACTGAGCAGATTCCATTTAATGCTGCTGATACCACTGTAATCTCGGCGCTCACAGCGCTCCCAAACGTCGGGACTGTAGACGTTAGCAGGTCTGCTGCTGACGAGCAGCTTGGCTTTGTCTATCAAGTAACCTTCACTTCCAACCCTGGATACTTCCCCACAGGTTCTCGCAACGTCGATATGATGTCCGTGAACTTTGCTAATACTTTGACTACTACGAATCCAGGAAATTCTGGCGCTACTGCCGCCGTTGCCCTTGTTGGGAGCGAGGGAAGCCCTCCTCTGTCTGGAACATTCCGCCTTTCTTACAATGACGGAAGCAACACTTTTGAGACAGCTGATATCGATAACTTTGCTTCCCCTACTGACGTGCAGAATGCTTTGGAGGCCCTCGATAACGTCGGCCGTGTCACCGTTACGAAGACTACTCAGTCTACCGGATATAGCTGGTACATCACTTTCAGCGGGTGTGACTACTCGACAGGAACAGATGTTTGCAATATTCCCACTTCTTCTTCTCCGCTCATCGACATGACAGTGAGCACCAATAACCTAGCTGGCTGCGGAGCCACTCTCAATGCTGGCGTGTCCAAGGACACTCCTGGTAAGGGTCCTTCCTCTTGTCCGCTCCGCTCGTCTGGCCTGTGTAAGGACATCATCACTTCAGTCAATTCCAATGGCCCCACAGTGTACGACATCGAGAGCCTTACCACTGGAACACCTTACTACGTTCGTGTATCAGCGCGTAACTCGCAATCTTTTGGTTCCCGTGCACTTTCTACACCCGCTTATGAAATCCCCAAAAACTCTGCACCCGGCGCTCCCCGGCCCGTCGTGCTCACCGAGACCTCTGTCACTTCTACCTCTTCTTCTATCACCGTTGAATGGGAGGCCCCTACTGTAAATGGTGGGGCCCCTGTCACCGGATACGAGCTTTGGATGGACGACTGGAATGGAGGGTCCCCCTCCATGGTTTACGATGGGACTAATGACCTCACCCTGTCCAAGCAAATCTTCACAGGAGACCAAGGGCCTCTCAACCAGGTGGTCGAGTCTGGACGCCAGTACAGGTTCATGGTCCGCGCGCTCAATTATTGTGATGATACGGACACTGACCTTGTTTGCCACGGTGCTTTCAGCACCCCTAGCATTTTTACTGTTCGAGCTCCAAGGGTTCCCCTCGCTCCTGCCTCTCCCACCCGCTCTTCCACCACTGAAATTAGTTCTACTGATGCAACCATCACTGTCAATTGGGAGCGACCTATTGACAACGGTGGCTCCCCTATCACGGCCTACAACCTTTACATGAAGGCCAGCGATAATACCATCACATCATACGAGGGTCTAGGAGCCTCAACCTACTCCCACACTGTCTCCTCTCTTGCCACCGGCCAGATCTACCGCTTTTATGTCGTTGCTGTCAATGCAAAGGGGAAGTCTTCTTCCTCCCCCACAACTGCCATTGTTGCTGGAGTGGTTCCTGGAATCAAGGACACTGATGGGTCGTACACATATTCTTCTGTACAACCTTCGATCGTGGATGTGCAAGAGACTGCCATTGAAATTTCATGGAACAAGCCTGTGTCTGACAGCACCGGTGGTTCTCCCGTATCCGGATACAAGATCTACCAGTACGAAGGGATTGCTCGCAACACTGTTAGCAACCCCGATCCTGTTAAGCAGGAGGTGCAGACTGTTACTGTTTCCTCCACAGCTGGTCTTGGAGGTCTCTTCACCCTCATCTACAATGGAGAGGAGACCGTCGACATTCCCTACAATGCTAATGCCGCCACAATGACTGAGGCCCTTGAGGATCTCTCCACTATTGGAATTGTCACTGTCACCCAGCCTACCCCTTCCACGAATACTTACTCGTGGGAGATTACCTTTGTCAGTGATGCAGGAAACTTGCCTTCCATCAAGATTACCTCCGGTCGTCTTACAGGAACTGACGCTGCAGGGTCTGTGACCTCTGTTGATGGATCTGAAGCTACACTTGTGTATGACGGAACCGATAAGCCCAACATCCTTAGAAAGGTCATCGATGGCCTCACTGCTGACGCGCCCTATGCTTTCAAGGTGCAGCCCGTGAATGCTGTTGGGGATGGTATCCTCTCAGATGCCACCACCACCACTTCTGCTCGTGCCGGTGCCGCCGCCCTGTACACAACTGCTTCCGGCAGCTCCCTCTCCAAGGGTATTGCCGGTTTTGTTTACGAGGAGCAGGTTGTTAGCTATTTCCCTGTGAATAACTGCGGTGATGCTTCTTTCACTCTGACGGATGGTGTCGACACCACCCCTGACCTCTGCGATGCCACGGCAAACTATGTCGAGGAGAAGTTGGAGGCGTTTGCTTCCATCACAGATGTCCACGTCTCTAGGACTGCCGCTACTAGTACCCCTTCTGGTAACGATGGCTTCAAGTACACTGTCACATTTATCTCCAATACAGGAGATGTGCCTATGCTTACCCTTACCTCTGGCGGAGTTGGTGGTGGCACTGATGCCAATGAACAGACTGCCGAATTTGTCGCCGAGTTCCTCAAGGGACAGGCAAACGAGTTCGTAATTGAACCTAAGAAAGCCTCTGGCAACCCTCTTCGGGACATTACTGCCTCTGATGCGCCGGATCTTGCCGGCCTCGACCTTTTCTACTCCGAGCTATGGGAATCCAATTCCCCCACTGACGGGAGCCACACTTTTGTATCTGACGGCGGGCTTGCCACGTACAACCCTGTTGTCTACGAGATTCAGTCCCTTGCCATTGACACTAGCGTGAACAATGCCTTCACCCTGACTATGGACACCAGTTCTCGGGTCTGGGGCGCTGTGGCAACAACCACCGCATCCCTTAGCACGAACACTGTCACTGCCGATGATATCAAGTTCGCACTCGAGGATCTCAGCAATGTTGAGGAGGTTGCTGTAACTTTATCTGACGTCACTGGGTCAACGAACACTTACGAAATCACCTTTGTGGCTGACTTTGGAGAGCTTCCTAAGTTAACGTCAACTCAGGGGACTGTGAACCGTGTGCAAACTGGTGTTGCTGAGGTGCAGACAGTAACGACCTCTGCTGATAGCACTTACACCAAGGAGGTTCAGACCATCACTGCTGCCCAGGGCGACACTGGCTTCACTTTGAACTTCCTTGGCAAGGATACTTCCGGAACAATTGCGTGCAACAATGATGCTGCTGCACAGGGAGCTGTAATTACGATTGCTGCTGAACTTGAGGCTCTTTCCAACGTAACCGATGTCACAGTCACCTGTGATGGGGGTTGTGTAGGGGCTCCTTATACCTGGCGCGTCACCTTCAACGACCCTGTTGGTGATGTGCCTGCCCTGACCTCACCCAGTGAGGCCTCTGGGACCTTCACCATTAGCACGCCCACACCTGGTTCTAGCCCTCTGGGAGGCACTTTTGTGCTCTCCTATGGCGGCGTGTATACCGCTGACATCCCCTACGATGCATCTGAACTTGAGATCAAGAAGCAGCTTGAGGCACTCTCAACCATCGACGAGGTGGATGTGTCCAAGGCTGATTTGGGATCTGGATTCCAGTGGACTGTGACCTTCACCAAGAACCTTGGCAACCTTGATAACCTTGTGGCTTATCCTTACCGGTTTGAGACCCAGACAATCAAGACCTCAGGAGGAGATCCTACCCCCCTTGACGGCTCCTTTACGCTGTCCTATGGTGGGTCCACTACTGGCTCCCTCAACTATGACGCCTCTGCCACTGATGTCAAATATGCCCTCGAGAACCTTCCTTCCATTGGCCGTGTTGATGTAAATCAAGACATCTTCAGCAATGGACAATACCATTGGCGTGTCACCTTCCGTTCGGAAGTTGGATCGCTGGACGCTCTAGGGTACACATCGTCCCTCACTGGATCCAATGCAGCCATTACGGTTGACAGGTGGATCCCGGGTGATGATGCATCTCTCACGGGATCTACTCCTGATGTTAGAGTAGAGGAGAAGGTTGCAGGACTCCCCTCTTACAGTGCATCTTACAACGTTGCCACTGTGGGAGATTACTCACTTGCAGTTACTCAACTCACTAAGGGCGGATTAGATGCCAAGTACTATGACAATCAGTGGCTGCTGGATCAGCCATCCATTGAGCGTGTTGATACCAACATAAACTTTGATTGGGGAACCGGTCCCATCACTACCTACGGCAGAGACTACGTATCTGCTCGTTGGTGGGGTAAGATCAAGCCAACCACTACAGAGGACTACACCTTCTATGCTTACGGTGATGACGGTGTCCGCCTTTACGTGGATCATGTTCTCATCATTGACAGCTGGGATTCCTCCGCCGTTGAAAAGCGGGCCACCGTATCTCTCTCCTCTTCCACTTATCACGATATTCGCATGGAGTACAAGGAAGAGACGGGAACTGCGTCTGTCTCTCTTCAGTGGTCCTCCTACAGCGTGGGTAAACAGGTTGTTCCCTCTGATGTGATGTACTACCCCACTCACATTTCTGGCTCGCCCTTTGCTCCCTCTGTGGAGCCTGGGGCATCTGACTACCCTCACTCGACTGCGTTCGGCGATGGCTTGACATCATCAACTGCTGGTGTTGCCACAACTTTTACCATCCAGGCCAAGGATGCCGTCGGAAACGATAAGCTCACTGATGGCAAGTCTGTTGGTGACATGCAGTCTCCCTCTGATCAGTTCACTGTTGTCATCGATGGGTCATCAAGTCTCACCGCAACTGTGGAGTACACATCTGCCGGACAGTATGTGGTTAATTACACTCCTTTGAAGGCTGGTAGCTACAGTGTCAGCATAACCACAGGAGGAAACCACATCTACTGTGGGCAGGGATCGTCCAATCCCTGCTCTCCTTTTACCCTTGAAGTTGCCCCTGGTGCTACTGTTGCCTCCGCTACAGAAGCTGCATCCCTGGTAGCCCCAGGAATGGACTCTCTTGTGGAAGGCGTCGCCGGTGAGGTTGGATACATCACCCTCCAAGCCAAGGATGCCTATGGAAACAATCGCCTCATTGGAGGTGACCAATTCCTTGCAACTTTCACCCACCGGACACTTGCTAACACCAAGTACAATGGAATTGTACTGGACAACCAGGATGGAACATACAGCATCACGTATACAATCCCCACAACAGGTGACTATGACGTTGCCATCAGTTTGGATGGCGAGTCTGTTTTGTTCTGTGTCAACCAGGATGGAAATTTGCTCATCCGTGACTACGATGGACAGACTGTTTATGCCACACCTTGTTCGGCCACCACTGGTGCTCCACTATCCATTGTGAACCACAAGCTCCATGCTCCGTCCTCTGTTGCAGTCGACACAACTGTTGACCCCGGACTTTCTGCCACTACCGTTGGAATTCCATCGTCATTTACCATTAGGTCTCGAGACAAGTTCGGAAATGCCCGCCCCTTGTCCAGCACCACCAACTTTGCTGGCTACGGGGATGGAAAGTCGGACCACTTTCTGGTCACACTTACGGGTGCCAATGGATACACTGTCACCACATCTTCCGCCACTCAAACCATCACTGTGGATGACAGTGATCTCACCTGTCAGTTCAAGCTGAGTTTTGCGGGGGCGACAACAGACAATATCCCCGTTGATGCAACTGCTGAGACAGTCGCTGCTGCTCTCATGACTGCTAACACTGGTGATATCCATGATGTAAAGGTTTCTCTTGACGACTCTGGGCCCAATGACATTTACACTGTGACCTTTTTGTCCCACCTAGATGACTGGGCAACCGCTGGAGGTGAACTCACCTATGTTGCCCCTGACAGCAGCCCATGTGGCACAGTCCCCGTTGTTGATGCATCCACCAAACTCGCGACCGGTGATGGTGATTACCCTGTGACGTACACTGTCTACCAGAAGGGTGCCTACGAAATGGCCATCACCCACAATGGAGAGCACATTGAGTCTTCAACATTTGTGGTGACTGCCGATGACGGTGTTGTAGATGCTCTCTCCAGCACTGCCACTGGACAAGGTCTTATTTCCGGCATAGCAGGAGAAGAGTTCAGCTTCCAAGTGCAGGCAAAGGATGTGCGCCAGCCTGAGGTCCAGGTCATTAAGATCTCTTCCTCTGTTGCCTACACTGGCACCTTCACTGTTTCCTTCGGTGGGGAGACCTCGGCCAACATCAACTACAACGATAACGCTGCAACTTTGACTACCAAACTTGAAGCGATGAATTCCATTGGTGATGTCACCGTCAGCTTGCTTGATGATAGTGACACCAAATCACGCTACTGGGCTGTAACCTTTGCCTCGTACAGCGGCAACGTATGCAACTCTGCAAATGGTTGGAACAATTGCCCCATGAACATTGGCGATCTTCAGCTCATGACCACGACAAATAATCTGGTTTACACTGGGCCCACCGCCTTGGCCCCAGTAATCAGCGTCTATGAGGTCACCAAGGGTTCAGACGGCAACAACCGGGAGGATGACAATGACCTCAACAACATCGCATTGACACTTACTCATGACGTTGAATCTCTCTCCATCGGCATGAATGAGGTCCAGACTATCACCTGTGTTGCAGGCTCTGCCCCTGCAACATCTGCTGCTTCCTTCAAGATTTACTACACTGACAGCTCCTCTCCAATTACTGTTGCTGGAGACCGAACCATAACCCAATTCGAGTCCGATCTGGAGTCAATTGGCGCCATTGGGGCTGGTGGTGTTACTGTGACTTCTGACAGCGCTGTCACCACTCTCTGTGTGAACTCTGCTACCACCATCACCCGTGTCACTTTCTCCTCTGCCTTTACGAAGCCCCAGCTTACTACTTTGACTGACAATGGTATCACCACTACGGTAAACACCGTCGTTGATGCAATTGACAGCATTGATTACGTTGAAGGTGGTCTTTACGATGTGAAGTATACACCAACTATCATGGGCCACTATTCCACCGTCCTCACAATGGGGGGGACTGAGATTATCAGCGATCTTTCCTCGGGAGTTACTGTCTACCCCGCTGCTGCCAGCGGACCCCAGACCACCCACACATCTCGATGGGTTGCCACTGAAGATGATACTGAGTCTTTCACCATTCAGGCCACTGATCGCTTTGGCAACACTCTCCTTGGATCAGTCGCATCGACCGATGCTTTCACCGTATCTCTTGCAGGTTCTGCTGACGAGTGTGCCGACAGTGCCGTGGGAGAGGTTGATAGCTTTACGGCTACTGTTACTGAAGACACCCCCAACACCAACGGGATGTACGATGTTTCTTATCTCCCCCGCCTTGCTGGTCAACACGATGCTACCATCCAGCTCCGAAGCAACGGAGGTCTACTCGCCACCTACTTCAAGAACGATGACTTTACTTCTCCTGTGTATGGAAACGAGGACCATCTTCTCTTCCCTTACCACGAGATCACATGGTGCCCACCCTCTCAACTCAAGAACTGTGACAGCACTCGGCTTGACACTTCCCTCAACTTCGATTGGGGTAACAAAGCCCCTGTCATTACGGGAAGTGCCGACTTCCCCATGGACTACTTCTCCGTTATGTGGGAGGGAGAGATTAAGGTTGACAGTGACGACGTCTACACTTTCAGCATTACTACAGACAACCAGGCTCGCCTGACAATTGATAACAATGTCGTGGTAGACGCCTGGGCAACTTCTAGTAACACTGTAACAGGTGCTGTCGCCCTTTCTGCTGGCTCTTTTTACAGCCTCAAGCTTGAGTATGTAGAAGACACTGCTGATGCCAATCTCAAGGTTCAGTGGGCCAACACGGCATCCCCTGCTCCCGTTGATATCCCATCTAGCGCCTTTTACTACAACCGCCACGTTGGCCTTAATGAGGGAAGTTCTGACATTCGCTCTGCCTCGCCAATTCCTGTTATGTTCATGCCTGGTAGCGTTGACTCTACCACTACGGCTTCTGGCTCTGGTCTTACCACCTGCGTTGCCAACAACCAGTGCACGTTCACCATCCAAGCAAAAGACTCGCATGGCAACAACAGGTACAACAGTGGCAGCGATAGTTTCGACGTCACTCTCACAGGCAAGGACGACTGGGCATCCATCGGTCGCACGAACGACGTCATCACAAACGTTGCCATCACCGATACAAGCCCTGACAGTCTTAACGTCTTGTCCACCGAGCAGAAGTTTGTTGACCTTTTGGCCGGCACTACTTCCGTTGTACACAACAGCAAGGTTGTAACCACGACTAATGATCTCAGTAATAGCCTTAATCGTGGAGATACCATTGTCATCCGTACAGAGGAGACAATTGACGGAATTTTGCAGATTACTGACGAGCAGACTTACGTGGTTGACACCGACACATCATCCACTTTCGATGCTACTACAGTCCCTCTTTCCACTGTTTACTTGGGACCAACTGAAGACAGTTCCGGTGCAGCCAGCATTGTTGTGTACAGGAGCACACATTTTGACTCTGATGACACTTGCGAGACAGGCACTCATGTTGTTACCTACACTCCCCTTGTGCGTGGTAGCTATGATTTGGATGTCAAGATCCCCATGGTTGCTGAGGTGCAGCGAATTGCCACTTCTGTCTCTGCAGAATCCACACTTGGGGGAACTTTTGATCTTTCCTTTACGGATGCCGACGGTGTTACGGAGGTTGCCACAGGCCTTGCCTATGACATCAGTGATGTAAACCTACAGACTGCCCTCCGTGCAATTGCCAACATGGACAACGATGATGTCGTTGTTACCAAGGAGGCTGGTTGCACTGAGACTGTTTCATGTTATTGGGATGTAACTTTTAGTGGCCGACCCAACACTGATGGAGACATCAGCATGCTTGTTGCTTCTGTCTCCAACTTGAGCGGTAATGCTGCTGCAGTTGCTGTAAGCGAGACAACCAAGGGAGTTGAGGCTCTGCACATTGCAGGGTCCCCCTTCACTCTTGTGGTTGATCCCGGGGCCACAAATGCTGCCTACACTACTGCATACGGAAAGGGACTATATGCTGGAAACAGTGGGGAAGTCTCATCTTTCTACATTCAGTCCAAGGATAACTGGGGTAACAATAAGCTCACCTCCCAGCCGACTGATCTGTACAGAGTTCTTGCCTTCCCTGAGTCAGGCGAGGCGCCAGAGGATTCTAATGCCGCCATTGGAACCGTCACCTACTCTGGGGATGGGCTCTACCAAGTTGATTACACACCTTCTAAGTCCGGACACCATACCATTGCCGTTGTGCTGTCTACGGCCACTGAGGTCCAGGAACTGACGCTTGACTATGCCGGCCTAGCAGGTCGCTCAGGCACGTTTACTCTCTCAGACGGAGTAAGCACTACCACTGATATTGCTTGGGACGCGACAGGCGATGCCGTGAGAGAGGCTCTTGAGACTATCCCTACTTTCGCTGAGGGAGTAGATGTCTCTCGCAGTGAATCTGCCGATCTAGTTGACTTCACATACCTCATCACCTTTAGCAAATATATTGGAAATGTTCCCGATCTAATAGTCGACACTACCAACCTCAATGGAGTCAACAGTGGATCAATTACTAGCACACCCACCCAAGGAACTTACGAGCACATCAAGACACAGTTCAGTGGAGGTGTGCGTCAAGAAGAACAGACTATCGCTTTGACTGAGGGCGCACCCCTCACAAACCCTGGAGATGGCACCTTCACAGTGGCTTACAATGGCCACAAGACTGGTCCGATCGCTTTTGATGCAGACGGGCCTACCATGGAAACTGCGTTGGAGGCGCTTACGACTGTTGATAATGTGTCTGTCACCAAGACTGGTGTTGGCACGGGGACTGCCACCTGGACTGTTACTTTTGAGTCACTTTCTGGAGGTCATGACCTTGCTCACCTTAAGTCATTCGGTAACGTTCCTGAATTCACAGTGCAGGACAAGGTCCTCGCTTTGGGAGGATCTTGGAACAATAATGTTGCTGTGAACTCCATTATTGTTGGGTCTTCGCCCTTCCGGTCATTGATTGAGCATGTTGACAGCTCCCCAATCCACACCACTGCTGTTGACCAGACTTCTGTTACCCACCAACAGGGCCTGTCCACTGGTTGGTTCCAGTCTGACACTTTCTTTACCATCCAGTCTCGCGACATTAACAGCAATTTGCGGTCGAACGCCGCCCTCAAGGAGACTCAAATCATTGAAACAACTGCTGATGCCGATGACATGAATAGTGGAACCTTTGAGGTCAGCTATGAGGGCAACTCGGTGGCCATGAACTACAATGCCGGAATCGGAGAAATGAAGCAAGGTCTTGAGTCTCTTCCCGACGTTGGGAGTGTCACTGTAACCACCAACAGCATTGTTACAAGCAGTGGCCTCACCGCTGATGTTACCAACAACCTCAACACCATAGTGCCTTCTGCTGACCCCTCGGGGACTTTCTCTGTCGGCGACTGGATCCGTCTGGCTGCTACTGACGGTGAAGTCTTCAGTATCGTAAGCATGGCTACTGCTTCCCCGTTTACCATCACACTTTCTTCTGCGTACCTTGGTGCGTCCAGTACTAGTGCTACCATGTACAAGCGCGACGGAGCCGGTGGTGAACATGGCTACCAGTACATCATCACCTTCGACAGTAACCTGGGAGACCTCTCGCCCTTGGTTGTTTCTAGCAACCTCGGTGGAACAAATCCCACGGCTACTGTAACCGCATGCAACTGGCATCAGTACCAGACTATCACCACTTCTTTAGAAGCCCCTGGTAGTGCTGGTATTATTGGCGGCACTTTCTATCTGACCTATGACGGCGAGTCTACTGCAGACCTTGCCTACGACATATCTACCAATGACCTCAAGGCTGCTCTCCTTGGACTTTCATCCATCTACAGTGTTGATGTCACCGTGGACATTCCCACGGCTGCCAATAAGGGAAGCACCTACACTGTTAGTTTCCTCTCCTATGCTGGCGAGAGTATCCTCCCTCTCTATGCTGAGGGCCACTTGCTCACCCAGACCGTGGCCGGTGAGGGCGTGAGCAGAATTGCTGTCGCCGGTGACAGCTGCCCAAGTGTCTCTGATGGAACCAGCTCAGTTGCTGGGCGACTTGGGGAGAACTATGTTGTGAAATTGTCAGGTGCAGACACTGCCAGTGGTGTTGTCACCCCAAGTGTAACCACTCCCGGGGAGTATTCTGTCAAGTACGATGCCCCCCGTGCAGGACTTTACTCAATGACTGTGGAGAATGCCAATGTTGGAGGCCTCACTGGATCCTACTTTAACAACCGATGGCTCTTTGGAACCCCTGTTTTGACCCGTGTTGACCCAACCATTGACTTCAAGTGGACGGAGGATGATGTTATCACGCCCACTGGCAAGGACTACATTTCTGTCAGGTGGGAAGGATATGTCCAGCCTGCCTTTGATGAAGTATACACCTTTAAGGTGCAAGCTGATGATGGTGCGCGCCTTTGGGTTAACGGAGAATTGCTATTTGATCAGTACGAGAATGAAGTAGCTGCAGATCAGACGTATGTTGAGCACTCAGGTGTGACGTCAGTTCCTCTTACTGCTGGACAACTTGTCGACATCAAGCTTGAATTCCGTGAGAATACGGGAGCCGCCATGGCCAAGTTGCTATGGGAATCGTCGACACAGGTTGAGCAGGTGGTTCCCTCCTACCGCCTTTTCAGCAGTGCTGACCCCATTTTGGGCAGTCCCTTCACTGTGAATCCTGTTGCCATTGAGCCTACTGAGCCCCTCGAATGCACACTTTCAGTCTTGTCTTGGGATGAAATCTTTGTTTCATGGAATGAGCCTGCCAATGACGGTGGGCAGGACATTACTGGTTACAGAGTCGAGTGGTGGAGTGCTGCTGCCCCCGGGTACGGAAATACCGAGATCCAGCAGTTCAAGATTCCTTCTAGTGTTACCGGTACTTTCCGAATCTCTTCCCCGGGAGGAACCCAATACCCTGTGGATTTGGATGTTGAATCCGTATCAGCGGCCTTCTTGGAGACTGCACTTGAGTCCCTTTCTGACGTTGGAGATGTTACCGTTGGAAAGGCCATCGATGGCAACTCCAATGTTGTTTTCACTATCGAATTCAACACGGACACCAATGCAGGAGCCGCACTCAGTGTCATTTCTATTGATGGATCTGCTCTCTCTACCCCGAATGATTACTGCATCTGCCAGAGTGGGAACACTGCTTGCAATGCCGGGACCAGCTACAGTGGAACTGGCGCCTGCACAGGCGGGGAAACACGTGACAGCGATGCTGATCCTTTCTCATCTGGGGGATTTGACACTGCCATTGAAATGGATGTTGCCGAGGGTGCCTCTTACTCGTACACCATCGCTAATGCACAGCAGGACAGCTCCTCTAGCGAGGGCTTCAGCGTTCGTGTTTATGCTACCAATGACTCTGGAAATGGATATGGGGTGCCCTGTGCAGTTCAGACCATCAAACCTATGGATGTTCCCGACGCTCCGTTGGTCAGTGAACTTGTCCGAAAGGCAGGGTCCTCCACTGAGCTGGATGTTTACTTCACTATGGTCAGCTACCCTGAGGACCGTGCTAGTGCTGTCACAGACTTCAATGTCGAGTACAGTACTACCTCTGACTTTGCTACATTTGAGACTGACACCGTTAGTATTGGTGCCATTGCTAGTGATCGCCTGAACACATATGACGATCCTACTGATGCTGATTACGTTCGCCCGTCCCCAGTTGAGAACATCTATGTGCACACTATTGCTAATCTTGTCTCGGGAACCCATTACTATGTTCGCGTCTCTGCAGTCAACTCTGTTGGTGCCGGTGCTTCTGCAGTCACAAAACCTACCTCTCTTGCTCCTGGAATGAAGCCAGACCAGCTTGAGTACGAGTCTGGAGTCAGTTTGAGTACTATCACTGCCGACAAGTCAGTTTCTGTGCTTGAGTCTTCTTCCTCTTTGCTCGTTACCTGGCAGGCCCCTGCCAACAGCAATGGTTTCCTCCCATCGGAATACATGTTGGAATGGTGGGAGACATCGGGAACTGATGAAGTTATGATCGTCACTGTATCTTCTGCCACCTCTGGGACCTTCTCACTAACCTATGATGGCGAAACTACAGACAGTCTCAAGATTGACATCAGTAAGGCAGACATTACTTCTGCATTGGAATCGTTGGCCACTATCCGCTCTGTGTCTGTTGACCGTGCCAACCCGACTGCCAACAACTACGTTTATACTATCACCTTCAACAGTGAAACCCCGGCTGTAAGCAACAACCAGCTTGTTGCCAATTACAATTCTGATACGACTGATGCTACTTCCATTGTTGTTACTTCCGACGGAACTGGAGGCTCTGTTCTCTCCACGCTTGCCGTTGGCTACAGCTCCAAGGCTGTCGTTGTTGACGACCCCACTGAGAACTTCTTTAGTCATACCATAACTGACCTTAGTGCTGGACAGCTCTACTATGTCCGCGTTAGTTCCAAGAATGCTCTTGGGTATGGAGTGCCCCAAACCTCCTTACCTTTGAGTCTTGCCCCCCCCAAGCAGAAGCCCTCGGAGCCACTTAGCACAGACCTCTTTGTCAACACTGGCCAGTCACTTAAGATCATCTGGAAACACCCTGATAGCAATGGTGGGGAGACTGTCACCAAATACAAGGTCGAGTGGGACACTTCGGCAAGTTTCGACAGCAACAGTGGTTCCCCCGTTGGAAGCCACACCAAGCTTCTAACGAGCCCCTCCACTGAGTGCATCAGCGACTCTTGTTACTATGTCATTGGTGGGCTGACTAAGGGAAGCCCTTACTATGTCCGTGTCTTTGCCTACAACAGCTACGGTTTCAGTAGTAAGGCTGGGCTCCCTGAACCTGCCTTTGAGACCCCCAAGTCTCAGCCTGCTCCTCCCAGTACTGTTTCTGTCGAGCCTTCAAGTGAGACTAGCTTGAAGGTTTCCTTCGCTCCTACAGCCGATAATGGTGGAGGCGAAGTTACCAAGTACAAAATTGAATGGGATTCCGTTAATACTGTCCCAGGTGTCTCAGTTAGTGATGCGGTGGCCAAATCGGCCCTTTATGTCCCTTACGAGATCCAAACTATCACAACCTCTGCTGATGACAAGATTGTCAGTGGAACCTTCCGCCTCTCGTTTGAAGGCCATGTGACATCTGATATTGACTACAATGCAAGTCCCAACGAGGTCAAGCAAGCTCTTGAAGCTCTTGACACTATTGGAACTGTTTCTGTATCACGCTCTGAGTTGCTCAACGGCTTCGAGTGGCGTGTCACTTTCCTGACCAACAGCGGAGCTGACCTTTGGTTTGGAGATGTCCAATCTCTTGTGGCATCCATTGATAGTAAGGCTCCCACCACGACCAACTTCGTTGCCGATACTTCATCTGTTGTTGCTTCCAGTGCTACAATGTCAAACACCAATGTTGCTGTTAGCATCGCAACAATTGCTAACGCTTACAATGGGCATGAGCAGCAAACCCTCACGTCTGCCTGCAGCACTTCCCAAGCTTCTATGGGGGGTACATTCACCGTCACAATTGGGGGTGCTAGTACGAACCCTCTCTCACATGATGTGAGCGCTGCTGACTTAGAGTCTGCCATTGAGAACCTTGGAGTTGTTGGTGATGTCTGGGTGGGCAGGGAGCTGGAAACCTCCAACAACAATGACAATACTTACACTTGGACTGTCGTTTTCATGGAGTATCTGGGAAGTGCTCCTTCAATTACTGTTAATGATGATGCTCTCTCTTGCAGTGATAAGGACGCCACCAAGTCTGTCACCGTCAGTGAGACTATTCACGGCTTCCTCCCTGCTATGGACAGCAATAATATGGCCCTTGTTGAACTGGAAGGAAATGACATATCTGGTGCCACCATTGAACACGAAATTACAGGCCTGAGTAAGGGAGAAATTTACCATGTCCGCGTGTCTGCCTATAATGGTGTAGGCTATGCCTACGGAAGCACGAAGTACAGCAGCCCTGCTGCTTCGTCTTCTTCTGCTGCTTCTGGTGCTCCGTCGTCCCTTGTAATGGCTGCCCACAGCAACTCTGCGGTGAACATTGACTGGGCTGCTCCCCTTAACGATGGTGGAAGCGATATCACCCAGTACAAAGTTGAGTGGGATGCCAATGCTGGCATTCCCGAGGTTCAAACTGTGACCACTGCTGCTGCCTCCAATATGCACGGAACGTTCCGTCTCAACTTTAAGGGGTTTAGCACCGGAGCAATACAGCATGATGCTTCTGAGGCTGCCTTCAAAGCATCCCTGGAATCACTCCAGTCAGTCGGAAGGGTGACAGTTTCTCGAAGTAACAAGTCGTCCAATGGCTACACTTGGACCGTTACCTTTAATGATAATGTTGGAAATCAGCCAGACCTTATCGTCGACAAGACCTCACTTGGAGGAACTTCTGTCGTCACTGATGTTGCTGAAGTAACTGCCGGAACTGATCCCCTTTTCGACCAGGGCACTGTTGGCATATACACACTCCCCCTGGGCAGCAGTAATGTCGGAGCCACAAATGAGGTTCAGCTCATTTCTGCATACTCCACAGGTGCCAGCGACCTCGGAGGATTCTTTTATGCCCACTTTATGGGTGAGCAATCTGCCAAGATATACTATGACTACACTGAAGCCCAGGTGAAGCATGCTTTGGAGTCTATGAGCACTGTTGCCTCTGTTTCCGTAAGCAAGGTTTCCACACTGCAGTCCATTATGCCCCCAGTGAGTTACTTTGGTAGTGAATGGTCTGTAACTTTCACAGGTGCCAGTAATTCCGGCGATCTGCCGTCCATTCTTGTTTCCACTGGTGGATCACCTGCTACCGTTGCAACAGGTGCTAATGGCGCTACCGGGCTTACCGGAAGTGGTGCTACAGTAACTGTCCAGGAGATCACCAAGGGTGGAGTCCCCACAACTTTCACGACCCCATCTACTCTCTCTGCCGGCACCACCTACTATGCCCGTGTCTCTGCCTATAATGGCATCGGATGGAGTGCTGCTACCATTGCTCCTTTTGGAGTTGCACCTGCCAGCCAAGTTGCTTCTGCCCCAACTGATGTTCATGTTTCTGTTGTGTCAGACACTTCTCTTGGAGTGAGCTGGAAGCCCCCTGTCAGTGACGGCGGTGAGACTGTCACCAAGTATGCAGTCCAGTGGGACCTTGACAGCGGCTTTGATGATAGCATGCTCACGGCCATTGTTGAGTCGACCGGATCTGAAACTGAGTTCACGTACACCGTCACTGGTTTGACTGCCAACACTGCTTATCTCGTCCGTGTGCTTGCCTACAACAGCATGGGCTATGGCGAGGCACAGCTTGCCACTCCTGTTGAATTTTACGATGAGGTTCAAGAGATCACAATCAGCACCACTGGGACTGATACTGTTGAATCCACTGATACATGGACGATCACGCACACCAGTGAGGACACCAACGCTGTCACTACGAGCGCCTTGTCTGTTCTTGCCACTGCTGCAGAAGTTGAGTATGAGTTAAACAATCTCAGCAACATGGGATGTGTCCGTGTAACCCGTCATGATCACTCTAATGACCCTCTCCAGAACGGTGAAACAATTGACACCGTATCTACCAACCCATTCAAGTTGACCTACCAGATTACCTTTGTCGGAAAGACTGAGAGCGGGCCCCGCACCACACCCCTCGCGACTACCGCGACTCTTACCAGAGGAAGCATTAGTGCCAATGCCAATGTCATCCATGCTGGAACCATTCCATCTTCCACATCTGCAATCACTACTCCGGCCTCCGGGACAATGCCCAAGGGCCCATCCAACATTGTTCTCACTTCTGTGAGTGAAAATGAGCTTGGTGTTTTCTGGGATGTTCCTGAAAATGATGGAATCGACGGTGCTGCCACTGCAACTAAGTACAAAGTGGAGTGGCAGAATATTTACAATATTGCCAACAGTGTTGTTTCGAGTAGCAACAAGTATGATGCTGTCACTTCTAAGCCTGCCGATTACAGTGCAGTTGTTAGCGGTAACAGTTATCAGATCAGTGGCCTTAACGTTGGTGAAACCTACTTTGTCCGTGTCAGTGCCTTTAATGCTAATGGTTATAGCAGTGCAGTCAATTCAGTACCAGATTCGATGCTCACTCAGACGGTCACTGCTCACGTCCCCACTGCAGTCACCATGGCTGTCAGCACTGAGAACATTGCCGACCGTATTGATCTTTCCTGGGTCCAGCCCACTGTGGATGCGAACGGTTTCAACACTGATGCCTGTGACGCCTCTCTCGGAACGGTTGCAGCCACTGACTACAGCATCCGGTTCGACACCAAGGAAGACATGTCTTCTGCGACCACTTATTCTGCCAAAATGATCTCAGGCGATGGCGTCGTTGAGAAGTGCTGTGGCCCTGCGTGCGACATCAAGCTTGGTTCTGAGGTGCAGGAAATCCGTGTGAGTACCAATAACGAACTACCTTTCACAGGTGGTAGTTACATTGTCATGTATGTTGGGAAGCAGTCTTCCTCGATCAAGGTTACTCCCACACTTGATAGCAACACTGTTCAAGTCGCCAACTATACAGCTTCCAATGCTGATCGGCGTGTTGGAGTTGCAATCAATGATTACATTCGAATCAGTGGTGATGTCTACAAAGTTACTGCCAACGGCGGATCACCTACTTTGAACATTGATCGCACCACTCTCACCATTGATCCTGCCTACCATGGTAGCGAGACTGGGGTTGAGGTCACGGCGCACTACAACACACCTCCTACTGCTATCAATCCTGGTGATGAGTGTGTCCAGTGGGATGCCACTGCTTCGGAAATGAGCACGCACATTAGGCAAGTCCTCGATGACATGCCATTTGACGAGTCAATAACTGTGTCTCGTGAACTATTGACTGGAAGTGAGAAAGGCTACAGCTACCGTGTCACATTTGATGGGCCTGCATTTGCTTTTGATACAGATGAACTCTTCACCATCACTAGGGCTTCTGATGGAACAATTGCTGGTAACTGCGACCTCCTTGAGGTTAATAATGTTGACTCTGCCACGGGGAATTTTGCTACCACTGATGTGTCCACGAAATTTGATGCCGGTTCCTTGGTTGCTGGAGAGACCTACTATGTGGAGATTGCCGCTGTAAATGGAGCAGGAACAGGAACTTATGCGAACGCAGAGATTGGTGGTATCAAGACTATTGTCCCTCGCTCACCTCCTGGACTTGTGCAATCCCCCAAGGTTTATGCTACAGCCGATGACAAGACTGCCGTCTTGGTCACCTGGTCTGAAGTTGATTTCACCTTTGGAGATGATGTGACCCAGTATGTCGTTGACGCCACCTGTGCTCCTACTAGTCAGAGTGGCTGCAACGCAGTTCAGGAGGTCATCACTGATTTCTCCACTATTGATAACTCTGCTGACATTGTCGGGGACGGTAACACATTTGCTGCCACCGTCACTGGTTTAGACCATGGTAATGTGTACACTGTTCAGGTGCGCGCTCACAATGTTGAAGGTGCTGGCGCCACCAGCTGGTACAATGCTGCCGCCTTCGGAGCCGGTGACTATGAGCTAGCTGGACTTTATGATGACTATGTCTCTGGTGCTTCTTTTGCCATCCCTACCTGCAACCCATCTTCTGATGAGTGCGCAGAAATTGTTGTGACAGCTGAGGACGGAAAGAGCTTCCTTGCTCGCAGTAAGCCCAATGCTCCTGTCTTTTCCGCTGGAACTTACCCCACGGTCAGTACTAATGACCGTTTCACTGCTACTTCGATACTGGTTTCCTTCAAGTGGCCTACTGACAATGGTGGTGATACGATCGACAAGTACCGTGTGTACTGGGACACTGATCCTAACTTTGGCAATGAAGTTGCTGGCAACTTTGGCAGTGCCGTTGTTGATGTCTCTGACCAGACTGGAACTACTAAGGATGAGCTCAACTACCTCATCACATCTCTTTCCATGGGAACTACCTATTACGTCCGTGTGCAGTGCCACAACAGTGCTGGATGGGGTCCTACTGCCTCTGACATCCCAGTGAAGCCTCAGCAAAAGTCCGATCCCCCTTTCTCGCCCACTCTTTCTGTCCTCAGCACCGCCAACGGAGACTTGTCGACCGCTGTGGGAACATCACTTAAGGTTAGCTGGAACGCTCCTGTGGTTGACTCCACTGATTTGGTCGGAAACGGAGGAGACCCAATTACTCAGTACCTGGTGGAGTGGAGCAAGAATGACTTCAACGGTTTTACCAAGGAAGTGCAGACCATCACAGTCGATGACAGCAATATTGGTAACCAGAACTTGAACGGAACTTTCAGGCTTGGCTTTGACACCACGAGTCATACTACCGCTGCAGTTGCTGGGGCATATGTGTCTGCTGACATTTCATTTAAATCAACTGCTGCTGAGCTTGAAACCATACTTGAGAACATGCCCAACATTGGGGATGTCACGGTGACCAAGTCAGCAGCTGCACCTTCTTACGACACCCTGAATGTCTGGCAGGTCACATTTGAATCTGAGATGGGCGATGTTCCTGCCTTTACTGTCGCTGACAACAGCGTAAGTGATGGAATCATTGACGGTGTCCAGGATGGTTCTCTCGGAGATGTTGTTGTCACTTCTGCCAATGGTGCAATCACTGCCGGTAGCAGCTATGGCAGTAAGGTCATTGACATGGCCACCCATGTCGGTGACTTGACCTATACTATCCCTGACCTCATCTCCGGGAAGCGCTACTACTCCCGTGTATCTGCATACAACAACATGGGGTACGGGAAACGACGTGTTACAGCACCTGACAGCATTGTCGTGCCTATCCAGGCTCCCGGACAGCCAACATCTTTCTACCACAACCAAGCTGCTCCTTCCCTTTATGTTGCGTCAGACACTACGCTCTCTGTCAAGATGAGCACTCCTGATTATGATGGTGGAGATACCATCAGCCACTTCCGCGTTGAGTGGGACACCAGTGGCACATTTGACAGCAGTGATTATGGTGAGGCTTATGTCGGTGCCTTTACCACACTATGTAGTAATTGCGTATCCGCTTTTGACCTATCAACGGGAGAGTTCACTTGGAGCGAGGCTGATGTCGAGGATAATGCCAACATCATAACGCAACTGGTATCTCAGAAGCGCATTGCAATTTTCTTCAGTGATGATTCCATCACTTACATCTTTACTCTCGCCACTGATACGACCGTGGCTACTTCCACCAAGTTTTATGTTGAGAGTGGCCATTTGCGACAATCTGACTTGACATCCATGGATGACACGGCTGGCGTAACTAACGCTGACCTTGTTTTGCTTGGAGCTGAGTACGAGATTGAGAATCTGACCCCCGGTAGCCGCTACAATGTCCGCGTAAGTGCTCAGAACGGAGTCGTTGGCCTCGGTCTTCCGATTGCCACCGTCCCCTCCTCCGAGATCCCCCGAGCTTCCCCTGCAGCACCCGGATCGGTCAGCGCTACTGCGGTCGACAAGTCCTCAGCGAGTGTCTCCTTTGGAGCTGCCGCTGTCAATGGTGGGAGTGTATCAGAATACAAGATCGAGTACTTCACCAAGTCTGCTGCCGAAGGAAACCCTGCCAGCGGCAACTTTTATGGGGTCAACGAGGTGCAGGTTATCTCTACTGCTGATGCTGACTCACTGCACAATGTTGACTGCAGTGTGAGTCTTGCTTCCTGCACCTACCGCCTGCAATTTGGAGATTTCACCAATCCCCTTCCTGGAACTGTCAATCTCATAAATGGAAATAACTATGCTGAGACCACAGAGGATCTTGCTCCCCATGTCGAGCGTGGGGATGCCGTCTCCATCAATGGTGTATCATACACTGTGTCTGATACTGGGGTTTTCAACGCCCAGAAAATCCCCTTCACGACTACTTTCTCTGGCTCTGATGTGCTCGCTGCAACTGCCATGGTCAAACCCACCACTGCTGACATCAGTCTGACTGCAACTGCCGCTGAGATGAAGGCATCCTTGGAGAACATGAATAGCATTGGAGTAGTTGACGTCAAGCGTGAGGCTGACGCTGTTTCTGGTTACACCTACACTGTCACCTTCTTGTCCAACCTTGGAAACCTGGATGAGTTGGTGGCCCGTGATACCAAGCTTCTCAGGGGGGATAATAATGTTGCTGGTGTTAAGATTTCCACTGCTACGAATGGTATAGCGCCGGATAACTACCAGAGCGCGACTGCCTACACTGCCGGAGAAGCAGTTGCCATCAATGAATTAACCACCGGGCAGGGTTACTATTTCCGTGTGTCTGCAGCCAATGACAGGGGCTTTGGTATGTACACTGCCAGCAGCCCCAACTTTGTCACTCCTGCCAGTACCCCGGGACCCCTTCCCTTGCAGCCCTACTTACAGACCTACACTGGTAACAGCCTGCTTGTTACTTTGGAGGAGGGAAGCTCTAGCAATGGCGATGCAATTACTGCCTACACAGTTGAATGGGATACCTCTGCGGACTTCACGTCCCCTAGTGCTGTCACAAACTCTGTGACACACAAGAAGCAAAGAGTAAAGACAAACGCACACTCGCTTCCCTGGGACCCTTCTGGAACTAGCTCGACATTCACCCTTTCCCTTGGAGACTACCATGGCGACTACAGTGTTGTTTTGGGTGGGACTTCGATGGCAGCTACAGTGGGAAGCAATAGCACTCTTGTTACTGGTGCTAATGGCACTACTAGCATCACCCGTGTTGCCGCGGTTGATGGAACTGGACAAAATGACAACCATTATGGAACCGCCAATCTCAATGAAGAGATTTCCCGTGGTGACTTTATTCGTGTTGGCGGCCAGGAATTCCGTGTCTGCCTCAACACTGACCCGAGTTTTGTTGCAGCCAATGGTGCCTACTCTGCCACTTCACTTCCTCTCTGCCACGTCAATGATCCATGGACTGCTGCAAGCTGGATTGCTGACCCTGCTGTCCGGGCTGACTCTCTCTTTGACTCCCCAGTTTACAAACTTGACACCTCTATTGGTGCTAGCTCTGGAAGTTCCCATGGATCTTCATCTCTGAGCACCCAAACGGTTGGTGGCTCTCCTTGGGATAGTAGAACTTCGCCCAGCGACCCTAATGGCCTCAACCGTGGCGATCTAATCCGTGTTGGTCACCCCTTGGAAGGAGAAACTTTCCGTGTGCACCAGACTAATACTTTCGACACCTCGAACCTTCCTCTTGGTGCCCTGTATGACAACACTGTTGAGGCTGGCCTCACCGAAGTTGCTCTGAGGCACAGCACTTATGAGGTTCAGAGCTTCTCACTTACCCACACAACTGCTGCCACTGACTTGACTGCCGGATCTGTCACGCCAACTGGATACCGTCTAAAGTTTGAGGCTGAGACTACTTCTTCGACAACCGCTGGCGGAACTTCCGGCTGCTTGCTGTGGGATGGTGATGCCTCTGATGTTGAGAATGAGCTAGAGACTCTCATTAACATTGATGATGTTATTGTCAGCAAGAATGTAATTGGTGGGGCTGGGAACAGAGGTGTCGAGTATTTGGTAACTTTTGTTGGAGACATGGTAAGAGGAAATGTGCAGCAGCTTCAAGTGGTTGACGCCGGTGAAAATGGCTGTTCGGATGCTGATGGTGACAAAATTGTGGGAACTGCAAGTGCGACGACCGTGGAAGATTCTCGTGTTCCCATCTACAAACTCCAGACGACTGAGGACATTGCCTACGATGCAACATCAGAAGATGTCAAAGCAGCAATCGAGGATCTCTCTTTGGCTGTCAAGGTCGATGTCAGTCGCAGCATCAGTTCACACGGCTTCTCATGGGATGTTACTTTCACTGACACCAGGGCCCCCGGATCCGATGACTTCAGTGCTCTAATGGCTATGAACCACAATGGTGCCAATTTGGTTGCCGAGGTTGATGCCACAGTTAGTGTTGTTGGCCTAGAGGAGGTTGAAATTTCCACCCCACTATCTGGAACCAACTACTTTGTCCGGGTATCTGCTGAGAATTCCCTCGGTAGGGGTGATTCAGTAACCAGTAACCCCGCTAGTATGCAGCCGTCTGCCCAACCCCCCAGCAGGCCCCAGTATGTCTTCGCGGAGGCCGCCTCTCACGAAGATATTTTGGTGCAGTGGGCTGCTCCCATTTCCTCGGGTGGAGACTCCATCTCTCAGTACAAAATTGAGTATGACACCGCCAGCACATTTGACAGTGGTGTAGGCGCACAGTTAGGCGGCCCCACAGGCTATGCCACCCTCGCAGCCTCTGCAGCCAACACCATTGCTGATGTTCAAACCATCACATTGAGCAGTGGGGAGGATGGCAGCAGGGACACCAAGTACTTGGCTGGAACTTTCACCGTCACCTTTGACGGACAGACCACCCAAGAGCTACCCTATGATATCAGTGCAGAAGACATGGAAACTGCAATCAATGGGCTTGCCACAGTTGGTGGAGTGAGTGTAAGCCGCCACCTCAGATGCAGCCGAGCCAGCTCAGTTAGCAACTTAGATGCTGCGCCCATTAGACGTGAGAAGCAGACACTTTCTCTCGGAACTACTGGAAATGCTTTCGTCATCAGCTATCAACCTTACCCGAACCAACCCGCCGTTAGCACCGGCAGCATTGCAGCCAATGCAGCTCTTAGCGGAAGTGCTTCTGCTGTGGAGGAAATGCTCGAGGCTGTTGTAGGCGATGTTGATGTCACCTGTGACTCTTGTGTGGCGGGTGCCATTGACACCACTGCGAGTCAAACTCTCACCATCACATTCAATGATATCCGCGGAGATGTTGTACCTCTGACCGTCACTGGTCTCACTGCTACCCAAACTACCGAATCCGCCAAGGGCTTGTATGCTGGGGCTAATCAATGCAGCGACCCTCAGGGTTTCACTTGGATGGTAACATTTAACAGCATGTCCTACAGCGGGGATCAGTTCTACCGTTATACTAGCACCTACATGGATGGACGAGGCCATAAACTTTCTGCCGATGCCACACACATTTTGGAATGTGACACTATTGACCGCACCTCCTGTATCAACAGTAGGAAGGGCACCGTAGCTGTCGGAAATGTCGAGGAGGTGCAGACTCTTGCCCTCGGAAATAACAATGCCAACTCCATCACTCTCACTGCCAACGGCCAAACTGTAACCCTCGATACAAGTGTTACCGTCAGTGTTAACAGTGACGGCTCTGGAACTAGTGTAGAGGAGAAGCTTGAGTCCATTGCCGGTGATGTGACAATCTCCTGTGACACTTGCGTTGCTGGCAATATTAACCTTGCTGCAAGTGAAACTCTCACAATCACCTACCACACTCTCAAGGGAGATGTGCCCTTGATTTCTGCCACTGGCCTCACTGGAGGAACTTCATACGGCACTGAAATTGTCAAGGGTGTGTTCCAGCCAATTGTCGGTGTTGCACAGTACAGCAAGATTGTGAACTCTGGCTCCAACAGTAACGGATTTTATGTCCGAGTCTCTGCATCCAACAATGTCGGGTACGGTTCAAGTGCCTCTGCCTGGCCGCTTGTCACTTATCCATTTGTGACCAACCCAATGGTTCCTACAAATGTTGCAGTGTCTGTCGGCAGCAAAACATCCTTGACCGTAACTTGGGATGCACCTGTTAACGACGGAGGGGATGATGTAGAGTCTTTCCTTGTTGAATGGGACACTGAACCTTCCTTCAAGACCCAGTGTGACAGCGACAATGGCTGCTACGCGACTCAGCTCCAGCCTCTTGGAGACAGCACTCCAATTGCACAATCCACTGCCGCTTCTAACGCAGCATCTCTTTCTGCCGGATTTGCCTACACCATTGAAAACCTCATTCCTGGTGTTCCCTACTATGTCCGTGTATCCGCTGCCAATAATTTCTTCAACAGCGGAAACCAAGGGTCTGATGTTAGTGGACCACCTGCCTTTAATGGGTATCCGAACACTCCCGTCGCTGTTGCTCCTGTTGCAGTCCCGGATGTGCCTGCGAGCGCCAAGTTTGCCGGTGTTGGAGCCAGCAACTCCCTCCGAGTTGACTTCTCTGCGCCGGCTAATAGTCGCCCGGAGGGATCCAACGGAGAGCCTGTGACCGGCTACAGGGTCGAATTTGCCTCTGCCGTTGATGAGGTCCAGACTGTTACTTTTGACACAACTGCTGGCGGTGATTTCACTGCCGGAAGTTTCAAGCTCGGCATCTGGGGTGGTGACTTTGAGAAGAAGAATGCCACCCGGTGCATCAGTCTTGGGAGCCCTGCTTCTACTGTTGAGACTTACCTCGAGGAGATCTTCGACATCGATGGTGTGTCTGTTGTTGCTTCTAGTGTCGGTCTTGGTCAGAGCAGCTACAGTTACTCTATTACTTATGATGGAAGTAAGCTCAGCAACGGCAATGAGACTACTCTCCGCGTATTCACAAATGATGCAGATTGCACGGCTTTTGCCCCCTCTGCCTTCACTTCCAATGTTGTTGAAAACACTGTCGGCCGCGAGGGAGGAATTTTTGAGGTGGTAAAGATCACTGCTGACGCCTTCAAGAATCTGGGCGGCTTCTTTGAGATCGGCTACGACTACAGTGGTGACTTCAGCCAGGTTGTTACTGTTGCTGGTGTTCCTGAGACTGTCACGGTGACCCGTGGAAGTCAGCTTGTCACTTCTACCAACAGTATGGCCAATGTTGTCAATATTGGCGATGAGCTTTCTATCGCGGGTGAGATTGTGACTGTCGCTGCCGTTAACACCAACACTATCACCCTTGTTGAGTACCACACCTCTGGCGCTACTGATGCCAATATCTACATTATGGATAACATTGCTGGCACTGGTAGTATCACTGCGGCTGACAATAAGATTGTCTCCACGGTTGATCTAAGAGGTGTCATCAAGTCTGGCGAAGACCTGATGGTGTACGACACTGTCAACGGAGATCACTACTATGTTACCACTACAGGAACTATCACTAACACGGACATTCCTCTTGATGGTGTAACCTGGGGTGCTGGAGTGACTTCCCCAGTTACCATTTACAAGAAGAAGACGGTTTTGGTTGAATCAGATGCGACTGCAGAAGAGATGGAAACACACATTGAGAGCCTCCCGGGAGCTGGTGATGTCAGTGTGTCTCGCGATGGGCCAACTGTCGGAGGAGGATATGTTTGGAGTGTCACTTTCAATGGCCAGAATGGGCCTTCAAGCTGCAAGCCTAACGGTAACAATGCCAATTGCCTCACGGTTGATTCAACCACCGCAACTTGGGTGGATGTGAACAGCTGTACTACTGCTACCGCAAATGGTTTCTATTTCAAAACTGGCATGGAGAATGGCAAGCCTATGTATAAGATGGCTGCCGCTCCTTATTACATCAACTTTGACGATGCAACCAACAAGTGGACTCTCTTTGAGAATGGCCAATCCGCACACAGTGCACAAGCAAATGTTGGACACCTCATCAATGCACCTGATGTTGCTGGTGCTTACACCAATGGATGTGTTCTTACGTATGGTGCTCCTCTTACTATTACTACTAGCAGCAACATGCTCTCAACCGTGACTTCTTCTGTTGTCGCTCGCGGGGTTGCCCCCAGTTTTGACAATGTTGTCTCTACTGTAGTTTCCTCTGGTGTTGTCAATGAGGTCCAGAAGATCAAGGTCAGCGCTGACAAGAACGACTTGAATGGTTACTTTACTCTTGACCTGAACAATGACTATGACATTGCTTATTTCAAGTATGACGAGACGGCCGCTGATATGAAGACCAAGCTCGAGGCTCTTGACACGGTCGGTAGTGTTACTGTCCAACGCACTGCTGTTGACTATGGGCACGAGTGGCTTGTAACCTTCAATGATGCTGTTGGAGATGTTCCCCTTTTGACCTATACTAGCAACAAAATTACCGGTACCAACGCAGTTTTCTCTATCACTGAGGTAACTCCTGGAAGTGCCGTTGACATGTTTGCTGTAGCCACTTCCCTTACTGAGGGTGAGCAATACTATGCCCGTGTCGCTGCTTCCAATAGCGCAGGATACAGTAGCTTTACAACTGCTGTCCCTCTCCATCACTTGGCTGCCACTGCTCCTGCTGCCCCTTCTGTTAGCGCAGTAAGCAAGTCAAATAGCCAGATTGAGGTTTCTTTCTCTGAGCCTGACTCAAAGGGGAGCACGATTGACGTGTACAAGGTTGAGTGGACAACGGACACTAACTTTGGCACCATGGATGCCCGCAGTATCCGTGTTAACTGCACAAACAGTAGTGACATTCTCGGATACTTTACCATCGGATACGGGGGCGAGACCACTGTTGCTCTGGACTTTGCATCATCCAATGGTCAAGTGAAGGAAGCGCTTGAGGCTCTTAGTACTGTTGGTACCGTGAGTGTGACTAGTGGAATCTCTGATGGCAACCTGCATGCCACCTCCTCCGCTGTCATGGACCTCTACAAGTATGACACTCGTGAGTGGGACATTGTCTTTGAACAGCAGGTCGGTGTGGTCGAGGACATTACTGTCAATGACTTCTTCTACTCGGAGTCAAGCAAGGGTAAGGTGAACATCGATGTTCACAGGAAAACTGCTGGGGTTGAACCTGCTAACTACGGATTCGACTACATGGTGGCTGATGTTGACACTTGCGGAAGCACAATTGTTGGGAGCTCTTCTCCTGTCCAGATCATCCAGCTTACAGCTGACGATGGTGCTGTAACTGGAGGACAGTACAGGCTGTCTCTTGACGGCGAGATGACTGCATGTATTGACTTCGACGAGAGCCCCACTGACATGAAAACCAAGTTGGAGCAACTTTCCAACGTCAACAATGTTGAGGTTGTCGCCAGATATGTGCCTCATATGGACAAGGATGGCTTCCCTCTTGAGTACACTGTTTACTTCAGTGGCGAACATGAAACCGGCACATGGCCTGTTCTTCGCTCCGTGTCGGATGAATTTGGTGTCCAGTGGGCCAACCAGGGTGGTTGCACTGCGTGGACCGGTACTGCCACTAACCACCAGATCAAGGTCCTCCCAGTCCTTGAAGAGACGGCTTGCAGTGGAGGAGTAAGTGAGGTCCAGGTTATTGTCGCAGACGGAAGCTCTACCCTTGGGGGCACCTTCGACTTGCACTACCAAGGCGATACTGTCACCGCTATCCCTATTACTACAACTGCCCGCGAGCTTGAGAACATGATTGCTTCCTCCATCACTTCCATCAGTTCTGTAGAGGTAACAAAGCACCCCCACAGCGATAGAAGCTCTGGAGTTGCGTGGGCCGTGACATTCACTCACAATGACGGCGATGTTGAGATGCTGGATGTCAACGACAAGCTTGTGACTGGAACGGATGCCAACGTGAATGTCTACCCCCTCATCAATGTCACCACATTTGCTGACGATGATGACATCAGCGGTGACTTCCGCATCCACCTCGATGGGGAAGTCTCTGGGCCCATAAGTTACCGCGCCACCCAGGAGAAGATGCTCAGCGAGCTTCACAAGATGAAGGGCATCCACAAGGTTGCAATGCTTGGCAGCAATCAGGGTCTCACTAATGTCAAGTTTTTCCAGAACGAGACATTTGCTCTCTCAACTGCCTACAAGCATGCATCTCCCGGAGATGCAGGAAAGTTTGGTTTCGTGATAGGAGATGTTACATCGACGGTCGCTATTGGTGACACCTTCCGTGTTGGTAGCTGTTCAAACATGAAGATTGCCAACATGACGCATTTCCCCAACGATCGCCAGCAGCCTAACGCTGGCAGCAACCCTCCCGCCCACCTTGATGCATTTTACGATAATGTTACTCAGCATTTCCCCAACCAGATAGAGGAGCTTGACGACTATGGTTTCACAATGCTCGTATTTGATGTTCCCATGAGTGACGACTGCATGCACCCTTACTTCACTACCCTTCACGATAACAACAATGTAGCCAATAGTGTGGGCTTCAGCGGCATGGTTAATGCCACAATTGGCAGCAATGTTGTCTCGAAATCCGCTCTCAGCGGTGTTGTCACCGTCGAGTCCACCTACAGCCTGAAGACTTCCTCCACTGACCGCTACGTATACCTCTACGATGGTGATGTAAGTCGTGTTGGTTTGTCCAATGGCGATGAAATTGTCATTGAGGGAGTCATGTATGAAATAACTGCCATTAACCAGGGTGGATGCGGTGCTGATTGCCTCTACTTGGACCAGAACTTTGTTGGTACCATTACAACTGCTGGCAGTGTTGATGTACCTGTATACCCATACAAGTCCATCAGTGCTTACAGCAGTGAGGACCTCACCAGCAGTTTGGTCGTTGGCCAGACTGTCTGGGTTGGAGAGGATGAGCTTACTGTTGAGGGCGTCACCTCTACTGTCGTTTCCCTCACCGGCATTGTTACTTATGACAATGTTAAGGCGCGCATGTATGCCTCTGGTAACGGTGTTGAGCATGCAGTGGTTATCAAGGCCGCCAGCAGCAGTCTTGATACCCTCCGTGTCATGCCTGACGGAAATTGGCGTGGAACCAGCTCTCGAATCTTTGTCACTAGGCCAGCCGGAAAGGCTGCTAGGACATATCTGTTGGGATCTCCCAGTGAGATCCAGACCATTGCCATGCGAGACACTGCAGAAGAAACTACTGCTGGCCAGAATGACTTTGTCCTTGCTTTCAATGGTGTAGACACCAGCACGCTTGCTTGGGGATCTACTGATGCTCAGGTCAAGGCAGCACTTGAGCTGCTCCCTGGAATTGACAAGGTTACTGTAGAGCGTAGCGGAAACGGAGCGTCTGCCGCTTACAGCTATGGGTACGTCTACACTGTTGCCTTCTGGGGAACTTACCCTGCTGGTTTTGTCCCCCAGTTGACCTCTACTGTGCAGACTGGTACCAACTTCAACATTTACCACAATACAGTGCGTGAGGGAGTTGCCAATGGTGCGTTCAGCAGCAAGTATGTTGCCCTTGATGAGAACCAACAGTACAGTGTCCGTGTGAGCGCTCACAACAGCCTGGGTTTTGGACCTGCTTCTGCCATCCAGTCTGCCACTACTGCTGACTATGGAGAGATTCCTGGTGCTCCTCGAAGTGTTGTCCTTGGCAAATACTATTCCAGCGACAGTATTCATGTCAACTACTTGCCCCCCTTCCGGGATGGCGGAAGTGACATTACCAAGTACAAGATTGAATGGGACACTAGCAGCAACTTTGCCACCAGTAACAGCGGTTACGGCAGTGACGAAGTCTCTGTCCGTTACGAGGTCCAAGAGCTCTCCTTATATTTCCGCAGCGGTGACACTGTTGTGCCCCGCAGCGGAGATTTTACTCTCTCCTGGGGAGGGCAGAAGACTGACCCGCTTGCGTGGTCAATCTCTGCTGCTGACCTAGAGAGTGCAGTGAGTGAGATTGTGGGCGTCCGCAACGTTGGTGTCCCCCCTGTCCGTGTCACTCGCAAGGCTTATGGTTATGGCTACAAGTGGGATGTCACCTTCAAGGGTGTCTACGGTGATGTTGGAAATTTGATTGTTGATGACGCCTTTGTTGTTGGAGATGATGCCATCATGAAGGTGACTGAGAAGGTGTCTGGCAGTGCTGACATCTACCCCACGCAGTATACCAATGAAGTTCAGACTTTCTACATTGACTCTCTGTCTGCTATCAGTGGCTCGTTCACGCTTGGATTCGAGGGAAGGACTACCTCCCCTTTGATTTATGACATCTCTGCCGAGAACCTCAAGTATGCTCTTGAGAGAGAGCTTGACACCATTCACACTGTGAACGTTGAGCAGACCTCTTTGGATAGCACTAAGAACCTCTTTGCCTGGACCATTACTTTCACACATACCAACCATGAGAACGTGCAGGGAGCTGGCGACATCGGTTTCCTCACCTGGAATGTGGACACAATTACGGGGACGGCCGTTAGCGGAAATATCTTTGAGAACGTGAAGGGTACCAACCCCATGGCTTATGTGATTAGTGGAGCCACCACCGGTAGCACCTACTATGCTCGTGTCACTGCCTCCAACAGCATTGGCTATGGAGCCGTGAGCAGTGTTAGCAGCATTGTCCCCAGGGGCCAGCCAGAGCCCCCCTCTTATGCCACAGGCAGTGTTAACAGTGGTACCTCGTTACAAGTGAGCTGGGCTGCCAGCAGCAACAGTAATGGTGACGCAGTTAGCGGCTACAAGATTGAGTGGTACACTGAAGAGAGGGATTTGGAGGTGCAGAAGATTACCACTTCTGCTACTGACGGTGTTGTCGAGGTACAGAAGATTCGCATAACTGCAGATCAACAGGGAATCTCTGGAAACTTCTATTTGACTTTTGGTGGTGAGACCACTGAGCTAATTGCCTGGGATGAGGCTGGTGATGGCAGTGTCTCTTTGGAGACTAAACTTTCCAGACTTTCTACCATTGGCTCCATTAGTGTCACTAGGGACTACAGCTGGGAAGTCGTGAGCGCCAATGAAATAACTGCAACCAAAAACAGTCATGTTGTTACCTTCTCCACGGGAGGTACTGCTGGCATGACCGCTAATGATCTTATTCAAATTGCTGGAGAAACTTTCAGGATCAAGCAGGTTGTTGACGGCACCACCATCCACCTCGGAGAAGTTGATGACTCCACAACTCAGACAAACTTTTTGGGTGAGACCATCAACGGTGCTACTCACAGCAATTGGGCGAATGGCTACGAGTGGGTCGTCTCCTTTGATTCTCACGTTGGAGACCAGTCTGAACTTGTGGCGACGCCAGCTGACAATTGGGCCGGTACCAACCCCACTATTCAAGTTTACACTGTAACTGATGGTCTTCGCCCGACCAGCGGGACATTCCAGCTGTCCTTCGACGGCGAGTCTACTGCACCCATCACCCATGATGCCTCGGCATCTGTTGTGAAGAGTGCAATCGAAAATCTTTCCTCTGTTGGTGTTGTAGAGGTTTCACGATTTGTGAATAACAACGGATACAATTACCTTGTCACCTTCTTGACCGAGTTGGGCAGCTCTGTTCCCTTGCTTGTCGCTGATGACAGTCAGTTTACTGGGCCCAACGCCAAGGTATCTGTGTCCACTATCCAGCCTGGAGTTGACCCGGATAATTATGGATCATATGATGTGCCATCTGGCATCACATACAGCCACGTCATCCATGGCTTGACCAATGGGCTGAACTATAGAATTCGAGTCCGTGCAAGGAACAGTGAGGGACTAGGTGATTCAGTATACAGCAGCCCTGCTCTCATTGCCCCGAAGGAGGCCCCCTCCGAAGTTAAGAATGTTGCCATCTTCCCCATGTCTGACACTTCTATCAAGGTGACCTGGCAACAGCCCACTACTAATGGAGGAAGCTGCATTGAACGTTACAGAATCGAGTGGGACATTAGTGCTACCTTTAGCAATATTGTCAGCAGTGGCTTCCAGCATGAAATGACTGTCGCGTGTGTGCCTGAGGGCGACGTCACGACTTACTGCTACAACATTGAACTCAACGCTGCGAGCAATACTGTCCCAAGGTTTGTGCGCGTCCTGGCCCACAACGGTTTTAGTTTGAGTTACCCTGCGTACTCCACGCCGGCAAGCACAACTGCTCAGTTGTTGCCTCCTGGCAGTGTCCAGGACATTGCTATCAGCAGCACTTCCGCCACTGGCATCAATGTCGTTTGGAACCCACCTTCTGCTGCCGTGTGTGAGTATGGAGGTGATGGGGGAGCCCCCATCACCCATTACTTGATTGAGTGGGATTACAGCCCTGATTTCGATAGCCCCGCCGAGCATGCACAAATCAGTAGCTCTGAGTCCAGCTATCTTATTGGGGGCAGGTCAGTATTCACTGGCCTCGAGTCCTCTATTCTTGAGTCCGGTGAAACATACTACGTTCGCATGTCTGCCTTCAATAGCGTAGGCGTAGGACCGGTCCAGAGCGGATCCCCCGTTAGTGTGACCCTTGCCGACATGGAGCCCACTGTGCCAAGCAGTCGTGCTGCCAGTATTGTTTCTGCAACCTCAATCCGAGCAAGCTGGGACACACCGTCCTTCGATGGAGGGGAGAGTGTCAACAGCTACCTAGTTGAGTATGACACCAATAGCAACTTTGCCACTGCAAAGTTTGTTGATGTCGGAATTGTCAATGAAGTGCAGTCTGTAGTCGTGGAGAAGGCTGGATCCGTTGCCAATGAGCACCAAACCATTTTGGCCACTGTTGAGGTCACAAATGAACGCCAGACTGTTCGAACCAACGTGGATGGAGTTGATGAAGTCCAACTCATCACTACGACTGCTGATGAAGTGATTGCCGAAGTGCAGACTGTCACTACTTCCACAGTTGACACTGACGAGGTCCAAACAGTTAGCCTTGATGGAGATGACATTGATGAGATCCAAATTGTGCGTTCCTACGGCATTGACCAACCTCAGATCCAGAGAGTAAAGGTTGCTTCCTACCGTAAACCTGAGGTACAGCAGATTGGTGTGCTTATTCAAGGAATCGATACAGCGTCACACAGCGTGGCTGCTCTCGAGAGCGTGATGAGTGGGGGCTTCACATTGAGTTTCGACTTTGACAACTGCGGAGACACCAACAACAACTGGTGCCAAGAGGCTGTCACTGAGCAGCACCCTAGTAAGGGAACCATTGAGTGCAATCCCTCTGCCGACGGTGGCTGCATCACGGGAACTATTAATCCCATGCAGACTGATGATTCACAAGCTGACCACATGAAGCCTTTGCTCAATGGTCTGACTGACTCGAACGGAAAGACTGGATTCATGGTTGACGGTAGCAGTGTGGGAGTTCTTGTTGATCGCGACAGTGCAATCACTGTATCTGGCGGCTGCTCTGACAGTGGCGGCGGTGCTTACACTTGCACGGGAGAGTACATGCTCTACTTTAACGTCACATTTGCCGGTGACACTCTGCGAGGTAATGTCCCACCTCTACGTGTGGAATCAACCAATTTTGCAATTGATACCAGTACCAAGGTTGCTGCCGGTGGTATTTGTCCTGATGCTGCCACAACATGTGCAAGTGCCACGTTTGCGACATCTGATTCTGCATCGTTTGACTGGTCCTTCATTGGAGGAAGTGGCGGATTTGCGTCTGCTCTCGGATACGCTAAGGAAGTCCGCATTGGTTCCCAGCCTGACGGAAGTATTATTCTTGACTACGAGTGTGAGAGCAATACCGTTGACGTGGGTAGTGTTACAACTGACAGTGACACCACTATCGTTGTGGACGCTGTTGACGTTACTAATGGCCTTTACAGAGTTGGCGAGTACATCAGGATCGGAGGCAACAACCCTGCCGATCAGGCAGCCGGAACCGATGATCAGTACCTGCAGATTGTTTCCATTGATACCGGCACTCAAATTACTCTTGCGTCTGCCGTCACTAAGCCAGACGCGACGTACACTGACGTAGAGGTCGGTTTCTTCTTCAGCGACTATGATGAGTCAGATGGCACTGATGGGGTTAGCAGTGTGTGCGCTGTCCAGCGTATCCGGAAAACCAATTCCATTTCTGTCAGGACTCTTGACAAGACAGGGAGTGAAACTCTCTTCAGTGACAAGCTGGAGGCACTAGATAATGTGTATTCTGGTTCAAATATTGCGGTGACTAGGTCGGCTATCCCCTCGACAAACAGTGAAGAACTCGGTTTCTACTGGGACATTACTTTCACAAAGCAGCCTGGAGATTCCAAGGTCATGGCTTGTGACGTTTCTTCTCTCAGTGGTACAAATGCGGATTGGGGAAGCTACTGCATCGTTTCCGTTCGCCAGGCTGCATCTATGATCGATGGAGAGTACTTCTTGCAAACTACTTATCCCCATGAGTTTGTTGGCACGCCCATCAACTATACTTCTCCTGTCCTCAACTGGAATGTCGATGCTGCAACCATGAAGACAGCGCTTGAGAGCAGAATGGATGTTGATACAAACGCCGTTAGGGTATGGGGAAGTGTTGATGTGGCCCGTACACCCTATGTTCCCACTGGACACAGCCGCTGGAGCGGAGGGTACACTTGGGCCATTACTTTCACCACCCGTGAGGGTAATGTTCCAGCAATGACTGACCTAAATTACCTGAACCAGTCTTACCCTATTTATGAAATGAATGTGACAGGTCTCCCCGCAGCTACCTTTGATGGTAGCAGCGCTGGTGTCGTAGATACGGCTGCCAACACAATTTTATTGAGCAGTGCTGAGTACGATGCCCTGAGTGATGGTGATTCTGTACTTTACTTGGCGAACCCTGACAGTACGCACTCAGGAGCTATTGGTGGACTGGATACGCCCACACCGGGCCGAGCCCCCCCCACCAACCCTGGGCCAAACCCTTACTTTGTGAAGAAGGTTACTGCCACCACAAAGATCACTCTGCATGCGACTGAGGGTGATGCTCTTTCTGGCGCAAATGTTGTTAGTATCACCACCCTTGGTTCAGGAACAACTCACCGCCTATTCCATTTCACGAAAACTAGTGAGGGATATGTCATGTCCGAGAACCATGTCAACCTGCTCATTGGTGATGAGGACAGTAGTAGCAGGATGGATGATCTCTACCAAGGTTTCCCGAACAGTAACGACCCGTCCACAAACTGGATCGACGCCAGTTCTGCTGTTGCCCGCGACGGCAACCAAGTTGGGGGCAAATTCGGCCTCGCTTGGGATGGCACTGTCTATGGAATTAGCGCTGGCACTTCAAATAGCTACAGTTTCTTGGTACAGAATAAAACTGATTTCACTGCCATGAGTGCAGGCCACTTTAAGACAACCTTTGCCCAGTACTTGCTCGGCGGTGACCAGAGCAGGGTCTCTGTCACTCGGAGCGGCTACACACAGGCAATGGGTTATGTCTACACTATTTCCTTCGACCATCAGGATGTTGGTGGTGACGTTCCCACCCTTAGTAAGATTGTTACTGACCTGAAGGGAACAAATGCCGACATCACCATTGCTGAGCAGGTCAAGGGTACTAGTCTCCAAGGAGTGTTCCAGCTCACTTTTGACGGGGAGACTACCGGACCCTTGCAGCATGACGCATCTGCCGCAAATGTTGAACTTGCACTGAATACTCTGAGCAGCATCTCTCCGTCTCAAGTTACCGTGACCCGTAGCGGTCCCATGAGGACCGGACCTTCTAAAAATGTAGGGTCTTCGACTGAGGTTGGCGGTTATGTCTGGAGTATCACCTTCATGTCGAATGTCTGGCGAGATCCGACAGTTGATCACGACAGCACATTTGTGCCCGGCAACTGGCAGGGCAGTGCCACCAGCCACGATGACACCTGGCCAAGTGGCTCTAGCAAGGTGTGGGGAAAGAACGTCGGAGATGTCCCCCTTATTAGCTGCCTTGATGGAGCCCTCACATCAACTTCTGGAGTGGTTAGCAATGGCTGCACTGTAACTGAGTACATCAAGGGAACTCCTCCTCTCGGAGGAAGCTTCAAGGTTTGCTTGGATACCAGCGGACATCAAGTCATCAACATGCTTGGGGTCAATTGCACGGACGCAATCGATCATAATGCTGTGGCGAGTAGTCTGGACAGTGGAGGATCAGGCACTTCTATGGAGGAGAAACTTGAGGCCTTGGAAAACATTGGTGATGTTGAAGTCACGAGGTCTGCCGTCAACTTGGGAGGGAACAACGGCGGGTACACTTGGACTGTCACCTTCTTGAGAGACAAGGACAACAGTGACGGGCGTGGGCAGTTCAAGGGATGCCAGCAGAAGGATACTGCCAACAACTTGTGCAACTCTCCTGGAGATGTCCCCATCTTCTGTGAACATGATGATAGTCGCGCCAACTGTCAGGACAACAAGCCCGACATCAGTCTTCTCAAGGGAGGCTGTGACAGTAGTAATGCTCTGACTCAGTACCCTACAGCCCAGTACCGCATGGTTAATGGTTTGGTCAATTCTGTTGTGTACAACTGCACTCAAGTCACTATTTTAGATGCCGATGATGGAGCTAGTGCCAATCCCCCTGCCAAGGTAGAAACGCAAAAGGTTTACGTCAAGGATCCCTTGTACGTTGGGTGGAGTGGAGGCTCTGTGGTTGACACTGCTGGAGGGCCGAGTGTCATGGCCACCTTCGACGGAAGTGACTTCACTACTAAAGTAGACACCTTTGATGGTAGTTCGGCTGCAGTCGTAAGTACTGCCGATAACACTGTCGTGCTCACTTCGCAGTATTCTGCCTTGGATAGTGGAGATCCTGTTGTGTACAGTAATGGAGGAGGGTCAGACATTGTTGGTTTGACAGATACTAGTACCTACTATGTCATCAAGACTTCTACCACAAACAAGGTGCAGCTCGCTGTTAACTACGCTGATTCTGTGGCCAGTACTCCCAACCCAATTTCTTTCACTGGTGTTGGCGGAGGCAATACTCACACTCTTACAAGAGCCACAATTGTCGATAGTGCCGGTGACAGTATTATGCTAACAACTGCTGAGTACAACAGCCTTAACACTGGAGATGCCGTGACTTACACGGAGGACCCTGCAAGTGCAGGAGGTGCTGTGACTGGACTGACAAGTGGTGGAAAGTACTATGTAGTGAAGGGGACTACCCCGACTATCTCTCTTGTGAACAACTACCCTGACGCAGTCACTGGAGCAAACCTTGTAACCATCGGTGCTGCCGGTGCTTCTGCAGGAACTGCCCACACTATTGCAAAGAACTTGGCGAAAAAGCAGTATGTGATTGAGTTTTATGGGAAAAACACTACCTGCATCAACAACGATGCTACGCCAGAAGAGTTCGGTGTTGCTTTTGAGAATGTTTTCAACAGCAGTGGCCTTGCTGGGCACTACACTGTGGAACGATCTCGCAGTGAGACCCTTGCTCCTAATGGATTTGTCTATACTCTCCAGTTCCACGGAACTGGTGATGTTCCTAACCCGGGGACTGCCAATGGTATCAACGTTCACACTGGAAATAGGTTTACTGATACAGGCGCCTGGTACCAGGCTAAAATGCCTGAGTGCAGTAATGAATTTGAGGACAGTCAAGTTGTGTCTGTCCAAACTGTGATTGAAGGTGCTCAGCACCCCACCAACTGTGTAAGCAGCAACTGCGCGCACGGAGTTGTCCAACGCGGTGACTTAACCACCTTTGCCGTAACCGGAGAGACCATTACTGGTACTGCTGTGTTCGACGGAGACGATTTTGCTACTGTGGTTGATACCACAGCGGACACCATTGTCGTCTCTGCGAGCGATTATGATTCACTCGACACGGGAGATAGTGTCACATACTTTGAAGACCCAGCACATGTTGGAAAACCCACCGCAGGTCTCGTTTCAGGCACTGTGTACTACATTGTCAAGGCAGGCAGCAACAAGGTCAGCCTTGCTGATACCTACGCTAACGCTGTGGCTGCCTCACCTGTGATTCGATCTCTTACCGGAGATGGCACCACTCCTGATGTCCAAGGTAACAGTCACTCTTTTGTCAAGAACTTGAAGTGGAATGCAGAGGGCCCTGGTGAATTCCTTGGCAGTGTCAAGCACCATTTGGAACGCGCAGACAACTACAGGCAAGTCAATGTCACTCGCACCGTCATTGATAAGTATGGAGAGGTCGAATGGGTGATCACATTCGTCCACAATAGTGGTCAGACCCCCCCTGGAACTGGGGATATTGCCCCTTTGAATGTTGTGCAGGCTGCGCAGACCAATGGTGTCACAAAGGCGCCGTCTGTCATTGAAACTCAAAAGGGTAGCACAGGGCTTGCTGGATTCTTTGAATTTGACTTTAACTCCCCCACAGGCGCGAGAAGTGCTATGTTTGACGAGACTGCAAGCCGACTTGAGCTCAAGTTGGAGGAGATGAGCACCATCGGTGATGTCTTTGTCACTCGTGAAGAATACCCAAGTAGTTACAAGGGTGGATGGGGAAGCGAGCCTGTGCTCGTCGACGGAACTAGGGGTGGTTACAAGTGGAATGTCCGCTTTGTGAAGAATCCCGGAGTCAGTGCAGGACAAACTTTCCCTCCTGGCAGTGGAAATGTCGACCCCGTCACCATTCAGTACAGCAACATTGTTGGAACCGGTGCTATGGTCGAAAATGGACTTGTCACGGATGGAACCAGCCCCTTGAGTGGCAGCTTCAGTCTCAGTTACCAGGGTGGCAACAGTGACCCTCTGAACTACGAGACCTCCAGCGAAGTCATGGATCAGATGCTAGACGATCTGGCAACTACTGGCACTATCAGCGTCAGCGGGGGGCTTCGTGCCATGCAGAAGATTGACGGCATCACTGCCAGTATCGACCGCGATGGTGAATTTGCAACCCTTTCTGGTGGTGACCTTCGCGAGTACCTTGCCCCTGGACAGACTTTCCGCATCGGTGGCGGGTTCGATGGAGATGGAGGTGTCTTGGATGGCACCAATGGAGCAGAGTTGATTGATACTGTTGCTGTGAGCCCAGGAAGTCCCGTTGTTGCCACTAGTAGTGATATGGACAATGTGCTATCCCCTGGCCACGACGTCTTCATCGGAGGGGATTTGTATAGGGTTAACAGGACAGGAATTGAGGTCCAGGCTGTTGTCGTAAACCGCGTTAACCCCTTGGAGACTGGTGAGCATTACCAGCTGTCCTTCACTCACAGTGGTGCCAACACGACTAGTGTTTGTATCCCCATTGATGCCACCGCTGATGAGCTTGCCAATGCCATCAATGACATGAATACTGTCGGTGCCAACGGAGTCTCGGTAAGCCGCAATGGAAATGGAACTGCTGCTGACGCCTTCATCTACAAGGTATACTTTGAAGGTGACAATGTTGCCGGAGATGTTGACCAGCTGGTGCCTGTGTTTGGAGGCTGCACTTACAACCCAGTAGGACTGCGAACCCAGGTATTTTCCCGCACGTTGGTGCAGGGAGGAAGGACTGAAATGAAACAAATTAATCTTGCTCTTGATTCTGGAAGTGTTACTGGCCCTTACTACAAGCTGAGCTACACTGACAGCTTTGGAAACACTTCTGAGACTGCTAGCTGTCTTGATTGGGGTGCTACTGCCACCGATGTGGAGGAGGCCATTAATGACTTGCAGAACTCTGTGACTGGGGAGTACATGCTGAGCGACGAACTCACTGGCATTTATGCCGACTTTGCCACTGTCTCTACCGTCACCATTGACACCAAAACCTACACCACCGTAGACTTGGCCTACAGTGCAAGTGAAAACCATCACAGCGGAGTGATCCTCCCCGGCGATGTAATTCGCTTTGCTGGCTACATGACCCGAGCATTCATGGTGAAGAGTGTCTCTTCTGATGGCAAGACCCTTACTCTCACTGAGGAGGTTCCCAATGCTTTATCTTCGTTGGCTGACTTCAACCCCCACCCCGGCGTAACCGACAAGATCAGCAAGATATACATTGTCAATAAGCCTGTAACAGTCCGAAAGAGCGGCTGGGGTGCCACAGTACCGCAGATCACCAAACTGACTACCTTCAGCAACAAACCTGTTGTGAGCAACGTTGGAAACGGTTACTTTAAGCTCAAAGTCACATCCGCCAATGGTGCACAGGAGTTTGCCACGACCTGCCTTGAGTATGGCGCATCTGACACTGCTGTTCAGACTGCATTGGAGGCCCTCACAAACTTTGACTGGAACCAGAACGGAGATACCAGTACCGCTAATGATGACATTGGGCACATCACCGTCAGCAGGGAGGGCGATGGCACTGTGCTGAATGGTTATGGGTACGTTTACCGCTTCACCTTTGAGGGACATGCCACCAGTAGCGGAAATAGTGCCGTCTTAGGTAGCAACGCTCCTGCCATCGCTGTTACCCACCAGGGAAGTAGCAATGGATGCAGCGATGTAGGTGGAACATTGACAACCGTCTCTGCCACTGCCGATCCTGATGGAACTGCTGTCATTACCATGAGTGCTGACAGCAATGGAGAGATCAACAGCGGCGACAGGCTGAAGATTGCCGACTCCACGGATGCGCTCAAGACATACACTGTGAAGACTGTCAGCGACGATGGTCTGACCGTTACCCTAACTGAACCATACGCTGGATCTGATAACAACGCTGGCAAGACTGTTGAGGTCGTTGACGGCGGCATTCCTATTTTCACTGTGGAAACTGAGCGCACCGGACTTGACGCCTACACTTATGACATCTTCTTCACTGGAGCACATCTCTCAAATGTGGGAACGCTCTCTGTGACCAATGAAGGTTCTGGTGGTTGCACCGGTTTCACGCATCTCCAAGGTATGAACAGGGATGTGAATGTGGTCGATGTCAACGACGGAGGAAGTGAGGAGGTGCAGGTGGTTACTTTGGCCGCGACTGGTGACGTTCCCACTGCCAGTGGTGAAAAATACTTCAAGATGTTCCTTAACGATCACTATGGCATCAACTCTGTCAATTCTGTCAACAGCGAGATTACCGACTGTTTCGCCTGGGACACCGCTGCAAGCGTTATGGAGAGTACAATCAATGATGCTCTCGATCGCCGCTTCATTACATACGGAAATCCCGAGCCGACCAACAGCAATGGGCCTGATCATGTAACGGTGAGTAGGCATGGTCTCGGAGACAGCAGCAGCGCCTATGGCTACCAGTACAGCATCACTTTCAGTAGTGCGTACACTCGTGGAGACATTAGTAATATCCAAATCGAGTCCCAGTATGACTGGAGTAATGGCATCTTCAGTGGAATTGGGCTGAATGACGCTGTATTTAGTGAACACACCGCTGGTTATGACAGTCCTGGAGGCTACACTGGCAATAATCCCACGACGGCCTCTTACACTAGCAACAATTATGACTTGGAGTATTTCCACGTCACCGTTGAGAGTACGAAGTACGCCGCAAGCCATGGATTTGACAGTATCTACTGGGAGAGCAGCTACGGTAGAACTGATGGACAGGAGGTTGTGGCAACTTTCGATGCCAGAACTGCTGCTAGCACTGTAAGTGGTGCGAATGATGCAATTACCTTGAGCGTAGCAGAGTATAATTCCTTGAATGATGGTGATGCTGTCGTGTACAGAACGGACATCGCCGCCCCGGGGGGCAATGTCCTTGGCCTAGGCAATGGTGTGACATACTATGTCATCAAGGGAGTAAGCCCTGCCATCAGTCTTGCCGCTACTTATGGACAAGCTCTTGCCGGCACCCCCAAGGTTGTTTTGACAGACTCTGATGCATCTGTACTGGGAGACAAGCACACTCTCAACAAACCGGCTGTTCGCTTTGGACGCCAGAACATCACGACTACTTCTGCCGACACCATTAATCCCAGCTTAAAGCTTGATGACAATGTGAACATCACTTTTGCGTCTGCAACAGGACACACTGTTGGAGACAGGTGGACACTTAAACTCGTCCACTGCCCTAACGCTCTTCCGGCCGGAAGCAGTGTGGTTTCGTCCACCGTCAACAACGGTGTTGGAGCTTGGAAATCTCTCACTTTGGGAAGTGCCTACAGTGGGGACGACACGACATCCTCCGTGAATATGTACAGATCTCCTCAGCTCTTCACTGTCCGTGATGACACCAGTGAGATTCAGAGAATTGTCATTAAGGATACCACTCCAGGATGGAGCAGTGGAACGCCCCAGTACACTCTATCGTACAACGGTGGTACTGCGAGCAGCTGTCTTGATTGGAATGCCAATGACTTTGAAGTGGAGGCTGCTATCAACAGCCTTGCCAACATGTGCACAAGTGGGGGTGATTGTGTGACGGTAACGCGCGGGACTGATGCCACTGTTGCTCCTAACGGATATGTTTACAGTATCTATTTCAATGGAGAAGATGTCAGCAACAAGGATGTAATCCGGCTCGTGGCTGATGGAACTAGTGTGTGCGCGAGTACCTTCGATAATGTTGCCGAGACAGTCACTGTCGAGGACGTGAGACAGGGAAGCTATAGCGTTGGATTCCAGTCTAGACGCATTCCTCTTGGTAGTGCTGGCGATTCTTCAGTTGATGGAAACTGGGTAGGCAAGGGAGAGACTGGGTTGAGCGTCTACCGAGTTACCGGAAATTATTGGAATGTTGAGTTTGACGAGATGCTCGGTGATGCTGACGTTCTTGGCATTGAGACTGCTGGTTTGTCCAGTGGAACCACGGCTACAGTCTATGACAATATTGTTCAAGGCAATAACCCAAGCAGCGTAATTATCGATAACCTGAACACTGGCGTGGACTACTATGTCAGGGTGAAGGCAAAGAATAGCCTTGGATTTAGTGGTGTCAGCAGTAGCAGCACTGCCAGGCCAAGTGCCAAGCCGGCCGCAGTTGCTGACTTGAGCTCTGCTCACGCCTTACACGAAAGGGAGGTTCAGTCCGTTACAGTTGCAGCCAAAAAGGTCAACGAAGTCCAGACTGTCACCACTACTGCCAGTGTGATCCCTGAGATCCAAGAAGTTACTGTTGCCGCTCCTCAGGGAAGCACCATTACCGGAAACTTTGCCCTTCGATTCCCTGAAGTCCAGACTGTCACAGTCGCTGCTGGAAGTGCTATCACTGCTGGAAGCTACTTCTTGAAGTACAGTTATGTTGACTCTACTGCGAGTACCGCAGCTAACGCTGTTACCTACGCCAGTGTCAACACAGGCTGCATTGGATACGGCGACAGCGCCGATCAATTTAAGAATGCAATTGTCACTGCCGCCGCTGGTGCTCTTGCCAGTGATGATATTGTTGTGACCAGAAGTGGGGATGGAACCTTCAGTAGCGACTATGGTTTCACATACAGTGTCACATTCGTTGGGGATGCCGTCAAGGGTAATGTCGTTGAATTGAATTATGACACGGCTGCTGACAATGCTTTGAGTGTTGCTACTGACGGAAGTGGAGCAGTAGCTTGCACTGCCTTCGTAAGCACGTCTGCTGTTACAGAAACTGTTACAGTTGCCACTCTGAATGACGGCAGCGCCATGGGAACTGACACTGAGATCCAGAAGGTTAACATTACTGCGACTGCACCTGTTAGCATTGGGCAGTACGCATTGGATGTAACTGCGTGGGGAACTACTTTGACCACAGGTTGCATCGAGTGGAATGCTGCTCCTTCTGCTGTGGAGAGTGCCATCGAAGCACTTGCCAATGTTGATAGTGTCCGTGTTGAGAGGAGTGGAGACGGCACTACAGGAAGCAGATTTGGCTACGAGTACAATATCTACTATGACGGAAATGCAGTGCACGAGAGTGTCATGGGAAGTACACCTGCCACTGTGAGTGTGAATGGAGGAGCTGGATGTGATGTTTTCCAGACCAACTATGGCGGTGTCCTGACCGCGTACACTGCTTTGAACGAACTTGACCAAAACATCGCTGTGAGCACCCTTGCTGATGGCGGTGTTGATTTAGTTGCTACCACTTCTGCCACCCGAGCTGAGGAGATTGCCAGCCAGCTCAAGCTACTTCCCATGATCAGTGAAGCAGCTACTGCAGCATCTTCTCTGGACGACTTCCAGGATGGAGTTACCTACACCATCACATTCGGAGACATGGACGGTGATATCAGTCAGCTTGTTTGTAACACTGATAGCAACTTCCAGGCTGTTTCTGGCGCGTCTTGTACCACTGGCACTGTGGTGGATGGCAACATTTTGGGAGGAACTTTCACGCTTGGCACTTCTCTGGTTATTGATCATGATGCGAGCGAGACCGACATGCAGACTGCCGTCCAGGCAATTGCCGGCATTGAAGGTGTAACGGTCACGAGGTCTAGCTTCGATAACCGCGGAGGGTTCGTATGGAGTATCACATTCAATGAGAACGACGGCGATGTCCCCAACTTTGTCCCAAGTAGCAGTCTCACTGGAAACGGTGCTTCTGTGATTGTGGAGGAGACTGTCCCTGGAAACAGGCTTGGTGGGAACTACGTCCTTGCCTACGGAAGTGAACCAGGAATCACCCTTGCTTACAATGCGGATGAAAGCACTGTTAAGAGTGCTTTGGAGGGCATTACCGGTGTTGGCATTGTGAATGTCAACCGCGGAAGTGTTGATAGCGAGGGAGGCTACACCTATATGGTTACCTTCCAATCTATGACTGCTGGCGATGTTGCCTTGTTGGCAGGTGATGGTAGCGGTCTGACCGGTGTTGGAGCAGCTGTTACTGTCAGGGAGGAAACGAAGGGAAGTCTTGCGGTTGGAGACTCTCTCGGGATAAGCTTCAGTGCCCCCGTAAGCTGCAGTTCATCACAGGTGACCAGCGGCTTCTGTGGAAGTCCTGTAACTGCGTACACTGTGGAGGTGGACGAGAACCCTGCGTTCCTCGCCAACCCTACGACATATGTTATTCAGCCTGACTATGCAGTGCAGATCGTTAGGACCAGCAGCACTATTGCGAGTGGCAATGACTTTGAGAACCCTAGTGTAGCAGGGTATTTCCGCCTTGCGTATGACGGTGAAGAAACGGGAATCATTGGAAGCGATGCCAGCACTGATGAGGTGAGGATTGCTTTGGAGGCTCTCACGGGTGTCAACACTGTCGGAGTTAGCAAGGACTACAGTAAGGTCCAGAAAGGAGGATGCATCGATGTAATTAGTGGAGGGACGAGCGTTGTCTGTAACAGTGGTTGCACTTGCAACTTCTTTAGTAACGGCATGCAAGGTAATGATTTGGTCATGCTGCCTGATGGTGCTTGGTACCGTGTCAGCAGCAACTATGTCAACAGCGAAACGACGTTTGATATTGGCCAGGTTGCCGACAGTAGTGTTGACTATAGCTTCCAGGGCAGCGAAGACTACAGCGGTGCCAAGTTGTACAGCTGGGCTGGTGGTAACGACTGGAAGGTGACCTTCCACAGCGTCAACACAAATAGTGTGATGCCGCTTGGAGGGCCCATGCACAGTTTGGAGCCAAGTGATGCTGCAGTTGAGGTGCGTCTGCAAGACTGCGACAAGTGCTTGTACGCTACTGGATTGACCAACTGGAAGACACATTACATCCGTGCCAAGGTTGCCAATGCTCTTGGAGTGTCTGCTTTCACCGATGCCAGCGTCATGGACGGAGGATTGGGCGCCGCTGTCGTGAGTGTGCCGAAGTCGATCCCCGCAGCCCCCACTGGCATTACCGTGAACGTGGTCAGTGGAGATTGCCTAGAGGTTGTCTGGTCACCCCCTGCTAATGACCCGAATGATGATGTTACTGGTTACAAGCTCCAGTGGGACACTGTCGATACATTTGCCAATGCCAAGACTGGAAGTGCCAGCTGTAGCAGTGTTGGATACGGCAGTTGTCTCATCAATGGACCGGAGGTCACTTCTGCCACCCCCCCTTACAACAAGATTTTCTGTGATCTGACCGCCTCGACGTTACATTTCATGAGGATTAGTGCTGTCAACAGTGTTGCTGTCCAGGCTATTGATATCACCGGAGTTATCCCGGACAATACTATCTGGAGCAACACCCTTTCGGCAACCCCCTCCGATCAGCTACCTGCAGCCCCTGACTCAGTTTCCGGTGCAAGCTATGGCACTGGTATCCTCAGGATCACTGTTGATCCCCCCGCCCAAGATGGCGGACAAACCATCACCCATTACCAGGTAGAGTACGACACCAATGCCAACTTGCTGTCAACCAACGCCGACTACAACACCGCATTGATAGCAATTGGAAGTTTCACTGAACTGGTTGCCGGAGGAGATTTGTTTTATGACATGACTGTGCCTACGAGTGATCCGTACTATTTCAGGGCTTCAGCCGTGACATCAATTGGAACTGGAGGTGCGGGTATTAGTCTACCTGTTGCTGCGGGAGGACCCCCTGCTGCCCCTGTCACCGTAACGACAACCGTCGCAAGTAGCTCCCCCAACCCTATTTCTGACATGGACGTGACCTGGTCTGCTCCCAGCACTGACGGTGGTAACAGCATCGACTACTACAAGGTTGAGTGGTGGAACATGGACTTCTTGCCTGAGATTCAGGTGGTGAGCTTGTTCTACAACCCGAACACTGTCCGCGCTGATTCTGCGACTCGTTTCAATCTCAAGTTCAGCCCCGGAACCAACAAGAACTTTGCTGCTAGGAACTCATCTGAGGTAACTGGTAGTTTGAACTACAACGTTGCCGATGACAATGTGAGAACAAACCTGATCAACTTAGGTTATAACACATGGGATGATAATGAGGTCATCAACGACCTTGAAGTCACCAGGACTAGCATTGCCAATGGCGGTGGCTACGCTTGGTCCATCACCTTCGGTGGCAATGTAGACACCTACTACAACAAGGGAGACCAGGTTGAGCTGATCCCAGCTCTTACTGACACAATTGAGAGCGAAGAGATTCAGATCAGTACGCAACAGAACGGTCAGAGGAGGGGTGGAAGAGCTGAAGTCCAGGTTGTGCAAGTGGTAGGAACTGGCACACTGAGTGGTATGTTCAGGCTCAAATTTGATGGGAGTTTGTACAGTCACTATGTGGCCGCTGACTGCGCTGCCAGCGACCTCGAGCGTGTCCTAGAACAGCTCCCTACTGTAGGTGACGTGACAGTTAGCAAGGAGGCTGTTAACAGTGTTGATGTCAATGGAAAGACTATTGTTCACCAGTACAGGGTTACCTTTGAGACTAATGTTGGAGACAGAGATGCTCTCACTGCAGATGACACATACCTCTCGACTACTAACAATGATGCCGAGGTGATTGTGTATGATGGTGATAACAGTTTGAACACCCTTGACGGTTTGAAGAATTCTGACGCTCACCCTGGAGAGATGCCGGTTGGTTACGGAAGTGTTATCGTCGGAGGGGATGCTAGGAGCTATACCATCAGCAGCCTGACCACCGGAAAGGAGTACAATGTTGCGGTTAGTGCCAGGAACAGCCTGTATGGATATGGAGCCAGGAAAGAGGCTGGCTTGAGGATGCTCCCCAAGCAGGTCCCTGCAGTTCCAACCAATGTTGCTCTCTCGGTCAATAGCGGAAGCAGTGACAGCCTGGTTGTTGTTTATGACCCGCCCGCCAGTAATGGAGGAGATGATATCATCCGCTACCGTGTGGAGCTCAGCACAAGCGACAGCTTTGACAGTACTATTGAGAGTACCTATGAGTGCAGCAACAATAACAAGAGGACCGTCTGGGAGGTCAAATCATCTGCGACCGCAGGAGGCCTCAGCCAGAATGCTAACTTAAATATCCAAAGTGGGAGCTTCACACTTGATGTCAGTAAGAATGGTGTAACTTATACTACCGCCGAGATCCCGTTCAATGCCGTGGCCCTCGCTGCCAACGAGACAGGAACAAAGGAAAAGATTTCGCCAACGAAGTTCATTCTCACGGATGACTTCAATGTGATTGACAGTCTGGCGCAGACGTCTCTTGAGGATGTGCTCTTCATCGGGGATATATTGAGCTTCAGCGGGCAGGCGAACTTGGATCAGCTATATGAAGTTGCGCACGTTAATGGTACCCATGCCAATTTGACAACCGCATTTAATGGTACCAGTCAGTCCAGTGGAACTGTTTACAGGCACTACGGAGGCAGGGGAAGTACCACAACCAGCAAGATCCATTGCGTGGCTGATAGCGTTTACTGCAACGCAGCAAGGGTTGCGCAGAGCGGAAGTATGCAGAGCAAGATTGAGGATCTGACCAACATAATCGATGCAGGAGTTTTGGTCGATAGGGATGGACCTGATGCCAACAATGGATTCACGTGGCGAATTACCTTCCTGGATGATGCGCCAAGTGGAAGCAATGACTACGCCGTCGCTTTGAACACCAACAACTTGTTCAGCAAACGAACTGGAGCCAACACCATTTCCACAACTCTGCTGGTTGATGGTGAGAGCTATGGAGCTTGCAGCGGTTCGCTGGTGACTCCTGTCGTGGGTGGTGTCGCTGGAGGGCTGGTCAAGGGAACTAGCTACTTTGCCAGGGTTTTTGCTATCAATAATGAAGGTTACAGCTTGCCTCAGAGTGCCTTGGAAGCTATTGCGCCTACCGTCGTGCCTGGTGCCCCCACTGGTGTGACGCTCGATGTTGTGAGTGCCACTCAGCTCGAGGTAGTATTCAGCAGTCCCAGTGATAATGGTGGTGCCAGTATTACTGAGTACAAGATTGAATATTCGACAGACAGCGCATTTGCCACTGGAGTAACGGAGGTGCCTTACACCTTGGTTAGTTCAGGGGCCCCCTACAGAAGGACTATCAGTGGCCTTTCCAAGGGGACGCACTATTTCGTTCGAGTTAGCGCCAAGAATGTCAATGGCTTTGGAGTCACGCAAGCGACAACACCGAGCAGCTTGAACCCCCACCAACCCCCCACAGCACCCACTAATGTCGCCTTGGTGGTCACTAGTGATAACATGCTGACTGTTGGGTTTGGTGCTCCCACTGATGACGGTGGAGATGCTGTCACCCAGTACCGAATCGAGTGGGACACTTCAAGTGGATTTAACAGCGGAAGCTTGAGCCCCCACAAGGGATACCAGGATGTGGATGCTACTGCCCATGCTGGACACACCATTGAGCTTTTGAGTGGCAGCACGGTGTACTTTGCAAGAGTTGCAGCTATAAACAGTGCTGGAGTTGGAAGTTTCCAAGCTGCCAGCCCACCCTCGGCCACTCCGAGCGTCCAGATTCCTGGAACTCCGCACACACTGACTGCCGTTAGTGGCAGCAGCAGTGGAGAGGTTGATGTTACTTTCCAGAGACCGAGAGTCCCCCACCATGGTGTTGTTTGTGGAGGAACCTACAACAGCCCTGCCAACTGCCCTACTCCCTATGGAGGAAGTTTCCCAGCCAGTGATGGTGGATCCGATATCATTGAGTACGAAATTGAATACAATGAGAGGAGTGACTTTGGCGGCAGCGATGGATCCAGGGTCGAGAGCACTGCGCTCACCAAGACACTCACTGGGCTCACACCCGGGCGAGTTTATTACATCCGTGTGCTTGCCAGGAACAACATCGGGGCGGGCGCCTTCTGTGAGGCTTCTGGAACTGACATCTGCGATGGCAGCCTGGTAAATGTCATGGCCACGGTATAGATGTAGATAGATGTGTGTGTGTGTGTGTGTTGAGAATTGAGTGAAATAGTTGAATTGAGTGATATTTGAAATGAAATCAAAACAAAAAAGAAAAGAAAAAGATGCATGAACTGAACTGAAATGGAAAGAAAGGAAAAAGAAAATCACAGTGGACAAGACAAGGGAGGAAAGTGTCGTTTTTTGGCCCAGTTGAAGGGGAGATCTGAGAGGAGGGAGGTGATTTGATAGGTTAGGGGTCGATGTAAGAGGGAATGAAGAAGAAAATGGCGATCATCGGTAGCAGCCTGGAGGTAAGATACCAAGCATGGATACACGAGCGTCAGGGTTCGTTTTGTTAAACAATAAATAATTAATTGAGCAAACCAGCACGGCCACCTTTTACCAAGTTAAAGTTTCTGTTTTTTTAATTATTCATCAATTGTATTACTGTTCGCTGAATGCGCTCACTTTCAGCAAATGAATCTTATTTTTTTAATGCCCTTATCATTGTCTTCTATTCTTATACCTGATATTTCCAAATTCAAATTTGAATTTTTTTCAGAAGGAAGGGCCGGGGAAACCGGACGCCACCAATTCTTCTCCATTTGCATTTTTTCTCTTTCAATTCCTTTTGATAAAGATTGCAGCTTGCGCACGTATCACCTTAGGAATTGCAAAAGCGAACATTTTGAGCCTCGAAGGAAAACCTAAATCCCTCTTTGGTTGGTTGTTGGTGTTGCTCTTGGCCATTGGAAGAAGCAGTGTTTGAACACAGGACGTGCCTTTATTTCCTAGCATACGGGATGGGGGGAGGTGTATCTGCTCCCCTACCGTCTACCACCCCTTCTCGCATGCGTGAGCGGCTGCTGATATCCCTCCATAATGCATCAAATTCCAGTTCGACTTCAATCGATGAGATTCTAGAAGGTCTGGTGTCATTGGGGAGAGAGAAAACTGTTGCAGCAGCGAATGAAGTGAAGAGTTTTGTTGAAGAAACGGACGGAATAGTCGAATTTGATGTGCTGAAGTGGTCCATCGAAGACAAGTTTGGTGTTGAGTTTGGTTCGGGAGATGACCAGCTTAACACCTACTTAAAGTCCCTGTCCTTGAGCGCAGATAACAACGCCAGTGACTGTCTAATAATAAAAGGAGGTAGAACATACGTTGACGTTCAGCGGCTCTTCGCCAATATAGGTCAACCGTTTTCCCCCCTCCCTCGGGATGCAGGTGATGTTTGTTCTGCGGTCTGGAGAGGTGATGAAAACGAGGACAAAGCCGAAGAAAACACCCATGATGAAGGTGAAAGCCTCAAAAATGACAGAGATGATGATAATATCGACGATAAGGACGAAGACGACGATGGCGAAGTTGATAACGCCTTCACCGACTTGTCGCATCTCCTCAAGATCCCTGGTTGGGTGTCCGTCCCAGACTCTAAAACCAACAGGATCCCGTTGCACCATTACGCTTCCATCGGAGATTATTCGGCGTGCGAGCTGCTGGTTTCTGCTGGCTCGAACATTTTTCACAGGGACGTGTATGGGAAAACGGCGGGAAATATTGCGGAGGAGTTTGGATATCCAGCAGTCGCCGAGTTTCTGTCGACAGATGACCGACCAGAGCAAATGGAGGGGGGACCAATATTAGCAGCCTTGTCGTCACCGCCCTCAAATGCGAAACTCTTGTTGGACTCTCCGCTGAAATCCGAGAAGGGCACTCCCCCGAACGCAATCCCCTCCGGAGAAACACCACGGAGCCTCAGCAAAAAGGGAGACTTGGCCAGTTTGAAAAAATTCGACCTCAATAACCCAGACTACGATTGGAAAAACGAGACGGATGCATTTGACTCGTGCAGCCTCTACTATGCCTGTCATAGTGGGGCTGCGGTCAATGACGAGGTGGTTTCATTCTTGCTCGAGAAGAAGGGGGGCTTGGCGAATATTGACAAAGAAGTGTTGGATAGGTGCCGCAAGAACTCCATCCACGGTGGCGTCAAAAAGATGCTTGTCCTCAAGAAAGCAGACAACAACGGCGACATTGGTGGGACGGGAAAAGGTGATAAGGGAATAGAGCAAAGTGATGGAGATGAAAAGATTATTTTAGGGGATGACACGGAGATGGGCAAAAATAACAACCATGAGGAAAAGAAAGAGGAGGAGGCAGAGGCGGCAGCCGATGCAATCAACAAGTCTGCTGGATTAACAGGAGATTGTGAAGGTATGTTTGACAGCCCTGAGGGCAGGGGAATTGCCCTGCTCTTCGGGGGAGATGAGCTTAACCTTGCAGATTATTAGTGGAAGATGGAAGATGATGGGATTAAAATATTTTTTGAGAGTAGGCTGACGTTTTGAAGATGGGTTTTTTTTCAAAATATCAATGGTCAAACCTTTTCAAGCAATGATGCTCTACTTGCCTCACTTGCACTGTTCTCCACCAATTTAAACCGATTTTTGATAATCCCAAAAGCTTGTGGGATTGTAAAGAACGGGACATACATTGCCGCTACCTCGATGACTCCGTCGTAAATGAGAACCGCGTGCTCGGTGAAAAAGCCCGCCCTAACGAAGGAACCACTTTCCTCTCCAGGGACCTCCACCCACCGCACATTGCAGAGATACATCTCGTAGTTTACACCAAGCCCAACGAAACACAGGGAAAAAAATAAGTTTCTGGTCCTTCGCCTCAGGAGGTCGTCCTTGCACCTCAAGTACTGCACAAGTCCTATCGCACAAAAAGAAAATACTACCAAAACGCTTAACCACCTGTCAACTTGTCGGCGGGAGTCAACGTTGCCTCCTACTGCCTTGTGGCGCTGCATGCTGACGAGGGTGAGAAGGGCAAAGGACATGGCAAGCAATCCGTAAATGAAATGAAAAATGGCGTCGCGTTTTTCCCTTTTCCCGAAACTAATGTAATCGGCCGGAATGAGCCCAATTAGCGTGATGCAGGCTACAATTAAAACATTGTTTGTTGTTGTTGTTGTTGTTGTTGTTGTTGTTGTTGTTGTTGTTGTTGTTGTTGTTGTTGTTGTTGTTTTTGAAAGAATAGAATTGAGTGAGCATGGCATTGTGAAAAAGAATTCAGCGTCATTGGTGGTAGTGTTGGTTGGTCTCTCCTCACCTCCTTCCCCAATTCCGCGCATAATTCCGGGGAGAACTCCCCCTGACAACTTCCAGCCAAACAGGACAAACTCATCCACAAGACCATCTTCCTGTCCATCACGAGTGCCACGTGAAAAGAGAATTGTTTCAGCAACTGCCCAGTAAATACTCCCGACTAAAAGAACCACTCCGTAATCAGCATAACTTTGATATCTCCTTCGCCAGCTAATTACCGACAACAATATACAAAGAAGAAACCAAAGGAACTCAAAGTCGTAGAATGTGTTCCCATCATAACCATTACGGATGATGTAAACCTCTTTCATGGAACAAGAGGGGAGGATCTTCTTTTCTTGGGAGTCACAGTTCGAGAAGGAGGAGAGGGGGGGGGACGATTCTTTTTTTGTAGGTTAAGAATGTAGGGTTCCAAGTATTGGTTTTGAGATTAATTCTTCGCTGCGACACAGAACACGGAACACGGAACACGGAACACGGAAAACGGAAACAACGAAACAACCAACGACCAAAAGACAGTTGTTGCACAATACCACCACCTGATCCCAATTTTAAATTTTCCTTTGTATTTCCTCCTGGTGCAGAAAGCGACGCACTCACGGGTGTCAGTAACATTTCCAAGCTAGGTTTTTGTAGAGTTACACATTTGCTTGCGCGGAGTGCATACTCCGGAGTTCTAGATTGAACCCCCACAAATAAGAATACACGAAGTGTGTGTGGTGTCACCTCCCCCCTGACTTTGTCAATTTTATCCCTCCTCTTATATGACAAACCAGAAAATTCCTGCGCAATACTGGGAAGAGGAGCTTTGGTGGATTTGTGAGTCCAATGATTTGGCAAACTATGAGAAGCTGTTGGAGGATCACCCGCACTTGGACTTAAATTGCAGCAATTCAAACGGGACCCCTGCGCTGTACTGCTGCGCTTACTTTGGCGGCAACGATGTCTTGGAGATGATGGTGCGCGCGCCAAGCATCGAGATTAATATCCTCGACTCTCAGGGAAACAATGCCTTCTTTGGGGCTTGTGCAGGGAACAACATCAAGGGTGCTAAGATTCTTCACCATCTCGGCTGCGACTGCAATAACGTGAATGACATGGGTCTTAGAGCTATCGACATCGCTCGCTCGAGGGGATTTGCGGGGGTTGTGAAGTATATTGAGGGGCTAGAGGACTTTCGAGCTAGAAACAAGAATGAGGAGGAGATGGAAGTTCCGACATGGTCTTGCCACCTCTGCGGGAAGAAGAACGAGTTAGAGTTGTTCAGGTGCAGAATTTGTGGACGACCTAACGCTAGCTTGAATGCTGAAGAGCTGGAGCGCGCCATTTGTAAGGAGGAAGGACGAGAGTATATAGAGAAGGAGGAAGAGTTTGATGAGAAGACCTTTGATTTCAGTGAAGAAGTGAGCACGCTCGGGACGGTGGCGCTTGATGGTGACGATGAGTTATGACGATACGATGAGCCATGACGATGTTTTATATGAGAGGTGTGACAGTGACAGTGACAGTGAAAGTGAAAGTGAAAGTGACAAGTACTCGTGATAAAGTAGTTGAACCTGGCCCGAAAAAAAGTATATTTAGCATTTCACGACTTTAAGCTCCATTTCTGCTTCCCCAGGATGGCAGACTTTGAGTTTTGGTCTCTCTCGCCATCCCTCCATTCGATTGTTATGTCGATGTCGCGTTGGTTCCTATCGTTCCTCGTCAACTGGAGCTTTCCGGTAATTTTCTTGAGGCCGCTCTTGACCAAACTCGGCTCGATCCAGAGCAGGCTCTGCGCCCAGTGCGTGGGAGGGGACTGGCACCCCGTGCTGAATGAAACGGACTTTTGAGGGCCGACGAAATCTATGTCGAAGGAAATTACAAAGGCATTCATGGCATTCATGGCATTCATGGCATTCGTGGCCTCGGCCTTGTCCTTACCATCGTCCTTGTCCTCATCTCCCCCCTCCAGATCTTGGTTAAGCTCAAGGTGAAATTCCCTCTCGAAATCAAGCTCCCGATCCTTGACCTCCGTCAAATCCGCCCCCCAAAACATGCACCGGTCGCTGCAGACCGTGCCCTTGTCCACGACCTCCACGGCCGCCTCCCCCTTCCTCGTCCTCTCCCGCCTGGCCAACGGCGTCATTGGGCTCATGTCGAACCCGTAGACGTCCCCCCAGAAGTCCACGTCGACCGGGTCGCGGACCGCCTCGATGAACATCCGGCACTTGTTGGGCCACATGATCCCCCGATCCGGGGTGAGGTAACGCTCCCGGGCGGAGATCACAGACGGGAGCATGGACTCGTAGAGGAGCGCGTACCCCATCCACTCCGACACGATTACGTCCACGGTCGGGTGGTCCTCGGGCAGGTACGG
>Ga0115555_1000030_pt1 | contig 89237 bp, 89 predicted proteins | sample COGITO_mtgs_1104_2_FD_87285 | JGI IMG/M metagenome (GOLD analysis project Ga0115555, IMG submission 87285) | Pelagic marine microbial communities from North Sea - COGITO_mtgs_110407 | ecosystem: Environmental > Aquatic > Marine > Epipelagic | place: Germany:Helgoland, sampling site Kabeltonne... | reverse complement strand
ACCCTTTACGCCCAGTAATTCCGATTAACGCTCGCACCCTCCGTATTACCGCGGCTGCTGGCACGGAGTTAGCCGGTGCTTCTTCTGTAGGTAACGTCAGGGTTAATAGCTATTAACCATTAACTTTTCCTCCCTACTGAAAGTGCTTTACAACCCTCGGGCCTTCTTCACACACGCGGCATTGCTGCATCAGGCTTGCGCCCATTGTGCAATATTCCCCACTGCTGCCTCCCGTAGGAGTCTGGACCGTGTCTCAGTTCCAGTGTGGCTGATCGTCCTCTCAGACCAGCTACAGATCGTCGCCTTGGTAGGCTATTACCCCACCAACAAGCTAATCTGACTTAGGCTCATCCAATAGTGCAAGGTCCGAAGATCCCCTGCTTTCCCCCGTAGGGCGTATGCGGTATTAGCGTGCGTTTCCACACGTTGTCCCCCGCTACTGGGCAGATTCCTAAGCATTACTCACCCGTCCGCCACTCGTCAGCGCAGAGCAAGCTCCGCCTGTTACCGTTCGACTTGCATGTGTTAAGCATGCCGCCAGCGTTCAATCTGAGCCAGGATCAAACTCTTCAGTTTAATCATGTATGCTGCTTATGGCAGCAAATCTTTGCTCGATGATTACTGTAAAAACTACTACGTGTTTAGACGTTATAGTAAATAAGCTCTCACCGAATATCTATGGTGATACAAGCCATCAACATAAGCGCCCACACAAATTACTTGATCAGGAATTGTTAAAGAACGGGGTTGGATATCCCCAACCGGGAAACGGCATTATACAGATCAGTTAATCACGGTCAACAAATCTTTACACTTTTTTTTTGGTTATTTAAGTTACTGATTATTATGACTATTTATAATATTAGGAATAGATAATTTGGTGCTTAAAATTAGGATAATTTAAGGCTTTGTTCAGCTAAAATATTGTTCCATTATTTTGTTTTAGTCTTAATATAGAGCTTGGTACTGTGCATGATTAAGGTTTTCTTTTCCAATAAGTGTATTGTCTACACTAAAATCAACATTACTTTACTAATTACGCGCCTCTGCATGTTGAAATTCTAGTTACTATCATTCACACGTTTTTAATTTCTTTTTGTTTCCTTTAATAAATAAAATATTATTTGCCATATTGAATAAGAAGGTATTACTAAATATTAATTATTAGTGTTACTCGTGCAAATTTTCTCTTTCCAACTTGCATTGCTCCCGAAAATCCCGCATTTAACATTTGCTTACTATCTAACACACGTTCTCCATCTATTTTAACGCCACCTTGTTTAATCATGCGATGCCCATCAGATATGCTATTGACTAAACCAGACTCTCTCAAAACTCTACTTATAGCCATTCCATGCGTGTCCACATTGATATCTACTTCAGGTATTTCATCGGGTATTGCATTGTTACTAAATCGATTAGTAAAATCAGCTTGTGCTGCTTCTGCAGAATTTACATCATGAAAACGAGTGATAATTTCTTTTGCTAATAAAAATTTTATGTCTCTAGGGTTTTCACCTTGACTTACATCCTGCTTAAACGCATTTATTTCATCTAACGGTCTAAAACTCAATAACTCAAAGTAGCGCCACATCAAATCATCTGAAATCGACATGATTTTTCCAAACATCTCATTCGCTGGTTCGTTGATACCAACATAATTACCTAACGATTTAGACATTTTTTGTACTCCATCCAAGCCTTCCAGTATTGGCATGGTCATAACTACTTGAGGTGTTTGTCCATGCGTTTCTTGAAGTTGTCGACCTACCAATAAATTAAACTTTTGATCTGTGCCTCCTAATTCTACATCGGCACCCAAAGCAACAGAATCGTACCCTTGCACAAGTGGATACAAAAACTCATGAATCGCTATTGGTTGATTCGATTTGTAACGTTTATTAAAATCATCACGCTCAAGCATTCGTGCAACAGTATAGTTTGAAGCCAACCTTATCATATCGGCTGCTCCCATTTCATTCATCCATGTAGAATTGAATTTTACTTCTGTTTCATTCGGGTCAAGGATCTTAAATATTTGTTGTCGATAAGTTTCTGAATTATTCTTAATTTTTTCGCGTGTGAGGGGTGGCCTTGTCGCGCTTTTACCGGAAGGGTCCCCAATCATACCTGTAAAATCACCAATCAAGAAAACCACCTTATGCCCGAGTTGCTGAAATTGACGTAATTTATTAATGAGGACTGTGTGTCCGAGATGCAGATCTGGAGCCGTGGGGTCAAAACCAGCCTTGATTATTAGAGGTTTATCTGCGTCTAACTTCTTCTTTAGTTCGGCTTCAACGAGGATTTCATCAACGCCTCTAGTTATCAAATCCATCGCTTTCTGTACTTTAGTCATGCCTTCCTCAGAGTGATTTCAAAATGCGTGTAGTTTATCATGTCATTATTTGCTTCGCAGTGACCAATTCAACCATTGACGCATGTAACTTCAAAAGTTATTGTGATATGAATTTACACAGGCTAAACCGTGACTTACAGCAACTATATAAAAAAAGACTATAAGGTCGAGACAACAACCTCAAAAGTATGTTCGCATCGAACTTTGGCTACTGTACTTTGTGGCATAAGCCTAATTTTTGTATCAGCTTGGATAATGATAACTTTAAATAAAAAACATTCCTATCATGGCTCAATTAGCAATCTTTCGGAAATCGAACTCACAACTATTCGACAAGACTTGACATCAGAAAGTAAGGCTGAAGCAATAAAGCTTGACGCTGAAGACATCATTATAAGAAACACAGCTATAAATGATGTGTTAAATAATAGTGTTGGGACAACACCTGATTCAGAAGAGCTAATTTCAGGTCAAGATTTATCAGGAACTATCGAACAACACTCAAATGAATCGGCACAACGTATTACTGTAAAGTCAGGAGATAGTTTAGCTTTAATATTTTCAAGGCTAGGTTTAAGTTCAACTTCACTTTATAACATCATATCTCTTGGTAGAGAGGTATCATCATTCAAGAGACTGCAACCCGGCCAGATATTAAATTTCTACATCAATGAAAATAAGTTAGAACGTCTTGAGTATGAGATCAATTTGACGAAGAGTCTTCTCATCACGAAAAAAAATGGGAAATTTCAAGCTGAATTAGTAAACGAAGAACTTGAATCGCTTGTGAAACATAGCAAGTCTACTATTAATGATTCTCTTTTCCTCTCTGCCAAACGAGTAGGTTTATCAGATAAATTAATCATGCAACTGATCTCAATTTACGGTTGGGATATTGACTTTGCACTTGATATTCGTGAAGGAGACTCTTTTACACTTATTTACCTAGAGCAACAAAAAGACGGAGTCAAGGTTGCAGACGGTCCAATCATTGCTGCTGAATTTATAAATCGTGGTGTAACTTTAAGAGCACTTCGATATAGTCACGAAGATGGTCGTCATGATTATTATTCTGAAAACGGTGATGCTATGCGTAAGGCTTTTCTCAGAACCCCGCTTGAATTAGCCAGAATAACTTCCCGATTTAATTTAAAAAGAAAGCATCCGATACTAAATACAATAAGAGCGCATAAAGGTGTTGACTATGCCGCTTCTATAGGAACACCAATAAAAGCGACGGGGAATGGTACTGTTACCTTAGTAGGCAAAAAAGGTAGTTTTGGAAGGACTATTATTTTAAAGCATGGCGGAAAATACAGCACTTTATATGCACATCTACATAAATATGCCCGCGGTATAAGAAAGGGGAAACGAGTAACACAAGGACAAATCATTGGTTATGTGGGCAAAAGCGGACTTGCTAATGGTCCACATTTACATTATGAATTCAGAGTTAATGGCGAACATCAAAATCCTCTAACAGTTAATTTACCCAGAGTAAAGTCAATAGGTGTGGAAGCCCTACCTAAGTTTTTACAAACAATAAAGCCTATGATTGCAAAGTTGGACAAGTTAACAGGAAAACGTACTATTGCATCTCAGCAAAAAAAAGAATCATTTACGCAGTCTAGGGTGTTAAAGGATGATGGATAACATTTCTTATTTCATCTTTTTGAAGATAAGTTCATGAGTTCATTATGTACTACATAGGTCTGATGTCTGGTACTAGCATGGATGCAATAGATGTCGCTTTAGTTAAATTTAATAATAAAGCCATTTTAAAATTTTATCGTGAATACCCCATAAATAACTCATTAAGACATCGTATTCGTGTCATTAACGAAAAAAGTGAACTAGGTCATATTGCTGAACTTGATCATGAGTTAGGCCACTTGTTTGCAAATTCAGTAAATAACTTATTAGAAGAGGCTAAAATAAAATCTGAAGAAATCATAGCCGTAGGTAGCCATGGACAAACAATATTGCATAAACCATCAACTAAATATAATACATCTATACAAATTGCTGATCCCAATATTATCTGTGCAAAGACAGGCATTACTACTGTTGCAGATTTCAGAAGGATGGATATGGCATTTGGTGGTCAAGGCGCCCCATTAGCGAGCGCATTTCATCAATATCAATTTCAAAACAACGATAAATCTTTTGTAATTTTAAATATAGGTGGTATTGCAAACATCACATTATTACCTGCTAATAATAAAGTAGTAGGTTTTGATACTGGCCCTGGAAATGGATTACTTGACGATTGGATTAAACTTAATAGAGATGAAAAATTTGACAAGAATAGTAGCTGGGCTCAATCTGGAAAAATTAATCAAGGATTACTATGCTCTCTACTAAATGATGACTATTTTTTTCTAAGTACTCCAAAAAGCACAGGAAGAGAATATTTTAATTTAAAATGGTTAAATATTCATCTGTCTAAACAGCCTCTATATATTTCACCTGAGGATATTCAGGCGACGCTTTTACAGCTCTCTGTGATATCAATTTGTAATACTATTAATGATGTTGCTAAAGATTATGATGAAGTTTTGGTTTGCGGAGGCGGTGCTTATAATCCAGTATGCTTAAGATTGATTAATGATTTATTACCTAATATGAAAGTATCAACAACAAAAGATTATGATCTGTCACCGGACTGTATAGAGGCCGTCACCTTTGCTTGGCTAGCAAAACGACGATTAGAAAATAAAACAGCAAGTCTACCCAATGTTACCGGTGCAAATAGAAAAGTATTATTGGGCGGGGTTTACAGACCAAACAAATAATTACAGATTATTTATCTTCAAAAATTTTAATTAACAAATCAAAATTTACTGTTCTTCGTTTTGAACTGAATTTGTTTTATTGGTTAAACGAAAGAAATTTTTCATCGTGACGCCAGGGATGCGACTTGCGCATTATCACATACCATCGAACCACAAAATATAAAGCAACGATATTGAAGAATCTCAGATAAACCATTAACGTTACATTATACAGAACCTAACTATACCAAACAAACCTGAATCTAGTTATGAACGTCTCTGGTACTTGTCAAAATTAAAATAATCCTTAGAAAACTACTGACTTCATATCAATAAGACTGGGGGTTAGAAATTTTGCTCATACGATCATATTAATTATTTCGAATGAATTCTGAGAGAAGAAAACCTAATATTAGATTTGTACATTGAGAGATTATTATATTTTAATTAGCAAACTAAAAAATGTTTATTGATTTTATCAAACAGAGAAAGATGAACCACATCCGCAGGTGGTTTCTGCATTAGGATTACGAATAACGAACTGTGCGCCTTCCATTCCTTCAGAATAATCTATTTCAGCACCAGATAAATACTGAAAACTCATAGGATCAACAAGTAACTTAACACCTTCATTTTCTACTATTGTGTCACCTTCACCTACTTCTTCATCAAAAGTAAATCCATATTGAAACCCAGAGCAACCGCCTCCAGATATGAAAACTCGTAACTTCAATTCGTCATTACCCTCTTCTTCAATAAGTTCTTTCACTTTACTCGCTGCAGCTTCACTGAAAATTAGTGGACTAGGTATTACTTCTTCAACTGCGCTCATGATTTTATCTCCATTAATTTGTTTATTATTCGCTCGCTTCTAGCGGTTCACCATGACCTATTGCTAGTGGTGATTCTATAGGTTCATGTGAATGAACCAGTTTGCCATTGACTTCAGCACCTATTGCCATCTCTAATAAGTTATAGTAAACATTACCTGTGATTCTTGTCATGGATGCAAGCTCTACATGTTCACTACTATGAACATCTCCCATTACGGCACCGTTTAAAATTACATATGGCACAGTGACTTCGCCTTCAATTGTTCCGCATTCACTTAGTGATAACATAGAACATCCATCATTTTCAGCAATAACATTTCCTTTGATAGTCCCATCGATATGCAATCCACCAGTAAATCGAATATCACCATGTATTTCACTGTTTTGGGCAATAAGTGTATCAATACGTGTCACTCTACGTTTTTTTCGATTACCGAACATATTTTTATTCCTCAACCTATTTTAGTAGACCATTCAAAGACTCTTATGACAGCTGATCTTTTCATGTTTTTTTGTCGCAAATCTACCACTACTCGTAGTGGTTTGAATCCCTCTGGAAGAGTTAGATTACCCTCAATCCGTTCAAAGTTCTTAAATTTTATTTCGCGAGTGTATTGATTATCTGCAGTCATCTTGTCTAATGACAGTATCTGAGGTCCAGTTTCACTCATTCCCTCTATTGTCATTGTCATAGTCACTTCGACAATTTTATCACTATTTGCGACATTCGTTAATATGAGCTTAAAATTATAAAAATTTTCTTGTCCCGTATCTACAATATGGAGTCCTTGTATATTCAGTCCCTTAGAGTCAGTTGTTGCAGTCATTATACTTTCGTAAAATTCTAACTCGCCGTTTATATGATATATCTGATCTTGAAGTGTTTTTAAATCATCTTGTAAACGGGCAGCAGCTTGAGTATCTATTTCAGTGAGTCGCTCTAGTATAATTACCTCTTCTCGCAATTGTGCATTATCTATATTAAGACGTTGATTCACATCACGAAGCAAACGATAGTCTTCTTTTTGTATTAATTGATTTCTAGTGGCCTGCCAATGATTCTCATCTAATAGTAGCCATATTACAACAGAAACCATAGCACTCAATAATCCGACCACTAATATAATTACAAACGGCTCATGCTTTTTCACAACTAGCTTAGGCATAATAAGAATTCCTAAGAAATCATTTCAGGAGTAGTCAATCCAATGCTTTCATCTAACCCCAGCATAATATTCATATTCTGAATTGCCTGCCCGGCAGCACCTTTAACTAGATTATCGATTACCGACAAGATTACTGTAGGTTGTGTTCTGTTTTTACTCGGATGTATGGCAATTCTGCACATGTTTGTTGATCTGACAGATGCAGTATCAGGATGCGAGCCTGAACGCATCACATCAACAAAATTTTCCTGTGAATAATAATCAGTATAGCACTTTTGTAATTCTTCAGTATTGATAATTGATTTTACATAGACTGTGGCAAAAATGCCTCGATGCATTGGAACCAGATGAGGGACGAAGGTCAAATCAACTTTTTGCTCTATTTGAACGCTATTTAATGACTGTATAATTTCAGGTAAATGTCTGTGACCTGACGCACTGTATGCTTTAAAAGATTCTGAAACTTCAGAAAATTGAGTTGCAAGCGCCGCTTTTCTTCCAGCACCACTCACACCAGATTTGGCATCAGCAATAATATCACTAATATTAATTAAACCCTCCTTAACTACAGGCAATAATGCAAGTGTAACCGCAGTTGCATAACAACCAGGATTAGCTATTAACCTAGCAGTCTTGATCTTGTGTCTATTTAATTCTGGTAATCCATACACTGCTTTATTTAGTAAATTCGGACACGTATGTTTAGCTTGATACCACTGTTCCCATAATGCTGCATCAAATATCCTGAAATCTGCTGAAAGATCGATAATCTTACAACCTTGTTCAAGTAAATTTGGAACATAGTGCATTGCTGTGGCATGAGGAGTTGCAAAAAAAACAAAATCACAGGACTTGAGTTGTTCGCATTCATGACTTTTAAATTCAAGATCGACATGTGCGCGTAAGTTTGGAAATACATCCTGTGCAAGCTTTCCCTTTTCGGAATTTGAAGTAATGACTGACAGCTCTACAGCTTCATGCTTTGATAGCAATCGAAGTAATTCAATCCCGGTATAGCCAGTTGCGCCTACAACACCAACATTGATCATTTCCTTACCTTAATTTAATTTAATAAAGTTTTAATTTTACAGAATATAACTTCTTGAATATCGTAGCATTACAGGCCAGGAGTAGAAAAGGGAAATTTAGTCTAAATGCATGCCACTATGGATAATTTTTTTAGCTCTTGTAACAACTAATACAACTTTTTTGGGGCTATGTGGGTTTTCAAGCACTTATATTACGCCAACATGAACAATTTAAAATTATTAAAACTACTACTAATTCACAATCTGAGGTTAATGCGAGATGAAAATACTGTCAAGTAATGAATAGTCTTTATATTATAATATTTATATTACTATCCCACTTGATATTTAATATTTTTTTGAATATGTCGATTTCATTTACAGTGTATTTGCGATCCTACAAAAAGTCGGTATGTTATCAATAACACGATTATAGAAAAGATTAATTTATGGATACTATACAATATATAGCTCTCAGTATGGGTGTCGCTTGGGCGAGTGGTATTAATCTTTACGCAGCGATTTTAACACTAGGCTACCTTGGCAGTAACGGTAATATTGATTTGCCGCCAGAAATGATAGTAGTCACCGACCCTCTGGTAATGTCTGCTGCGGGTCTTATGTATTGTATTGAGTTTTTTGCGGATAAAACTCCCGGAGTTGATACAGCCTGGGACAGCTTACACACTTTTATTCGCATTCCGCTTGGTGCTGTATTAGCAATGAGTGCCGTAGGTGAAGTGACACCAGCTCTCGAACTCGCAGCATTTCTCGTTGGAGGTGGTTTAACGGCAGCAACTCATGCGACAAAAGCAGGGAGTCGTGTCATAATTAATTCTTCGCCTGAACCAGTAAGTAATTGGTTTACCTCTCTCGGTGAAGACTTTTTAGTTATTATCGGAATGTGGACGGCACTAACACACCCATTATTTTTTATTGTTCTTTTAATTCTCTTCATCATATTAATAATATGGTTATTACCAAAGATATGGCGTGGTATTAAACGTGTTTTTTCGACGCTTAGAGACTTCATTAAAGGTAATAGAAGTATGTCGAAACTTGACTCATCTGCCGAGTGATTAATATATGAAAATAAAATTAATTCTGCCAATCGCGACCTTAATTATTTTCACAACAATTGTCTTTATTTTTTTCACCTCGTCGCAAGAACTAAATGAAGCACCTAACATAAGTTTAAGTATTATTGATGGTCGAAAGATTGAAATTAATTCTCTGAAAGGTAACCCATTATTGATTACATTTTGGTCTACAACTTGCTCAACTTGTATAAAAGAAATGCCTCATTTAGTTGAACTTTATAATCAACTCAATAAAGATGGTCTTGAAATAATTGGTATCGCAATGTTTTACGACTCACCGAATCGTGTGCTTGAACTAACAAGAAAGAGAGCGTTACCTTATCCGATTGCACTTGATATCGAAGGCTTTGCCTCGAAAGCATTTGGAAATGTCGAGGTTACACCAACAAGTTTTTTAATTGATTCTTATGGAAATATAATACAACAAAAAACTGGTGAGATGGATATTGAACAACTTCGAGTCAAGATTAAAAGATTACTCCAGACACCTCCGACAACAATTTCATAGTTAACTATGCTAATGCTCTGGTTTAAAGCCTTACATATAATATTTATGGTGACCTGGTTCGCCGGATTGTTCTATCTTCCAAGATTATTTGTTTATCATGCGATGAGTGATGACAAGATCAGTATCGATCGATTTAAAGTCATGGAACGTAAACTTTTTTACGGCATCATGACACCGGGAGCACTATTAACTATTGTTTTCGGGCTATGCACTTTATTCAGCAACGGCTTATCTGCCTATAGCGGACAACTGTGGTTACACGTTAAATACATCTTGATTCTGTTCTTAATTGGTTACCATGCTTATTGTTTTCTCTTACTACAAGATTTTAAACATAATCGAAATAAACACAGCCATATATGGTATCGCTGGTATAATGAAATTCCGGTAGTAATCATGATTGCAATTATTATTCTTGCCGTTGTTAGACCATTTTAAGTTCGACAAATATTAAACTTCAACCATCTCAAAATCTTCCTTTCTTGCACCGCAGTCAGGGCACATCCAGTTAGGAGGAACATCTTCCCACTTGGTGCCCGGAGCAATATCGTCTTCCGGCCAACCTTTTGCTTCGTCATAGACATAACCGCAAATAACACACATATATTGTTTCATTACCGCTTAACCCCTTAATTTTTATTTCTGTGACAATAATGGCCGTGTAGAATAACGATATTATGATCAATAGCAATAATCAAAAACCTGTTGTACTGGTGATAGCGGGACATGACCCCAGTGGCGGAGCCGGAATACAAGCAGACATTGAGAGCATTTCAAGTGCCGGATGTCATGCCACGACTGTTATCACATCGCTAACGACCCAAAATACAAATAAGGTTCTCGATGTCATACCACAGACACCAGAGCCATTTAGAAATCAGATTAGACTCATTTTAGAAGATATGGATATCGTTGCTTGCAAAATAGGTATGATTGGTAGTGTTGAGCTCTTGGAAGTCATCGTCGATGAACTGGCTGAGATAAATATACCAATGGTACTCGATCCGATAATGTGTTCAACAACCGGAAAGTTATTTTCGAATGATGACATTTGTAAAAAAATGCTGACTTCATTGCTGCCATTAACAACACTCATCACGCCAAATTGTGTAGAAGCGACATTGCTTACACAGAAAGAGAATTTAACTGCTGCCGCTAACACATTACTGAATCATGGCGCTGATTCAGTGTTAATAACAGGCACTCATGCTGAAACACATGAAGTCATAAATACTTTCTATACAAAACAAGACGCTCCTATCGAATATCGTTGGGAAAGATTGCCAGAGTCATTTCATGGCTCAGGTTGTACCTTATCTTCAAGGATCGCTGCACTATTAGCATTAGGTAATAATTTAAAAACAGCTGTAGAAAAAGCTCAAGAATACACTTGGTTGTCACTAAAACATGGGCTGAAACTAGGCCGTGGACAAGCGCAACCTAATCGCTTCTGTGGGTAAGCGCGTCAACCTCACAACTGACATTTGCCTATGAATATACTCAACACAAGTGGCGTCTACGCCATTACAGATTGTGAATATTTAGCACCTGACGAATTATTAAGTAAAACCGAAAGTATTCTAAGGGTGGGCATAGCACTCTTTCAATACCGCAATAAGACAGAAGATAAGAAAAATAAAAAAGAGCTTGCGAAAACGTTACAGTCTCTCTGCAAACAATATAAAACTCCGTTTATCGTTAATGATGACCTAAATCTCGCAAAAGAAATTGTTGCCGATGGTATCCACCTAGGACAACATGACACAAAGATCAGTACTGTAAGAAGAGTTCTTGGGGATAAAATTATCGGTGTTTCGTGTTATAACGATTTTAATCGTGCCATATTTGCAGAAAAATCTGGCGCCGATTACATTGCTTTTGGTTCTTTTTTTCCATCGACCACCAAACCTAACGCTGCCAAAGCAAATGTTGAACTGATTATTAAATCAAAAGAAAAATTTAACATCCCCGTAGTTGCTATAGGCGGCATAACACCGGAAAATGGAAAACAACTCATTAACGCTAAGGTTGATTATTTAGCAGTCATTAACGGAATTTATTCCACTGAAGATGCAGCCACTTCCGTATTGGCTTATAACAATTTATTTATTATATAGCAGAAAGATTATGGTTAACGAATTATTTAATACAGCAAAAAAATATATCCCAGGTGGTGTGAATTCTCCTGTACGTGCTTTTAAATCAGTATCAGGTACACCAATCTTCATTAAGCATGCCACCGGTCCTTACCTATATGACAGTGAAGATAAACGATATATCGATTACGTTGGCTCATGGGGACCAATGATACTGGGACATGCCTATCCTGATGTTATTCAAGCCGTTCAAAATGCTGCAGCAAGAGGACTCAGTTTCGGTGCCCCAACAGAAGTTGAAACTCATATGGCAGAAAAAGTATGCGAACTAATGCCCTCAATTGAAAAAGTGCGCATGGTTAGTTCAGGCACGGAAGCAGCGATGAGCGCAATCAGATTAGCACGCGGTTACACAAGCAGGGATAAAATCATTAAGTTTGAGGGATGTTACCACGGTCATGCCGACTCATTATTAGTTAAAGCAGGTTCTGGAGCCTTGACCCTTGGAGTGCCTACTTCTCCTGGTGTTCCAGCATCTCTGGCTCAGCATACGATTACGCTCGCTTATAATAATGCTGAACAAGTAAAAACAGTTTTTTCAGAAATTGGCGATCAAATAGCCGCCATCATTGTCGAACCAATAGCAGGTAATATGAATTGTATACCTGGTTCATCCGTTTTTCTAAACACCCTTAGAAAGGTTTGCACTGAACATAAATCTGTTTTGATCTTTGATGAAGTAATGACAGGTTTTCGCGTCGCCCTTGGTGGTGCGCAATCAATCTATAAGATTGCTCCTGATTTAACAGTGCTCGGCAAAGTGATTGGTGGCGGCATGCCAGTCGGTGCATTTGGTGGTAAAAAAGAAATAATGGACTACATAGCTCCAGATGGTCCTGTCTACCAAGCAGGTACATTATCAGGAAATCCTGTAGCAATGGCTGCTGGTTTGACTACGCTTAACCTCATATGTGATGGTTCTTTCTTTGAACTATTAACCAAAAAGACAGAAAGACTCTTAAACGGCTTACAAGAACAAGCTAACGCACATAACATTCCACTGAGCACAAATCATGTAGGCGGTATGTTTGGATTATTTTTTACAGAAGAAGACTCTGTCACGTCGTTTAAACAAGTCATGAATTGTAACACTCAAAGATTTAATCAATTTTTTCATGACATGCTCAAAGCAAATATTTATTTCGCACCCTCATCATATGAAGCGGGATTTATCTCTATTATGCATACAAACGATGTTATAGCTGAAACTATAGAAGCTGCGAAAAAAGTATTTTCTACATTAGATTGATAGAAAAAGAGCATTAATATTTCCATTTAAATTACGGATGATTCAGATAGTTATGCATGTAAAGCTATAACCAATATTTAAAATCCAATAGGGTAGGATGAATGTATTAGACAAGTTGAACTCCAAAAACTCTCGATTAACTGTGCGCAATGATGCAATTTCTTGGGTAAATGAATTTGATACAAGATCCCACAAAACACTAAGATAGTTCATGCTATATGAAACAATATTCCATGGTGAAATATTAGCAACATCCAAAGCAATCTTGCCGTAATAACAAGTCTGACTCAACGTTGCACTAATTGAATCAATGATAGCAACAACAACCCCACTGGCCAAAAGTAGCGGGAAATAGACAACGCTTAATAACAATCCTAATAGATCCCCTAGAGGCACCCACCCAATCGGAGAAACAATATCTGTCGTCCAATCAAAAAAAACATTTAGCGCAACAAGGCTATTATTGAAAAGCCAGATGACAGGCATAAGCCAAAGCACAAAATATTTGATAACACTATATCGTAGCAATGTAAGAAAAAAGTATTGGAGAACTAAACCAACACTTAGAATAGAACTAATCGAAATCCAGCTAATAGTGGAAACTTCTGCCCAGCGAATAGAAGAAAACCAAGTAAGCCAACCGTGATTAATCATTAGCGAACTAAGAACTATAACAATACCCGCAAATATAATAATTATGTTTATTTGCTTTTTACAATGTCCTATTTTATTCATTTAGATATCAGTCGAATTCAAACTCATTATTTTTTAGAAAATAATCATACTGAATCTGAAATAGTCATCTCGCGTTCAGCCTGAGCTTGAAAAACTAAATGCAGATAACAACCTTGTTATAACGATCTTGAGATTTCTCATTTAACAACCCTCTATATAGAATCTCTACTTCAGTTTGCATTTTGCGACTACAAACCCATCTTCATCGGCATATATAAAATCCCCGGGATTAATTGTCACGTCAGCAAAAGTTATAGCAATGTCACGAACACCGACACCTTTCTTTACACTCTTGCGTGGAGTAGTATTTAGCGCTTTTACACCAATATTCATCTTACCAATCATCACTGAATCACGGATACAACCATGGACAATAATACCAACCCAGCCATTTTTGACGCCTAATTCTGCCAACATATCTCCTAGCAACGCACAACGTAAAGAAGCACCGCCTTCGACAATCAACACTTTACCTAGCCCTGGTTCTTCTAATGCAGCCCTGACTAATGAATTATCTTCAAATACTTTCAGCGTCAGCGCTGGTCCAGAAAATTGCTTAATACCACCATAATCATTAAACATTGGCTTAGCGATTTGCAACTCTTCTTCATATTCATCATAGAGGTCAGCTGTAGCAAAGCTCATAATTGTTTCCTGTTATTTATTGTTAAGTGAAGTATAAAATTCTGGCCGTCGATCCATCAACACATTATTATGCTGAGTGATCATTTTATTATTTGCCTCTTCAGGATTTATCTCTGTGATAAACAAAGCATCACGTTGTGAGAAGGCACGATGTAATAATACACCACCCGGAGTAACGACTTGGCTCTTTCCAGTAAATCTCAAACTTCCTTGAGGCCTCTTATCAACACCGTAGCGATTAGCAGTAATAGCGAACACCTTATTTTCAAGGCACCGTGCAAGCATTGTTTGTTGGCAAAAAGTTAACACTAAATTTGATGGTTGACAGATGATTTGTGCCCCCTGTAATGCTAATACTCGCGCAACCTCAGGAAACACCCAATCAAAACAAATCATCATGCCAATTTTCACACCATTTAAATCATTGACGATGAAAGGTGTATCACCTGGGTCAAAACAAAACTTCTCTTCATTAAAAAGATGCACTTTTCGATAAATATGCTGGACACCACTTGGACCGATCAAGGCAGCACTATTAAAACATTGCTCCCCACACTTTTCAGCAAAACCAATAATCAAATGCATATTGCACTCATTTGCGAGATTGATTAATGAATCAATCCGCTCGCTATTATCAGGATCTTCAGCATATTTTATTGATTCTGCTTTATTCTTAAAGTAGTAGCCTGTTAACGCTAATTCCGGCAACACTAATAAATCAGCATCAACATCTTTTAATGCAGCAATTATCTTTTTGCAATTCTGAATAGGGTTACCAAATAATGGTCGAAATTGATAAAAACCGACTTTCATAATTCTGTATTAATTTTTACTGGGTCTCTTCCATTTTGGAATCGATTTTTGTTCCGAACGACTAATCGCTAATTCATTCTCTGCGACATCTTTTGTTACTGTCGTACCGGCAGCAATGGTCGCGCCATCATGTACCTTAACAGGTGCGATTAACTGAACATCTGAACCAACAAAAACCTTATCTCCAATTATCGTTTGATGCTTATTAGCACCATCATAATTACAGGAAATTGTCCCTGCACCAATATTAGTTTCAACACCAATGTGAGTATCGCCTAGATAGCTCAAATGATTAACTTTACTACCCTTGCCAATATCTGTTTTTTTGAGTTCAACAAAATTACCAATATGAACATCTTCATCCAATGACGTATTAGGACGAACTCGAGCAAATGGTCCAATATTGCAACCATTACCAATGACTGCACTATCAATCATCGTGTTAGGAAGAATATTAACGTCGTTAGCTATAATTGTATCTTTAATATAACAGTTAGCACCTATAGTAACGTTTTTGCCAAGCTTGACCTTACCTTCAATAACGACATTGATATCAATTTGATTATCACGTCCAATTTCAAGTTCACCACGCAAATCAAAGCGCGCAGGATCACACAAGCCTACACCTCTATGCATGAGATGGTGGGCTTGTACTAGTTGAAAATAACGCTCTGCTTCTGCAAGCTGAGATCGGTTATTAATACCTTTTACTTCTATATTTGACTCAGCTAACACAGCGGTAATAGTGACATCATCTGCTACTGCCTTAGAAACAATATCTGTTAAATAATATTCATTCTGTTTATTATCATTACCGAGCGCGTTTACCCAGAGCTTTAATAGTTCGGACTTAACAACTATGAACCCTGTGTTAATTTCGAAAATTCTTTTTTGCTCTTCTGTCGCATCTTTCTCTTCAACGATAGCAACGATTTTGCTATCTACATCTCGGATGATGCGACCATAGCCATGAGGGTCTTCAATATGAGTGGTTAGTAGGGAAAAACCAGTATTAGATGCAGCATCAATTAGCGTCTTAAGACTTTCTTCCGTAATTAGGGGTACATCACCATAGAGAATTAAAACATTATCAACATCCGGAATATAAGGTAAGACTTGCTGCACAGCATGACCTGTGCCTAATCGTTCTTTTTGCTCAACCCAATTTACTTGAAAATCTTGCAAAGCATTAGGCACCTGTTCACCACCATGACCATAAACAACATAGATATCTCGATGAGATAAACCCATAGCTGTTTCACATACATGTTCAAGCAATGATTTGCCAGCAAGCGTATGCAAGACCTTAGGTTTATCGGAATACATCCGAGTACCCTGGCCAGCAGCTAAAATTACGATACAAAGACTCATGTGCCGTTTTTCCCTCAGTACAAATAGATAAATTTGATTCTTATTAGATTATATCCGTGCTGACGCTTAGGATATAGGGTTGATTTAGCGCGGTGAAGTATGACCACGCTATATTCGATAGGATTAACGGCCAGAGCGTTTGCGCAAACGCTGAATTGTTTGTAATTGAGCTGCTGTTTCAGCTAACGAAGCTCTTGCCTTGGCATAATCAATCTCGTTACTTTTATCATGAAATGCATTTTCAGCTTCTTCTTTCGCCTTTAGAATAGCAGCTTCATCCAGATCTTCTGCACGTTGCGCAGCATCAGATAGAACCGTAACAACTTGAGGTTGCACTTCCAACATGCCACCAGAAACATAAAATGCAGATTCATTACCGTTAGTATCTTTCACCCGAACTTCGCCCGGTCCCATTTTAGTAACAAATGGTGTATGTCCCGGTGAGATTCCAACCTCACCTAATTCTGCAGGCGCAAATACCATTTCTGCCTGACCAGAAAAAACTTGGTGCTCAGCACTAACAATATCAACTTGAATTGTATCCGCCATAAATATAGTACCTATTATAGAGTTTTAGCTTTTTCAATAGCTTCATCGATTGTACCAACATTATAAAATGCCTGTTCTGGAAGTTCATCATATTCACCGTCGATAATACCTTTAAAGCCTCGTAAGGTTTCTTTTAAAGGAACATAAACACCATCTTGGCCAGTGAAGACTTTTGCAACAAAATAAGGCTGGGTTAGAAAACGTTGAATCTTGCGAGCACGAGCAACAGCAAGTTTATCTTCTTCGGACAATTCATCCATACCTAGAATCGCGATAATATCACGCAACTCTTTATAACGTTGCAATGTGTTTTGAACTCCGCGGGCAACATCATAATGTTCCTGACCAACAACTAATGGGTCTAGTTGACGACTGGTCGAATCTAATGGGTCAATAGCAGGATACAAGCCAAGCTCCGCAATCTGTCGTGACAATACAACAGTTGAATCTAAATGTGCGAAGGTAGTAGCTGGAGATGGATCTGTTAAATCATCTGCCGGAACATATACAGCTTGAATTGAAGTAATAGAACCCTTTTTAGTTGAAGTAATTCGTTCTTGTAGTTTCCCCATTTCCTCAGCTAGCGTAGGTTGATAACCTACCGCAGAAGGCATACGGCCTAATAACGCTGAACATTCCACCCCCGCTAAAGTAAAACGATAAATGTTATCAATAAATAACAATACATCACGACCTTCTTCACGGAATTTCTCCGCAAGGGTCAAACCTGTCAATGCTACACGGAGACGGTTACCCGGTGGTTCGTTCATTTGGCCATAAACCATTGATACTTTTGACTCTTCAAAGTTCTCAACGTTTACAACACCAGACTCCTGCATTTCATAATAGAAGTCATTACCTTCACGAGTACGTTCACCCACACCTGCAAATACAGACAGACCTGAGTGCTTAGTCGCAATGTTGTTAATCAATTCCATCATATTTACGGTCTTGCCAACACCCGCACCACCAAACAAGCCAACTTTACCACCCTTAGCAAACGGGATAATTAAATCAATGACTTTAACACCAGTTTCAAGTAGTTCTGTAGATGGACTTAATTCTGTAAATTTTGGAGCATCACGGTGAATAACCATACGCTCTTCGGTGTCAATAGGGCCGACTTCGTCAATTGGCTCACCTAATACATTCATGATACGACCGAGGGTTTTGGTTCCAACAGGGATAGAAATTGCTTCACCTGTATTATTAACCGTTAAGCCGCGCTTTAAGCCGTCAGTCGAACCCAGAGCAATAGTCCTTACGATTCCATCACCTAATTGTTGTTGAACTTCAAGAGTGGTATTGATACCTTCTCCTTCAACTTTCAAAGCGTCATAGACTTTTGGTATCGCATCGCTTGCAAACTCGACATCCAATACAGCACCAATGATTTGTACGATCTTTCCAGAACTCATCGTTTTCGTTCCTCGTATATTTTTCTATAATCTCGATTAAAAATCTTTGTTTGACTATACCGCAGCTGCGCCAGCAACAATTTCAGAAAGCTCCTGAGTAATCGCAGCTTGTCGTGCCTTATTATAAATCAATTCTAATTCATCAATAAGCTCACCAGCATTATCCGATGCGCTCTTCATTGCCACCATACGAGCTGACATTTCACAGGCAATATTTTCAACTACGCCTGTATAGACTTGAGACTCAATGTAACGAGTCAAGAGTTGTTCCAGAACCTCTTCTGCATCAGGCTCATATAGATAATCCCAATGGTGACCGAAGCCTTCATCTTCCATTGGTTTCCCCGGTATCAGTTGTTCCAGATGTGGCTGCTGTATGATGGAATTTACAAACTTGTTTGAAACAAGATGTAACTCATCGATGTTACCTTCTTTAAAATTATTCAACATAATCATGACTCCGCCAAGCAATTCTTCAAGACTAGGCTCATCACCAATATGGGTCACTTGACCAGTGATATTGGCACCTATTGAACCAAAGAATCCAGCCGCCTTACTGCCAACAATACATAATTCAATTTCCTTACCTTCAGCGTCCCATACCTTGAACTGTTTCAATAGCATACGAAACATATTTGCATTCAGCCCACCACATAAACCGCGGTCGGTGGAGACAACAATCACTCCAACACGTTTAACTTCATCGCGGGCAACTAGATAAGGGTGTTTGTATTCAGGATTAGCATTAGCCAGATGCGAAATAACATTACGAATTTTTTCAGCATAAGGGCGTGCCGCTTTCATGCGGTTCTGTGCTTTTCGCATTTTACTCGCAGCGACCATTTCCATAGCTTTAGTAATCTTTTGAGTGTTTTTTACACTCGCGATCTTAGTCCGTATTTCTTTTCCGCCAGCCATTTACCAAGTTCCGTTTTCTTTAAATTTCGTAATGGCAGCCTTCAAACCACTCTCGATATCATCGTTATAATTACCTTCAGCACCAATCTTATCCATTAAAGCAGACTGTTCACTCTTCATATAATCATGTAGTGATTCTTCGAAAACACCGATTTTTTCTAGGGGAACATCATCCATAAAATCATTTTCAACAGCGAACAGACTCACGCCCATTTCAGCAACATTGAGGGGAGAATATTGTTTTTGCTTCATCAATTCCATCACGCGTGTACCACGCTCAAGCTGCTTACGAGTGGCCGCATCAAGATCCGATGCAAATTGTGCGAATGCCGCCAACTCACGATATTGCGCTAATGCCAAACGAATACCACCACCGAGTTTTTTAATGAGCTTAGTTTGTGCAGCACCACCGACCCGAGATACTGACAGGCCCGCATTAATAGCTGGTCGGAAACCAGAGTTAAATAAATCAGATTCCAAAAAGATTTGACCATCAGTAATAGAAATAACATTAGTTGGTACGAATGCTGATACGTCACCAGCTTGTGTCTCGATAATCGGTAAAGCTGTCAAAGAACCAGTTTTACCTTTCACTTTTCCGTTTGTCAGCTTTTCAACATAATCCTCATTAATACGTGAAGCACGTTCTAATAGACGAGAATGCAAATAGAAAACATCACCTGGGTAAGCTTCACGACCTGGTGGACGTTTTAATAACAAGGACATCTGACGATATGCCCAAGCTTGCTTAGTTAAATCATCATAAATAATCAGCGCATCTTCACCTTTGTCACGAAAGTATTCGCCCATCGAACAACCTGAGTAAGGTGCAGCATACTGCATTGCTGCAGATTCAGAAGCGGTAGCGGCAACAACAATGGTATGTTCCATTGCGCCATGTTCTTCAAGCTTACGTATAACAACGTTGATTGAAGATGCTTTTTGTCCGATGGCAACATAGATACATTTTACACCAGTACCTTTCTGATTAATGATGGCGTCGATAGCTACAGCAGTTTTACCCGTTTGACGGTCACCAATGATTAACTCACGTTGGCCACGCCCAACCGGCACCATCGCATCGATAGATTTTAAACCTGTTTGCACAGGCTCATCAACAGACTTCCTAGCAATTACACCTGGAGCGATCTTTTCAATTGGTGCATTTTCTGTTGTATTAATATCACCTTTACCGTCAATCGGATTACCTAATGCGTCGACAACGCGACCCAATAAGGCTTCGCCAACCGGGACTTCAAGGATCCGTTTGGTACATTTAACAACATCACCTTCAGAGATGTTTTCGTAACTACCTAGGATTACGGCACCTACAGAATCTCGCTCCAGATTAAGTGCTAAACCATATGTGTTACCCGGGAATTCAATCATCTCCCCCTGCATCACATCACTTAAACCATGAATTCTGGCAACACCATCAGCAAGACTAACCACCGTACCTTCAGTACGTGCGTCGGTATCTAGATCCATTGACTTGATTTTATTTTTAATCAGATCACTAATTTCAGTTGCACTGATAGACATATATCTTTCCTCTATTTAATAACTATTGCGCAAATACACTATTTAATTCTTCTAAACGACCGCGAAGAGACGCATCAATTACAGAATCGCCCGCTCGAATAATCACACCACCAATCAAGTCGTTGTCTACTTTTGTATTGATATCGATTCTCTTGCCGAGCTTTTTCGAAATTGATTCAGAAATTGCACTTATTTGAGCATCATTTAACGCATAAGCCGAAATCAAGTCAACCTCACCAATGTCTTCTGCAGCGGCACGTTTCTGTTCAAAAAGAATAAATATTTCAGCGGCCAGTCCAATACGTTCAGCATCAATTAAAACCTTGGTAAAGTTATTACCTTTTTTACTAAGCTTGTCACCACAGATTTCAGCGATGAACTGATGAAGCTGTCCACTGCTCAATTTTGGATTATTGATAACGCCGCGCATATTCTTATCAGAAACAATCACACTCAACAGACTTAGCATGCTTGACCATTCATTAAGTTTGCCTTCTTCAATCGCTTCATCGAAGGCTGCACTCGCATAAGGTCGGGCAATTGTTGCTTTTTCTAACATCTATTTATTCCTGTCGCTTATAACTGCTGACTGATCTTCGCTAGCACTTCATTGTGTGCCGATTGATCAACTTCTTTCATCAGGATTTGCTCTGCACCAGCAATGGCCAAGGCGGCAACCTGATTTCTAAGTTCCTGCCTAGCTTTTTCTTTTTCTTGCTCGATCTCGCCCAGTGCATTTTCCTTGATACGGTTTGATTCAGCTCTCGCGTCTTCTTTCGCTTCTTCAACTATTTCATCGTGGCGCTTTTGCCCCTGCGCGATAATAGTTGCTGCCTGCTCTTTACCTTTGTTTATCTCTGCAGATGATTTCTCTTGCGCTTCAGCAAAGTCTTTTTGACCTTGTTCTGCAGCAGCAAGACCATCTGCAATACGTGTTTCACGTTCTTCCATCTGTTTAAGCAGCATGGGCCAAACAAACTTCATTGTGAACCAAACGAAGATAGCAAAAGTCACAAGCTGACCTATTAAGGTTGCATTAAAATTCACTTAAATCACCTATATGTCGAATGACTATTAAAGCCGTTATATTATTTATTAACCAGCTTGGAGTGTGGCAATAAAAGGACTTGCCAGAGTAAACCACATACCAATACCGATTCCGATCATGGTTACTGCGTCGACAAGGCCAGCAACCAAGAACATTTTGCCTTGAAGCATTGGAGCCAGTTCAGGTTGGCGTGCTGCGCCTTCCAGAAACTTACCACCCAATAAACCAAAGCCGATTGCTGTACCAAATGCGCCCATACCCAGAACGATTAAGACACCCAATGATGTAAATGCCAAAATAGTTTCCATTATTACTCCTCCAAAGGATTTTACTTATCAAAATTAAAATTAGTGATGTTCATGTGCCATTGCTAAATACACAATGGTTAACATCATAAAAACAAACGCTTGTAACAAAACTATCAATATATGAAATACTGCCCAAACAAATTGCAATCCGCCACCAAAAATCGTACCTATAAAAAATGGCAACGCAGAACCTATCAAAGTAGCAATCAATAAGAAAATAAGTTCGCCAGCATAGAGGTTACCAAATAATCGTAAGGCTAATGAAACAGGCTTAGCTAATAATCCGATACCTTCTAAAATCAAATTAAAGGGAATCATGTACTTTCCAAAAGGTTGAAAAGCAAGCTCACCAATAAAACCACCCACACCTTTCATCTTAATGCTGTAATAAATTATTAGAATGAATACACCTAGCGATAAGCCAAAAGTAATATTCGGATCTGTGGTAGGGACCACTTTGAAATATAAATGCGGGTCACCAGTAATGTATTGCGCAATCAATGGTAAAAGATCAACAGGAATAATATCCATGGTATTCATCAGAGTAATCCAAATAAATATTGTCAATGCTAATGGTCCAACCAGTGGATTCTTGACTGTCATAATGTCATTAACGTTTTTGTTAACGAATTCGACAGTCATTTCAACAAGATTTGCAAAACCGGAAGGCGCACCACTTTCGATTTTTTTAGCAACTCGGTAAAATAAAAAACAGAAGACCGTGCCTAAGAATACGGACCATCCCATGGTGTCCACGTTCAGTGACCAAAAGCCCATATCTAGGGCCTCTTGTGGAGTACGAGCTAAAGTCCAACTAGAATGATCTACAATATGGCCATCCGCTCTCTCATAACCTTCAGGCAATTTTCCTAAGACTAGGTTTTGCAGATGGTGCTGAAGATATGAATTCGACGTGAGTTCTGTTCCGCTTGCCATTAAATCATTCTCAAAAAATTATTTATTTGTTAACACCATCAAGCCCGTCAGATTCATCAACAACACAAATCCGTAACTAAGAAACATGATACCTATATATAAAGCTTCGACTGACATTATTGTAATTGCAAATATCGCTATTGTTGTAACAATTTTTACTGCCTCACCAACAAGAAAAAAAGCCAGTGTTTTACGACTTGAGCCCGCCCCCGTTGCTCCTAAAGAAAACATCACGAAGATGACATTAGGCACAATGAAAGCCAAACCACCCAGAATAACTGAGTAAGCATATTCAAGACTGGCAAACACAAGAAATAAAAGCCCACACAGAATAACTGTCGCGGCCTCTATATTCAGCATTTTATTTGCGACGGAGCGAGTTTTTATTATCTCTTCTGTTTCTACCAATCGCCCAACTCCAGAAAATCGCGATATATTCTATCGCCTAAAAATTATAGCGCCAGTTAAATATCAATATTTTTCTCTTCTACTTACTTCTTGGGACGGGGAAGTATAGAGACCTGATGAAAAATGATCAATCGTTGCAGTGCAACAACACTTAAAATAACAGCTTTAATTTCTATTTCACCATTATATTCTTTATTAGAATGTTACAAATTCTTGAAAACAATTAAAACTGGGCAGTAGTCATTAATCTGATTTTTACTTAATACGCTTTAAAATGCCATCCAGTTCGTCTAAAGAATGGTAATTTATTTGTAAGACTCCTTTTCTTTTGTCATATTGTTTGATTGTTACTGTTGCACCTATCTTTTCAGATAAGTCATTTTCGAGGCTTTGTATGTTTGGATCTTTAGATACTTGTTTTGCCTTTTCATGTTGACTGTCACCCAACACTTTCTTAACCAATTTTTCTGTTGCCCGCACAGAGAGACCTTGTTTTATTATTATTTCAGCAACAGCTACTTGTTCGTTTAATTCCAATGCTAACAATGCACGAGCATGGCCCATGTCAATTTTTCGTGCTTCAACAAATTTTTTAACTTTAATATTCAATTCTAACAATCGCAATAAATTTGTTACTGCTGAACGTGACCGACCTACTGCCTCGGCAATTGTCTCATGTGTCATATCGAATTCTTCAATCAATCGTACCAAAGCCTCTGCTTCTTCTAATGGGTTCAGGTCTTCGCGCTGGATGTTTTCTATCAAGGCAATACACATTACCGTTTTATCCGGCACATCCATAATCACGACAGGAACATCTTTTAATCCAGCTAATTGCGCTGCGCGCCAACGTCGTTCACCAGCAATGATTTCGAATTTTTCCGAGCGTGGTAAGCCACGCACAACTATTGGTTGAATAATACCTTGAGCAGTTATTGAGTCTGCAAGTTCTTTTAATGATGCTTTATTAAAATCTCTTCGTGGTTGATATTGGCCTCGCTGTAACAGATCAACCGCTATTTCCTTTAGAGAGTCACTATTATTATTTGCTAAAACTCTTTCAGCAGGATTACCGAGTAATGCATCCAATCCTTTACCCAAACCGCGTTTTTTTACCAATTTATTAATTCCTTAATTCTTTAAAATACGTAGCGATATTTTTATGCTGCCAAACCTTCACGTCTTAATATTTCACCCGCCAACGCTAAATAGGCAACAGCACCACTAGATGACTTATCATAAGCAAGCGCTGCTAAACCATGACTAGGGGCTTCTGCCAATCTAACATTACGGGGAATAATAGTTCGATAAACTTGTTCACCAAAATGTTCGAGTAATTGGGCGGATACTTGTGTCGCCAGATTGTTACGTGGATCGAACATAGTCCGTAACAAGCCTTCAATTTTTAGTTTAGAATTTAAGTGTTTCTTAATTTTATCGATAGTCTCGAGTAAGGCCGTTAATCCTTCCAACGCATAATATTCACATTGCATTGGAATCATAACTGAGTTTGCTGCAACTAATGCGTTAACTGTCAGCATATTTAAAGATGGTGGACAATCTATAAAAATAAAATCGTAATCTTCCTGAATTGGCTCTAGTGCATTGCGTAACCTAATTTCTCTTGCCATCTCGTCCAACAATGCTATCTCAGCACCTGTCAAATCAGAATTCGTTGGAATTAAGTCATACTGTCCTTCAGGCGATTTGACTATAACTTCTTCTGCCGTCTTATCATTCATCAACAAGTCGTAACTAGACATCATTAGTTCTTGCTCATCTATACCACTGCCCATAGTGGCATTGCCTTGTGGGTCCAGATCAACTAATAATACTTTACGCTTGGCAGCAGCCAATGATGCAGCAAGATTCACACCTGTGGTGGTTTTACCAACTCCGCCTTTTTGATTCGCGATTGCAATGATTCTGGACATTAATTTTGTATTCTACCGTGATATGTAATGATTATTGATGCATATACTTTAGCACACTGAATCCCTGCCGCGATACGCTAAAAAGATTATGCTGCTCGCTTTATTTGCACCAGTTTTGTCGAAGTTTCATTACTCGATAGTGCTAAGTCACTAAGCTTAATCAAGAATTCATGCTTTCCTAATTCGTCGATTTCAGTTTCTACTTGCTTTCCTTTCATAGCCAATAACTGATTCTCCTCTGTCAATAAGTGTTTTGTCTGCTCTAACATGCGTGCAAGCGGTGCAAAAGCACGACATATCATAGTATCGAACTCTTTCTCAGGTTTAAAAATTTCGATACGTGCATGAACTAATTCAACATTTTTAATATTAAGATCAGCAGTAATATGTCTGAGAAAACGAATTTTTTTCTGATTACTGTCTAATAACGTCCACTGCTTTTCTGGTTGTGCCAGTACCAACATCATTCCTGGCAAGCCCGCGCCAGTGCCAATATCTAGACAGTGCCCGCCTTCAATAAAGGAATGTACCGATAAAGAATCCAGAATATGACGTTCTAATATTGCCTTTGTACCTTTTACAGCGGTTAGGTTATATGTAACGTTCCATTTTGCGAGTAATTCAATATACCTCAAATAAGCTACACAGAGTGCTTGCTCAGCCTTAATATCCAGCCTTTCAAGGCCTGCTTGTAATGCTTTCAGCATTTACAATATCCAAAGGCTCAGGCACTTTTTTGAAATGACAAGGTTTGTTTCTTCAAATGAATACGTAATAAAGATATAGCCGCAGGTGTTACGCCTTGTATACGAGAAGCCTGCCCTAAGTTGATTGGTCTATGCTTTGACAACTTTTCAATCACTTCGGACGATAGACCTCTCACCTGCTGATAATCAATTTCATTCGGTAATTCAGCGTCCTCATGACGTCTATTACGAGCAATTTCTTCTTCTTGTCGTTGAATATATCCAGAATATTTGACTTGTACCTCTACTTGCTCTGTAACCTTAGGGTCAATCCCATCGACAGCTATATTCGGTAATTTGGCAATTTCTGCGTAGGTAATTTCTGGTCTTTTTAATAACTGCAACAAATTGATATCTCTACGAATCGATTGCCCAAGGATACTTTTCGTTATTTCGACAGAGAGTTTAGGAGAACCGACCCGTATTTTTTTCAAGCGTTCAACCTCTTGTGTGACCGCATCATGCTTTTCGCTGAACAATCGCCAACGATTATCGTCAATGAGTCCTAGACTATATGCTTTTTCTGTTAAACGTAGATCGGCATTATCTTCACGTAACATTAAACGATATTCAGCACGGCTAGTAAACATTCTATAAGGCTCGGTGGTTCCCATAGTGCTCAAGTCATCCACTAACACACCTAGATAAGCCTCATCACGGCGAGGGAACCAGAGCTCTTTACTTTGTGTTTGAAGCGCTGCATTTAATCCGGCTAATAGACCTTGTGCTGCCGCCTCCTCATATCCAGTCGTGCCATTAATTTGTCCAGCAAAAAACAAACCCTTAATAAATCGTGTTTCTAACCAAGGAGACAGCTCCCGTGGGTCAAAGAAATCATATTCAATCGCATAACCGGGACGGGTAATATGCGCATTTTCAAGACCTTTTATCGATCGTACCAGACCAATCTGCGCATCATAAGGCAATGACGTCGAGATACCATTGGGATAAACCTCGTTACTAGTCAAACCTTCTGGTTCAATAAAAATTTGGTGTGCTTCTTTATCAGCGAAGCGCATAACCTTGTCTTCCACCGAGGGACAATAACGTGGTCCTGTACCTTCAATTCTTCCATTGTACATTGGCGAACGATCCAAAGCGCCACGAATTATATCGTGGGTTTGTTCGTTAGTATAAGTTATGTGGCAAGATATCTGTTGTGGATGTTGATTCGCATTACCTATGTAAGAAAACACGGGGACTGGATCATCACCCGGTTGTACTTGTAGCTGACTATAATCGATCGTTTTACCATCAATACGCGGTGGAGTACCTGTCTTCAACCGTCCAACATTAAAAGGCAATTCACGTAAACGTTCCGCTAACGCGATAGATGGTGGATCACCTGCTCTACCACCAGCATGATTGCTATCACCAATATGAATTTTGCCGCCAAGAAACGTCCCCACGGTCAAGACTACAGTCGGGGCCATGAATTTTAACCCAGCCTGAGTAACAACTCCGCGGACCTCTTCACCTTTAACAATAAGGTCGTGTACTGCTTGTTGAAATATAAATAGGTTTTTCTGATTCTCAAGTGCCGGTCGAACAACTTGTCTGTATAAAGAACGATCTATTTGGGCGCGTGTAGCACGTACAGCCGGTCCCTTGCGAGAATTCAAAATGCGGAACTGTATACCACTTTGATCTGCTGCTGCTGCCATGAGACCCCCCATAGCATCGATTTCTTTGACTAGATGACCCTTACCTATTCCACCAATAGCCGGATTACAGGACATTTGTCCAAGTGTATCCAGACTATGAGTCAGCAATAAAGTACGCACACCCATTCTAGCTGCTGCCATAGCAGCTTCAGTCCCAGCATGACCACCACCAACAATAATGACGTCGAAAGATTCAGAGTATGTAGACATATAAGTCTTTATTGTATCGATTACCTACAATATTGTAAGTGTAGCTGAGGAAATAAATACGTTTAAAAGGCATCCTGCATAAATTGAGGCATAGCTGAACAAGCTTTATGAATATCCGCATTGTAATACCTTGTATGAAACGGCTTATGTCTCGCCATCTGCTCACGGAAATCACCGAATTTTTGTCCTTTTCGTGCCATAGTTGCAGTCCACCAACCTGATGGGTAGGTTGCGGCAGGAAAATGAATGGTCTGTATTTCTTTGTAGTCTGCTTTACGCATTTCAGCACTTAGATCTTTTAATGCCACCATAGTCATTAATGGCGACCCGCTTTGCGAAATAATCATTCCACCTTCACGTAGAGCATTTAAACAATCTCGATAAAAGGGTTCCCGAAATAAGTATTTCGCCTGTCCTAATGGTTCGGTTATGTCAAGAATAATCACATCTAGCGATTCGGATTCCACTTTTCGCATATGTTCACTAGCGTCTACAAATAAAAAGGTCGCTCGAGAATCATTATTCTTTTCACATAATTCAGGAAAATATTTTTCCGAGACGCGAGTGACTCGTTCGTCTGATTCGATCTGCACTACTTGCTTTACCGTATAGTGTTTCAATACTTCTTTTAAAGTACCGCAATTACCGCCGCCTATGATTGCAATATCTTTTGGATTAGGGTGGTTAAATAATATCGGATGAGCCATCATCTCATTATAGATGAAGCTGTGGTGTGACGTCAGCACAGGTTCACCATCCAGTGTCATTAAACGACCAAATATTTCTGTCTCATAGACAGTTATATTTTGGTGAGGTGTTTTCTCTTCGTGCAGCTTGTGACTTACCTCCAGGTATAGCTTCATTACGCTAGCATTTTCTGAAAATTTTTCTTCACCCAGTGACATCAATATTTTTACTCCAGCATATTAATAAAAATCGCCGCATGATAACGAATTTTTGAATTAGATACGATACAAGAAATATACAAACTAAGCTTTTATAAAGCATTGTTACCCGTTGATTAGAAGAATAAAACAGTGTCGTTTATTGTCAGCCTAATTAATTACAAATGCTTTAGATATTTGCAGTTCTTTTTTTTCTTTTACTCTTCCAGATAGCGCTCTTTTTTAACTTTTTCAAATGACCTATTTCTTCCATTTACAATCAAAAAATAGGCTCTCTTACTTTTCGAGACTGCTGGTTAACAACTACTATAACTATCTTTTAGAACTGAATAATGCTTAGCGGAATAACCTAGGAATGCACGTTCTTTATCCGTCAACTCACGAATACGCTTAACCGGACTACCGACATACAAACAACCTGATTCAAGTTGTTTGCCGGGAGGCACCAGACTACCCGCACCAATGATCACATAATCATCCAAAATCGCACCATCCATAACCGTAGCTGACATACCTATTAAGCACATATTACTAATACTACAAGCATGGAGTATTGCTTTATGACCGACCGTCACATCATCCCCAACCACAAGAGGAAACCCAGATGAAAATTCACTTTCATGTGATTCATGCAAAATTGAACCGTCTTGTATATTGGTACGCGCACCAATGGTAATTGTATTAACATCACCACGAATTACACACATAGGCCAGACTGAACTGTCTTTCCCTATAGTCACGTCACCTATTACTACAGCAGTTTCATCAACGTATGCAGTTTTGTGAATTTTCGGCGTGATACCTCTATGTCTTCTTATAGTCATTATAATAGCGCATTGTAAAAGGTTGAATTACCACTGTCGTAATCAATCTTGTGGTAGAAGCACTTGAGCCAAAATAGATTACCCATGTGGTTTTAACCTCAGCATTATTAGAATAATAATGACCACATATCCAATACCATAACCCTTCTATCAGAATAGTCCGGAGTATTATGAGCTGAGAAGACCTTAACTCTCTTTATAGCCTGTACTGACCAAAATGTGGATAAATATGCTCATAGCACATTAAACTCACTATGTAGTGGCGGAGTGCTATTAAAATAAAACATCAACAAATGAAATTTCAAATTCTTTCACAAGAAGACTCAATTCAAATTTCTTTCGCTTAGTTATAAGGCCAATTTGCGTATATTTCATCTTGATAAGTAACACCGTCAACTTTTTCAATATTTAATGATGAAAAAATATCATCTACACTGTCTACCGGCGTAGTGACGGAATCATTGGGCGCTGCGGCAGTAACATTTGTAGATGATGCAGCTTTATCATCACCACAAGCAATTAATCCTAGACCCACTATAATCCCCAAACTTGTATTTCTAATAACAGAAAACATAGCCCCACTCTCCTATAAATTAAATGTAATTAACATGCACATACTATAGTGTTCGTGAGATAAAATAAAATCATGTAAAAATCTATTTTTTGTCAAAAAGTTAATTATGCATTTGTATGATAAATGCCTTTAGGTACACGAACTAATTAAATATGTTCACATATAAATCAAAAGTTTAGACGCTAAGCTGTAAATATCTAAAAAATAACGATAATTAAGAAGTTATACAACTTTTCAAGAGGAGTGATTTATGAAGGCTGGAATTGTTGGTCTAGGTGCAATGGGTAGCAATATGGCAAGAAATCTCGCTAGGGCAGGTCATTTAGCAACAGTTTATAATCGCACGTTGTCGATAGCCGAATCTATGGCAAATGAATGCGGCTGTTCAATTTCGATGTCACTTCCCGATTTAGCAAAACAATGCGAGATCGTTATTATATGCGTTTCATGCGATGCAATTGTAATAGGAATCATTAATGCAATTAAAACAAGTATTAATACGAATACTATTGTTGTCGATACCTCTACAGTGAGTTCCAAAACAGCGAAACAGGCGGCATCAATATTAAAGGAATATGATTCATATTTTCTCGATTGTCCTGTTTCGGGTGGTGTTGAAGGTGCGAAAAATGGCTCGTTGGTAATGATGGTCGGGGGTGATGAGACTATTTTAGACATAGCACGAGATGCCCTTGAATCCATAGCAAGTAAAATCATTTACATTGGCCCTACCGGAGCAGGCCAAGCTACTAAAGCTGTAAACCAAATCATGGCTGCGGGGATTAATCAAGCGGTCACCGAAGCGCTGGCATTTGGTAAAGCAATGGATTTGCCCATGGATAAAGTTATAGATGTAATATCCAAGGGAGCAGCTGGCTGTTGGTTTTTAGAACATCGTGGCAAAACTATGCTAGCTGAAAGCTATGAACCCGGTTTTAAAATAGCTTTGCACCATAAAGATCTTTTAATTTGTCAGTCAATGACTCGAGAGAGCAATAATAATAACTTGCCTATCATCGAGATGACCCTGTTACATTATCGACGCTTGATAGATGAGGGATTTGGCGACGAGGATATTTCAGCGTTGTTTCGACTGAAACAGGAAAAGTTAAGTTAATTTTGTCTCTGATCCTAAATTTAAGGAACTGTACTTTCAGTTTGCTGTCTATTTAAAAAATTGACGATTTCTTATTTTTATGCACAATGTAGCTCCTCAGAAAGTTAGGTGTGCTGGGTTTTTACATCAAAGAAAATTATAGAAGTAAGTTCTGAGTTAAATATTTGGCTATGAAAGCCACACGTAAAATAATAGACGTTATTAGAAGGTGCCTAAGTAAATAATCATGCCTGTAACGATAAAAGTGAAATCGTTGAATAAATCATTCGGCCCAATAAATGCGGTGCGAGGAGTATCGTTTGAGGTAAATCATGGTGAAGTTTTAGGATTTCTTGGGCCCAACGGCGCCGGCAAATCTACTACAATGAAAATGATTACCGGGTTTCTTGAGCCTACTAGCGGGACGGTTGAAGTAAATGGTTTTGATGTATTGGATAACCCTATTGAGGTTAAGCGTTCTGTAGGCTACTTACCTGAGGGAGCCCCTGCTTATGGCGAGATGACCGTCAAGAGTTTTCTTAATTTTATTGCAGATGTTCGTCAATTAACTGGTAGCCATCGGCAAAAACGCATAGACGAAGTTGTTGACATAATTAATATAAAACATGTTATAGATCAAAGTATAGAAACACTATCAAAGGGCTTTAAACGCCGTGTCGGTATTGCTCAAGCTATTCTTCATGACCCTAGCGTATTAATCCTTGATGAACCTACTGATGGCCTTGACCCAAATCAAAAACATGAAGTTCGAAATTTGATTACAGAAATGTCAGAAGATAAAGCTATCGTGATTTCCACACACATTCTTGAAGAAGTTGATGCTGTTTGCTCACGCGCAATTATAATTTCCTCCGGCGTGCTAATGTTCGATGGCACACCCACAGAATTAATCGCAAAATCAGATCGTAGTGATATTGATCACGCCTTTCGTATTATTACAACACCCACCGTAAATGGAAAGCGGGAGACATCAGCACAATGAGCCCATTATATTCTATTTACAAGCGTGAATTCACCAGCTACTTTGTGACACCTGTCGCTTATGTTTTTATTGTGATATTTTTATTTCTGACAGGTGTTTTTGCTTTTTACATTGGTGCTTTTTTTGAAACAAATCAGGCTGACTTAGAACCTTTTTTTCGATTTCATCCGTGGCTTTATTTATTTTTAATACCCGCCATATCTATGCGTCTTTGGTCCGACGAGCGTAAAAGTGGCACAATTGAATTATTGATGACTCTTCCAGTGTCAATTACTGATGCTGTCATTGGTAAGTACATGGCAGCTTGGAGCTTTACTGCTGTTGCCCTAGCATTAACTTTTCCAATGTGGATTACCGTCAATTATCTTGGTAACCCTGACAATACCGTTATTCTCGCAAGTTACATAGGTAGCTTAATTATGGCCGGTGGCTTTCTTGCTATTGGTTCATGCATCTCGGCATTTACTAAGAGTCAAGTGATCGCATTTGTTATCAGTGTTGTAATTTGCTTTATGTTCATACTTAGTGGCTTTCCAATGGTGTTGGATATATTTCAGAGTTGGGCGCCACAAGCAGTATTAGATGCGATCGCATCATTTAGTTTTTTAACTCATTTCACATCCATTAAGAAAGGTGTTATTGACATTCGTGATGTAATTTATTTTAGCGCATTAATCATATTTTGGTTATATGTAAACGTTGTCGTTATAGAAGCAAAGAAGGCTAGTTAATCATGAAGGTCTCAGTAAAAAGTAAATTCGTTTCAGGCACAGGCTTGATATTAGCAACTTGTTTATTTGTCGCTACAATTATATTAGCAAATACTGCGCTAACTACATTACGTATTGATCTAACAGAAAATAAGTTATTTACTCTCTCCACAGGCACAAAAAACATACTCCAGAACTTAGAAGAACCCGTTCAGCTTGATTTTTATTTTTCACAAAAGGCAATGAGTGATTTCCCGTTATTAGTTAATTATGGTGCTCGTGTAAGAGATATGCTTGAAGAATTTGCTACACATGCAAATGACAAGTTAATTCTTAATATTATTGAACCAGACACTTTTTCTGAGGCTGAGGATCAGGCCGTAGCAAGCGGGTTACGAACTGTTTCTGCTAACTCTGCCGGTGATAGAGCATATTTTGGTATTGTCGGCACCAATTCGACCGATGATGAAAAAGTTATTCCTTTTTTCCAAACTAATCGAGAATCCGCTCTTGAGTATGATATAACCAAGATGATTTTTGACTTGGCTTTTCCAGAGAAGCGCAAGGTTGGTCTTGTGTCTCAATTGCCCATAATGGCAACCACCGGTGACCCAGATGGACGCGATTGGACCATCATCAGTGCATTGCAAGATTCTTTTGAAGTACACAATCTGACTCAGAACCCAGACACGCTCGTTGAGAATATCGATGTAGATAACATTGATGTGTTAATGCTGGTTCACCCTAAAAAACTTGACAACGATACCCTTTACGCAATTGATCAATACCTGTTGCGCGGCGGTAAAGCGATAATTTTTATAGACCCTCTTGCTGAACTTGATCGAACACGTCCTAATCCGAGCAATCCAAACGTAGTGCCAGACCTTCACTCATATTTACCAGAGTTACTTGGACTTTGGGGATTGGAAATGAGCAAAGATAAAATTGTTGGTGATATCAATGCAGCTATGCGTGTGCAATCAGATGATGCGCGTAGCCCTCAGGGTGTAGATTACCTACCATGGTTAAGAATGACAGAAAGTAATTTCAATTCAGACGATTTTTCTACCAGTGAATTGAACTTAGTTCACATGGGAACCGTGGGCTCTTTGGAGTCTGTCGCTGATAAAGGATTGACTATTATCCCATTGATAGAAACATCTGAGCAATCAACAAAACTTGAACGTGACTTAATCCTGTTCCAACGCGACCCTAATGTCATTATGAGTAACTTTAAATCAGAAAACAGGAAAATGCTTATAGCTGCAAGAATCAGCGGAAAGGCAGAAAGTTACTTTCCAGATGGGAAACCTACGGAAGATGCGGAAGCAGAAAAAATTATAGACTCCAAATTTGTTAATGAAGGTGAACTAAATCTTATTTTAATAGCTGATACAGACATAATGGCAGACCATTTCTGGATTAGGTCACAAGAAATGTTTGGCGTCGCGGTTCCACAACCAATCGCTAATAATGGTGATTTCATCATGAATAGCATTGAAAATCTTTCAGGTAATTCTGATCTAATCAGTCTACGGGGCCGTGAAAAATATTCCCGTTCATTTGAAATGGTAGACCAAATTCGTAGGGAAGCAGAAGCTGAATTTCGTGAACGTGAAACGGAGTTACAAACAAGCCTGGAAGAAACAGAAAAAAAAATACGACAATTGCAACAAGATCAAGGCAGTGAAAAATCTTACCTATTGAACAATGAATTGTCAGCAGAGATTGAGAAATTTAGAAGTGAACGACTAGCAACGAGAAAAGAACTACGCGGCGTTCAACACGAACTTAAAAAGAATATTGAAAAGCTAGGTGCGCAATTGCGCTTTATAAATATCGGATTAATCCCATTATTGATAACATTAATGGCCTTATTCATCGGAATCTATCGAGTAAACAGAAGAACATAAACAAACTATATCTATGTTTAAAAATAAACTTATCATACTCACACTGATTACTATTGCAGTTATAATTGCCGCATCAGTGTTTGTGAAACTTCGCGCACCTCAATCTGAGAAAGAGAAAGCTGCGTTCTTTCCGGGCCTATCTTCTGAAATAGAGGCGATAAATCATATAACAATTAAAGGCTATGCTGGCGTAGTCAATCTCTCGCGTGTAAATGACTCATGGGTGATTGATGAATTTGATGGCTATCCTGCATTGCCAGACAAAGTAAAGAGTACTGTGCTTGGCGCAGCTGATTTGAAGATTAATGCGCCGAAAACAAAACTACCGAGACTATATAACCGTCTTGGTGTAGAGGGACCGGAAGTCGAAGACTCAACCTCTTTATTACTGTTATTTAAAGATGCTGATAAGAATAGTATTGTCGAGATGATTGTAGGCAAGCTACGCCTCAGTAGCGCGTCACAAAGCACCCCTGGTTTATATATTCGCAAACCTAACGACCAACAATCTTATTTGGTTGATGGTGTTGTCGACATCACTTCTTCCAAGACCGACTGGATAGAGCGGTCTCTATTCGACATACCAACTGAAGCAATTCGGGCTGTTCGTGTTGAACATGCAGATGGCGATACCTATACTCTGTTTAAAAACGAGAAGGGACAGGAACGATTTAGTCTTGAAAACCTTCCATCTAACAAAAAACTAGCCTCTGAACTTATCATATCTCGCTATGCAAGTATCTTACAGGATATTCAGATTAATGGTGCTCGGTCAAAAGAAACGCTGGAAAAACACGATGATAGTATAAATGTCTTAATACATACTTTCGAGGGTATGGTAATCGAACTTGTTGCATTTGAACATGATGACACACCTTACGGTTCGTTTGAATTCAGATTTGATGAAAGCCTGCTTATGAATAATGAAGATCAAGAAAAAATTGACGGTATAAAAGCTTTTGTTTCGAATATGAACGCACAAACAATGAATTGGTGGTACGAGATCCCTCCTTTTAAATATGATGTCATCAAGAAGCGCTCCGATAGCATCATGCGTAACGACAAGACTTCTACAAAATCAGAGTAGCCCAGAAAGTCTGGTAGAATATCTGATATTTTCCCCCAACCTATATCTAAACTGTCTATTCTAGATTGGCTACAATAATAGCCGTTTGCATCATCACAATTATAATGTGCTCTCTTGCTCTCAGAATATCACTACATACCAAATTGCTGTCTTATTTACTTTTAATATCCTTAATGAATTTATTAATATTAAGACCCACCATCCATTGATTTCTGTTTGTTCAAAATCACTTAATACACATCATCGGTTACTCACGCTATAATCTTGGCTTCTAAAATGGTTGAAATTGATGGCACAAGATAATAAACAAATTAAAGATTCCGGATCACAATTGAGCTTCCAACAACTGATCTTCAAATTACAACAATACTGGTCTGATCTTGGTTGCGTAATAATGCAGCCCTATGACATGGAAATGGGTGCAGGAACCTTCCATCCGGCCACGTTTCTGCGTGCTATTGGTCCTGAACCTTGGTGCGCGGCCTATGTTCAGCCCTCTCGACGTCCTACAGATGGGCGCTATGGTGAAAACCCAAATCGTCTTCAGCACTATTATCAATTCCAGGTTCTACTTAAGCCTTCGCCAGATGATATCCAACAGTTTTATCTGAGTTCACTCAAGGCAATCGGTATTGATTCAGCGGTGCATGACATCCGTTTCGTAGAGGATAACTGGGAATCGCCAACACTTGGAGCATGGGGTCTTGGTTGGGAGGTCTGGTTAAATGGGATGGAAATCAGTCAATTCACTTATTTCCAGCAGGTCGGTGGCCTAGATTGTAAACCGGTAACAGGTGAAATGACATATGGTCTTGAACGTATCGCGATGTGTTTACAAGATTGTGACAATGTCTTTGACCTTATTTGGGCAGAAGGTACCGGGCATAGAGTGACCTATGGTGATATTTATCATCAAAATGAAGTAGAGATGTCACGTTATAATTTTGAACAAGCCAATACTACGGCATTATTTAACTGGTTTGATAATTATGAACAGGAATCTCAAGTTCTTGTTGAAGCAAGTCTGCCAATACCAGCATATGAGATGACCATGAAGGCATCACATACGTTTAATTTACTCGATGCTCGCGGCGCTATTTCGGTCACAGAAAGACAACGCTATATTCTACGCGTCAGAACACTCGCACGAGCTGTTGCAAAGGCTTACTATGATAGTCGTGAATCATTAGGCTTTCCAATAATGTAAAAATATTAAAATAAACAATGAGTAATAAACAAGATTTATTAATCGAGATTGGGACTGAAGAACTACCTCCAAAGTCTCTAAAACGACTTGCGTCTGCCTTTCATCAAGAGATATGCAACTCACTTAAAGAATATGACTTAGTGTTTTCTGAAGCAAGTTGGTTTGCAACACCACGAAGACTCGCTGTAATAATTAAACAATTAGATATGAGCCAGCCGGACACGCAACAACAACGCCGTGGCCCAGCTATCAGTGCGGCCTTTGATAATGATGGAAAACCGACTCGCGCAACGATAGGATTTGCCAAGTCATGTGGTATTGCAGTCGACCAACTGAAAAAAATGGAAACTGAAAAAGGTAGCTGGCTTGTTTTTGATACTTTAGCTAAGGGTAAACAAACTTATGAATTAATCCCTGATACGATCAACATAGCACTAAAACATTTACCCATTGCAAAACGTATGCGTTGGGGAAATAACGATTTTGAATTCGTCCGACCAATCAAATGGATACTTTTATTACTGGGAACAGAAACTGTCGATTGTGAAATTATGGGAGTCAAGTCTGGTAAGCATAGTTATGGTCACCGTTTTCATCATCCTGAGTCTATTAATATTATAAATGCATCTGACTATGTTAAAAGATTAAAACAAAACGGGAAGGTAATCGCTGACTATGATGAACGATGCTTCTTGATTAAGGAACAAATTAAAAAGCTAGCGATAGAGAGTAACGGAACCGCAGTAATTAATCCTCAATTACTCGATGAAGTTACTGCGTTAGTAGAATGGCCTATTAGTTTTGTTGGTAACTTCAACTCAGATTTTCTCAAATTACCGAAAGAAGTTTTGATCGCCAGCATGCAAGATCACCAAAAGTATTTTCCAATGCTTGATAAACAAAAAAATTTACTCGCTTCTTTCATTTGTGTGACAAATATTGAAAGTAAACAACCAGATTTAATAAAACAAGGTAATGAACGCGTTATACAACCCAGGCTTAGCGACGCTGCATTTTTTTGGCAACGTGACTTGAAGAATGGTTTAGCAAAACACATAGTTGAATTAAATAAAGTTGTCTACCAAAAAGAGCTGGGAACTTTGCATGAAAAGTCTAAACGCCTAAATAAGATTATTTCCAGTCTGGCAAAACCTTTAAATATAGATGGCAACAATGCGAAACGTGCTGCTGAATTATGTTTTTGTGATCTGTTGACTGAGATGGTCTGTGAGTTTCCTGCATTACAAGGCACCATGGGAAAATACTACGCGGAAGCTGATGGTGAAGATAGCAACGTTGCTTTAGCCATAGAAGAGTATTATCAGCCCCGATTTGCGGGTGATAAATTACCAACGACTACCCTCGGACAATGTTTAGCGATAAGTGAAAAAATTGACACTTTGATAGGTATATTTTCTATAGGTAAGGCACCAACTGGTGATAAAGACCCTTTTGGTCTTCGTCGTTCCGCAATTGGTTTGCTACGTATTATCATTGAATGCAAGATAGATATTGACTTAAAGGAATTACTTGATTTAGCGGCTTCAAATTACCCACTCAAAATTAAGGCGAATAACATTACTGACGATGTATTTAACTTTTTGATGGAACGTTTACGCAGGTATTATCTTGATGCAAATGTAAGTAATGATACATTTGAATCAGTGCTCGCGATAAATACTAGCAGGCCGCTTGATTTTCACCATAGGCTAATCGCTGTTACTGAATTTAGAAAACTCGCCGAAGCGAATAGTCTAGCTGCTGCTAATAAACGTATCAGTAATATACTTAAACAATCTGACTTTAATAATGTGTTGGAAGTAAAAAATAACTTACTGTCTGAGGAATCTGAAATTTTACTGTCAGAAGCTTTAAAAGAATATCAAGAAAAAGTTGTCCCTATGATTAACGATCATGACTATAAATCTGCATTGACTAAATTAGCTGGATTAGGTGAAAGTATAGATAATTTTTTTGATAATGTAATGGTGATGTGTGACGATGATAATATTAAAAATAATCGCTTAGCATTGCTTAGTAATTTAAATTTGTTGTTTCTACAAACAGCAGATATTTCTAAACTTCAAGGATAAACATGGCGCTTATCATTCTAGACCGGGATGGCGTAATCAATGAAGACTCCGATGACTATATAAAGTCCCCGGCAGAGTGGCAACCAATTGTTGGGAGTCTCGAAGCAATAGCAAAACTTTCTCAAAACGGCTATAAAATAGTTGTAGTAACAAATCAATCTGGTCTAGGCAGAAATTTATTCACGATTGAAGCTTTAAATGCAATACATATGAAAATGAATACACACCTCGCTAAATTTGGTGGCGTCATTGATGCACTTTTCTTTTGCCCACATATACCAGAAGATAATTGTAATTGCCGTAAACCAAAACCCGGCTTATATGATGATATTTCCGAACGACTTCGCGTTTCATTAAATAAGGTTTTTTGCGTTGGTGACAAGATGACTGATATTCAAGCTGTTCAAAGTGCGGGCGGGAAACCCGTGCTTGTTCGTACAGGTAAAGGTCAATCAGAAATTGACCAAGGTTTGGTTCCAGAAGGGATCCCTATTTATCGTGATCTAGCCCAATTTGTTGATGAAATTTTGACCAAAAAATAGTCATGCTTCTGATACGTTCATTACTTTTTTATGTTGGCCAAATTATTAGTACCATATTGTTTGCCCCACTAGGTCTTCTTGTTTTTCCCTTAAGTTTTAAAACCCGTTATTACATCATAACTCGTTGGACAGCTTTTAACCTTTGGTGGTTAAAAATTTGTTGTAATGTAGATTATGAGGTTAAAGGTTTAGAAAATATTCCGGATCAAGCCTGTATTGTAATGTGCAAACACCAATCGGCATTTGAAACGTTGGCTCTACAACTCATTTTTATTCCACAGGTATGGGTGTTGAAGCATGAATTATTAAGAATACCTGTATATGGTTGGGGACTCGCATCAATGCAGCCCATCGCTATTAACCGTGGTTCTGTAATAAAGTCATTTCGCCAAATCGTAACACAAGGTTGTCAGCGTTTAAAAGCAGGTCTATGGGTTATAATTTTTCCTGAAGGCACTCGTGTCGCACCAGGTGAAAAAAAAGCTTATCTTCCGGGAGGCGGCATGCTTGCAGTTAAATCAAAGGCGAATATTATTCCCGTTGCTCACAACGCTGGCCATTTATGGCCTCGAAACAGTCTGATAAAAAGACCAGGAACTATTACATTAGTTATCGGTCCTGTAATTGAATCTACAAACAAAAGCGCCAAAAAAATTACAACGGAAGTCGAGGCCTGGATTGAAACTACGGTTAGTTCGTTGCCTAATCTTGAAAATTAGTTAGCTTTTTTTTAATTCTTCGCCATAAACTATCGCTGTAGTCTACACATACAACATGATGTGGTTTTTATAGCAAACATGTTATATCTCGAACATGGAGAATTTCAGGAAGAAGCTGAGGTATGTAATTCTTGTGATATTAGTCATCGCCAAAATCAAAACAAAAACTAATAGACAATCATCTGACATAACACACAAATTACCATGAAAAACTATACTAATACAATTCTAATGATATTAAAAAGCGTGTCTTCAATAGTGCGGAGAAATTTATTCGCAGTATCGTATCCGAAACTGACTCATTGACCATACTTAGTTTTAATCTAAAGCAGGAATAACATGCTGATGAAATAGCATTGAACGTGATAGCCTGATACCACGGACATGTTAATGAAGCAAAGAGACTATTTAAGTCTTTCTTATAGCTCTAGAATGAATACGATGGTCTCATGTCAGATTTTTGCACTCATCCTTCAATCAATGATCGAATCAGAGAGGTTAAAATACAAGCTAATAAAAATAATTGGTTAACTAGAGGCCGAATCATACCTCCGCCTAATTTTGTTACTGAGTCAGAATAATATTTTTCTATTAATCATTTAGTATATTACCGCTGTCCCTTTCCGCAGCCATTACAGTATTAGCAATTAGCATAGTAATCGTCATTGGGCCAACTCCACCCGGAACGGGTGTAATCAAGCTAGCAGTTTTCTTCACATCTTCGAAATCAACATCGCCGACTAACCTACCACTTTCAAGACGATTAATCCCAACGTCTATAACTACCGCTCCTGGTTTAACATGTTCCCCCTTGATCATTTCAGCCCGACCTGTTGCAACAACGAGGATATCCGCATTAAGTGTATGTTTTTCTAAGTCTTTAGTCTTCGAAGTACATATAGTTACTGTTGCATCTTTCTGCAACAACATCATAGCCATTGGCTTACCGACAATATTACTTCTACCAACGATAACCGCATTTTGTCCTGCTATTTTTACTTTACAATAATCTAGCATGCGCATCACACCAAACGGTGTGCATGGTGGAAAAACTGTGTTGCCTGTCATCAATGCTCCAACATTGTAGAGATGGAAACCATCAACATCCTTATTTTGCTTAATCGTCTCAAGTATTTTACTTTCATCAATGTGTTTTGGTAATGGTAATTGTACCAAAATACCATTTATTTTTGTTGCTTCATTTAATTCTTCGATTAAATTCAGCAATACTTTTTCAGATACATCTTCTGGTAGATCATGAACCTCAGAGTGCAGACCGACTTCATGGCAGGCCTTAATCTTATTACTGACATATAGTTTCGACGCAGCATTATCACCGACAATAATAACCGCGAGGCCTGGTAGAACACCTTTCGTCTTAAGATTATCAGCTCGTTTCCTCCATTCTTTTCTAACAGCTTCGGAAATAACTTTACCGTCGATTAATATCGCACTCATATAAAAACTCCTAAGATGATAATTGTTATAAGTTATTTTTAATTAATAGCCAGAACATTACTATGTCTCTATATATTCTAGATATTATAAATGATTAAGTCTCTTCAATAACAGCCGATCAATAATTATAAATCAACAGCATAAGCTGGATGATTTACCATTGTTTATATAGCTTGTCTGTTTGATTTTCAAGGCGAGTCTTTTTGACTATGCTGGAGAATAACATTTCCATGACTCATCTTTTTTAACCAACTCGATTCAAATAGAAGCTATCTTTATACAAATCATTACCAACTTTCTTAACATCTGAACTTAATGATTGCGAGACAAAACTAGCATATCAACCCATATCGACGCCGATAATCTTGCTACTATGACCGACTAATTATGCGGCCATATAACAAATTTTTTCGCTACTAATATCCAAATTGAGCACTTTATTGCCTTCGTGAATATGATGTGAAGGCTCGCCGCATCAGTAATATTTTTTTAATAATATCTGTTTGATAATCAACCGGGCAACATAAAGATTCCTGACACGCATTTATACTCTTGGAATACCATCCAAGAATAGTACTCTCTTTATTCATATTTCACCTGCTGATAAAAGGGTTTTTTAATAGTTGTAATAGTTGACCTGATGCGGGAGAACGGAAATCTTTAAGGCCAATAATCATATCATCATAACCTGCCTTTGGTAAAAGACGATATGTTTTGAATAATTTATCCCAACTTGAAAGGATGTTGCCATAATTACTATCTGTTTCGTCTCTATTAGCAGAATGATGTATTCGATGCATATCAGGTGTGACAATAAATATCCTTAGATACTTATCCAACTTAGGATTAATTAATATATTACTGTGTGTAAACAATGCGGCCGCATTCAATAATATTTCATAAACAATAATTGCGAATGCAGTTGGCCCAATCAAGATTACGGCTAAAATTTTATAGAATGCAGAAAGCACTATTTCAAAAGGGTGAAAACGTATGCCCGTTGTAACATCAATTTCTTGATCAATATGGTGTATGCGATGGATCCGCCATAAAAAGTTAATTTTATGTGTAATTACATGCTGTGTATATATAAGGAGGTCAAAAATAATCAATGTTAATAGAATATCGATTGAGAAAGGCATTTCTACCAAATTTAAAAAACCGATATTGTTTTTAGATGTATATATTGCGGCATCAAATAATGCTAACGGCACCAAAAGACGAACAGCAATAATATTTATTAACGACAGTAAAATATTATTTACATGTCGACACGAGCTAGCCTGTTCAGATAAACGCCTTGGCCAAAATTTTTGCAGCCCCATGAGTATGAACAGCAAGATAACAAAGCTGGATAATCTTAACATTACATCATTTTCAATGAAAAACAGTTGGAATTGAGTCATTTCATTCATATGAATTTAATTATTATGATTTATTGTAGTGCCGTTTTTGAGTTACAATTATAGACCTTAATAATAGACTTAAATTCAACACACATGACTGATAATACACATAAAAGATCATCCCGAATATCACGACCTCGGCGTATGCGCAGCGACGAGTTCTCACGACGCTTAATGCGTGAATCTGTTATTAGTGTAGATGACCTAATTTATCCAATGTTTATTATTGAGGGGAAAAATCAACAAACAGCTATCGATTCGATGCCTGGCATAGTTCGTCTCACTATTGACTTGCTTATTAAAGAAGCTAAAGAGCTAATCAATCTTGGGATTCCTGCAATCGCATTATTTCCAGTGGTTTCAGAAGGGAAGAGGAGCGATCATGCAGCAGAATCTTGGAACCCCACAGGTCTAGTACAAACAGCTGTTAGAGAATTAAAATCACATTATCCTGATCTCGGCGTAATAACAGATGTCGCACTAGATCCCTATACGCTCTCTGGCCAGGATGGTTTAACCGATGAAAATGGCTATGTCTTAAATGATGAAACTATAGACGTTTTAGTAAAACAAGCCTTATCACATGCTGCAGCAGGTGCGGATATCGTTGCGCCATCAGATATGATGGACGGTCGAATTGGTTGTATTCGAGCCGCCCTAGAATCTGCGAATAATACCAACACGAAAATCCTTGCCTATTCTGCAAAATACGCATCGAGCTTTTATGGCCCTTTTCGTGATGCCCTTGGCTCCGCAAGTAATTTAGGCCATGGCAACAAATACACCTATCAAATGGACCCTGCTAATACCGATGAAGCCATCACCGAGGTTAAACTTGATTTAGAAGAAGGTGCCGACATGGTCATGGTTAAACCCGGCTTACCCTATCTTGATATTGTCTATCGAGTTAAAATGACGTTTGGCCGTCCAACTTATGTCTATCATGTCAGTGGCGAGTACGCGATGTTAAAGGCCGCAGCTAAAAATGGCTGGCTAGATGAAAAAAGTACCGTTATCGAATCCTTACTCTCATGTAAACGAGCTGGTGCAGATGGTGTTTTCACTTATTATGCAAAACAAGTCGCTGGATGGCTTCGAGCGACTTAATATTAAAGAAGAATATTTTAAGCTGGAGGTTTCCACAACCCAGAATCGCAATATCCTTCACGATAGTAAATAGCATATTTAGTCCGCCTTAAAGATAATTTAATCAGACATTAAGCTCTAACTGTTTTATTTTTCTTGTCAATGTATTGCGTCCCCAGCCTAATAATTTAGAAGCATTATGACGACGACCACCAGATTTTTTTAGAGCTTCTCTAATTAAAATTGATTCAAATCGTGGTACAGCATCGCGTAATATTTCTGTATTCCCTTTTAACAAACTGGACTCTACCCATTTCCGAAATGTAATCTCCCATTCATCTGTTAATTCTACCATAACAGCATCCTGTTTTAATTCTGGTGGCAAATCATCTACATGAATTTCACTACCCGAGGCCATCACCGTTACCCAACGACAAAAGTTTTCTAATTGTCTCACATTACCATACCATGGCAATCCTGAAAGATAATCAGCTGTCGCAGGTAATAATTGTTTAATGTCTTCGTTTAATTCACTAGCCGCAGTTTTCAAAAAGTGATTAATAAGTTCTATGATATCTGTACGCCTATCTCTCAATGGAGGAACATGTACTCTAATGACATTGAGTCTGTGTAATAAATCTTCTCTAAATTTATTTTCTTTAACGAGTTTTTCTAAATCTTGGTGTGTTGCTGCAATCACACGTACATCCACTTTAATTGGCATATGCCCACCGACACGATAAAATTCACCTTGCGAGAGAATACGAAGTAATCTTGTTTGTAAGTCAGCTGGCATATCTCCGATCTCATCAAGGAAAAGTGTGCCTCCATTAGCTTGTTCAAAGCGTCCTTGCCTTTGCCCGCTAGCACCTGTGAAAGCACCTTTCTCATGTCCAAACAATTCGGACTCTAACAAATCTTTTGGTATCGCTGCGGTATTAATTGCAATAAACGGTTGAGACGATCTTGGACTATGCGCATGCAGTGCACTAGCAACTAATTCTTTACCCGTACCTGTTTCACCAGTAATCAAGACCGTCAGATTTGAACTTGATAAGCGACCTATTGCTTTAAACACTTCCTGCATAGCTGGTGCTGAGCCAATGATTGAGGTATTCGCATCAATCACTTCGTTTACAAAAACAGTCTTATTATTCTGCTTATATGTGATGGCACGTTTAACCAAACTTATGACCTCATCGACATCGAATGGTTTTGATAGATATTCAAACGCGCCACCTTGAAATGCAGAAACAGCTCTATCGAGATCAGAATATGCTGTCATGATAATTACTGGAACACTAGGAGACTGTTCCTTAATTTTATTTAATAAAGTTATACCATCCATATCAGGCATTCGTATATCAGAAATGATGACATCAGGCTCCTCGATAGGAATCAGCTTCAGCACATCGCCTGGCTTTGAAAAACTTTTAATTTCGACATCTGCCTTTTGTAAAGCTTTTTCTAACACCCAACGAATTGATTTATCATCATCTACTATCCAAACTATATTTTTATCATTCATCATATTGCTCCGTTGGAAGTAAGATACTGAAGTAGGTTTTATTATCTTTCCTTTCATAATTTATTAAACCACCATGTGATTGAATAAGTTGTTGTGCAATTGAAAGGCCAATGCCCGTGCCTTCTGCACGTCCGGTTACCAATGGGTAAAAAGCACCAGACTCAATCTCTAATGGAACACCAGGGCCATCATCGATAATATCGAGTACGATTATGTGTCGATATGATTTATGACGTATTGTCACCTGCCGTTGAATACGTGTAATCAAGGTGATGTGACCATCTACGACAATTGCCTGGACTGCATTACGTAATAGATTTAATACCGCTTGAATAATTTGTTCACGATCAGCTTTGATGATGGGAATACTTGGATCATAATCTTTTTTGATGTTCAATTGATGAGGATTCTCTGCACGAACTACTGACACAACATACTCCAACATTTCATGAATATTCATGTCTGATTTCACTGGACTTGTACTAGTGGTCAACATTCGGTCTATAAAATTTCTTAATCGATCACATTCATTAATGATGATTCTTGTATATTCCAATAGTTCTTTACCATCTAGTTCTTTTTCAAGTAGTTGTGCTGCGCCACGAATACCGCCTAAAGGATTTTTAATTTCATGCGCCATACCCTGAACTGACTCTTTTGCGGCTGCCTGGATAGTCTCTTGGTTGACCTCTTGCAATACTCTGACAAAAGAATGAGCATCGATTAATTCAACAAGAATTTCATCAGCAAGATCATTCAAGACAACTGGTGTAATCATACAGTCTACTTTTATTTGCTGACCATTATTTAGATTTAGATCTAGCCCTCGTTCTATACAAGTTGTCCCTGAAAGTAATGAGCGCTGAATCGCATCATATAGAAACGTTGAATTTCGCCAAATTTTATTTGGCTGTAAGCCTGAAACGCGTTTGTGACTGACTGATAACAAACTTTCACCCGCATTATTTATTGAGACCAGGCGTAAGTCCTTATCAAAGAGCAAGACAGCAGTTGCTAAATGCTCAACAATACGCGATGCAATTTGAATTGAGTGTTTCATTATATTTTATTGTTGCACTATTTTAGTGCGTTATACAAACATTAATCGAATCTACTTACTCACATGTGATTTTTAATCGAATAAAAACAGATATTTATAAGTTCAGCTTTGAATCTATCGACTTATTTTGCAAGAAGTAGACCACATTTATTTTTAATGAAAAATTAAATTCAATTGTTAAAAAAGAGTATTAAAAATCTATATGTACACCTGATGTAATAAGAAGGTATTGAGTGAAATTATCAATGGTCTTCAACTTTCACCAATCTCGCCTGAAGTAGTTGAAGTAGCGTAATGAAGATTTTTTCATGAAACTCTATTTTTATCCTAGTGTAACTTTATTTTTTCACTCTGAATTTGGATTAAGGGCCTGAACATAACGGTCACTGAAGTAATGAAAATATATTGGTGTATTTATTATTGCTTTTTTCTTAACTCTATCAGCAGACTAGAAACTAAAAAAATTTATACAACACTTTTTTTATTCTAGAATTTTAATATTTATACTCGAAAGTTTATCGATGAAGCTATTATCATCGATTTTATGAGTCGTCCCTGCTGTATAGATAATTACACATCTATCTGAAACATAGCCAATCGATCAATATCCTTTCATATATTTGGTCTATGGGTTTAGTATGGTTGGTCTTGGTGGATTTAAAGGCGTAATCAACTTTGAATCAGAACTGAGTTTCGGTGATAACTGAACAACTCTACGAACATGAAATATAATTTCAGCTGACCGCTTAAGCACTTTACTTACCTCATTTTTTACTGTTACGTAAATCTTATGTGTGCCCCGATCAACATTCTCTAATGAGAAATTCAATGACTTCCCACTAAGCACTTCTTTTCCATCCATGAATAAAACTATCACATCATTTTCAATTAACGCTGGCTTTAATGTGACTGTTATATTTACTTTTCCACTATGAATCGTCGTGTCGTCTTTAGGATTATCGATTGTTAGATTAGTATAATTAAACTTATTAGGTTTATCTTTAGATAATATGGGTTTAGATATCCAAGCTTTTGGAGCATTAATTATTTGAGGAGTTTTAATTCTTATTTCTTCGGCTTCTTCTATCCGATAATCCGAAAACGAGACATTACCATTAGCATCTACAGACTTATAGACAATCTCTGCAGATAAAGACGAAATAAATAAAAAGTTAAGAAATACAAAAAGAATAATATTCATTATTAAAGGCTAACATGACTATGAGTCCCGTTCATGAAAAAATAGCTCTATGACATCTTTTTTATGATTATTCTAATTTTCTCTCAAACTATAAACTATAATACATATCAAATTCTATTGGATGAGTGGCGCTAAGTAACCGCGTAACATCTGCTCTCTTTAGGGTTATGTAATTGTCAATCATATCATCGGAAAATACTCCACCAGCAGTCAAAAATTCACGGTCTTCATCTAGTGCTTCAAGTGCTTGGTCAAGAGAAAAACAGGTTGTTGGAATATTTTTATTTTCCTCAAGACCAATTACATATAAATTCTTTTCATATGCTTCTCCTGGATCAGTCTGATTTTGAATACCATCAAGACCAGCCATCATTATTGACGCGAGAGTGAAGTATGGATTACCACAAGAATCAGGGAAACATATTTCAATATGACGTGCATTGGGACTTGAAACACAAGGAATACGACAAGCTACAGATCGATTATTCATAGAATAGGCGAGTTTCGTTGGAACATTAAAGCAGGACGTCAAGCGTTTGTAACTATTTGTACTCGCATTTGTGAACGCATTAAGTGCCTGTGCATGATTAATAATACCACCAATATAATGTAGTGCTAAATTAGACAGACCACCATATTCTTCACCCGCAAATAAGTTCTCCCCATCTTTTATTAAAAATTGATGTATATGCATACCACTACCAGTGTCACCAACTAATGGTTTCGGCATAAATGTAGCTGTTTTACCATAACTATGAGCAATGTTTTGAACCACATATTTTAGTATTAGTATCTCATCTGCTTTTCTAGTCAATGTATTGAAGACAGTACTGATTACTGCTTGTGCTGCTGTTGCAACTTTATGATGATGGACTCCAACTCCAACACCCATTTCTTCAAGAACTGCACATATAGCTGAGCGTATATTCTGACCGGAATCAACAGGGGGAACAGAGAAGTTGCCCCCCCTAACCCTAGGTCGATGACCAATATTCTTAGTATCACCGAGTCGGTCACTATTCCAACAACCTTCTTCTGAGTCGATTTCATAGAATGCAGAATGTATCTCATTCTTCCAACGAACCTCGTCGAATATAAAAAACTCTGGCTCTGGGAGAACACAAGTAGCATCAGCAATATCTGATGATTTTAAATAAGCCTCTGCACGTTTTGCTAATGAACGAGGATCACGTTCATAACCTTTCATTGTTGCTGGTTCAAGTACATCACACCGAACAATCAATGTGACATCATCAAAAAAAGGGTCAATTACTGCAGTGTCACATTCTGGCATCAAGACCAAATCAGATTCATTAATTGCCTTCCAAGCATTGATAGAAGAACCATCAAAGATTTTGCCTTCCTCAAAAAAATTAATATCAACTATATTAGCTGGTATGGTTAAATGTTGTTCTTTACCAGTAGTATCACAAAAACGCATATCGACAAATTTTACATCATGTTCTTTCATCAATTTCATTACATTATCGGACATCGTTATCTCCAAAGACTAGCTATTCAAATAATATTTCGTAATTAAGATAACATCATATATTAATCGTGCAAGGATACTCCTTAGTATTACAGGGTGAGAGCTGCATTTCAGTTAACGCTTATTTTTTGCTGTTATTTACTATTTCAAATTGATACTCATTACACATTGATTGTTATTCAGGTAAATAAGTATAATATTGTTATAGAAAATCACTATCAATTAGGTATGAAGTTTTTACTAGCTAAAATTTCTATGCTTCTGTTTTCATGTGCTGTAATCTATAATTTTGATAGTGATTGAACTAAGTCACCAAGCATGCTTAGTCATGTTGACTTTAAGGTAATTACAAAAAGCAAACAAAGAGAGCAGTTTTATGAGAATATGACATCCTTTCCAGAACCACCAAGTGATACATACGGCATTGTCTACCTTGAAAATACCGACAAAGAACTACCAACAAAACTTGACCAAAATATACGCTATGCATATTTTAAAACTATTGCTCGTGGTGGAAAAGCAATTGTCATGTCCTGCAAAGATTTACACCTTTCCCGCACAATATGTTATAAGAAACTCCGTCCTGAGATTGCCAATGATCCAATAGAACAACAACGTTTTTTACGGGAAGCACGAGTGAGCGCTTTGTTACAACATCCAAATACAGTTCCCATGTATGAACTTGGGAGAGATGCAAAAGCACAATACTATTTCACGATGAAACTTGTGCATGGTTATACCTTACGTGAAATTTTAGATTATCGACAACGTTATGACCTTAAGCAGTTAATTAATGTCATCATACAGATTGGTTACGCATTGGAATATGCTCATAGTCATAGGGTGATTCATCGCGATATCAAACCAGAAAATATTCTCGTTGGTCCATTTGGCGAAGTGTTATTACTTGACTGGGGCTTGGCAAAAGTATGGAATCCGGACGGAAGTAGTGATGAAGAAATAGGCAATTCAGAAACAATCTCAAAGGATAAAGTAACATCAATAACTGATTCTGAGAAATTGCAAGGTACAATATCTTATATGTCACCTGAACAGATTCTACGCGATCCCGATATTGATTTTAGAACAGATATTTTTAGTTTGGGAGTGGTTTTATATGAGATCTTAGCCGGACAAGCTCCCGCTGTAGGAGAAACAGTCGAAGAAGTTAAGACTAAAATACTAAACGAATCACCTCAAAAGCCCTCATTTATGACAAATACTCATGTACCTCAATTACTTGAAACAACGGCTATGAAATGTATTGAGAAAGTGGTGGATAAGAGAATGGAAACCTGTGCAGAGTTAGTCCGATTTCTTGAAGAAGATTGGTCTTAAACAGGATAAAAAGCACTAAAATAGAGCATAAAACATTAGTAGACTAACATATTGCATTATATTAGTGCGCCATGCTTTCAAGGTCAAAACTTTAATAGTCGAATAGATATTTCAATATTTTTTAAATAGTCTTTACCTACTCTCTCTATCTACATGATTTTATGACAGAAATTATTATTATGCTTTAATTGTTTTATTTTTATACTGATCTAGCTAGTAGAATGCTAGAGTTTGGAACATATATTGCTTTTTCACTTTTGCTGAAAAGCTTAATTAGATAACAAATTAAAATAATTTGGAGGAGAGCAACTCATCATGAAAAGTAAGTTGGAATATATATGGCTTGACGGATATAAACCTACGCAAAGTTTAAGAAGCAAAACCAAGGTAGAATCTGATTTTAGCGGAAAAGTAGAGGATGCTCCAATATGGTGTTTTGATGGTAGCTCGACAGAACAAGCTAGCGGTAGCGATTCAGATTGTCTTCTCAAGCCAGTTGCTGTCTTTCCAGATCCTGATCGAATGAATGCTTTTCTGGTAATGACAGAAGTCTTAAATGCTGATGGAACACCGCATGAATCTAATGGACGTGCAACTATTGATGAATCAGATGACGACGAAGACTTCTGGTTTGGTTTTGAACAGGAATACTTTCTTTGGGATCCTGAGTCTAATCTACCTCCCGGTTTTCCACATGGAGGTTTCCCTCGCCCACAAGGTCCCTATTATTGTTCGGTAGGTGCTATAAATGCTTATGGTCGAGAAGTAGTTGAGGACCATCTTGATATCTGTCTTGAAGCAGGTCTCAACGTTGAAGGTATCAATGGTGAAGTCGCGGCAGGCCAATGGGAATTTCAAGTATTTGCAAAAAGCGCAAAACGTGCAGGTGATGAAACTTGGATTGGCCGTTACTTACTTGAACGCACTGCTGAAAAATATGGACTCTCAATTGAGTGGCATCCTAAGCCATTAGGTCACACCGACTGGAATGGTTCTGGTATGCATGCTAATTTTTCTAACAGCACTATGCGCGAATCTGGTAAACAAGAGACGTTCACCAAAATTTGTGATCAATTTGGTAAGAATGTACAACGGCACATCAGTGTTTATGGCGCAGAAAATGATCAACGTTTGACAGGACAGCATGAGACTCAAGCTATAAATGAGTTTAGTTATGGTGTGTCTGATCGAGGCGCTTCAATTCGTATCCCAATAACTACAGTGGAAGATGGCTGGAAAGGTCGTTTGGAAGATCGTCGTCCCGCATCAAATGCGGATCCTTATAAGGTCGCCGCCGCAATTGTTAAAACAGTAAAAGAAATTGACTAATCAATGATCTATCAATATCAAATATAAACCGAAGTTAGACTATCTGACTTCGGTGTTTTTAGTCCGCGTGATGAAATCTATGGTTGTAAAAGTTTATCAATTTCAATGAATAGATAAAAATCATTGCCCATTAAAAAACCCGAGTGCTGTTTAAGCTTTTCATGTCGATTTGATGATATTAAGTCGATAACAGGAATTATAAGATTATTGAATGTTGTTCTAATTGATTTTCAGACCACGGGAAGTTAATGCAGGAGATAAATTGATCTTCATCTGTTATTAATTCAACCTCAAATACGCGTTCTATTTTTTATTTAAGATAACGTGTCAATTCCTTACTTCGAAGAGGAAAGTGATATGATTTCAATGATCAAAACAAACCTAAAAATAATAAAGCCTACTTGGGCAATAATTTTTCACCCTGCATCAATTCCTCAATCGTTTCACGACGTCGAATTTGATGAACCTGATGTCCATCAACCATAATCTCAGGTACACGAGGTCTTGAGTTATAGTTTGATGACATTGTAAAACCGTAAGCACCCGCAGAACAGACTGCTAATACATCTTCATGCTCTAAATATAACTGCCTAGCTTTACCAAGAAAATCTCCTGTTTCACAAACAGGGCCAACAACATCATAGATCTCACTTTCAGTATGTGTTGTTTGGACTATACGTTTAATATCATGCCAACTGTTATAGAGTGCGGGACGTATCAAATCATTCATGGCTGCATCAACGATTGCAAAGTTATGATCCTCAGCTTTATTTAGATATTCTACTTTCGTTAGCAGCACTCCGGCATTACCTACTATACTGCGACCAGGTTCAATAATAACTTCAATATCTTTATCATTCATAGTACTAATAATAGTTTTGATATAATCGCTTCTCGATGGTGGTTCTTCACCTTGATAATTAATACCAAGCCCACCTCCTATGTCAATATGCATGAAGGTGATGTCAAATCGCTTCAATTTTTCAATTAGTTCTAGAATCTTAATTAATGCGTCTTTAAAAGGTTCCAATGTCGTTATCTGTGAACCAATATGGCAGTCAATACCCTTAATCGTGATGTTGGGCAACGCTAAAGCTAGTTCATATGCTGGTATGGCATTGTGAAACGCTATTCCAAATTTATTATCTTTTAAACCAGTTGAGATATAGGGATGAGTATTAGCGTCGACATCAGGATTAACTCTTAATGATATAGGAGCACTAATATCTATTTCTTCTGCGACTTCATTAAGTCTTATCAATTCATTGACTGATTCAACATTGAAACATTTAATCCCTTTATGTAGCGCTATTTGCATTTCATCTTTTCGTTTTCCTACACCAGAAAAAACAATTTTATCTGGTGATCCACCCGCATGAAGTACACGTTCTAATTCTCCAATTGAAACAATATCGAAACCTGCACCAAGCTTTGCCAATATATTTAACAACCCAATATTAGAATTGGCTTTAACTGCATAACATATAAGATGTTTTTGTGACTTCAATGCTTTATTAAATTCTAACCAACTCGTTTCGATGGCTTTTCGAGAATATACGTAGGAAGGCGTACCAAACTGGGAGGCGATTTTTGTCAATGGGACTTCTTCGACATGTAACAAGCTATCCTTATAATTAAACTCAGACATGATTAATCAATCAATGTTGGAGAAGTCGGGAACGAAAGTATTAGCCTCGGGAGGCAAATAAAGATCACCTTTTTGTCCACAGGCAGAGACACCAGATAACAACATAAGTATTATTCCCACTCTGATCATTTTTATTTTATTATTTTTCTTCATATTGATAACCTCTAGATCATTCTATGTTCTACTGAGCATAGCAAAATATAGCAAAAGGAAAAATAACTTGAATTGAATTAACACTAACTGAGAGGTTATATCATCAATATTTATAAACAGGATTCAAAATGACATCACTAAAAGCGGTAATAATTGAACCCAAAGCTACACATAAGGCAAGTGTTATCTGGTTACATGGACTAGGAGCAGATGGCCATGATTTTGAATCTATCGTACCAGAACTAGATTTGCCTGATGACTTAGGTGTCCGTTTTATTTTTCCAAATGCCCCCAAACGTCCTGTCACAATCAATGGTGGAATGTCTATGCGTGCTTGGTACGATGTTAAATCACCTAATTTTCATGAGAGAGAAGACTCTGAATCAATTATTGGATCATCAGTCTTAATTAACAAATATATCGACTCTGAAATTGGAGCAGGTATAGAATCTAATAAAATTATTCTCGCGGGATTCTCTCAAGGTGGTGTGATGACCCTGCATGCGGGTTTACGTTTCCCAAAACCACTAGGTGGATTATTAGCACTATCATGCTACTTAGCCTTACCCGATCAGCTAAAAGATGAAGCTATTGCAGAAAAAAGTATGCCGATTATGATGGCGCATGGCATATCAGATCCAGTAATCCCTTTTGAACAAGGCCGGGCATCCGCTGAAATATTGAAAAACCATGGTTGCTCAATAGAATGGCATGAATATGTGATGCAACACTCGGTTTGCCTTGAAGAGATTAATGCAATAGGAGTATGGATGAAACGATTAATCACTTAAGTTCTATTGCCGCTGGGTTTATTTGAGTTTTTTTGAGGTCGGCGTCTGCCCGCTTTTTGCTTATGTTTAGAATGCGTATGTTCATGATGTTTTCTTTTGACGGGCGATGCTGGTGTTAATAATAAATCTTCTGTAATTTGAGCAGTCGGTATTGGGTAACCTATGTAAGTCTCGATATCCATCAGAGAATAAATGTAATCTTCACAACCAAAACTGACAGCATCACCACTTGCACCAGCACGTGCCGTCCTACCAATTCTATGCACGTAATCTTCTGAATTCTGTGGCAGATCATAATTAAATACATGACTCACATCAGGGATATGTAGACCTCTCGCTGCAAGGTCAGTTGCGACTAACGCGGCTAATGCACCATCAGAAAATTCATTAAATAGTCTTTGTCGTTTCTTTTGTGGAACATCTCCGGATAGAATCGCGGATTTTATACCGTTTCCTTCCAAATACGACCAAACCTTCTCAGCAGTACGTTTTGTATTAACGAATATTATAGTCCTATGTGGATCTATCTGTTTTATTAAGCCGAGTAATAATGGAATTTTTTCATCATTGGCAACATGATAAAGCACTTGAGTAACTTTATCGGCCGTCACTTGCTCCGGATTAATTTTAACTAGTGTCGGACTATTCATGTGTTCATATGCTAACTCTAGAACCCGGTGTGATAAGGTCGCTGAAAATAGCATATTCAGGCGTCTTTCAGGTTTTGGCATACGTCGCAGGATGTAACGAATATCTGTGATAAAACCAAGGTCAAACATTCGATCGGCTTCATCCAAAACAACAATCTCAACATCCTTCAGTCTGTAAACGCCTTGTTTGAAATAATCTATTAATCGACCTGGTGTTCCTATTAATATATCGACACCGTTTTTTAATTGAGCACGTTGTTTCTCATAATCAATACCGCCATACACCAGACTCAATTTTAGTCCACAATACTTATTAAATATCTCTGCATCTTTATGTATCTGAATCGCTAATTCACGTGTTGGCGCAACTATTAATGCGCGTAAATCACTATTGGTTCTTGCTGGCTTGTTTAGCAAAAAGTGAAATGTCGAGAGTAGGAAAGCTGCGGTTTTTCCAGTGCCTGTCTGAGCTTGTCCAGCAATATCATGGCCATTCAATATCAATGGGAGGCATTCTCCCTGGATAGCTGTACATTTATCAAATCCGATATCATCTAAGACCTTCAATAGACGCTTATCTAAAGCGAACTGCTTGAATTCAGGGGTGTTCATCCGTGTTGGTGTCATGTGTTTTTCCGCAAATTAAGAGACATATGAGTAGAAATTTAATGATTGACAGATATCCAATAAAAAACAAACTTGCAATTAGCCTTTAATTTCGTTGAAATTGCATCCTCAAACAAAAAATAAGGATTACAATTTAAATGAGTGAAAGTATATTACATGTTACAGACTCAAGCTTTGAAGATGAAGTTTTAAAATCAGAATTACCAGTAATCATAGATTTTTGGGCCGAGTGGTGTGGTCCTTGTAAGATGATAGCTCCAATTCTCGATCAAATTGCCGATCAATATAAAGGCAAATTAACAGTTGCTAAAATAAACATCGATGACAATCAAAACACACCTGCTACCTATGGCGTCAGAGGAATACCGACGCTTATTTTGTTTAAAAATGGAGAAGCTGCTGCAACTAAGGTTGGAGCTGTATCAAAGTCTCAGTTAGAAGCGTTTATTGATACCAATACTTAGTAATGAATAAAAAATTAACTGGACGTGTGACAAAACGCATGCTAGTTTAGTTGTGAAGGTTAAGTAACAACCAAAAAATCATAATCAAATCCTCTTAAATCATAAGATATAAATTCGTAAATTACTTTTGGCAGACGAAAAATCGTCTATAAGCTGTAATTTATTATTTTTATCAATACTCAAAATCTATGAATCTAACCGAACTAAAACAAAAACCAGCCTCAGAACTTGTTTCTCTCTCTTCCCAACTTGGTCTCGATAATTTAGCCAGAAATCGTAAACAAGATGTCATTTTTGAAATATTGAAAGCCCAAGCAAAAAAAGGGGAAGATATTTATGGTGATGGTGTATTAGAAATACTCCAGGATGGATTTGGTTTTCTACGTTCGGCGGGTAGTTCTTACCTTGCAGGCCCGGATGATATATATGTTTCACCGAGCCAAATAAGGCGTTTTAACCTTCGGACTGGTGATAATATCTCGGGCAAGATCAGACCACCAAAAGATGGCGAGCGCTATTTTGCACTTCTCAAAATTAATGAAATTAATTTTGAAACTCCTGAAAAAGCCAAAGGTAAAATATTATTTGAGAACTTGACACCACTGTTTGCTAATGAACGATTAACCCTTGAGCAGGGCAATGGTAGCACTGAAGATTTAACTCCTCGAATTATTGACCTTGCTTCACCTATAGGGAAAGGCCAACGCGGATTAATTGTTTCTCCACCGAAGGCTGGTAAAACTATGATTCTTCAAGGTATCGCCCAGTCGATTGCTCACAATCATCCGGAAGTTCATCTGATCGTACTTCTAATTGATGAACGTCCGGAAGAAGTAACTGAAATGGAACGTTCGGTGCGCGGTGAAGTTATATCCAGTACTTTTGATGAACCAGCTAGCCGTCATGTTCAGGTAGCAGAGATGGTAATCGAACGAGCTAAACGATTAACTGAACATAAAAGAGACGTTGTTATTTTGCTTGATTCAATTACTCGTTTAGCACGTGCATATAACACTGTCATCCCTGCTTCTGGAAAAGTACTTACCGGTGGTGTTGATGCAAACGCGTTACAAAGGCCGAAACGTTTCTTCGGTGCAGCACGGAATATCGAAGAAGGCGGTAGTTTGACTATTATTGCTACTGCATTAGTTGATACCGGCTCACGAATGGATGACGTGATCTACGAAGAATTTAAAGGTACTGGTAACATGGAATTACATCTAGACCGAACAATTGCAGAAAAACGTCTCTACCCAGCCATCAATATCAACCGCTCAGGTACTCGTCGCGAAGAGTTATTGACAAATGAAAGTGAACTACAAAAAATATGGATATTACGTAAGCTACTTCATCCCATGGAAGAACTCGCTGCTATGGAATTTATGTTAGAACGATTGAAAGCTACTAAAAATAATGCTGCATTCTTCGAAGCTATGAAGAGATAATCGCATCAACTCTTATTATCGAGTAATCATCACATCATAATAGATTTGTGAAATCCCCCCTTGAAATTCAATCTCAAGCGATATGTTTTTCTACTGATAGTAAGTATACATATTACATATAAATAACATCTCATATCAAACCTATAACTCACTTGGGGTTATTGCTGAAATTGATTTAGTGACACTCTTTATTTTTTACTTAAGGGGTAAAGTCAAAACAAGATAAACTGTAAAGGTTTTCACAAATATACTACCTATTTTAAAAACTGTTAATTTAAATAATTAATGAGATAAATGATTAACTAAAAGAGAATTCTTCTAAATCGTCTCTCTCAAATATATATGCCTTATATTTTAATTTTGGGCTATAGACATTAACACTACTATGAATAAAATCGCCTATTCTACAATATCTTTGAGAACCCATTAAAACCAAACATGCAGAACTAATTACATTATTCAATGAAATTAATACGAATTGCTTGAAACTCATTCATCCATGTTAGCAGTATAACTTCTTATCAGTACACATTTGTTATGCATTATCTATGATACTGATAATGAAAGGAATAAAAAAACCCACCGTTAGGTGGGTTTCTTAAACATACCTCTCGTTAGGAAACTACATCATGCCACCCATGCCACCCATGCCACCCATATCAGGCATACCACCACCACCACCACCACCAGCATGGCCATGATCATCCTGTGGGATTTCAGCAACCATTGCTTCAGTCGTTAATAGCAGACTTGAAACTGATGCTGCATTTTGTAATGCAGAACGCGTTACTTTGGTTGGATCAAGAATACCCATCTCAATCATATCTCCAAATTCACCATTCGCTGCATTGTAACCATAATTACCTTTCCCTTTAGCAACATCATTTAGTATGACTGATGCTTCTTCACCAGCATTAGTAACAATCTGCCGCAAGGGTTCTTCAATCGCACGTTTTAGAATATCAATACCAATCTGCTGATCATGATTGTTACCTTCAACCTTAGAAACAGCTTTCAAAGTTCGTAGCAATGCAACACCACCGCCAGGTACAACACCTTCTTCGACTGCCGCACGAGTTGAATGCAAGGCATCTTCAACACGCGCTTTCTTTTCTTTCATTTCAATTTCGGTAGCCGCACCAACTTTAATGACGGCAACACCACCAGCAAGTTTTGCAACACGTTCTTGTAGTTTTTCACGGTCATAATCAGATGTTGAGTCTTCAACTTGCTGACGGATTTGAGTAACACGCCCTTCGATATCTTTAGTCTTACCTTCACCATCGATAATCGTAGTATTCTCTTTGCTAATTTGAACACGCTTTGCACCACCTAGATCTTCAAGGTTTGCTTTTTCAAGACTCAATCCTACTTCTTCAGAAATCACGGTGCCGCCAGTAAGGATAGCAAGATCTTCAAGCATTGCTTTACGGCGATCTCCAAAACCTGGTGCTTTAACTGCGGCGACTTTAACAATACCGCGCATGTTGTTAACAACCAAAGTTGCCAAAGCTTCACCTTCGATGTCTTCTGCAACAATCAATAAAGGCTTACCAGCTTTAGCAACACCTTCAAGAATTGGCAGCAGGTCTCGAACGTTAGAAATCTTCTTGTCATAAAGTAAAATGAAAGGTGTTTCCAATTCAACACTCATCGTTTGTTGATCATTTATGAAATAAGGTGAAAGGTAACCGCGATCAAACTGCATACCTTCTACAACATCCAGTTCATTTTCTAGACCTGAACCTTCTTCAACAGTTATAACTCCCTCCTTGCCCACTTTTCCCATTGCTTCTGCAATTATATTGCCTATATTTTCATCTGAATTTGCGGAGATAGTACCAACCTGTGCAATAGCCTTATTATCTTCACAAGGTTTTGAGAGTTTCTTCAGCTGTGCAACTGCAGCTGTAACAGCCTTATCAATACCACGTTTGATATCCATTGGATTGGTACCTGCAGTAACTGCCTTTTGACCTTCGCGAACTATCGCTTGTGCCAATACCGTTGCGGTAGTTGTTCCGTCACCTGCAACATCTGATGTTTTAGAAGCAACTTCCTTAACCATCTGTGCACCCATATTTTCGAACTTGTCTTCAAGTTCGATTTCTTTAGCTACTGAAACACCATCCTTTGTAACGGTTGGTGCTCCAAAGCTCTTGTCTAAAATTACATTGCGGCCTTTTGGACCGAGCGTTTGCTTTACCGCATTCGCTAGAACGTTTACGCCTCTCGCCATACTAGAGCGGGCATCGTCTGAAAATTTTACTTCTTTTGCAGCCATGATTATATTCTCCTGACTATATTAATGATTTAAATTACTCAATTACGCCCATGATATCGTCTTCACGCAGCACGAGATAATCATCGCCACTGACTTTAACTTCTGTGCCGGAGTATTTTCCAAACAGCACCTTGTCGCCTTTTTTAAGATCCAGTGCACGTAATTTACCGTTATCCAGTAATTTGCCATTACCAACAGCAAAAACTTCACCTTCGACTGGTTTTTCTGTAGCTGAATCTGGAATTACTATCCCACCCGGGGATGTTTTTTCTTCTTCAACACGTTTCACGATCACACGATCATGTAATGGTCGGATATTCATAAAGATTGACCTCCTTAATTCCTAACCTATTGATTGATATGTCACTAACAGGATTGTTAGCACTCTTATTTAGTGAGTGCTAATAATAGTCTAATTTTCTAAGCTGTCAACAGTAAAAGTTCATATTTATTAACCGCTAGTCAAAAGAGCACAGCAAAATCATGAGAGTATATAGATATTAAGACTTAGGCCAAAATGGACTTTTAACATAATTGGCTACTTGTTTGAATGTCGCCGAGTAAAGAATCTTTTAATGTTAGATACAAAAATGGCTCCATCTCAAGCTAGCCCATATTTAGCGTTCTGCTATAATGATTTGTACTTTGACAACTCAGATTGAGCTGAACAATTTTTCTGCTCTTTAAATCTTTTAGAAACAATTTATGTAGAGTCTTAAATGACCGATTACAATTTGACACATTTAAAACAGCTAGAAGCGGAGAGCATTCATATTATTCGCGAAGTGGCTGCTGAATTCGAAAAACCAGTTATGCTTTATTCCATAGGCAAAGATTCTGCCGTGATGTTGCAACTGGCATTAAAAGCATTTGCGCCAGGTAAGCTACCATTTCAACTTTTACATGTTGATACCACCTGGAAATTCAAAGAAATGATTTCTTTTCGTGACAAATTGGTAAGAGATCTTAGCTTAGATTTAATTGTTTATACTAATCAGAGTGGTGTTGAGGCTGGAGTTGGTCCCTTCACTCATGGTAGTAAGAAACATACCGATATAATGAAAACTGACGCGCTTAAACAAGCCTTAAATAAGTACAAATTTGATGCAGCTTTCGGTGGCGCACGGCGCGATGAAGAAAAATCTCGAGCTAAGGAACGTGTTTACTCATTTCGCGATAAAAATCACCGTTGGGATCCAAAAAATCAGCGTCCTGAATTATGGAATTTATATAATGGCAGAGTAGATAAGGGCGAAAGTATTCGTGTATTTCCATTGTCTAATTGGACTGAACTTGATGTCTGGCAATACATTTATATGGAAAACATTCCAATAGTACCTTTATATTTAGCTCAAGAGCGACCCGTTGTAAAACGTGATGGCACTTACATCATGGTCGATGATGATCGCATGCAACTAGAGCCTAATGAAAAGATTGAAAATAAAGTAGTCCGGTTTCGAACACTTGGCTGTTATCCATTAACGGGTGCTGTTGAATCGAATGCAACAACTCTTCCAGAGGTTATACAGGAAATGTTACTGGCCACAACGTCAGAACGGCAAGGTCGAGTCATTGATTATGATCAAGCAGGTTCAATGGAAGAAAAAAAACGGGAAGGATATTTCTGATGTCTCACCAATCTGAACTAATACACTCTGATATTAGTGCTTATCTTGAACAGCATGAAAAAAAAGAGCTATTACGGTTACTAACTTGTGGCAGTGTCGATGACGGTAAAAGCACACTTATTGGTCGTCTATTACATGATTCAAAAATGATCTATGAAGATCAGCTTGCTGCAATAACAGCAGACAGTGTGAAGTCTGGTACGACAGGTAAAGAAATTGATTTAGCCTTATTGGTAGATGGTCTTCAGGCAGAGCGCGAACAAGGCATCACCATTGATGTTGCCTATCGTTACTTTTCAACTGCCAAGCGCAAATTTATCATAGCTGACACGCCCGGGCATGAACAATATACGCGAAATATGGCAACAGGTGCATCTACATGCGATCTGGCTATTATCCTTATAGATGCGCGATATGGTGTACAAATTCAAACTCGACGCCATACTATTATCTCGTCTCTGCTTGGAATTAAACATATTATAGTAGCTATCAACAAAATGGATCTCGTTGATTACGCTGAGGACATTTACAACAATATTAAAAAAGACTATCTAAACTTCACTACAAAACTAAATCATGTTGATATTAAGTTTATTCCTATTTCTGCCTTGAAAGGTGAAAATGTAGTTAATCAAAGTATCGAGATGCCTTGGTATAAGGCGCAACCGTTAATGCAGATTTTAGAAACTATCGAGATTTATAATGATAGAAATTTTAAAGACATGCGTTTTCCAGTGCAATATGTTAACCGTCCGGACCATAATTTTCGTGGTTATTGTGGCACTATGGCTTCTGGGGTCATCCGCAAGAACGATAAAGTGACCGTGTTACCTTCTGGAAAAACAAGCACGATAAAATCTATCGTGACTTTCGAAGGTGAGATAGAACACGCCTTCCCGCCGATGGCCATTACACTCACTCTCAATGATGAGATAGATGTCAGTCGAGGAGATATGATCACTCATCGTGATCATCAACCTTGTTTAGGAAATAATCTCGAAGCGAATATCGTGTGGATGACAGAACAAACATTAAATGTTGGCAAAGAGTATTACATAAAATGTGCTACCCAAACTATTACTGGTTCAGTATCGAAAATACACCATAGAATTGATGTTAATTCAATGGATAAATTAGAGGCAGATGAACTCAATCTTAATGAAATCGGTCATTGTGATATAACACTCACGTCAACTCTCGCAATTGACTCATATAGATTATGTAAAGGAACTGGCGCATTCATAATCATTGATCGATTAAACAATGTTACCGTTGGTGCAGGAATGGTCACAGGTGTTGCTGACAATACTGACGTCAGAGTAGTTAGTTTAGAAGAACGTATTGCGAGATACGGCCAAGAAGCTTTTACAATTTGGTTGTTAGGTGAAAATAATGTCAAATTTGCACAAAAAATTGAACGTCAATTATTTGATAGTGGGCACGTCAGTATCGTACTAAATCAAAATGAGATTAACAGCAACATTGAAGAAATAAGTCCATTATTTAGCCATGCAGGTTTTATTTGCATCTGTTGTGTGCCGGCAAAACTTAAGAAAAAACAAGACAACAGTTCTATTTTTAATTGTGAAACAGATTCAATTAGTAGCATTTTGGCGTATATAAAAGACAAAGCAAAGTTACATTAACAGGCTATTCTTATTGGAAATAGGAAAAAATAGAATCCAACGATTTAAAGACATATGTTAAGATAACAAATGATTACAGCCACATAATAAGTAGATACAACTGACCCAACTAAAAATTCACGGTAGTATTAAATGTCATATAATTTATAAAGTGTTTGCCAACAGAGGCTATGTGTTGTTGATATAAAAATGATGAGAATATTCATGTTCTGCGATTAGAGTTTTATTCTTCATTTTTTAAAATTTTGGTTTCAATAAATTCATAATAATTTTCATTTTTTATAATATCTCCAGTGTGTAATTGGAATTTACCTGTTTTTTTATCATCTAGATAAAACTTTAATGTTTCTTTTATCGCTGTAAATGCTAGCCCGTCCCACGGGATTTCATCTTCTTCAAATAATTTTACTTCCGAACTTTCAACACCTGGTGAAAAATCCAAATCTAATAATCTTGAACGATAAATCATATAAACTTGATCAACATGAGATAGATTGAAAACAGCATAAAGATCTTCTACTTCAATACGTGCATTGGCTTCTTCAAACGTTTCTCTAATACCCGCTTCAAGAGTTGATTCACCCATTTCCATAAATCCAGCAGGCAAGGTCCAATAACCTAACCTTGGTTCTATTGCCCGCCTACATAGCAATATTTGATCTCCCCATACAGGAATACAACCAGCAACGATTTTAGGATTTTGATAATGAATAATCCCACATGCCTTACAAATATAGCGATGCCGATTATCATTACTTGGTATATCGTAAATTAATTCTGCACTACAATAGCAACAATATTTCATTTGATGATTAATAGTTCCAAACTAGGCCAGACATTATCCAACATCATCGCTTGAGCTTCCTTGGTCGGATGAAGTCCGTCAGCTTGCATTAATTCGGAATGCTGTGCTATATTTTTAAGGATAAATGTAGACAAACTGACATCTTGTTTTTCGGAGACTGACTTATATATAGACATAAAACGCTTATTGTAGGCAGTGCCATAATTAGGTGGCAGTTGCATTGGTACGAGTAACACAGCCACACCAATTTTTTTTATCGCATTTACAATCTCTGATAAATTTTTTTCTATCTCGCTAAGTGCAAATCCGCGCAATCCATCATTTGCACCTAATTCGATAACTACGAGTTCAGAACTATATTCATTTAATAATTTATTGAGTCGAGTTTTAACACCCAGTGTTGTCTCACCGCTTATACTGGCATTAATAACTTTATACTTCACATTTTGTCTAACTAAGCGTTGCTCCAGTAATGATACCCACCCATCTTCTACTGGTATACCATAAGATGCACTAAGGCTGTCGCCTAATATAAGTATCGTCTTTTCCTGTGCATGGACAGGGAAAGAGAATAAATAAATAATAAAAATTAAGATTCGATAATACATAAACATGGACCTAGATAGTAACAATATTGTGGAAGCTAAGGCTATTGTAAAGCAAGTGTCTAGCCCAGAAGGTACTCTCACCATCCTCGCTGATGTTAATTTATCTATAAAACAAGGCGAGAGTTTAGCGGTTATTGGCGTATCAGGCTCCGGAAAATCAACATTATTAGGATTGCTTGCAGGCCTAGATACACCAACATCAGGCAAAGTTATTCTAAACGGCACTATCTTAAATGATTTAGATGAGGATGGTAGAGCGCAAATTCGCAATCAATCTGTTGGATTTGTATTTCAATCCTTTCATCTCTTACCTGGGCTAACAGCTCTGGAAAATACTGCGCTACCTCTTGAACTTGCAGGTTCAGATCAAGCTGATGAAATCGCCAGACAAAGATTAGCTGACGTCGGGTTAAGTGAGCGTATTCACCACTATCCAAATCAGCTTTCTGGTGGTGAACAACAACGTGTTGCTCTCGCACGTGCTTTTGCATGTAATCCTAAAATATTATTTGCAGATGAGCCAACAGGGAACCTAGATCAAAAAACTGCCCAGCTAATTATCGATATGATATTTAAAATGAATAAAGACAATGGCACAACACTTGTGATGGTCACTCATGACGACGCCTTAGCTAGTCTTTGTGACCGAAATGTAGTCATGACAGGTGGAAAAATAACCAAAGACATATAATGAATACGTTGAAATTTGCCTTTAATGGACTGAAAAGGGATTGGTATTCGGGCGAACTTCGTCTTATTGGTATTTCAATTCTAATCGCTGTTGCTTGTCTATCCTCGGTAAGTTTTTTTACCGATCGTGTCAAACGTGGTACTCAAAAACAAGCGACCGAACTGCTTGCAGCTGACCTCGTGTTAATTTCCTCAAAGAAAATTCAAACTAAATACATTGATGCTGGTACATCAGCAGCATTAATCATTTCTCTGAGTGAAAGTTTTCGTAGTGTTGTCCTTAAAAACGATAAGCTAGAACTTGCTGAAGTGAAAGCGGTTGATTCAAGTTATCCAATTCGAGGTCATTTAAGAACAAGTGATAACCTATTCGGCGAAGAACAAGTCAATGACTCTATCCCGTCACGAGGTTCAGCTTGGGTGGATAGCCGATTATTACAAGCACTTCAAGTCGACATAGGACAATCTATCAGTTTAGGTGCCTCTGAATTAATCGTCGAAAAGATTTTAACCTACGAACCTGATCGTGGTGGCGATCTGTTTAACATCGCGCCGAGGTTGATGATGAACCGTGCTGACTTAGATAAAACTAAATTAGTATTACCCGGCAGCCGTATTCAATATCGTCTATTACTCGGTGGCAAATCAGAAAGAATTGATGCTTATCGAGAACAAATAAACGTAGAAGACAATGATCATCTAAGTGTACAAGGTATAAAAGACGCTCGTCCTGAAATTAAATCTGCATTAGAACGTGCTGAACAATTTTTAGGACTAGCTGCACTCGTCAGTATTGCTCTAGCCGGTCTTGCAGTAGCGATGTCCGCACAGCGATTCGCTATAAGGCATTATGATAACTGTGCCATCATGCGATGCCTAGGCCTAAAGCAAGGACAAATAACTCAGATATATTTCTTCCAATTAATGTTGCTGAGTCTTATCTGTAGCTTTATAGGCTGTATGCTCGGCTTTTTTGCTCAAGAAGTTCTGAATCAAACGCTCATAGGTATGACGCAACAACCACTTCCTGATCCTTCATGGAGTCCGGTGTTATCTGGATTATTTGCTGGTTTAATAACCGTTATAGCATTCGCATTACCTCAATTAGTACATCTAAGAGAAGTTTCACCCTTACGTGTATTACGCAAAGACCTATCACCAGTTCCGTTAAATAATTATGCAATTTATGCACTCGCCATCATCACCTTGGTTTTACTCAGTCCATGGCAGTCTGGCAATGTCAATTTGACATTGTACACCGTAGCTGGTTTATTCCTGACAGCTATCGCCCTAGCCTTATCAGCTAAAATGATGATTAAGCTTTTGAAAAAGTTACAACCAAAACTAAAGATGGCAGCACGTCATGGATTAGCAAATGTAACACGCCGTTCAGATCAAAGTATTATGCAGATTATAGGTATTGGTATTGGTGTAACAGTAATGCTACTACTCACATTAGTTCGTACAGACTTACTGGAAGGTTGGCAAAATCGACTCCCTAATGACGCACCCAATTATTTTTTGATTAATATTCAGCCCGAACAGGTAAGTGGAATTAAAGCGCAGTTATCTGCATCTCTTGGTACAAATATTGAATTACACCCGATGGTCCGCGGGCGATTGATTAAAATAAATGATAACATCATTAATCCAAATGATTATAAAGATCCACGCGCGAACCGACTTGCAGCACGTGAATTCAATTTATCCTACGCTGATGAAATACAAATAGAAAACCGTCTAGTGGCAGGTAAATGGTGGTACTTAGATGACGATTCGAAAAATTATTTTTCAGTCGAAGAAGGTATTGCCAAAACGTTAGGAATTAGTATAGGAGACCAACTGACATACTCTATTGCTGGCAAGGATATTCTTGGTGAAGTGATTAATCTGCGTTGGGTTGAGTGGGATTCTTTTAATGTAAACTTCTTTGTCGTTTCAAACACAGCCGCACTAGATTCATATCCAAGTACATTTATTAGCAGTCTATTTATTCCTGAATCGAAACGATCAATGTTAATTGATCTGGTTAAACAGTACCCAAGTATTACCGTTTTCGATATTGATGCCATACTTACACAAGTGCGAATAATCATGAATCAAGTTATTAGAACAGTGGAATTTGTTTTTATTTTTACTGTTTTAACAGGTATTGCCGTCCTATTTGCCGCGTTGCAAAGCACGCATGACGAACGTAGTCATGAATCGGCTTTAATGAGCGCATTGGGCGCCAACCGCAAACAAATAGTCTCCGGGCTGGTTGCCGAATTTATGTTTCTTGGAGGTATTACCGGATTACTCTCAGCAATTGCTGCGTCCGTTATCGAAATGGCATTGGCGGAATATGTTTTCAAAATGGACATTATAATTGATCCACTGATTTGGTTAATTGCACCTTTAGCATGCTGCTTAATTATTGTTTCAACTGGTTTATTTGGCACAAGAAAGGTATTAGCCAGTTCACCAATGCTTATGTTAAGGAAAGTATAATTGATTGAATTCTTTGAGAACAATATAATTTATATAAGTCATTTTTTAAGGAGCGTAATTACACGTCATGAATGATACTTTTCTTCGGTACTAACATAGCTATCATGATTATGCCTAGCAGACCCATGCGCTCATTAGACCTAGACACATCATTAGAACAACAAGGTGGTGGATTTAACTTTAATGTCTTAATGAAATAGAAGCAGTATTGGAACATGAGATTAGTCATAATGCTAATAGCTACATCGACTCTCATACAGAGCGTTGTTAGTACCTTCGTTGTCTTCCTTTCCAGAGTTATTAACTATCTCATCGATCGGTTTGTCTTTAAAATCAAATAGGGGCATGGGCCAAGCTATTGGATAGGCGTCATTTTCATATAAATGCTCTTATCTATACTCGTAAGTATCATCGCTATGTGATTCTCTCGTCGAAGAGAGTATAAAGCTGATGAAGAAGGAGCTTATCTAGCAGGCAGGAAAAAAATGATCTGCACCTTACGCCGTCTACAACAAGTCAGCGATCCACAATCACTTTCAGACGAGATGTCTGCATTTGGAATCAGTGGTGGTTTGCCAACTAGCTTTAAACGTATATTCATGAGTCATCCTCATGTGGAAGAACGGATAGAAACCCTAGAAAATACGTAATGAAAATAGTGTTAAACAATCCAATCTCAATATTTTCATATTCTTATGCAGGGTGTAATAATCGGATAATGATATTAACATGACGGAATCATGAAAAAAATCTACTTTGGTGACTTCCGTCTCTATGTCAATAAACATATTAAAGAGATCGAAAAAACAGGAATCGAGGCTTACACTATAGAATGGTTTTTGGTTCGCTATTTAAAAAAAATAACCAAAGTTGCTGATGGAAATATTGAATACAACATCGTCGAAAGTTCAATACGGTCTTTAATGCGCTTTTATGTTGATAATATTAACGAAAAATCTGAACTTGGTGATCGGTGTAAAAAAATTCACACTGAATATCGTGATCTATTACGCCAAAAACAATCTTCAAAAAATTTCTAGTATAACTAAATTAGGTTAGATAAATGGCCGATTGAACTACTAGGTGACCATTTCGTTTTACTAAAGAAATCGTTGTCATTATTCACACTAGCAATGAATGAAATAACTACTGAAAAAAAGTAATGTTCATTATAAGCGGCGCTATCATTGAAAGCATTTTATACGATGTATCCAGCGATATAGGAATCTAGACAATGTTCTCAACCACTTTTACTCCAATACCATCTGTACCACTTCATGGCAAATTAACAATAGCGACAGAACATAAATCTTCCTCACCTGTATTTTCAATCCAATGAGTCGCTTCTGTTAGTAATAATGTCTCTTCACCGGTATCAACTTCTTGATTTTCATCATCAATGTGCATAACTCCCTGTCCTGAAAATACAATATACACTTCAGTTTGTTTCAACTTATGTTTGTAGCTTTTTTGTCTACATCAACAGTTGCCCTTGCAACTGAGTAAGATGACTTAATCGAATCATTTTTTGGGTGTATACATTCCCATATTAAACAACCACCGTTAGCAATAAATTATGGACATTCATTAATATTTTTACAAACACTCTCGACTCCTATATAAATAGACTTATGAAATATAAAGGTAATCCTGATTATAAACATGATACTCCCGCTTGTACCGGTGTGCTCATCACCAACCTGGGGACTCCTGATGCACCAACGCCCACAGCAGTCCGTAAATATCTGGGAGAATTTCTATCAGATCCGCGAGTAATAGAAACACCCAAAATAATTTGGTGGGTCGTATTACATTGTATCATATTACGAATCCGTCCACGCCGATCTGCTGAAGCCTACAAAAAAGTTTGGACCGAAAACGGTTCACCACTACTCGATATCACGATAAAACAAGTTAATAAAATACAAACTGAACTAAGCAAACGTATGAATGGTCCCGTAAAGGTAGAGCTTGCCATGCGTTATGGCAACCCTTCAATTGAAGCTGGGTTGGAAAAATTACGTGCGGCTAACGCAAAACGCATATTAATTTTCCCACTATATCCACAATATTCAGCAGCTACAACAGCATCTACATTCGATGCTGTTAGTGACGTATTAAAGAGATGGCGTTGGATCCCTGAGATTAGAATGATAAATCACTATCATGACAATCCTGACTACATCACTGCTTTAGCAAACAGTATTAAAAAATATTGGCAAACCCATACAAAATCTGAAAAGTTAATTTTCTCATTTCATGGATTACCTAGAGATTATTTTCTTGCTGGCGACCCCTATCATTGTGAGTGTCATAAAACAGCTAGACTTGTTGCGGAAGAACTGGAGCTACAGCTAGATGAATGGCAACTTACATTTCAATCACGCTTTGGACCAAGAGAATGGTTACAACCGTATACAGATATAACATTAAAAGAACTTGCAACTAATGGCATAAAACATGTTCAGATAGTGTGTCCAGGTTTCTCTGCCGATTGTCTCGAAACGATTGAAGAGATTGACATGCAAAATAGACAGTTTTTCATTGCATCTGGAGGAGAAGAATTTTCTTATATTCCGGCATTGAATGATTCAGATGAACACATTGATGTGTTAAGTTCAATTATTCAATTACATTTCAAGGGTTGGGATACAAAAATTGAAAGCTCAAATTGTAGTTCGGAAAGAGCTAAAAAATTAGGTTCCACGCAATAATTACCAATAAAATACTATTTCACTATTTCGACACCTTTCCAAAACGCAACATAATTCTTTATATTTTCAGCCTTTGATTTAGGTTCTGGGTAATACCAAGCCGCATCTTTATTCATTTGACCACTTACTTCTAAATTATAATAACTCGCATTACCTTTCCAAAAACAGGTTGAATGAGTATCACTAGTATTGAAATATTTTTTATTAATTGAGTCCATTGGGAAATAAACATTACCTTCTACTACTTCAAAATCCTTACTCTCTGCCAATATCGCTTCATTCCAGATTGCTTTTGCCATTTTATTCTCCAATTATTGTTAGATTTATCAGACTGATTGAGTCGGCTCAATGTTCTAAACTGACATTTTTAATCTATAGTGAAAACAACCAAGATCACATCAATAAATTTAAGCGTAAACTTGGATTAGCATATCACTGACACTATCTAATAACGCGCAGTCACTTTGTAAATTATTCAAGATACTAGCATTTGTGTTCCTACCATCACTAAGAGAACTGAAAAAATACGTTTCAAAATGACAATTGGAAGATAATGAGCTAATCGAGCACCCAAGGGTGCGAAAAGAATGGTCATCGCACTAATAATAATTGCAGCGGGCCAATACAAATAACCTAGTGAATGCGCCGGAATAGCTTCCTCATTCCAGCCGACAATAACCAATGCAATTGTTGCAGCAACCGCTATCGGAAATCCACATGCTGACGAGACTGCCACTGCATTTCGCATGTTGATATTACACCAAAGTAAGAATGGCACAGTCAGGGTACCACCACCAATTCCCATCAAGGTTGAAAGCAGACCAATACCAAAACCAGAACTCACCAGACCTAGTGTTCCTGGTAAAGCTGAATGTGCTTTTGGTTTAAAATTTAACCACATTTGAATACCGACTAATATTTCGAATAACCCAAAGACAATTCGCAAGACCCCGCTCGAAACAAAATCTGCTAATAGCGCCCCTAAAGAAGCACCTATTAATAACCCTGGAGCAATTCGACGCACGGGCGCCCACAACACACTTCCTTTTCTATCATGCATATAAGTAGCAGATAGGGATGTGACAATAATCGTTGCTAATGAGGTGGTTACTGCCAATTGCATGAGCATGTTTAGTGGGAATTCTTGTGTCATAAATAAAAAATGTAGAATAGGAACAATAATGACGCCGCCACTTAACCCAGTCATACCTCCAACAAGACCCGCAAAAAAACCTGTTAAAGTATAAAAAACAATAATTTGTATTGTAATTTCAGGCAACATGAATTATTTACTGTTAATGATTTATAAATTACATATAAGATATATCATACCTTAAATCACTTATTCAGAATGATATGTCTTACATTGGGCGATTTTATTTAATATCAGCGTGTTATCTGCAAAGAATCGTGATTACTCATATTGGATTTCTTTAACTATGTCACTACTATTCATTGTCAAATATGAACGATTCTTAATGTCAATTTTAAGTAAGACTAATCCATGCAAATAAAAGCTAATCTAAAAATAGAGAATAAGTATTCTATGACCGACTTAATACAACGAGCGATATTAAGCTTTTTTATTATAGTTGTTTTGACAATATCAAACTCTCCTGTCTTTGCTAAATCAATTGAATTTCAACGCGAAGATTATCTTGCTGCAAAAAAAGCATTAGATACTAGGCAGTATAGGACATTCGGTAAGATAGCAAACACACTGAAAGATTATCCACTTTATCCCTATCTGCGATACGAATATCTCCGAAGAAATCTATCTAAAATAAAGGATGATGAGATCATAGACTTCCTGAAACGTTATTATGATTTACCTGTTACTGCTGGATTGCGTAAATCATGGTTGAAACTTTTGGTGAAAAGAAGTCACTGGCAAACCTTTCTTGACAATTATACGCCGCAATTAGATGTCAAAATGGAATGTCATCAACTACAAGCTAGGATAAAGACAAATAATAATACATTTCTGCTGGAGGACATACGCACTACTTGGCTTGTGGGGAAGTCACTTCCTCCACAATGTGATCCTGCTTTTGCATTGCTATATAAAAGTGATTTCATGACTAATGAATTGGTGTGGAAACGACTCCGATTGTCGATCCGGAATGATCAACTTAATTTAGTTAATTATTTGTCTAAGCGCCTCGAACCAAAATATAAGGCACTTGCAAAAATATGGGTTCAAATATATCAAAATCCATATAAATATACATATAAGCCAAAACTTGAAAACACACCTATTGCCAGAGAGATATTGGCGCATGGCATTTTACGTTTAGCAAGATATGACGTTATCAAGGCAACCCAACGTTTAAATGAATTAAAAGAACAATACTCATTTACCCTCAGTGAAATTGCCGAGATTGAAAGAACGCTTGCTATACGTGCAGCAAAGAATAAAAGTAATTTAGCATTACAACTTCTCGATGAAATTGATAATCAACATGTCAATAAACAGGTGTTTCATTATAGGTTGACCACAGCATTAGCTAACGAAGACTGGCTCGCCTTAAAGAAGTGGACCACTGGACAAGCTCCCGATATCGATATGGAACTTCGCTGGAGCTACTGGCATGCGCGCGCGCTGGAAGAGACAGGTGAACTCAATAAAGCGCATGAGATTTATAAAAAGATAGCAAAAGAACGTGATTATTATGGTTTTCTTGCTGCCGACAGAATTAATATCACCTATGATATGAATCATTATCCAATCCCAAAAAACAGAGAAGAATTTTCTAAGGTTGCATCACTGCCTGCAATGAAACGTTCTTATGAATTTTATAAACTAAGTATGCCATACCCCGCAAGACGCGAATGGCAACATGCTTTAGACAAAATGACAACGTACCAGATGCAAATGGCAGCAGCTGTTGCATCACAATGGGGTTGGCATAATAGAGCCATAATAACTATGCATCGAGCCAAAGCCTATGATGATTTAGTTTTACGATTTCCTATATTATTTAGTGCACTACTTGATAAATATGCTAAGAAAAGAAATATAGATGCTAGCTGGTTATATGGTTTAGTACGTGCGGAGAGTGCTTTTATTGAGGATGTGAGTTCTCCTGCGGGTGCATTAGGCTTAATGCAAGTAATGCCTAAAACCGGACGTTATATGGCAAAATATATCGGTTTAAAAGGTTTCAAGACGAGTAAATTAAGAAAAGCTGAAACTAATATTCCTATTGGTAGTGCTTATATGAAAAAAATGTTGACTGATTTTAATGGTAATATCGTATTAGCGACCGCTGCTTATAATGCCGGTCCACATCGTGTGTCAAAATGGCTACCTAAAGAAGGTTGTGAAGAGCCTGATGTATGGGTGGAAAAGATTCCATTCGATGAAACTCGTAAATATGTTCGTCGCGTATTAGCATTTGCCAATATTTATGATTGGCGATTAAAATTAAAAGTCAAACCTATTAAGAAACGAATGCAAATAATAGTATCAAAAAATCATAATCTAGCTGACAGTTCAGGTTGTACTGAAATTAATATTACTGAGAATAAACATGTCTATTAAACATATCGCGATCCTTGGAGGAACCGGCTTCGTCGGTCGTTCTTTATGCAACCGCTTATCGGAGGAAGGTTATAAATTAAAAATTTTAACCCGCAACCGTGAAGATAATCGTAGTGACCTCATCATCTTACCGAATTTAGAATTGGTACAAACTGATATACATGATCTTAAAAAACTCGAAATGCATCTTGCTGGCTGTGATGTAGTCATCAATCTGATTGGTATCCTCAATGAAAGAGGAAATAATGGCAAAGGCTTCAGGCATGTACATGTTGAGCTGGTCGAAAAATTAATAAAGGCATGTGGTAAGGTTGGTATTAAACGACTTCTACAAATGAGCGCACTAAATGCAGATGCGAAAAATGGTGAGAGTCATTATTTACAAACCAAAGGTGAAGCTGAAGATTTATTACATTCAAAAAATATTGGAATAAATGTCACCAGTTTTCGACCATCAATCATTTTTGGGGGAAATGATAGCTTCTTCAATAAATTTGCAACCTTACTAAAAATGACACCACTATTTTTTCCACTAGCCTGTCATGCAACAAAATTTTCACCTGTCTATCTTCTGGATGTAATTGAGATGATGACACGAACATTGAATGATCCAGAAAGTTATAATAAAAAATTTCAATTATGTGGCCCACGTATTTATACACTAAGAGAGCTAGTTGATTATACTTCACAGACATTAGGTTTAAAGCGAAAAATTATTTCATTAAATAATATGCTATCTCGAGTACAGGCAACCATTTTTGACTTTGTGCCAGGAAAACCCTTTTCAACAGACAATTATCTTTCAGCGAGAACAGATAGCCTTTGTGAATGCGATGACTTTGCTCGCTATCAGATTAAGACTACAACGATAGAAAGTATCGTCCCCCAGTATCTAAATAACATATCCTATCGATCTAGCTATACAAAATTTCGTACTAGAATACGAAGATAATTTGGTTATTGATATTTCTTACATATAAGATATTCATATGCAAACTTATCTAGTTGGAGGAGCCGTACGTGATAAACTATTACATCTACCGGTTAATGATCGAGATTGGGTAGTCGTAGGAGCAACACCAGAAAAAATGCTGAATAAAGGCTTCAGGCCTATTGGTAAAGACTTCCCTGTTTTCCTTCACCCTGAAACAAAAGAAGAATATGCTTTAGCTCGTAAAGAGAGAAAAACCGGCAGAGGTTATAAAGGTTTCATCTTTCATACGTCTCCTAACGTCACACTGGAAGAGGACCTACAACGCAGAGACCTCACAATCAATGCTATAGCGGAAGATAAAAATGGTGTCATTATTGACCCTTATGGTGGCTTAGAAGATTTAAAAGAAAAAATATTGCGCCATGTCTCTCCGGCTTTTGTCGAGGACCCGCTAAGAGTATTACGTATTAGTCGTTTTGCAGCTAGCCTAGGCTTCAAAATTGCACCGGAAACAATGGTATTATTGAAAAGCATCTCTGAATCAGATGAATTAAAATTTCTGGCTCCTGAACGTGTTTGGACCGAGCTGGAAAAAGCTTTATCCGGAAAATACCCCGCACGCTTTATATTGGCATTGCAATCCTGTGGCGCTTTAAAGAAATTATTTCCCGAAGTACAAGCTCTCTTTGGTATTCCACAAACAAAAAAGTTCCATCCCGAAATTGATACGGGACTTCACACCATTATGAGCCTAAATCAGTCAACCCGCTTATCTAATGACCCGATGGTTAGATTTGCTGTTCTGGTTCATGATCTTGGTAAGGGAACTACACCAAAAGACAAGCTACCTAGCCATCATGGGCACGAAGAACGTGGCGCAAAAATCATAGCTAAACTTTGTGAACGTTATCGGATACCAAATAAATATCGCGATCTTGCCATGAACGTTTCAAAGTTTCATCTCGACTGTCATCGTATACAAGAAATGAAACCTGAAACAGTATTAAAAAAACTCGAACAGCTCGACGCTTTCAGAAGAACCAAGCGTTTCGAGCAATTCCTAATCGCCTGCGAGGCCGACGCAAAAGGTCGTGCTGGTTTTGAAAATCGAGAATATCCGCAAGCAGAATATTTCCAAAAAGCGTTCAAGGCGGCCAGTGAAGTTATTAGTCTAACATTACAAAAACAAGGGCTAAAGGGAAAAGCTCTTGGTCAAGAAATTAAAAATAAGCGCATAGAGAATATAAAACACATGTCAACCCATCACCCTTGAAAAATATCTGTTGAAAATAATCATGCTACATTTATAGTTATAATTACAGAATATAGTAATAAGATTTGAATATGTAAGATCATTTCATTCTTATAAAGAAACCAGCATATTTACTTTCCAGTTCTATGAATGAAAAAATCATTTTCTAACTCGATGACTATAGTATTATCATAATTAGATGGTGAACAAGCTATCAATTTTAAAAGTACTAATCCAATTCAGTTATATAAAAAGAAAGAGTAAAACACCTCCTAAAGTCACTCGATAAATCACGAATGGTAACATCCCAATTTTATCCATAAATTTCATAAAAAAATGGATACTCAGAAATGCGCTTACAGCAGAAAGTAATACCGTTATAAAAAAGGTGAGTATGTCTATATTTAATTCTAAAGTGACTACCTTTAAAGCTTCGTAACAACCAGCAGTCAATAGAATCGGTATGGCCATCAGGAATGAAAATCGTGCTGCACTTTTTCGATCTAGCCCTAATATCAAAGCAGCAGTTATTGTTATTCCTGAACGCGATGTTCCCGGTACTAATGCCAATACTTGGGCTAATCCAATTAAAATCGCATCACGCAGATTAATAGATTCTATCTGCCTTAGTCGTTTTCCTTTCACATCCGAATACCCAAGCAGCAAACCAAATCCTATAGATGCATAAGCGATGATTAAAGGATTTCGTAAGTAAACTGACACGAATTCCCTTAATAAAAAACCTGCTGCTAGTGTTGGTAAACTAGCAATGACTAAATACCAAAACAACCTACTGTCTTGAGTCTCTGCTTGTTTATTTTTTATTGAGTCGATTCCGGCAATTAATATGCGCAAGACATCTTTTCTTAAGTAGAATACTACAGCAAACAGAGTGCCAAAATGAGCGGCAACATCTATAGCTAAACCTTGGTCCTGCCAATTTACTAATATAGGGACGAGGATTAGATGTGCTGAACTTGAAACAGGCAAGAACTCAGTGACTCCCTGAATTAATGCGGTAATGATGAGTTGTATTAGATTCAATGTTTTATATCATATAAGTATAAGAAATATCAGATGGGTAAAAATATCGCTGATGCCATACTTTGCATAACCGACGTTATTTTCTGATTTTTTTTATTAGCGATAATTTTTGCAATATTGTCCTGTGTCGCGATAAGCTTACCACATAGCCTCTCATAGCTCAGATTGGTGACTCCTCCTGCAGACAGTGAATTACTATATAAGAATAACTCTCCACTTAAATCAACGTTGTGACCTAATTTCCATACAGCAATCTCAATATTTCGGGCTGCATTATAAAGTTTTTGTGGATCAACTGAATCGAATATATAAAACTCTGATTGATAATTATAAGATTTCATAATCATAGATGTTAAACCAGCAATAAATGAAAATACTCGATCACCCTTATAACTATCAGAAAATGTTAAATTAATTATATTAATATCATAATTACCTTTGAACTCTGGAAAATCCCAGGTGTGTTCTAATTCAAATAGTCTAACGATGTGTTCTTGTGGAAATTCAAGATCATTTTTTTTAAGCTCACGTGGATTACGTTTATAAAGTTTGAGCATTAGTTTTTTTAATAATCGCTGTGTTTCTCTAATATGAAAATCAAGTACATTATCAATCTCTGTTTTTGCTATTCCTGTAACACTAATAATATTTTCAACAGGCACGCTCCTTCTTACAATATCTTTATTGCATGAAGATAATAAGAATAGTGAAATTAATATTGCTATGCATTGCTGCAAGGATATTTTTAATTTATAAGCGAACACGTTGATCCATTATTGCAAAACCTTTCAAAACATTATCATACTCAGTTGTAAGTGCCATAACTTTGAAACGTTCGCCCATTTCTTCCGGCAGAGTCAATATCTGTATTTGCTGTGCTATTTGAGTTTGGGATTTATTATCAAGTTCATTTTTATTTGCAAGTAGTTTCTCAAGACCACAACCAAAAAGAAAATAGGTTTGATTTGTATAACCATTAACATGAAAACCGATTGAGTCAGCACAATCAGCAACTGCGGTAAAATTAACGGAGCATGTTATGTCTTGTAAACCGACATTATAAAATGGGTCCGAGTGCACTCGATGGCGATAATGGCACAACAAACTACCGTCCATTCTTTCAGGATGGTAATACTCTCCAGCCGAATAACCATAATCAATAAATATCATCACACCTTTATTTAGTATTCCCTTTAAGCTATTTAACCATTTTCCGAGCTGAGTATTGACCTCAGAGATATAATTATCAGGAAATAATGTTGATAAATCATTTTCTAATTCTTCGATATTTTTAAGTAAATCACCTTCCGCATGACTATCAACCCAGACAAATTGGTCATCATCTAACCCAATCTTCATTTCTTTAAAACCTGAGGATGTCTTTTTAAATCTCTTCACAGGTAATGAATCTAACACCTCATTAGCGAGAATTACACCAGTGATCTCCTCCTTTGGCAGAGTATCTAACCAAACTACGCGATCAAAAAGATGTGGAATAGTTTCTCTTAAGTTGCATTGTTGTCGCTGTTTTAGATCTGCACTTATTTCAAGAATCATGTATTGATCAGGCAACGAATTCTGTTTTTCTAATTCTAGTAATATATCTCTAGCCATAGCACCTGTACCTGCACCTAATTCCAGGATAGTACCAGTATCGAGTTCATTTAATATCTGCTCACATTGATTTGCCAAACACTGTGAAAAGATTGGTGATAATTCTGGTGCAGTCACGAAATCTCCATCCGCACCAAACTTACGACTGCCTGCACTATAATAACCTAATCCAGGTTCATATAGAGCTAGTTTCATAAATTCATCAAAGCCAATTGCACCACCTTTCATATGTATCGATGCTTTAATGAGCTTGATTAGCTTTTCACTTTGAATGAGTGCATCCTGATCAGGAAGAGGCAAAATTGATTCTGCTTTTAGTGATTTCGATTGTGTCATAATTTCTCCATGTTATTCTGTTTATAGAATGATTCAATACAATAATTAAATGACATGAGAGATTATGCTAAATAAGACTGCGTTGATAACTGGTGCCGCTAAACGTATAGGTGCAGCAATAACAGAACAACTTCATTCTTCCGGTATGAATGTTATTATTCACTATAATAGTTCTGCTAAGGAAGCGCATGAACTGGTAAAAAAACTGAATGGAATTCGGCGTGACTCTGCCATTATGATTCAAGCTGATCTTAAATATAAAGAATATTACTCAGCTTTGATCGATGCCGCTCTTAACTTTAAAGATGGTCTAGATGTTTTGATTAATAATGCTTCAGCTTACTACGCAACACCACTAGCTTCATTAGAAGATCAACAATGGAATGAATTAGTCAATACAAATCTTAAAGCTCCTCTTTTTCTATCTCAGCTAGCTGCAAAATCACTACGTTTAAATAAAGGTTGTATTATTAATATAACTGACATACACGCAAACAGACCATTAAGAGGTCACTCTATATACAGTATGACTAAGGCTGGACTTATAATGCTGACTCAATCTTTAGCAAAAGAAATGGCCCCATCTATTCGTGTCAACGCCATATCTCCTGGGATAATTCTGTGGCCCGATGATATAGATGAAGAAAAAAAGAACAGAATATTGAATGAGACAATGATGAAGAGAACAGGCAACGTAAAAGATATAACAAAAGCTGTTCTATTTTTAATAAAAGATGCTGAGTATGTCACAGGGCAAGTCATCAATATTGATGGTGGAAGAACATTATATTCATGAAAGTAATCAGAATTTTGGAAAGTCCCCATCAATGAACCATTGGTTTGTCTCTTCTTTAACCCACCAATGCTGTTCAAGTTTGATTTTTTTGATTGTTCCTTCATTTTTGAAATAATAACTTATTTCTATTTTCACAACTGCCTCAGTGTTTTCCAAGTTAAGATTTTTTTCTATGACCTTCACTCCGGTCACACTAAGTTCTTGCAATAAATCTAAATCGGTAAATGGTCGGATGCCATCGGGAGAAATATGATAAGCATATGCTACTGAATATTGTGCCCAGCGCATCGCTACATCATAACTAGTCACCGCTGCCTCAATATTATTCACTCTCTTTGTTATTGTATATTGTTTGCAGGCACCTAAAGAAAAAATAAGACTCAGAAAAACTAGCTTAGAAAATAAGCTTACATTTATTTTTAATGGGGTTATAGTTCGTGTATGTTTCATTGTTTTGATCTCTGTACAATTTTAATTGAAAGCAATTGGCAGATAAAATTTATCATCAAAAAATAAAATACGCTGCCCTAAAAATATGCCCAATTGATTGGGAATCGTCTGCATGATTTTGTCATTGACTTACTAGTCGCCTAATTCAATATTGGTATTATTTGAAATGAAACTATACAGTCTTATACCCATGGACTCTACGATAGAATTCTCTCAATTTATTTGCAACCTCTCCTAAACTAATGCACTATTTCACAGATTTTTGTTTATATTCCTATCATTACTATTACACAGCATTAAGGCAATCTCAGTTAACAATGTCATCAAACCTGTGTTGATATGACTCAAGTAATACAGTCACTATCTATAACTTTATTACGACTATTACGTAATCCTGCTTTTAACGTATCGAGTTTTATTTGTAATTTTGTAGCTATTTACGCGTAAGTTTTATACTTATAGTTTTCAGTCATAAAATATCCAAGACAAATTATGTAAATCACAATCTGAATTGTTCAGATGTTTGTTTTATAGTTTCTCTTGACGAATCAAATTTATTCCATAACTGAGTCATCGTATGTCCCGTCACTGGGTGTTTTAAATCTGGAGCTATATCGCTAAGCGGTTTTAAAACAAAACCAAATTCTGTGATATCCGATCTGGGGACATGATACTTTTCATTTACTTCATCACCAAACAACAAGAGATCTAGATCAAGTTTACGTGAAGAATATCGTATTTCATCCCGACTTCGTCCAAATTTAAATTCTATTTCACGTAAGTCATACACTAATTCATGAATAGGAAGATTAGTTTTTAATCCCACAACCAAATTATAGAAATCATCACCTTCAAAGCCAAACGCCTTAGTTTCATATGCAGGAGATTGTGTCAATTCGCCATAGGATGACTGTATCTTTAACAGACCATTACGAATATTTTTTTCACGATCAATATTACTACCGACACCCAGATAAACCTGAGTCATTGTCATTTTTTACTACCACGTTCAATGATAACGCCAACGTCTCTAACCCCTCGAACAGCACCCTTCTTATTAAGTGAAAGACGGCACCATGGAACATCAAACTCTGTCATTATAATCTCTACAATTCGCTCTGTTAAAGTTTCTACTAATTCATACTCACTATCGCTCACAAACGTTATCAATCTTTTTGCAACTGCCTTGTAGTTTAGGGTGTCGTCAATAGTGTCACTATCTGCAGCTTTACGAATATCAGTACCCATCTCTATATCGAGGATAATGGTCTGCTTCATTCTACGTTCCCAATCATATATTCCTATGACTGTATCGATTCTGAGATCTCTAAGATAAATAATATCCATAGTGCTTATATTTTTTTTAACGATTTTTAGTTTAATCTTGAGTAGTATAACCGTTTGCTTGACTACAACTCTACATACTAGACAAACATTGTGTTAATAACTGAATCTATTATTAAAAATAAGATAAAAAAATAAGCTCATGAACATTTTCATTCCTATATTTTTGATCACTATTTCGTATCTTATAGGCTCAATCGCTTCAGCCATTGTTATATGTAGGATCTTTCATCTTGATGATCCTCGTAACAAAGGCTCAGGGAATCCCGGCGCAACAAATATCATGCGCTTACATGGTAAGAGACTTGCATTTCTCACTCTTACTGGTGACATGTTAAAAGGTTTTATGCCAGTCTTGCTTGCTACATTTTTTGGTAGCTCTGAATTAATAATCTGTCTTTGTGGTCTCGCTAGCTTGCTAGGGCATATCTTTCCTATATTTTTTAATTTTAAAGGTGGTAAGGGTGTTGCTACGATGATTGGCGCTCTTCTTGCCATACATTGGCTATTGGGGCTTGCCTATGTTGCCACTTGGGGTATCACTGCTCTCCTATTTCGTTATTCTTCATTTGCGGCGCTAATTGCCTCGTTGCTAACACCACTTTACACTTGGCTAATATTACAAAACTTCAACGTCTTGATTTCCAACAGCTTAATGGTCATTTTACTACTTTGGAGACATAAATCTAATATTAGAAATTTAATCGCCGGAACAGAAGACAAGATGACAAAAAAAAAGAATAAGACGTGAATGTTAAATCACAATGACTCTAATGGCCATCTTGCTTTGGCTTTAAAGTTGAGTGACTCAGTTTGACCAGATTTGATTCTCAAATAACCAGCATAAGCAATCATTGCTCCATTATCTGTACAAAATTCAGCACGTGGAAAATAAGCTTTACCGTTGACTCCATGCATCAACTCAATAAGTCCTGTTCGTAATTGCGTATTAGCACTAACACCACCAGCTACAATTAATTGTTTTAATCCAGTTTCTTTGATAGCACGACGACATTTAATAACAAATGTATCCACTACTGCATCAACAAATGCTCGAGCAATATCAGCCCGAGTTTGCTCATCAGATGATTCAGCCTTAATCGTATTCATAGCAAATGTTTTCAATCCACTGAAGCTGAAATTTAGGCCCGGTTTGCTCGTCATAGGTCTCGGAAATAAAAAACGTTTACTATCACCTTTTTCAGCTAACGCTGACAGAACTGGCCCTCCGGGATAAGGTAAACCTAATAATTTAGCGGTTTTATCGAAGGCTTCTCCAGCAGCATCATCTACTGATTCACCAAGAATTTGGTATTTACCAGCTTCATTTACGTTCACAATCATCGTGTGCCCACCTGAGACTAGCAACGCCAAAAATGGATAATCAGGTCCGTCTCCTTCTAACATAGGTGCTAATAAATGCGCTTCCATGTGGTGAACTCCAATAGCTGGTATCGACAAAGAATAGGCTAGACTCCGTCCTGTAGCAGAACCTACGAGTAATGACCCCATCAGGCCCGGACCTGCTGTATATGCGATCCCATCTAATGAACTGAGTTCAGTTTTTGCCTCTGTGATTGTTTGCGTAATCAATGGTAAGACCCTGCGAATATGATCACGTGAAGCCAACTCAGGAACTACACCTCCATACTTTTCATGTAGTTTAGCCTGACTATGAAGTTTATGAGCGACAAGTCCCATCTCTGAATCATATATTGCTGTACCCGTCTCATCACATGAGGTTTCTATTCCTAATATCTGCATTTATCTTAATTTTCCGTATAATAGTTATTATTGGATTGCATTTTCACTAATTCGTACTAGAATGACCGCCTTTTCCCAATTGAGCAAAGGACTTAAGGAAAACAAATACTATGCCTTCAGTTAAGTTAAGAGACAATGAACCATTTGACATAGCAATGCGACGATTTAAACGCGCATGTGAGAAAGCGGGTACTCTTGCGGATGTACATCGCCGTGAATTTTATGAAAAACCTACGCAGGTTCGAAAACGTAAAGCTGCAGCTGCTGTTAAACGTTCACAAAAACAGGCGTCCAGAAACGTCCTGCATCGAATCCGGCCATTCTAAGAAGCTTCTTCATGTTCCCTTTAGTCAGACATGGCTGATATTAAAACCAACATTAGCAATGATGTGAAGGCCGCTATGCGCAGCAAAAACAAAAATGTTCTTGGCGCTTTACGTTTCATACAGGCGGCATTCAAACAAAAAGAAGTTGATGAACGTATTGAATTAAATGAAGAACAAGCCATAGTCATCCTTGATAAAATGGCTAAACAGCATCGTGACTCGATTAGCCAGTTCAAGACGGCCAAGCGTGACGATCTAGTTAAAATTGAAGAGTTTGAATTAGATATCATTAACACATATTTACCTGCTAAGTTATCCGATGAAGAACTAAGTGTCTTAATCGAAGGAGCAATTTTGAAAAGCGGCGCAGAATCAATAAAAGATATGGGTAAGATTATGAGTATCCTCAAAAAAAGACTTCAAGGTCGTGCAGATATGGGTAAAGTTAGCGAATTAATTAAGTCTAAACTCAGCTTTTAACAAAATAAGCTCCAGCAACAGTCGCTGAAATAGTATGTGCTGTTTATACTAGATTCAATTATGGCTGGCAAAATTCCTCAATACTTTATAGATGAACTACTCGCACGAATTGACATCGTCGATATCGTTGATGCGTATGTTCCACTTAAAAAAGCTGGACGAAATCATCAAGCTTGTTGTCCATTTCACGATGAAAAAACTCCTTCTTTTACAGTAAGCCAGCAAAAACAGTTCTACCATTGCTTCGGTTGTAGTGCTAATGGCACTGCGATCAGTTTTCTAATGGAATATCTGCATATGAATTTTATAGAAGCAATTGAAGATCTCGCTTCTCGAGTCGGCGTAGAGATACCACGTGATGCTTCTCAGACACTAAGTACTACTAATCAATCTGGTGAGTTATATGAGCTGATGGAAATAGTGACTGGTTATTACTCAAAAAAACTCAGAAATCACCCTAAAGCAGGCAGCGTAATCAGCTATTTAAAAGAACGTGGGATTAGCGGTGAGATTGCTGCTGAATATGAACTGGGGTTTGCTCCTGCTGGTTGGAATAATCTAATTACTGAATTAGGAGGTTCAGATGGATCTTTGAAAAGGTTACTCAAGGTTGGAGCCATCATAGAAAATGAGCATGGCGGTTACTATGACCGCTTCAGAGATCGTCTTACTTTTCCAATTCGAGACCAACGTGGTCGAGCGATCGGTATGGGCGGTAGAGTAATAGGTGATGACATACCTAAATACCTAAATTCTCCAGAAACTCCCATTTTTCATAAAGGTCGTGAATTATATGGCCTATATCAAGCCAGAAAAGTACTAAAAAATCTAGATAGCTTATATATCGTTGAGGGTTATATGGATGTAATTGCACTAGCCCAATTTGGTATTCGAAATGTTGTAGCTAGTTTAGGTACAGCAACAACGCCTGAACATCTAAATAAGATGTTTCGGCTAACAGGCAAATTGATCTTTTGCTTTGATGGGGATCAACCGGGTAAAAAAGCCGCTTGGCGTGCTTTAGAGAATGCACTGCCATTAATCCGTGGCGATAGGCAAGTTTATTTCATGTTCTTACCAGAAGACGAAGACCCTGATACTTTCATACGTCGCCATGGCAAAGAGTCATTTTTCGATATAAATATGCGTTTACCCTTATCAGTTTTTCTATTTAATACTCTACATAAAAATATCGATATTAAAAGTCTTGAAGGTCGTTCGGAGATGGTAAGTAAGGCATTACCACATCTAAAGAAATTACCCTCAGATCCATACAGGGATATCCTTATACAGGAGCTCAGCAAAATCACGCGTTATCAGGCCGAAGATATCAAAAAAAGACTTTTGGAACTAACTCCTGCTGCAAGTTCTAAAGCACCTCTTAAAAAACGAACTATCGAACAAAATAAGGGTATTGAAAAAGTTCGTTGGATAGTTCGCTCTCTATTACATAAACCTTCTTTAGCTGTTGAGATTGATACAACAGAGTCTCTAAAAAATTTTCCTTCAAATGGAATAATATTTTTGTGTGAGCTGATTGAATTTATACAAAGTAGACCCAATATAACTTTAGGTGGAATCTTGGAGAACTGGCGTGGCACAAAGTTTGAACAACGCTTACAAGAACTTTCCTTAGAAGAAGAAGTATTTAATGAAATTGAGGTGACATCTGAAGTCTTTCTTGATGCTATCAAGAGTTTAATTAAAACAAATATGAAAGAGTTTGAACTATTAAAAGGGATAAATAGCCCATCAGAACTAACTGATGAACAGAAGTCCCTATATCGAGGTCTTCAGAAGTCAGGACTTGATTCATAGTAACAATTGACTCTATTTCCTAGCGTATTTTTATTTCATGTGATACGATTTAAAGTTAAGCCTGAAAAATGTTTGTTATTAATCAACTAGTTATAACCCATTTACCGTATAAAAACTTAGCAAATATCGAGCCAATCTCCCCATGGAAAAAAGAGAAACAGTAGAAAAATCATTTAAGGAAGACGATAAATCACTCCTAAAAGTGTTGATTGCCAAAGGTAAAGAGCAGGGTTTCCTCACTTATGGTGAAGTTAACGATCATCTTCCAGATGGCATAGTAGAACCTGAACAAATTGAAGATATTGTCAACATGATCAATGACATGGGTATTAAGGTGTATGAAGCTCCTCCCGATCTTGATGGGCAGATCACTGATAACACGGATATACCCGATGAAGATGCGGCTGCTGAAGCTGCGGCTGCATTAGCAAGTCTTGAAAATGAATTTGGTCGAACAACTGATCCTGTTAGAATGTATATGCGTGAAATGGGCACCGTTGATTTATTGACTCGCGAAGGCGAAATTAGAATAGCAAAACGTATTGAAGAAGGGATCCATCAAATTCTAGCAGCTTTATCTAGCTATCCGGGAACAGTGATAACATTGCTCGATGCTTTCAAATTAATTGTTGATGAAAAAATGAAACTCAGTGATGCTATCATTGGTTTCAATGACACTGAAGAATATCCAGATGAAGGTATAAAAGTCTCTAACCCTACTGAAGTAAACGCAGATGATGAAGAAGAAGAAGAAGAAGAGATTGAGATACCAGCACTCACACCTGAAGACGTAAGGGAACATATTGAAAAAATAGAACAGCTGCATCAAAAATATACAAAAGCTGTTAAACGCTATGGAAAAGATAATAATAAAACCAACGTTCATGAAAAAAAATTAGCGCAGTGGTTTCTTGAAATTCGTCTCTCACCAAAATTTATTGAAGTTCTAACAAGCAACTTACGCGATTTGGTTGGCCGTATTCGTACTTCGGAACGACGCATTATGGAACTTTGTGTAAAAGAAGCAAAAATGCCGCGTAAAGACTTTATTAATAGTTTTCCTGGCCATGAAATCGATTTTAAGTGGCTCAAGGGTATATTAAAAAAGAAACAACCTTATGTAGAAAAACTTAAAGAGTATCAAGAAGAGATTCTAAAGATACAGAAAAAATTGGCTATTCTCTTTGAAGATGCATTGTTAGATATCCCTGAGATCAAAGAAATCAATCGTAATATATCAATAGGCGAGGCCAAAGCACGCAGAGCTAAAAAAGAAATGGTTGAAGCAAATTTGAGGCTCGTTATCTCTATTGCAAAAAAATATACAAACCGTGGTTTGCTTTTTCTTGACTTAATTCAAGAAGGTAATATCGGATTAATGAAAGCAGTTGATAAATTTGAATATCGACGTGGTTATAAGTTTTCAACTTATGCCACTTGGTGGATTCGTCAAGCAATCACAAGATCTATCGCGGATCAGGCGCGAACTATTCGGATACCTGTGCATATGATTGAAACTATCAACAAGTTAAATCGCATCTCAAGACAAGTACTTCAGGAGATGGGCCGTGAGCCAACACCTGAAGAACTTGCAGAACGCATGGAAATGCCAGAAGAAAAAGTACGAAAGGTTTTAAAAATTGCAAAAGAACCAATCTCTATGGAAACACCGATCGGTGACGATGAAGATTCACATCTTGGTGATTTCATTGAAGATGCTAACATGCAAGCACCGAATGATTCGGCTGGCTTCGAAGGACTAAGAAGAACCACAGGTGATGCACTTGAGGGACTTACGGCACGAGAAGCGAAGGTGTTGAGGATGCGTTTTGGAATTGACATGAATACCGATCACACTTTAGAAGAAGTTGGTAAGCAGTTTGATGTTACTAGGGAAAGAATT